>ENA-ORXT01004364-ORXT01004364.1-marine-metagenome-genome-assembly--contig:-NODE-4364-length-14688-cov-11.281911_pt1 | contig 14688 bp, 12 predicted proteins | sample MGYA00237868_ERZ511482 | MGnify/ENA metagenome assembly ERZ511482 | reverse complement strand
TTAATCTGCTGCTGTTGTGCTTTAATCTGTTCGTTTTGTTGAATAACGTATAAAGTTAATTCCTCTACTTTTTGTAGTAATTTCATAGAAAAAGCATTCAAATCTAAACCATTCGCTTTCATCTCTGCACCAGACGGTACATTTGGCAAATGCTTATTGGTTTGGATAAAAGAATTTACTTCCTCTAGTTGAGGCAAAGCATAGTTGTTTTCAAAAACGAAATCCGCAGGCATAATGGTAGAACCATTTACTTTGATTACACCACCAGTGCCGTCCATTTCAATAGTCGTATTTCCTTTTCCATCTTTAATAATCAATTCTCCATCAGAAGCACCACCACCTATAGAGACCGTTCCTGTCTTACCGTTTACACTAAAAGTAATTGCACCAGTACCATTTTTAGCCCTAATTTGGCCATCATGTGCTTCTAATTCTACTCTAGATTTACCATCACTAGTCGTCAACCAAATATCACCATCGTGACCACCGCCACCTAAAGCCATATTTCCATTGCCCCCATCAATGTGGATAGATTGCTTTCCTTCTGCATTTTTTAAAGCAATATCGCCCTGAGTACCTTCGCCACCCATCGTTAAGTTACCATCGCCACCATCTATGTGTACCGTTGACTTGCCCTCAATCGTTAATAAAGAAATATCGCCTTGTGCGCCACCGCCACCTAAAGTCAGGTTACCATTGCCTCCATCAATATGTACCGTTTGTTTGCCTTCTGCATTTTGCAAACCAATATCGCCTTGGGCACCTGCACCACCCATGTTAATATTCGCACTACCTCCATCAATATGGATAGTTTGCTCTCCCTTGGTGTTTTTTAAAGCAATATCGCCTTCTGAACCTGCACCACCAATAGTGATGTTAGAATGTCCACCATCAATGTGTGTCGTTTCAATACCTTGCGTGTTCTTTAATCGAATATCTCCTTGCTTACCAAAACCACCCATAGTAATGTTCGCATCATTACCATCAATGTGAATAGTGTTTTTACCAAATTCATCTCTCATGGAAATGTCTCCAGCATGACCACCACCACCTAAAGCAGCGTTGCCTGTTGCACCATTTAAAATAATGGATTCCTTACCTAAATCATCTACTAATTCTACTTTTTTAAATTTGTCTGACATGATATTTTTTTATCGGTTTATAAAAATATTTGACTGTTTAGATTAGAGAACAGAGAAGTGAGATTAGAGACAAGACGCAAGCACTAGTAGAATTCTTTAGATTTTTATTCGATTTTCTAATGTATTCTTGCGATAAATCTCTATTCTTCCAATGAAATGATCTATGCTTTCTTTTCTAAATAATTAATCGTTTATTAAGGCAAGCTGTTTTTGTGTAAGAATGGGGAAAGGAAAGATGTTTTGTTCTACGAACTCGTAGACTGGATTGTTGGCAAATATGCAAGAAAAAGAATAAACTTGTTAGGTAAACTTATAATTTTAACTTTTCCAGAGCAAAGGCAATAATATAAGTATACTCAAACTTAATGCCCCTAAAGCTAACCAGATAACATTGGAATAGGAATTAGCTCCTAAAAATAAGGCGGCCATACCGGGACCTGTTGCCCGTCCCATCGTATTGACAATCGTTCCTAAAGTAACGACTTTGCCGGTTGGGTCAAATTTGGCTTGTATTTGTTGATAAAAGGGAATAGCGATACTCCAAGCCCCTCCAAATAAACTAATCGCAAGAAAATAAACAATCGGCAAACTCGCCCAAAATAATAAAAAGGCACCCAAGCCCATGATAAAAACGCCTGTAAGCAGTGGAATTTTTATCCCTTTAGAATCTCCTACTTTAAACACCCATAGACCTCCGAAGATCGCCAAAATAGTACTCGCCCCCATAATTTGCCCAATCAAAGTAGATTCTAAGCCTGCTTCTTTAGCAATTCGTTCGACGTAGGCCCAGATTGTTCCACCGCCCATTTGCAAAGCAAAATATCCTAGCAAAGCTAATAAAACCTCTTTTTGAGATAATAGCGTAGAGAGGCTGATCATTTCTTTTTCTTTAAGATTGGCGGCTAATTTTGGAATGGCACCACTGCCTAATAAACTAACAAAGGCCATAAAAACCAATACCCCAAAACCACCCATTAAGCCAAATTGCTGTATTAATAATGGTAAGGTCATTAAAACAATACCACTCCAAACACAGTAAACGACTACATAAATACCATAAGCTTTAATCGGATTCTTAAGCCCCGAAAAAGCAGCTAAAGAACCTGCATAAGCCAAGCCCCCAAAAATACCACTCACAAAACGAATTCCCAGCATGGGGATTGCTTGTAACACAAAGGCAGAGCATACATCTAGAATTAATAAACCAATTAAGCCAACTCGAACGATTTTAACCAAAGAGACTTTGCCAATTAATAAGGTCGCTATCAAACCACCTAAAGCAATACCAAATATATTCGTAGAGGCTATCCAACCAACCATCGCTCGCTCAAACCCAAGGGTGTCTACTATCGCTCCTACTAATAGCGGCAACACCGCAGGAAAGCCTAAGCCTGTAGTGCCAATGAAACTATTTATTATAATTGGAAAGGTCTTGTTATCGGTAGCCACTTGTTGTGTTTTGAAGAGAAGTCAGAAGTCAGATCGTCAATTACATTGACTGTCAGAGGTCAGACTTATGACGTGTTCAGCACGCAGTCAACTTGCGATGTGCTGAACACGTCATAAATCTGACCTCTGACAGTCAATGTAATTGACGATCTGACTTCTGACCTCTTTTTTTGAAAGTGGCGTAAAGAAAGAATATTTTTTTGATAACTCCTTACTGATTATTGATTATCGGAGGATTAATTATTGTTTGAGGAGTGGGAATAACCTCGTTCAACCCTGAACGCTTAGGGAAAAGGGTTTCTCCTAAACGTTTTTTTGAAACACAAAAGGCACAAAAGCGCACAAAAGGGTTTCACAAAAGTTATATATTATTTCACGTCTTAGGTGTTGCAAAAAAAACTTTTGTGAAACCCTTTTGTGTACTTTTGCGCCTTTTGTGTTAAAAAAAACGTTTAGGAGAGCGTTTTTATGTTAAACTAGTTGTTCCCATTCCTCAATCAATAATCATCGTTCCACACTTTTCCGATCAACAGATGGCACTATTTCAAATAAATAAGGGCCTTCTCCCCGAAATACTTCTTCTTTGAAAGAATGCGCTTTTGAGGCAGAAGGCATTCTTGCCCCCGTTCCTCTTCTATAATTTCTAGGTAATTCCACCGATTTTGGTGGCGTAATGGCAGGTTTGTAAGTTGGCTTATGGTAGGAAATAAATTTTATTTTATTGACAGGTGCAGGTAGGTCGACCATCGCTTCATTTGGCATTGCTTTTATGTTGTCGTAGCGATCTAATTTATATTTTTCAATAGTCTCAATTAAGGTCTTCGAATAGTGGCGAGCTGTTGCATACCCACAATTCTTTAAACCTTTTGCCCATGCCTTATAATCTGTTCTTCGCAATCTAAATAAAGGAGCATAGCGAGGATTATCCAATAAAAAATCGGAATGATCATAATAAGATTGTACTGGATCATCATAGCCTCTAAAACAAGATTTTACTAACTTTCCATTCTGATAATCATCGTCTTTAAAGTGGTAGGTTTTTCCTTGCCAATCGCTTTTACATTTGATACCAAAATGATTGTTAGATTGAGTGGAAAGCGTACTTGTGCCATAGCGAGATTCTATGATACCTTGAGCGAGCTTAATACTTGCGGGAATGCCCGTTCGGTGCATTTCACTAATCGCAATCGGTTTGTATTGTGCTATGTATTGTATAACAGGAGCTTCCGTATTGGCGGAAACATCCATGCTAAATAAGGAGAGTAGACTGCCTAGTATGGCAAAGGGTGTAATTTTTCTCATAGGGTGCGTTTCAATAGTATGTGTATAACATTGTTGACTAATGCAATAAAAATGCCATCTGTTATTGTATTTTAAAATTTAACATTTGTAAGTAGCGAATATAGTGTTGGATATATATTTAGAGCCTCCGTTAAAAAATTGATAATTATGTATAAATGGTGAGCGATACTTTCAAAGTATCGCTCACCATTTATACATAATTATCAATTTTTTAATGGAGGTAGAACTAGGGGGGGCAGTTAGTTTTGGTTATTATCTTCGGATAGATGTGGAGGATGAGTATGCTGGTTTTATTAAGGCTAGTCTAACCATTGGCTTTCGATACTTTGTGGAGATTTTGGAAAAATAGTTTAATATATATTTTTAAAGGGAGTGAATTTGATTTGTTTTTTGAAAAAAAACAAATCAAATTCACTCCCTTTAAAAAAGCTTTCTGCTAAATAACTTATAATAGACAAAATTAAAATATTATTGAGGTAGAGATACAGCATAAAATAACAACTCTTCATCATCGCCTTCCAAAGTAATCACGTCGACTTGCTGCAAGCCTATTTTTTCCAGCAGTTGCTGAGAGCTAGTATTATCCTTAGTGGTGATGGCAACAACCGTGGTTAAATCTATCTGATTCCAAGCATAATCCATAGTTGCTTTTGCAGCCTCATAAGCATAGCCCTTTTTAGCATATTCGGGTAATAATGCAAAGCCAATATCTATATCTTCTAAAGAGGCTCTATTGACCAAACCACATAAACCAATAGGTACATTTGTTGTTTTTAAGACCATTTTATATAAACCAAATCCATTCTTTTTATAACTATCAAGGAAGGATTTTTGAATATATTGCTCGGCATCTGCTATACTTTTAATGCCTCTGTCCCCTATATATTTTATCCAAGAGGGCGTATTTAATAATTCAAAAATGAAGGGCGCGTCAGTTAATTGGACTTCTTGTAGTAAGAGTCGTTGGGTTTCTATAATGGTCATAAGACGGAGTTGTGGGTTAGCGGTAGAGAAAATTTATAAATTTTCTCTACCGCTAAGTAATAAACCCTAACAGCATCCACCGCCAGGCGTACAAGCATTGTCTGTAGGCAGTATCAATTGCGTTAGATTCATTTTTGGTCTAGTTGCTGTTTCTGCTACAGCAGGGGCACAGCAAGCTGCCGCTTTTTCTTCTGGTGTAGCCGCTCGATCTTGTGCTTTACAACTAGTTTGATCTACCCCTAATTGCACAATAATCTGGTTACCGTGCATCGCCACATTTCCCACAGGCAGGATAGCCGTATGAAAATCCTTATTCCCATATTCAAATTTAATGGGAACGTCTCCATAGGTAGCTCGAACTTTCTCAACTACGTTAAAAATATCCAAAGCCTTTGTTGTATCTACTCGATGATTGGGTTCTGGTAGTTGATTTTCCCAAAGTTGAATATGTACTTCTTGCCATTGATTCCGAACGCCCCCACAATCAACGGTATCAAAAGTGACGTTTTTTATTTCGGTAATGTGGTAATCCATACGGGTAAAAGCACCTGCTTTGTATTCAAATAATAATGGCACATTGGCATTGCTTTCTAAGATATTTAAAAATTCTTTCGTTGTCATATTATGTTTTTTTAAGAAGTCAGAAGTCAGATCGCAAAATAAATTTTGCTGTCAGAAGTCAGATTTATGACGTGTTCTTAGATGCAAAAATAACGTGTTCCTAGACGTTAAGGAACACATGTCTTATGTGCGTCTAAGAACACGTCATAAATCTGACTTCTGACAGCAAAATTTATTTTGCGATCTGACTTCTGACTTCTTTTCATTTCAAGTATTTATTTAATTCTTCTTCAAATTTAGGATTGCTTGGTTTAGCAGCGGCACTATTTAATATTTCTCCTTCAGGCGATACAAAAACATATCTCGGCACGCCCATTAGAATCATTTTTTCTCCATCAAAATTCATCTCGGAATAAGCAAAAGAAAAGAAATCTTGATCGTCTTGGACACCGAGCCAAAATTGATTGCCCGTATAATTCTTTCTTTCTACATGTCTTTTCCAAGTTTCAAATCTTTCATCTATCGAAATGCCTACAAAAGCTACATCTTTATCTTTATACTTAGTGCCAAGTTTTTGAAAGATAGGGGCTTCTCTAAGACAAGGACCACACCAAGTTGCCCAAAAGTCGAGTACCAATAATTTTCCTTTGAAATCAGTCGTGTGTATTGCTTCCTGAGCCAAGTTATAAATAATTCCATCAGGAATCATCTTTCCTGTTGCGACTAAAGCAACTTTTTCTTTTTTACTTAGTATTTTTTTGGTTGTTTCTTCTTTTTTAGCTACGGGTGCTTCCTCCATTGGTAAATCTATCATTGGATCTACCATCGATTCTTCCGTTTCTATCACCACGTCTTCGTAGATAGGTGTTGTTGGCTGGATTTCCTTTTTTTGCTTAGTTACTTGTTCTTGTTTAGTTGTTGGAGCAACTTCTTCTTTAGCTGTTACTTCCTGTGTTTTAGAGGGGCTCGCACAACTAAGATACAAAGCTATTATTAATAAAAATAGTACATTTTCCTTCTTCATTATTTTATTTATTACATCGATTCTACTGAAATTAAAACTAAAAATTAGTTCTCTTTATAGGGCGCAAATTAGATTTGTTTTTTTGCAAAAAAACAAATCTAATTTGCGCCCTATAAAAGCTATTCAAGGCTAAGCACGACCTTCTCTCTATTCTCGCTTCTCTGCTCTCTATTCTAAAGAAGACAATTAAAACACTAAAAAAGTACGCTTTGTTTCTTCACTCAAACACCAAAAACAAATAATAAAGCATCTAACTACATGAAAGGCTTGCAAGGGAATAGATTCTAAATAAGTTAACCACTTATTGATTAGCAGTTCTGAGCAAGAAGAAAAAAATAAAAAAATGAAATTCCAAATTGACGCAATAAGTATACTAATAATCTTTCTACTATTATCCAGTTGTACAAGAAATAAGATTAATATAGAATCATGTAGTATTAAACATCCCTATAAGTTTTCAGAGGAGATTGTTGCAGAGATGGAAAGGGATACTACGATTTGGAAATATGAACCAGCGGCATCGACTTTTTCTCGAATAGGAGAGCATAAACAGAGTTTAGTAAATTGGGAAAAAGGTCGTGATGCCTTGCGTAAATCATACGGATTTAAAGATTTTGACAATATCTCAACAGATTCAGTAATACAAAATTATGAACAAACAAATGCTATTGAATATATACTATCCCAAGCCAAAGATTTTGAAGTAGTCATGATCAATGAAGCGCACCATAATCCTAGACATAGGGCATTTACAGCAAAATTATTACCTAGATTAAGAGAACAGGGGTTTACAAAAATTGGCTTTGAAGCAGTAATGGATGCCGTATCAGATGTAAAGGATTATCCTTCATTTGGGCTTGGTTTTTATACTGCAGAACCACAATTTGGAGAATTACTAAGAACTGCAATGCAACTAGATTTTGACCTTTTTGGGTATGATGATAATGGGGAGCGAGAAGGAGCCGACAGAGAGAAATATCAAGCGAAGAGAATATTTGAACAAATTAAAGACAATGGGAAGGATAAAATTGTCATTCATTGTGGATTTGGGCATTTGTGGGAAGATGCTAATAATAAGTCAATGGGCTATTTTTTAAAGGAAACTTATGGTATTGACCCTTTGACAATATCTCAAACAAGATACATTGAACAATATACTGACCGATATGAACAACCACTATATAAAGCATTAGATATTAAAGAATCTACCGTTTTAATTGATAAAAAAGGGACTATTTTTAATAAAGGGAATGATAATAGTCCAGAAGTTGATGTCCATGTTTTTCATCCTCGAACCAAATACATAAATGGAAAACCTAACTGGTTAGAATATAAAGGAAAAAAAATTACTGAAATAGCTATTCCGGAAATGGATATTAATTGCCCCTGTTTAGTTTTAGCATATCCTATGGAGGAGACAATTACTCGTTCGATACCTATAGATGTTAGTGAAATTAATACTATTTCTTCCCCTGTATTCTTAAGTTTAAATGAAGATAAGCCACATAAAATTGTGGTACAAAATAAGGAAGGAAAAGGAAAATGTTTTGACTATAATAAAGAATAAAACCCAGCTAAGAATAAGGCATAAAATATTCATGCCGACTAAACGCCACCACGCATCTCGCAAACAGTAGATAGAATGGATTTTTTTGAGGTTGTCTCAAAAGAATAAGATTAAAAGATAACACAAAATTATTTACCACATAGTCATATAGCGCACATAGACAAAATACTATGTGGTCTTATGTATCAATGTGGTAAATAATCCTTTTTTTTAGAAACTATGTTCTAATAAAACCTCTAAAGAACCTATTTAACAATCCGACAATTTTGTACTATATCCTTTAATATTACTACCAATGGAACAACTCTCTTTCACCAGCACTCAATTATTGATATGTTTTTCTGCACTAGCCGTTTTATTAGTGGCTATTATTTTTAGTATGCGGAAAGTTTTGACCAAGAAAAATTTCAACAAACTTCGCAAAAAACATAGTAAAAATCTTGTTACCACATTGCAAGCACGCAATAAATATCCAGAAGCAGATGCCTTTAAATTGTATGGTACGATTTGGACAGCAGGCTTAGTCATTACCCTAACAAGTACTTTGCTTGCTTTTAATTGGACGACCTACGAACTAGATTTAGATAATTCTTTTGGAGAAGCAGCGCCGATAGAAGAACTTTTTATCACGCCACCTATTACTGCACATCAACCGCCTCCACCACCTCCGCCTCCACCACCGCCAATCATTGAGCCAGTTGAAGCAGAGGAATTAGAAGAAGCGGAAGAAGTAGTTTTTTTGGATCCTGTTATAGAAACCCAAGAAACGTCGCCACAACCTGTAATAACAAAAGTAGCACCACCACCGCCTCCTCCACCACCGCCGCCACCCCCTGAGGAAGACATTGACCACACCTTTATACGTGTAGAGCAAATGCCTTTATTTCCAGGCTGCGAAGCGGTAGTCGATAAAAAAGAACAAAGAACCTGTGCCGATAGAGCTTTGCTTAAATTTATTTATCAACATATTAAGTATCCTGCAATAGCGAGAGAAAATGGGATAGAGGGAACGGTGGTCATTCAATTTCTTATAGAAAAAGATGGTACGCTTGAGAAGGCAAAATTAGTTAGAGATATAGGTGGACAATGTGGAGAAGAAACTTTACGAGTCGTTAATTTAATGAATGCAAAAGGTATCAAATGGACTCCTGGAAAACAGCGTGGGAAGCCTGTTCAAGTGCAGTTTAATTTGCCAGTGAAGTTTAAGTTGGAATAGAAGATTGACCACGCTTGGAATTCCGCAGGAATCTGTACACGTCCTACTGTACACATCCCGCTTGTCATTCCGCAGGAATCTGTACACGTCCTACTGTACACATCCCCGCTTGTCATTCCGAAGGAATCTGTACATGTCCTACTGGCAGCACGAATAAGTACGTGTACAGATTCCTGCGGAATGACAAGCGGGGGCGTGTGCAGTGGGACATGTACAGATTCCTGCGGAATTTCAAAAGCGACTTTACTAACAGTCTCTAGTTTTACAAACTAATTTGAATTTAAAACAACTAGTATGCAAGCACAAGTAACCTATACTCGAAAGCAATTCTTACTATGCTTTGTCACGATGTTAATTGCCTTAGTTGTTATCATGGCAGATAGAAAACCTACAACAAAGGTTTCTCCACTAGTATTGAGTAAAGCGAAAAACACAGCAACTGTGTTAGCTAAAGATACCGTCGTAGTCTTTCGGAAGGTAAAACCTTCCAGATAGTCAGCACAAGGCAATAGCCTTTGCGCTAGCAGTATTCGGATTTTGTTATTTTGAAACCATACAACTGATAGAATAGAGAGGCGAGAACAGAGAAATAACCAGCGGTTAAAAATCAAGGAAATTTTCTTGTATGAAAACGAAAGCTATCTCTTTTCTCGCTTCTCTGCTCTCTTTTCTTAAAACGGTTAATACCCCCTCTAAATTATGTTATCTCCAAGAGATATAACACAATAAGCTAGCAGTAGACTTTTTAATAGTCAGCACAAGGCAATAGTCTTTTCGTTAGCCGTATTTAGACTTTGAATTTTGTTATCTGATATTTTCCTTCAACTAATTGCATGTTTAGTCAATCGGCACTTTACCTGTAAGATTTGTAAAATCTCCTCTAATTCAATAGTATAAGGTTTATACACATCATCATTATCAGAAATCAGCCGCAAGCGCACCAACTTATTATTTTCTTTCACCTGTTGAATACGTTTAGCTACCACTACATCCGATACCACTACATACACATGATTATCTCTAAGCGGAAGCCCCCGTTCTACTTCTTTACAAATTACAATATCTCCATTCGTAATATTGGGCATCATACTATCTCCGCTAATCTCAAAAGCCGTTAAATCACCCTCCATTCCGGGAATGGTAAAACGTTTCAGATTATTTAAATAATCGGCATCTTGATGAGAGAGTGCATAGCCTGCCATTGCTTTGTTAGGGACCAAAGAAATATTGTTTCTAGTCTTCAATTGTACTTTATCAGAGAAAGGACGAGTCGGTACTCCGTCGGTATTTACATGCCCTAAAAACAGCTCTTCACTACTGCCAAATATATAATTAGCATTTATTTTATATGTTTCAAACAATTTGTTTAATTGTTCTACAGTAATGTTCCTTTGGCCCTTTAAAATACTATTAATGACATGATTATAGGTGCCAAGGTGTTTAGCGATGTCCGATTTTCCTCTAATAATGTTTAATCTTTCTAGTTCTTCGAAAACTTTCTTAAATCGCTGATTTACAATGTTTTCTGAAAAATCATTCATTATTTATAAATTATTTGTTTTAAAAAAACTTGTTTTAAATAAATTATTTGTTTTAATTTGCATTGTATTTGAAACAAATCAGTTTGCTGAATTTGTTCAAAACAAGAATAAATATACAAAAAAGAGCTAAAACAGTCAAAAATGTTGAATCCTACACCCAATTCCGTTCAAGTTAAGCTGAAAAAAGAGCAGAAAACAAACAGTTTGTATGAAGTTAAGAACAAACCAACTGGTCAGAAAGGAAGGGCTTCTGACATTAGCGTGTGGTGGATACTCTTGCTAAAGATTCTTAAATCCGCCCGCATTCCTTTCATTGCTGGAAAGCATCAATTCCTCAAAAAATATGAGGAACTTTTTGGAACACCAACTTTTCCTTGGTTCAAGATAAGTTTATTGACCCTTGCGCTGTATATGGTCTTCCAAAAAGACATGCACTTTCAAGTAAATATGAAATCACCCAACCATCTTTTTTCAGATGATCGCTCCCATAAAGGGGAACCCACTGCTCTCTCCATGAGTTTGACGCATCCTAATGGACCTAGTCAACCAATGACTAGCAAATCTAAATCTATGTTGCCGCTTAATTTGGCAGATGAAAAGATAGCAGCATACATTAGTCGATTTTCTAGGATTGCTGTCATGGAGATGCAGAAGTTTCATATTCCTGCGAGTATTAAAATGGGGCAGGGTATATTAGCCAGCCAAGCAGGAGAAAACCTGCTCGCTACCAAATTCAATAACCATTTTGGGACGCTATGTGCAGATGTAGAAACGGCTTGTGGTCAGTTTACTTCTGGTAAGACCAATGTGCAAGTAAAAAAGTATGAAAGTGCTTGGGAAGCTTGGAGAGAACATAGTACCATGATTTCAGCAGGTCCTTATGGAGAACTCAAGAAACATGGTAAGGATTATAAAAAATGGGCGGAAGGTATTGCCAGAATAGGATACGGTAATAACCAGAGTTACAGCCAACAATTGATTGCGGTTATTGAGCAATATCAATTGTATAAGTTGGATAAATAGAGTAGCAAAATTGTTTGATGGTTACATATAAAACGTTGACAAACAATTATCAAGCTATCAAGTAATTATTATGATAATAAATCTGCTACACTAAATAGTTGGACAAAACTGTTCGGATAATAAATACTAGCTGGTTTTATGGATATATGACTGTGGGCGAAGATGTGCCAGATTTTAAAAATCTGGCACATCTATTACTCCATCAAAAACAATGCTTTACATAAAATAAATATTGTTAATTGTTCTGCTAAAAAATGCCTTTTTAGAGTAGACTCAACCATCAAACAATTTTGTCCGACTACTTACTATAAACACGCTTTTTCATTTGACCAATTGACAAATGCTGCAAGAATAGACGTAAGTCTTTCCTTTTCTCATTTGGTTTTCTCATAGTCCGTTTTGGGACCACCGTGTTTTGGTGGTCTTTTTTTTTGTCCAATCTGAAAAGAAGTCAGAAGTCAGATCGAAAAATAAATTTTTCTGTCAGAAGTGAGATTTATGACGTGTTCCTAGACGTTTTTTTGAAACACAAAAGGAACAAAAGAAACAAAAGGATTTTCACAAAAGTTTGCTGTATATTTTACGTTTTACCAGATATGCTTCAAAAATAAAAACCTTTTGTGAAAACCCTTTTGTTTCTTTTGTTCCTTTTGTGTTTCAAAAAAATATCTTTTACACTAGCAGTACGTCTAGGAACAGGTCATAAGTCTGACCTCTGACAGAAAAATGTAATTTTTCGATCTGACTTCTGACTTCTTTTCTTTTCAGCACCGCAACCTTCAAAACATGAAACGAAGAAACTTTATTCAAACAAGTATGACTACCGCAGCATTAGCTGCCACTACCACCGCTTGCACAGCAGCAGTTGCCCTAGCGGCACAAAAAACAGCGGCTAATGCAACACCTCCTAGTTTTCAATTAAAATACGCTCCTCATTTGGGTATGTTTAAGCATTCTGCGGGGGATGATCCGATTGACCAATTGAATTTTATGGCGGATCAGGGTTTTACGGCTTTTGAGGATAATGGAATGAAAGGTAGATCGGTAGAATTGCAGGAAAAAATGGCGCAGACGATGGCGAAACGAGGTATAGAAATGGGGGTGTTTGTGGCGCATAAAATCTATTGGTCCGAACCAAATCTGGCAAGTGGAAAAAAGGACTATCAGGAAGAATTTTTAATACAAATCAAGGAGTCCGTAGATGTTGCTAAGCGGGTAAATGCTAAATGGATAACGGTTGTTCCGGGGTTAAAAGATTTTCGACAAGATATGGGGTATCAAACAAACAATGTGATAGAAACCCTTAAAATAGCGTGTACTATCTTAGAACCTTATAAAATTGCGCTGGTTTTAGAACCCCTTAATTTTAGGGACCATCCCGGTTTGTTTTTAACGAAAGCTTCTCAGGCTTTTCAGATATGTGAGGCGGTGGACAGCCCTTCTTGCAAAATTCTTTTTGATATTTATCACCAGCAAATTCAAGAGGGTAATTTAATTCCGAATATAGAAAAATGTTGGGACCAAATTGCTTATTTTCAAATTGGGGATAATCCCGGTCGAAACGAACCAACTACAGGAGAAATTAACTATAAAAATGTCTTTAAATATATTCATAGTCGAGGCTATACGGATATTCTAGGTATGGAGCATGGGAATTCTACTGAAGGAATAGAAGGCGAACAAAAAGTAATAGCGGCTTATCAAGAGAGTGATAGTTTCAAGTAGATGCGAGTAGATTATGTGAGCTTGTTTGAAAAGTGTTTGCGTTTCCCGTAATTGCCAAATTTATTTGGCAGATTCAAAATACGCCAAATTTTGTTCTAAAAACGAATAGAAGCGAGTAAAATCTGCCAAATTTATTGGGACCATAAATTATCTGGATCAACTTATGTTCTGGGGTCTTTTTTGGAGTAAATATAGGAGCGTAGCTCCGACAACGTCTGTAGGAATGGGATAGGAAAGCAAGTCAAAGGAGCGTAGCTTCGGCAACGTCTGCCGCACGTTTTTACGTTGCCGAAGCTACGCTCCTTTGACTTGCTTTCCTATCCTATTTTTACAGACGTTGTCGGAGCTACGCTCCTATATTTCACTCAAAAAAAACTCCAAAACATAAGCTGATCCAGATATTTTACAGTCCCAATTTATTTGGCACTACATCCCTCGACCATTTTTGCAAAATGTGATGATAGGGATACTAACTTATTTTTGCAAGTGGCACTTGCAAAATTGAAATTTGTGGCGACTAAAGACCAAAGACTAATCTGACTCAAAAATCTGTATTATGGAACAAGAAGAAATAGTAACTAAATATGTTTGGAATGGAAATGTTTATGGTGCCTTGATGAATGGAAATATTTCGAGAGAAGAGTACAAGAAAGATAATAAACAATTATCCGTTCAAATCATTCAAGAAATGGTTAGTCAAAATGGAGCAGAATTAATTGATGCTTTATTGGAAATTCAAAATTGGAGAGCAAAAACAATTGCGGGCTGTTTAATAGGCTTTAAAAATCAACCACAGTATGTCCCTCAAATAGGGGAATTATTTTTAAATCAATGTGGCGGCGTGACAGGTTACACTTATGCATTTGCCAAATTCGCTAATGAGGAGTCAATAAACTTTCTACAGTCTTATTTAAACAGATATTTAAAATTTGAAAAATTTCCAGAAGAGAAATTCCAAGATTGGGCTTTTAGTGCATTAAGATGGATTGATAAAACTCAGAATACCCATTACGGTGATGAATATTTAGGTACAAATGGCTTATGGACTTCATTTATAGATTTTAAAATTATAAAACGGAAATTAAGTGATTTTGAAAGATGGGGCAATTTGGAAGCAGCAGATATTCGATTTAAAAAAATGATGAATTTTTACA
>ENA-ORXT01004361-ORXT01004361.1-marine-metagenome-genome-assembly--contig:-NODE-4361-length-14700-cov-2.870957_pt1 | contig 14700 bp, 9 predicted proteins | sample MGYA00237868_ERZ511482 | MGnify/ENA metagenome assembly ERZ511482 | reverse complement strand
ACAGCAACCAAGATGAAAGATGAGGACTTCATCGAGAAGCTCTTCATTGCCAGTACGCACGACACTATTTTATGTTTCTCCAGCCGTGGACGCTTGTATTGGCTAAAGGTTTTCCAGCTGCCTATGTCATCCCGAAGTTCACGCGGCTTGCCGATGGTCAATCTACTGCCGCTACAGGAAGACGAACATATTCAGGCTATTTTGCCGATTCGTGAGTATGAAGACGATAAGTTTATCTTCATGGCGACCGAAAACGGGACTGTTAAAAAGACCGATCTAAAAGCATTCTCTAATCAAAGAGCGTCAGGAATTATTGCCATCGATTTGCGTGAAGATAATCAGTTGGTTGACGTTGCCATCACCGATGGGAATAGCGATGTTATGCTGTTCACATCCAATGGTAAAGCGATCCGTTTTGACGAAAATGATGTGCGTGGTATGGGTCGAACAGCGGCTGGTGTGCGTGGCATTAAGATGGCTGAAGGCGTTAAAGTCAACGCACTGCTAATTCTTGAAGAAGGGCGTCTCCTGATGGCAACCGAACATGGATACGGTAAGCGCACCGAGGTTGACCAATTTACACCGCAAAAGCGTGGTGGCTCAGGCGTTATTGCAATCCAAACGTCTGAACGTAACGGTGATGCAATTGGTGCTGTTCAGGTTGTTGATGACGATGAAATCATGATGATTTCGGATGGTGGTATCTTGGTGCGTACGGCGGTTGAAGACGTCTCTGTGACTAGTCGCAATACGCAAGGCGTCAGGTTGATCAAGCTAGGTAAGGGCGAGCGACTCACTCAAATTGAACGCATTGCAAAAATGGAAGGTGACGACGAGGAGTTGGATGAGGATGGCAATCCTATCGATAATGTTGATGCCCCTTCCGATGACTCAACAGCAGCTGAAGCCGTAAGTGATGAAAGCCCATCAGTGCCTGAAGACGACGCTGAAACGCCTGATGTAGAGTCAAATGACGAAAATACTCCAGATAGTGAGTAGAGTAGAAAGAATATAAGAACGGGCTAATTATGAGTGATAAGGGGAGCCTGCCAGTGACCGATGTTGAACAGACGGTCGCTGAGCAGGCGATGACAAAGAAGCTAGTCGGCATTCGCAATAGAATCGACTCAATTGATGCTCAGATTCTCCAATTGCTGAGTGATCGTGCTAACTGTGCCGAAGAAGTTGCGGTTACTAAGCGCGAAGCGGGCGAGCAGGATATTAAGTTTTATCGCCCGGAACGAGAGGCTCAGATACTACGTCGTGTGACTGAAACTAATCCTGGCCCTCTGGCTAATGAAAGAATTTCAGCGGTATTTCGGGAAATTATTTCATCTTGCCTGGCGTTAGAGCAGCAAATACAAGTGGCCTATCTGGGTCCTGCCGGTACTTTTACAGAATCGGCTGCAATAAAGCATTTTGGAACGGCAGTGAGCACGGTTCCTTTTGGTTTGATCCCTGAGGTTTTTCGCCAAGTAGAAGCTGGCATGGCTGATTATGGTGTGGTGCCGATTGAAAACTCTACCGGTGGCATCGTTTCCAATACCTTGGATCGCTTTATAAACTCATCACTGAAGATCTGCGGTGAAATAAATCTGGTTATTCATCAGAATTTGATGTGCCTTAATGAAGATACCAGCAATATTTCACGTATTTATTCACATGATCAGTCGCTCATGCAGTGTCGTGACTGGTTAGATAGAAATTACCCCGGCGTGGATCGCATTGCCGTTGCTAGTAATGCTGAAGCAGCTAGATTAGCCGCTGAAGATAGCAATGCAGTCGCGATTGCAGGAAAGAACGCGGCGAGTCTATACGATCTGAAAATTATCTCGCCTCACATTGAAGATTCACCCAATAACATGACGCGATTTCTGGTTATTGGCAAAGAAGATATTCCTGCCAGTGGTGATGATCGAACCTCGCTAATGATTTCAACCAGAAACCGTTCAGGCGCGCTATACCATCTGTTGGAGCCAATAAAGCGTCATGGATTAGATATGACGCGTATCGAATCCCGTCCAGCCCACGATACACAGTGGGACTACATTTTCTTTATGGATCTGAATGGCCACATCAGCAGCAAGGCGATGCAGCTGGCGATGAAGGATCTAGAGGCAGAGGCAGAGTATATTCGAGTACTCGGTTCTTATTCCAAAGCGATCATGTAATTACTTGATATGATTAAAAAATTAACCATATTTGGTGTGGGTTTGATCGGTGGTTCTTTGGCTATGGCTTTAAAAAAAGCCAATTACTGTGAGACAGTGGTGGGTTGCAGTCGTAACGTTGAGAGTTTGCAAAAAGCTAAGCAACTTGGCGTTATCGATGATTATACGATTGACCCTGTAGCCGCCGTTAAAGGCGCAGATATGATTTTGTTAGCAGTACCAATGGGTGCCATGGGCAGTGTACTAGAATCTATCAAAGCGCATGTAGAAACTGGTGCTGTAGTGACCGATGCGGGCAGTGCGAAGGCCAGTGTGGTTGCAGCTGCGCGTGCTGTATTTGGTTATATTCCACCATTTTTTGTACCTGCTCATCCCATTGCCGGGCGTGAAAAAAGTGGTGTAGAAGCGGCTGTTGTTGATTTATACGTCGACCATAAAGTCATTGTTACCCCACTCGCTGAAACTGATGGTGCAGCTGAGCAACGGGTAACTGCGATGTGGCAAGCAGCCGGGGCAGAGGTTGAAAGTATGTCCGTTGAGAAGCATGACCAAGTACTAGCTGCAACCAGTCATTTGCCCCACGTATTAGCTTATTCCTTAGTCGACACCTTGTCCCATTCGGATGCATCAGAAGCCATTTTTCGTTACGCAGCCGGTGGGTTTCGCGACTTTACCCGAATTGCTTCCAGCAATCCGGTGATGTGGCGGGATATTTGTTTAGAAAATCGTGCCGCAATTCTGCAATCTATTGAGGCCTTTCAAGCAAATTTGCAAGTTTTGCATCAGCAAGTATCAGATGCTGATAGTGAGAGTATTATGGATACCTTTAGTCATGCGAAATCGGTTCGCGATGACTTTATGAAGAATCAATCTTAGAGAAACTACTCATCTTCGTTCTTTAGTCGTTAATGTTAATGCTGCATTCTCGGAGAACTGTGAGAAGATGAACTTTTTGACCCTCTAACGCTTCAAATTGCTATGTTATCTTTTTTTCGACAGTGTTTACTTTTGGTTTGGCTCGCAGGCTTTGTCTATGCGATTTACAATATTGCTGAGCATTGGGACTACGATATCGAAGCGCCTAACGTTGAAGCAATGTTGGCTAATCGTGTCGATGCAGAAAAGCTGAAACAGTCGGTTGAGACAGCTTTGAAGACAGAAGAGTATGATGAAGCTCGTTCCTTGTTGGCCATCGGTCAGCAATACAATCACCCTCTCGATTACACCGCTTACAACAACTATCTGCAAAAACATGACACTGCATCCTCTCGTATGACGAAGCAAGTGACTGGTTTTGCGTCAGGTTTTCTCTCGGGAAAGGGTGAAGATGCCTCAGGCGTTGCGGGTGCTCTGGCGGCTGATTTTACGGTAGTTGGTGATCTCAGAGATCTAAGTGAACAGTTCGGCCTTCATCAGCAAGGCCAGCCCGTTAATAAGCTTATCACCACGCTTGCAGGCATCGGTGTGGGTCTAACGGCCATCACTGTCGGTTCGGGTGGAGTTGCCGCACCAGTCAAAGCAGGTGCCTCTACATTGAAACTGGCTGCTCGAATGAATCGCCTGACCCGAAGTTTTCGTGATGAATTAATGCGGATTGGGGCTAAGGTGTTTGACTGGCAGCAATTTTTACGCCTGAGTAAAGGCGCTGATTTGACAAGCATTTCGCGGGTCGCAAAGCAGTCTTACAATCCTCAGGCGGCAAGAAGCTTGGGTGCACTGGCTGAACAAGCCAATGGTATTCGCAAGAATACTTCGGTGGTCGATAGCATCCACCTTCTGAAATATGTTGATAACGCTGAAGACTTGAGAAGTGTTAATCGACTGAGTCAGCGTTTTGGTATTCATACACGAGGCGTATTTCGACTGCTGGGTAAAACAGCGGTTCGTGGGGTAAAGGCTTTGCGAATCACTTTGGAACTATTGATCAGTATTACGGCCAGCATCTTCTTTGGTTTATTGTTTATATCAACTATTGGTGGAAGTGATAAGAAGCGTGCGAAAGTAAAAACCTGAACCGGATCATTACTTCAAAGCCCTTAACCTCCTCTTGAATGATTGAAGAGCTTGCATCCATAACATGTTAGAGACTCGATTGAGTAGAGGTATGTTATCAATCACAATGTAAAGCCGAGGGTGCTGGTACTCGGCGGTAAAGGCTTCATTGGTCGACATGCGGTTTCCGCTCTTTTTGAACGCCATGCGGATGTTGTGATCGGAACACGAAATCCAAATGAAAATAGTGGTTCATCGCAATTAGCGGTGCGTTTCGAGTCGATGTTGCAGCAAGCTGATTGGCTGCCTATTATCGGTGATTTTGATGTCATTTTGAACTGCGTAGGTATTCTTCGGCCGGTTGGAGAATCAACTTATGAAGCAGTTCATCATCTGGCACCTGCGGCGCTTGCAGAAGCCTGTCATTCTCAAGAGAAACGTTTTGTTCATGTATCTGCTTTAGGCCTTATGGATGATGCTAAAAGCGGTTTCTTAGTATCCAAAAAACGTGGTGAAGCGGCGATTAAAACGGTTTCATCAAGCGGGATCATTGCCAGGCCTTCATTGTTGGATGGTGAGGGTGGGTACGGTGCGGCTTGGTTACGAGGCGTTGCACGATTGCCTCTGTTTGTTGTTCCAGCGGATGCTAAAGGTCTGATCGCTGGACTAATGGTGACTGATTTAGGTGAGGCGCTGGCTCAACTTTGTCTGGCCTCTGATGCTGAGTTGAAACTTGAGCAGTCCCGGGAGTTTGAGCTAGGTGGAAGTAATGCAGTTGCTTTTGAGGACTATATTCGTGGATTGCGTCAGCGCTATACGCAACGCCCGGCATTATGTTTGAAAATCCCTGGTGTGTTGGCGCGTGTAGGTGCACATCTCTGTGACGTATTTCATGCAACCCCGTTTTCATTCGGACACTGGGAGTTACTGAGAAATAACAATACGCCGTATCCGAATCGTTTGCCTGAACTGCTGGGGCGGTCGCCACAGGAAATTATTCCAGCACAACAGGCATAACGGTCAACTGCGATGATGTTCTGATCAAACTCTGAGAAGAAGGCTTCAGGTGAGTCAGGCTGCAATTTCTCAGTTGTTAAATTAATTTGTAGATTCTTTAAGATAACGAATCAAAGCCTGACGTTTGGCCACGCTTTTGACCTTCTGTATCGGCATTTTTGTTCCAGGCACCACCACATCTGGGCCATCATCAAATAAACGACCAATGGTTTCTTCATTCCAAATTAAGTCAGTTTTTATCAATGCTTTGGAGTACAAATAACCGGGCAAAGTCCCTGCTTCTCTTCCGAATACCTTATGCAAGGTTGGGCCTGCACGGTTTGCTCCGTCTGCTTCGAGAGTGTGACAAACACTGCACTTGCGTTCAAATTCACGTTTGCCGATATCGTTTTTCTCATCGCGCTGAAAGCGTCTGACGATAGGGCGGGTAAGCTTGGCTAACTTCTTCGATGATATCTCCCAGCGACGTGCAAAGTCATCCAAGCCAACATAGAAAACTTGATTCGTGCCCGGGATATAATCAAAATCCCAAACCGGACCAAACACCACGCGGGCGCGCTCCTTCTCATTGAGATTAGCTGTTTTATGGATACTGATTTTTCCGGTACTTTCGCCGTAGCCAATCAAACTACCGTCGCGGGATAATTTTAATCCCTGAATAGGATGCTGACTTTTGTATAGCAATTTCAGCTGTTTACGTTGCGAAATGCTAATGATTCCCACCGTGCCATCCAGGGCGGCATACATTAGTCGATCATCATCCAGAGCTGCGATAGAGTTAATTCCCCAGCCATGGTCATACACTTTACGCAGCATTTTTCTAGTGGCAAGATCCCACTCGATAATAATGCCATCGTGAGAAGCCGTGTATAGGTGTTTGCCATCGCTAGCGAATAATGCGGAATTAACGTTGTGTTCATGGCCGCTAAAGATGCCAATTTCTTGCATCTTTTCCAAATCATAAAGCCTGGCGGTTTTATCCCAACGTGAGGCGACTGCTAGCTTACCGTCCTCAGAGAGCACCACATCCAATACTTTGTGTGCTGAGGAATTAATGCGTTTGATTAATTTCCCCTTGGTTAAATCCCAGATGCCGAGTGAGCCATCGTCACTTACCGAAACGGCTCTGTCGGTATTGGGAATAAATATCGTGTCATTAACCGCGGCGTCATGTCCTTGTAAACGATGGATGATTTTAGCTTCGGGAGAGCTGATATCCCAATAGATAATACTGTAGTCAAAGGATGAGGTTAGGGCGTGTTTGCCATCTGCTGAGATTGAAATTGCTTTGATTGGGCCACCGTGGCCCACAAGTTTCTCGGGCCATTCGTTTGCATTGAGCAAGCTCGGTGAGCTAAGGAAAATGAAGCAGGCAGATATTATGAGGGTTCGAAGCAATTGCATTTTTGAGCCTCCAAGCTAGCCACCGCAGTCTTAAGAGAATGTTTAGGCTTAAAGTGATTGCTTTAGCATAGAATGAATTACATCAACTATCAAATGCGACGACCAAATTCCTTGCGGATCGCCTTTGAGTGCTGTCCCAGAGCCGGGACAGCACCAAATGGCTGTGTTGCTTGCTTATTTGAGTGCTCACCAAGGTATTGAATTGGGCCGTCGATAATGTCGGCTGTCTCACCCGTTTGCAAAGTGACCGGCCTGCGTCGTAACTGAGGGTGTTTAGCAAACGATTCAACCGAGTTAACTGCGCCATAGGCTATCGATGCCTGCTTCAGCATTAACTCTAATTGAGCGCGAGTTTTTTGACTAAAGACCTGATTGATGATTTGATCTAAGGCTTGACGGTTTGTCACGCGGTTTTTTACATTGTTAAAGCGCTTCTCTACAGCCAGTGCAGCATTGCCTAATATTTCAGAACAAAAGTTGCCCCATTCACGTTCGTTCTGAATTGAGATGGCCAGTATTTCGTTATCCTGCGTGGTGTAACCGCCGTAGGGCGCGATGGATGGGTGATGTAATCCCGCACGTTTTGGTGCTTTGCCTGCATATTCTGCATGTAAAAAGGGCACTTGCATCCAGTCAGCAGCGGTATCAAACAGGGAGATTTTGACCCCCATGCCTTTGCCCGTTCGGGCACGGATCAATAGCGCATTTTGGATGCCAATTAAGGCATTCATCCCTGATCCAATATCGCAAATCGAGACACCAATTCGTCCATATGCTTCAGGGGAGCCATTGATGGCCACCAGACCACTTTCACACTGCACCAAGAAGTCGTAGGCTTTCATATCGGCATAGTCACCGCTTTCGCCATAACCACTTATGTCGCAGGTGATGAGTTTAGGGTGTTTTTTGCGTAACTCCTCAGAGCCAAAGCCGGCACGTTCACATGCACCGGGTGCCAGATTTTGTATGAAGATGTCAGCTTCCGCTATTAAGCTGTTCAGCAGCTCAGCATCATCAGGCTGTTTAAAATTCATGGTCAGTGATTCTTTACCATGATTCGCCCATACGAAATAGGAGGACTCACCTTTCACTGCCGAATCATAGTGGCGGGCAAAGTCACCGTCGTGGCGTTCAATTTTGATCACGCGTGCACCACCCTCGGCAAGTTGACAGGAGCATAAGGGCGCAGCAACCGCTTGTTCGATCGATACAACAAGCAGTCCTGCAAAAGGCTGTGGGTTCGTGTTCAATTTCACCTCCTCAGTGAAACGATTTATCGTGCTGATGACTAAAATTGCCTGATGATACGAGCCTAACATATTGAATTTATGATTGAGAAGCAGCGTCTTTACGTATAATCTCAGAAACACATTTCACAAAGAGTTTGTAGCCATGCTTGAGTTTCTAAATCCACCAAAGCCAGATGCCATACTTGCGCAAATGGCGTCTTTTAAAGATGATCCACGAGCTGACAAGATGAATCTTGGTGTTGGCGTTTATATGGATGATAAGGGCAAAACGATAATCCCCGGTGCTGTTAAGCTGGCGGAGCAACGTTTGCTGGATTCTGAAGAAAGCAAAACCTACGTCGGCCTTGCGGGTAACGTCTCTTATAACCAAGTAATGAAAGAAATTGTCTTTGCAGACGCTGCGCCAGAGGGGCGCATTCACGGCATGCAAGCTCCCGGCGGTAGTGGTGCGCTGTCAGTACTGGCTCATTTGATGGAACGCATGCGGCCTAATGCTAAAGTGTGGTTAAGTACCCCAACCTGGCCGAATCACGCCGCGCTGCTCTCAGCAGGTGATATTGAAATGGGTGAATATCCGTACTTTGATCCCGAAACCTGCTCGGTTGATTTTGACGCGATGGCGGCGAAACTACGTACGCTTGGCCCGGACGATGTGGTGATACTACACGGCTGCTGCCACAATCCAACCGGCGCTAACCTTAGCAATGAACAATGGGATGAAGTGGCTGAAATCGTTAAAGAAACCGGTTTCTTACCGTTTTTTGATATCGCTTATCAAGGTTTTGGCGATGGCTTGGACGAGGATGCTTACAGTGTTCGCAAATTTGCCAGCACCGTTGATGAAATGCTGGTTGCCGTGTCTTGCTCAAAGAATTTCGGGATATATCGTGACCGCGTTGGCTGCGCTTTTGCTATGGGTTCAAATGCTGAAACAGCCGATATCGCTTATGCCAATATGCAAAACATCGCCCGTGGCATGTACTCCATGCCGCCGGATCACGGTGCGTCTGTGGTGCAGATTATTTGGCAGGATGAGGATTTGCGTAAGCAATGGAAATCAGAACTTAAGGTAATGTCTGATCGCATGGCGTCCTTGCGTTCGCAACTCGCTGAGAGTTTCCGCAAGCAAAGCGGTGGCAATAAATTTGACTTTATTGGTGTGCATCGCGGCATGTTTACGTTGCTCGGCTTGTCGCCTGAGCAAGTGGATAAGATGCGGGACGATCATGCTATTTATATGATATCTGATAGCCGGATCAATGTGGCTGGAGTACAGGAGGAGAATATTGATCGCTTGGTTGCGGCGGTGTTGGCGGTTTCAGCTTAGTTAAGTTTGTAATAGTCGGCTCGTCCGTTCAGGGGCTGATAGTATCATTCGCTCAGTCAGCGTTCCGCTGAAATATCGCCGAATGACACTATCAGCCCCTTCTCTGCTTGAGATTTACATCTTAATAACGCGGGTTATCAGCACCTCAAGCAAAACCTTGAAAAGTTTATTAGCGAATCACTATAGCGTCTTTTATCTACGGAAAATGGCTTGGTCACTGCTGTCTGTTTGTAATACAAGATTTATTTATTCTAAAAATGTAACTACTCAGCCTAAAAATAAAGTGCAATTTATTCAAAAATAACGTAAATAATACTCCATGAGCCTTAAGTTCCCTACTGAAGATGAAATACGCACAGCCTACGAACAAGGTGAAGTGACCGTGATTGCATTATTCAACGGCGTTGAGTGTGAACTGGTTAGTCTGGCAGACGCCTTAAAATCACAGGCTGAGGCCATCAAAGAACTACAGGCTAAGTTGTCAAAAAATAGTAGCAATAGCGGCAAACCACCCTCAAGTGATGGATACAATAAGAAAAAAGCGACACCACGGACACAGAGCCAGCGCAAAGCGGGACAAAAGCCAAACGGTGGACAAAAAGGTCATCCCGGCAGTACCTTAGAGAAAAGCAGCACGCCTGATAAAATAGAAACCCATTCACTGGATGATCCCTGTAAAAACTGTGGTTGCTCACTCGACGATGAAGCCGTTTCAGGACATGAAGAACGCCAGGTGTTTGATATTCCTGCTATCCGTATTGAAATCACCGCTCACCGTGCAGAAATTAAATGTTGTCCCCAGTGTGGAACTTCAACGAAAGCGGCTTTTCCTGAGTGGGTGACACAACCGACTCAGTATGGGAGTGGCGTTAAAACCTGGGCGAGTTATTTTTCAGCTCAGCACTTCATCCCCACCGCACGGACAGCCCAAATTTTTGAAGACCTGACGGGTCATCGTGTTTCTGAGGCCAGTGTCCTTAAGGCTTGCCATCAACTAGCGGAGCAGGTCGCTCCGGTTAATCAAGTCATTAAAGAACAGCTCAAAGCCGCTGAGGTGATTCATTTTGATGAATCAGGCTTACGCGTCAAGGGGAAATTGCATTGGCTACACAGTGCATCAACCGACAAGCTCACCTACTACACGGTGCATCCGAAGCGAGGACAGGAAGCCATTGATGAGATGGCTATCTTGCCGCATTTAAAGGGTGTTGCCTGTCATGATCATTGGAAGCCCTACTTTAGTTATGATGTGATTAGGCACTCCCTGTGTAATGCGCACCATCTTCGTGAATTAACCTTTATTGAAAAGCAATACAAGCAAGCCTTTGCCCCTAAAATGGCTGACCTGCTGGTTGAAATTAACACGGCTAAAAAAGGAGAATCAGCCGATCATTTTAGCGTCGAGACCCTGTTCGCCTATGCCGCTCGTTATGATGAGATTGTTGAGGCGGGCCTAAAGGCCAATCCAGAGACTCTGCCGAATCCAGAGAAAGCCAAAAGAGGCCGTACTAAACAAACACCGGCCTACAACCTATTAAAGCGATTGCGTGATTTTAAAGGGTCGGTGCTTGCCTTCATGTATAATTTTAGGGTTCCTTTTACGAATAATCAGGCTGAACAAGATGTTCGGATGATTAAGGTGAAACAAAAAGTTTCCGGGTGCTTTAGAACGCTGTTGGGCGCTGAAGTATTTGTAGCTACTCGTGGCTATCTCTCAACAGCACGAAAACAGGGGCAGAATATATTCCAGGCCATTCAGGCAGCTTTTGAAAACCGCCCTTTTATACCTCAAGCCTAATCAGGCTGAGTAGTTACCCTTTCAGTAAACTAGCTCAACCCGACTCCCTTGCCTGCCTGCAACGACATCCAGGCGCATACTAATCTGTTCCTTCAACTCAGAAACATGCGAAATGATCCCCACCATGCGCCCGGTATTCCTAAGATCAATCAGCGTCTTAATCGCCAAATCCAAAGTATCAGAATCAAGGCTGCCAAAGCCTTCATCAATAAACAGTGTTTCCAGTCGAATACCACCGGCATAAGCCTGAACCACGTCTGACAAACCCAATGCCAACGACAATGAAGCCAAAAATGATTCTCCTCCAGAAAGCGTCGAAACCGCACGAACCTTGCCCGTATAGGTATCCTCAACCTCCATTTCCAGACCTGATGCCTTGTTACCTTTCGCGCGATCTTCTTTGCGAATCAGGTTGTAACGCCCTTTACTCATGCGTGTCAGACGCGTGCTGGCTGCCACCAATACGTCATCCAGCAACACACCCAACACAAAGCGCTGTAAGCTGATCTTGTTGCCAATTTTGCCATTGGCCACATCTGACAGCGTGCCAATGATTTTGTAGTCCTTATCGTATGCGGTTAATTTATCGGCCAAGACAGCAAAGGCTTTTTGCGCATCTTGCAATCGGTTAAGCTGCTTATCGATCTGCTGCCATGCTTGATCCGCCTGTTTTTTTCCGTCTAAAGCCTTGTCTAACGTTTGTTGTAATACCACTAAGTCTGGTTGAGTTTTTCCGACTAAACTTTTCTCTCGCTCCTGAATCGCGCCAGTTAAGGTTTGTAGTTTCGTTTTGTAGACGTCGACTTCACTCTTCAATCGTTCCTGTTCTTCCGAAGGCAAATCAGCCTGCACAAACTCATCTTCAGTTGAGAAAACACTCTTCTCTAGTGCCGACTGCCATTGCTTGGCACCTTTATCAGCAGTCAATTGCAACGCTTCATATCGCTCATTCGATTTATTCAAACCAGCCTCAGCTGTGGAGTGCTGTTTGCTAGCTTCGATATGCGCCTGCTGAGCGGTTTCAATCTGCATAGTCAGCTTTTCCAGAGAGGACTCAGCCGCCACAATGTCTGTTTCCAACTTTCCGGATTGACGATATTCATCAGGTAACTCTTGCTGTGCAGCGGCTAATTCTGTTTTGCGCGCTTGTAGCTGCATTTGTGATTCATTGAATTGCTGCTGTCTCTGCTTTAACTGTAGCGCTGCTAAGTCCAACGAATCTTTAAGCTTATCGAGCTGTACTTCTATTGAAGCAAGCTGCTGGCGACTCTCTTGCAAGCTCTGTGATTGGGCGAATATTTCCCCATACTGCTGTTTGAGTTGTGACAAAGATTGATTGGAAAACTCGCCTAATTGCACTATTAAATCGGTTAATTGAGGGTCCAACCCATCCAATTCTGCTTTCAACTTGCTCCATGTTTCACGCGCTTTTAGCAGCTCAGTCTGCGCAATCTCTAGAGCCTGCTGTGCTGACTCTCGTTGCGCATCCGTTGGCAGGTCAGCCGCCGCTTGTGCCGGTGATGGATGCTTTAAAGAACCGCAAACTAAACAGGGTTGGTCTTGCTCTAGCTGCAGAGCCAAGATAGCCGCTTGCCCAGTGTGCCAAGCCATTTCTAACTGCTTCGATTCTTTCTCTTTCTGCTCTTTATTAGCAGCAGCCAGTTTGCCTTTTTCAGTCATCGCTAAAAAACGTTTTTCCTGTGCGGCTTTATCGGTTACCAACACGTCATATCGCTGACGGACATCGACTGCTTGCTTTAGTTGTTGCGTCAATAAAGCAGTCTCAGCCTCCTTAGTCAGCAGCTGCTGCAACCGTTTTTTCTCAGCCTCGCCCTGCATAATTTGCGCCTGAACTTGCGCTAGCCGTTTAGTTTCTCCATCAAGTGCAGCAACACTTTTTTGATGAAGACTATCAATCTTCTTCAATTCATCTTCAGCACTACAGACCTTACCAGCCCGCTGCCGATAGCCTTTTAGCCGCTCAACACGTTGTTTTACAAGATCCTTTTCTTTTTCAAGTAACTTTGATTTTTCAATATCCTGGCTTGTTTGCTTCAATGCTTCACTGGCCAGTTGTAAACCTTTTTCTGCTGCGTCTTTTTCTTGGCAAACGTCTTTCAACTCAGACTCAAGCCGTGACTTTTCTACAAAAACAGGCTTAATTTTTAAGGCCTGATCAACCAGATTCAAACGCGTTTCTTTTAGCTCGATGTTACTACTTTGTTTTTCTAATTCACCACGCTCAGCGTTCAATGATTGTAATTGAACAAAATCCTGATCCAGCGCTTTCGCTGCCTCGGCTTCCTTAAGCGCAACTAAGTAAGCCGTTTCCATTGAGTGTTTAAGCGTTGCAGAAGCCTTACACTCTGGCTCAACGGCCGTGATTGCCTGCTGAAGTGATTCAACTTCTTCAAAGCCAACCGTTTGCAATACGCCGAATTGTTCATTTTTTAAGGCTCTCACCTTCGATTCAACTTTAGCCGCCAGCTGCTTTAATTTGTCTTCAATCTTTTTATAAATGCCTGTTTCAAATAGCTGGCTAAAAATCTGCTCCCGATCTTTTGAATCGGCCATTAGCAAGCGGCGGAATTGTCCCTGAGGCAATACCATGACCTGCCGAAACTGATCCACCAATAAGCCAGTTAATGCTTCAATTTGTTGAGTCGCTTCCGTTACTTTTTTAGGCACCAGTACAGACTCAGCACCGTCCTTGTCAATCTTCCATAACTCAGCGCGGGCTTTTTGTAGGGTAGTCCCTTCCCCTGATTTTTTAGCACGCGTCTGCTCAGGTACCCGCACGATACGATAGCGTTGATCACCCAGTTCAAAAGTAAATTCGACCGAAGTCGTGGTATTGTCATCCGCATAATCACAGCGCATCTGCACCGCCTCACGCTCTTTACCGGTGGTTTGCCCATATAAAGCGAAGCAAATCGCATCCAGAATGGTGGTCTTACCTGCGCCGGTTACGCCATTGATTAAGAACAGCGGCCTTTCGCCAAATACTTCAAAATCAACCGTTTCTATGTTGATAAACGGGCCAAATGCCGTCATCGATAATCTAATCGGCCGCATGGTTAGACCTCACGATCGGCATGAATATCATCCAGCAAGGTACTCAGTATTTTTTCTTGCTCGCCGCCTAAGGTTTCCTCAAGGGTTTGCTGGTAAAAGTCTTTGAACATCGACAACTCACCCTTTTTCATCAGGTCGCGATGCGCCAACTGTTGTGGCTTAGCTGCCATCAGGCCGGGCCGTTCGAGGTGTAATACATTGGGGTAAACCGCCCGTAATTTTCCCATGGGATCGAGAATCGCGTGTGTATCGGTGAGGCTAATTAATAGATAATCATCTGTTTTAGGATCTTCTTTAGCGTTACAAACAATATCGTCGAGCGCCCCGGAAATGGAACGCATATCACGCAATGCATCTAGTGAGAGGTGTTTAATATCACACTGCCCCGCCGCATCTAAATCCACGATAGTTATGGATTTTTCATGCTGCTCTTCTGAGAAAGAATACTTCAGAGGCGAGCCCGAATATTGAATGGTTTCAACGCATTGCTGCTGTTGGCGGTGCAAATGGCCCATCGCCACGTAGTTGAAATCCTTGAAATGCTGCGGCGATACCTGATCAGCCCCACCCACTGACAGCGGTCGTTCTGAATCACAGTCCAAGCCACCTGCGACAAAACAATGCGTAATGGCCACCGAGCGTTGTTTCTTATGCTTAGGCAACGCT
>ENA-ORXT01004360-ORXT01004360.1-marine-metagenome-genome-assembly--contig:-NODE-4360-length-14702-cov-7.788650_pt1 | contig 14702 bp, 10 predicted proteins | sample MGYA00237868_ERZ511482 | MGnify/ENA metagenome assembly ERZ511482 | reverse complement strand
TAGAGCCATCCATTCTATGCAACGTGGCTGCCTGAGCGTTGAGAACACGAATGGATCCCTACTAGAAGCTTCGCTAACAAAGAGTAGCTTGCTCGAGACTCTGCAAACGAAAACAGAGAAAAAGATGGTGCGTCTTATTGCACAGGACAAAAGACACACAAAAAAAGACATTCCATCGACCCCAATACAGAAAGCGACACAACGCAAGTACAGAAAAGAAGAAAAACGAGTGAGGCGAGCCTCGTTGGCCGCCCACACGCCGTCTTGGACTTCGACACCCAGCCGCCGCTGCACGCAGAGCCCTCGATGCCCACACCCAGCGAGAGGACCTACTTGGGCTGCATCTGTCAACCGGTGCAGGCTGTACGAAGGAAAGCGGGAGTGACGCGAGCGCGTGCGACACCCACAAGTCTGCCCAGCTGCCAATTGGCAATGGTGGCCACCACCGCAAGCCAGTCAGTGACTTGTCAGCCGCATACGAGCAGAGGAAGGGCATGCACCGCGTGGCGGGAACACGTGCCGCAGATTGCAGGAACAGCTACCGCCGCTGTCTACAAACCACAACAGGAAAACGGGAACCCCAGAACACTGAATCAGGGTGCGCGCCAAGCCCGCGCACAATGGTGCACATGTGTAGTCGCCACCAGGCGACACACACACACACAAGTAAATACCGCACCGACACAGGAGCACGACACGACACCCTTCTTCCCATGCTCCCCGCCCAACTCATCCGCACCAGCCCTGCCGCACGGTGGGGGGCCGTCAGTCAGGCAGGACCTCCTCCTTGTTGCCCAGCTTGTTAAGGTGCAGGTACGTGTCAGTGCCCCACCCGTCCATGCTCATGAGGGTCAACTCCCCACCAAAGAACCGCGCGTACGCGCGGGAGAGGGGCAGGCCATAGCCAAAGCCCGCCAGTACCTCAGGCCGCGAAGCGCCCTTGGCCGCATAATCATCCTCCATCCGGAAGAGCGTCTCGGCCGGCACCGCCGCCGTCGTGAAGAAGTAGTCAAAGACGCGGTCGACGTCCGAGCGGCGCATGCCGCCGCCCTCGTCGCTCAGTTTGATTGTCACGTCCTCCGCCCCGTCCGCAATGATCATCTTGACGGGCGGCAGCACCGGCGAGTCGGCGTGGCTCTCGACGGTCGCGCGGACCGAGTTCTTGAGCAGCTCAAACATGATCAAAAACATGTGGCCATCCAGGTAGGGCAACGACAGATCCGTGTTGCCCAGGATATCAATGTCGGGCGCCTCTCCCAGGTTGTGGTACGCAATTTGCCGCACCGCCTCGGCAGCGTCGGCGGCAACGACCGCCGGCTGGCAGCTGGTGTTGATAATGCCGGCAAAGCCAGGCTTGGGCGCCGCCATCGCCAACTGGTGAGAAATCAGCACGCGGATGCCGATTCGGGACGAGTAGAAGCGGTCGAGGAAAGATGTCACGAGGCGATCGTCCGCCGACACCCCGCACTCGGCCTTGAGCTCGATAATGCCCTGCGCAATCAGCCTCACCACGTCGTCGTGGCGGGTGCGAACCATACCGATGACATTGTTGAGGCGGGCCACGTCCGCCTCCTCCGTCGGCCGCGGCTCAGACACCAAGTCCAAAAACGACTGCGCGTACATCTCCCGCACCTTGATCACGGAAGGCATGCTGCACAGGCGATAGGGAAGGTTCTCCAACTCCAACACTCGCCGCGCCAACCGGACGGGCAGCTCGCAGTAAAGCCACTGGGCAGACAGCAGCTCGTGGCCGGGCACGCGGCTCGATGCAAACTCGTACAGATTCTTGAGCGTCAGCGGCGTCTGCTCTAACCGCGCGTACTGCTGCAACTGCTCGGAGAGGGCGGCGGTGAGGCCACCACTATTGACCGCCGTGCGGGTGACAGGACACGAGGCCGGCGACGGGGCGCCTGGGCCCATCGACGAGGACGAGGCGGAGGAGGTGTCCCAGCGGGAACTCCGCCCACGCGGTGACTTGGGCGACGTGCTACCATCCTTGGTGCTTGCTGCCGACCGCATCGCCGAGGCGCGCGTCGCGGCCGCCGCCGACGCGCTCCGCCCGCGTTGTTGTTGCCGCGCCGCGGCGGTGAGGGGGCCGGCCGGGCTCGCACCGCCGGCACCGCCGCGCCGACTACCCGAGCCAGTCGTCGCCACCGACGCGGCAGACCGAGCCGCCCCCTGCCGGGAGGCGGTCGGGGGTGGGGGGGATTCGGCGCGCCGCGCCGCCGCGCCGCTGCGTCGGCGGACGGCCGCTGCTGCTGCCGCCGAGGCGGCCGCACGCGCCCCGCCGCCCGACGCAGTCGAGACGGAACGGACGCGGGCGGCAACAATCGCGCGGGCTGCGGAGGTGGACAACATCGTCTAGGAAGGGGGGGAGCGGAGGGGGGTAAGAGGAGGGCGGGGAATACCACAACGGGTACGTCACGTCAACAGGGGCGGGCGGCAATGGCGCGCCCGCTTTGTTCGGGCATAGGATGCAGCCACGTCGAGGGGCAAGGAGATGGCGGTGACCGCGTTGGCGGCGGCAGCCACAAAGAAAAGCAGCGGTCGATGGGACGGCGGGAGCAGTGACGGTGACAGTGGCGGCAGTGATTGCCGGCGCGACGGCGGTCAAGAATGGGCGTGATGGCACGTCGCCGGGAGAAGCTGGACAGCGGGGCCGTGCATCTGAAGTGCGGCAGAGGGTGAGTTGCAGCGGCAAGTGGCCTGTCGCCTGGCGGGAAGGGTGAGTGCTTCGGCTCCCACCGCGTCAGCTTGTCCTATGCCCACCCCGCCAAACAACGTGGCTTGAGGCAGCGGATGAGGGGGGTAGCCGAGTTGGCGTCATCCCACGGCGACACCCCACGGCCGTGGGTCTCAGCTGGTCCTGGCAGGCCACCAGGCCTGCCAGGCACCCATCCGTCGCCGAGGACGCGCAGCGAGGCTGCGTTAGCCCCCTTGCATGCGGCGTGGCCACACATCTGGGGCACTCGCTTGACCACCGGTGCCCCCCGTCTACTGGTCAACAGCAAGAAATATCTCGCCGGTCCAATCCCCCTTTCGTGCGGCTCACGGTGGTCCTGTGATACCACGGGCAAAATCTCGTGAGTGGACGGTCGGTGGAACTCGGACACCGTCTGCCTTCAATTGTGTGGTTGGCATTCGAGGAGCGGCGCAGACAGGCGAATCTGATCGTGCGGCGATGAGCCTCGACTGGAAGGACGCGACGGTCCGGGCCAGCTGGGGGAACCTGATCAGACCGCGGAGGCACGAAACGGCGGTGCCGTGGCGGCCAACAGCAGAAAAAAACGCTACACGAAAATCCAGCAGCAAAAAACAGTGCAGCGGGAACCCCGGCACCACCCCACACGTGGGACAGGCAGGGATCGCGCACTATCGGGTCCTGTCCGAGGGCCCCAGAGACGGTCCGAGCGCGGCTGATCCATTTGGTGTTGGACGGACCGCCCCGGTCAAGGGTGCGCCCGCCACCGTTGGTGTTGCAGCTTGCCCAGTTATGGATGCAAGCTACCGGGGCCACCGTCTCCACAGTTGGCCACGACGCGGCCAAGCACAAACCGCCTCTCTCGTGAGCCACCATGGCAGTCGGTAGCTGCAAGGCCGGTTTGTGATACACGGGTGAACATCTCCGGCCCACCAGATGTAACCGGATTGCAGCAACATGCGCTGCCGCCAACCCACCGGCGAAAATGGAGGAAAGCAGCAGCAGACAGAGTCACGATGAAGCAGGGTCCAAGCGTGACACGAAAGACATGAATAGTGAAAAACCCATCGCACCGTGAGCAATGGACAAGCAGAGTCGCTGCGACATGGCCAACAGCCGACGGCAGCAAGCACCTGAAATGCCCTCTTGACGAACCCCCCCACTGGCTGCACGCAAAACCCGCCGACACTGTCGACATCGGCCTGTGGGTGCACCACCTTCATGGTGCCCCACCCGTCCTATTGCCGCGGCGGCACGGCGGCGGCGGTCGCTCCCACCCCCCTCGCAGCGGCCGGCCCTTTGCCCGCCTCGCCCGCCGCAGCAATGTGGTGCAGTGCCTTGTCCAAGAACGACGCCGGCACGGAAGAGCCATGCAGCACGGCCTCCCCCCCGGACAGCTCTCGGCGCATCTTATTGAGAAGGTCCGCGCCCGCCCCCGCGGCGGCAGACCCAGTCAGCGACGCCTCTGACGGGTAGTAGTCGCCAAGGAGTTCTGGCGCGCGGACGTCCCCATTGACGATGGCGCTAAGATGGACAATCAAGTCGTGCGTCATGTCCTCGCTAACGACCGAATCTTGTGCGTAGGCTGGATGGGCTTCGAGGAAGCGACGCATGTAGGTGGCGGCAGTCATCAGCCGCCCAGCCGCGCGGTCGCCTACAAAATCAAGATAGGCAGTCAGGCGCACGCGGCGGTCGGCCGGGAGTGCGAGGGAGGCCAGGTACCCCTTGACAAGGGGAATGAGGCCCGGGAAGGTTTGACCGGCCGCAAAGCCGCCGTCAAGCGGCTTGCCGTTAAAGATTTCGTCGAGCGTCATGGCCGACACCGCGTCTGGGTCCTCCGCGTCTTCATCGCCACAGTAGGCCTCGAACGCGCCGTCCTTGAGCACCGCCTGGTGCAGGTGCCCGCACTCGCACAGGAAGCTGCCCGCCGCCCGTGCCGCCCTGTCTCCATCGGCGGAAACGTGTGGGACACCCACCGGTGCGGCCGCCGCCGCGCCTGGGCGGATCGAAGACGCCGTGCGGCGAAAAATGTTCTTGCGAAATGTGAACCGTCCCGCCGGCGCCGCACCGCGCTCGTGGGCGGCCGCCATGTTGGCGTCGACCGCCGACATGGGCACGTACAAGTTAAGGTCGAAAGCGATGATGACGCGGGAGAGGAGGACGATGAAGACCGAAAACGCGGCGTTCTCAAAGTCCGTCAACTGCACGTCCATGGAGCGGAACTCGGTGCGCCAGCCAATGTCTGACCCTGGGGGCGGCGGCTTGAAGCGGACCGTGTTCCAGTTCGTGCTCTGGATGTTCTCAAAGTGCTCCGTCGACGCCGTGTTGTCGACCTCAATGCGGTCCGAGAAGATGACCAACGGCTGCCGCACGTACAGGTGGGCAACATGCTCCGCCAGCCGCTCGTCAATGCCCGCGTCCACCAACCGCGTGTACACCTTTTCGTTGAGCGCCACGGGGATGTCATTGTAGACTTCCGGCTTGAGGTCGACCCGCGGGGAGATGTAGCAGTCGATCGAGTCGTAGCGAGACTTGGTGATGACGCCGCCGGCCCGCTCCGCGGGCGTCCTGTCGTCCACCGACGCCGCAATAACGTTCCACCGCACGTCCGTGTCGGCGAGGAACCCCCGCAGGACGGGGGTGGCCGCCGACACAGCGAGCATCAGCGGTGCCATGACTGCCAGCTGGTCGTACAAGTGACGGGATTCGTCCATGTCCCGCGCTTGGAGCGTAACCTGCAGGCAGCCAAGGCCCATGCCAAAAGCCATCGAGTCCATCCCGATGTAGTCAACGCGGTCGCCAGCCGCGTCCTCGATGCGGGTGTAGGCGCTGTCCTCGATGGGTGCTGCGGAAGAGGAGGGCGTCGACGCGGGCGCCGCCGGCACGTGCTCGGCCGTCCCGTTGGCGCCCCCGTCCGCTGCCGCCGCCGCGCGGGTGGCCAAGCCCGGCGGCAGCACTGGCACTGTGTTGGGCGTGCACTCATCGCGGAAGAGCGGCACACGAATGTCGACCTTGCCGCCCCGCCGAAAGCGAATGTTGCGTGACAGTGTGCGGAAGCGAGGGTGCGGCGTAATCACATCGTCCGAAGTGTAAAAAGAGCGCGCGTAGGGCCCGTAGGGGGAAGTTGACGGCACCGTGCTGTCTTCGCAGCCGATGCGTGGAAAGGCCGTCAGGGTCATCACCGACTGGCCAGGCTCCAGGAGAGCGGCCACCTCTCGCCGCCGCAGCGCCATATTCTGCTCCACGAGGTCGAGGTCAGCTGCATAGCAGCGGTAGGGCGTGCCAGGCGTGCCTTCGATCATCCAATTGGCGTACTCAGGGCGCCACAGAACCGCGACCGTCGAACCCGCCGGCGTCGCATGCTCCTCCCGGCTCAGGATTTCGAGCAGCTCCGCCGCGCGCAGCAGAAGGCGCGTACGTCGACCGCTTGCGTCAGTCGCAAGGAGCGTGTACTCGATTTCGTCGCCCCACTTAAGCACGTCGTTGGTCCGCCCAACCGTGTTCCGGTAGACCTCAAGAAACTGCGTGACGCCATCATCCTTGACGCGCTCCCGAACGCCGCCTTGGTCCTCGTCTGTCCACGATAACGGCACACCCGCCGCTTCCAGGAAGCCCATTCGGGGCGACAGGGGAGAGCAAAGCGCCACAGCACAACAAACCCAGATTGGCCCGCCGCCTGCTGCCTCAGCAGGACGCTCCTGCGGCCAGACAACGACAAGGCTCTAGGGCACTTAGGGCAGAAAACACCACAGCGGGCGTGTGCAGTGGGTGAGCTACTGCAACTGCCACCCACCGTCACTGCGAGTGCGCGCTACAAAACCTGCGACCGCCGGTGGAGGGGCACTTGCTACGGCTGCTGCGACGCCGCATCCCCGACCAGCGGACGATGCAGAGCAGCTTGTGGTACCGTGAGGTGCAGAATGAGCCACGCAACTACAAGCTGTCGATCCTTCTCAAAGAGTCGAAACTCCATGCAGGTTCCATCCCATGAACTTCAAGTGCATCGTGAGCTTCGAGACAGCACTGAAAAACAGTCCACACCAAATAATTATAAGATATTTCCCATTAGCATGCGAAAGAATTTGATGGAGAAGTTGCATGCGCACACCCAATACAACACGCCGGTTTCAGTTTGCTGACAATGTAGTTGTTTTCTGCTTGGTGAGCATCCTCTTTCAGTCCAAGTGCGCCCCGCCAAACCCCTCGCAGAGTTATTTGTCGGGCCCCCCCCCTCAGCAGCGGCTCAGAGCAGGTGGCCTTCAGCGCACAGGCCTGCGTCTGGCTTGCAACTGGCCACTTGGTCGCGTGCGGCCCTCAACGAGCAAGGAGTGGGGGGGGCGCGTGGACGCGGCGAGCGCAGCTGAACAGCCCCCTCGTCTCGGCGTCGCGTGGTGTGTCGGCGCACGATCCGCCCCCTCCCATTGCCGGCGGGTGACGGTGGTGGCGGCTCGCCCTTTCTTCTTCCCCCTGCGATCAGGCGCAGCGTCGTCGAGAGTCCTGTTTGCGGCTGGCGACCGCGCGTGTGGGCCGCCACTGGCGGTTGCTATTGAGGCGGTGGTTGCGTGGGGCGGTGGGCGGGCGTGGTTTGGCCAACGGTCGACCCGGTGTCGCCGACAGGCCTGTCCCGCGGGTTTGTTGCGGGCCTGGTCGAGGCGCGGGCGCGTTTGTGGAGGTCGGCTGGTCGGCTGGTTGTTTGTGGAGTTGTTGGGGCTGGTGCCGCAGGCACCCGGCTGCGGTTGGCGTTACCTGAGGCTGGTCGACGTCAGTCGTGTCGGTTTTGGACCAGCGTGGATCGGTCGCACTCGGGTGACGACGTTGAGGGTCTTTGGGTGCCTCGTGGCAGCTGCGGGCGGCTCGCGATCGCTCCCGTTCGTGCCCGTGGGCACCGGGCACTCGTGGCATCGGGCTGTTGCACAACGGCCGTGTTCGAGCGTGCCCTTATCCCAAGGTTGATCGTCGAGGGGACCCCCCTCTATCGTACCATCCGTCGGGTGGCGTGGCGTACCATCCTGTCGCGATCGGCTACGTTGTCTCCATCTCCCCTGTTGGAGCACCAGCTACATCTCCAAGGTGACTCTACCTTTAGACGTGTGCCGTTGCCGCTGTTGCATCCTGGTTTTCGTTGATTCGCACGTTCTGTTCTTGTTGCGGGCCCTTCCCTTCAAGACTGAATTGGTGAACTGTTGCGGTCTGCGCTGTGTCTCGGGTTTGTCGTCGTCCGCGTCATCAGGTGCTCTCTTCCTTTGGCCCCTGCCTTTGGTGCTCTAGTGCTTTGCCTTCGGACTTTGGTCTCCCGTTGTGGGTACCTCGTCACATTCAGCAGTTGACGAACCGGTGTTCCCTTGCTCCCTCGGAGTCGCCCCTGTGCGCGATCGTGGGCCACGCTGGCGGTGGCCGCACTCCCCCTCAAGTCATGAGCGGCGCGAACCGCGGCGGTCGGCCGCGCTACGATGTGCACCCACGTACAGCTGCCACCCCCCATGCAGGACCCGCTTTAGGGCCCGCGGCGGTCCGCCCCACTCCGCCATCGACAGGCGCCTGGGGCCGTGGCCCCCCGCTGACGGCCACTTTCCGCCCGCAGCCGGCCCATCCGTCGATGCCATACGGGACGTCGCCGCCGGCGGCTGGGGTGCGCTATGGACAGCCGCCGCCGCAGGCGGCGCCGCGTTACGGGCAGCCGCCACCTTCGGCCGGTTACGCGCCCCAGTACGGCGCCCAATATCCTCCGCCGCCACCCCAGGCGCCGCCGGGGGCGCCGCCTGGCCAGTCGCCGCACGCTAGGCCTCCGGGAGTGATGGTTGGTGGCTACCGTCAACCATTTATGCAGCAGATGCCCCCGCCGCAGCCTCATCAAGCCCCGCCCCCGCCGCCACAGGCGCTGGCATCTTCCCAAGCAGCGGCAGCACCTCCGGCGCAGACTGCGCTCCAAGGTCCCCCGCAACATCCGCAGCAGCGCCAACCTCCTCGACCGATGCCGCCGCCGCAGCAGCCACTTCTGCCTGTGCCGCCCCCGCCGCAGCAGCCGCAGCCGCAGCTGCAGGCACCGCACATGCAGCCACGTCTTCAAGAACCGAATAACCAGGCGCAGCCACAGCAGATTCTTCAGCAACCTTCGCACCAGATGCAGCAGCAGCCTCTTCACCAAGCTCGGCCGCAACCTCCGCAGCCGACGCCTCAGGCGCCTCCGCCGCAGGCGCAACAAGCGCAGGTGGCGTTCCAGCAAAGACCACAACCGGGCTACTCGCCGTCGTACTACGGCAATGGTGGCGGCAGTCAGAATCCTTCCTATGGCGGTCCGAACTCGGGGGTTCGCTCGCAAGGCGTCACGCCTCAAGGGCAGGCGCCCCCGCCGCCCATGCAACAGCCGCAGCAGCCACAGCAGCCGCAGCAGCCGCAGCAGCTGCAGCAACCCCAGCAGCCGCAGCAGCTGCAGCATCCGCAGCAGCCGCAGCAGCCACAGCAGCCACAGCAGCGGCAGCATCCGCAGCAACCGCAGCAGTCGCAGCAGCCGCAGCAGTCGCAGCAGCCGCAGCAGGTGCAGCAGCCGCAGCAGGTGCAGCAGCCGCAGCAGCCACAACAGGGGCAGCAACCGCAGCAACCGCAGCAACCGCAGCAGGTGCAGCAGGTGCAGCAGCCGCAGCCGCAGCCGCAGCAATCACCGGTGCAGATGCAACCGATGCCTCCTCACCAGCAGCAGCAGCAGCCTTCTAGTCAGCAGCAGCAGCATCAACATCGTCAGCAGCAGCAGCAGCCTCGTCAGCAGCAGCAGCAGCCTCGTCAGCCGCAGCAGCAGCCTCGTCAGCCGCAGCAGCAGCAGCCTCGCCAACAGCCGCAGCAGCAGCCTCGCCAACAGCAGCAGCAGCAGCAGCCTCGCCAGCAGCAGCAGCAGCAGCCTCGCCAGCAGCAGCAGCAGCTGTCTCGCCAGCAGCAGCAGCAGCAGCCTCGCCAGCAGCAGCAGCAGCATCCTCGCCAGCAGCAGCAGCAGCAGCCTCGTCGTCAGCAGCAGCCTGCCCGCTCGCAGCAGCAGCAGTCGTCAAATGGCCAGGCGCCGGTGCCGCGTCAATTACCGCAGCACCAGCAGTCTTACGTGCCGCCGCCCGTTCAACAACGCGTGCACCAAGATGCGCGGCTCAACCCGCCAGTGACACAGGCGTCGCCTCGTGCTGTTGCGCCGCAGGCGCTTAACAATGGCTCGGCCAACCACGGGACCGGGGCTGTCTCCGTCTCAGGCCCGGGCTCCTCTTCGTCGGCCATGATTGTGGCTGGCCAGCCGCAAGGCCGGCCAACGCGCCCTCGTGACGATCGCATCAAGACAGAGGATGTGACGGCGACCAAGGGCAACGAGTTTGCCGACTACTACCTCAAGCAGGACCTGCTGCTGGGCATCTTTGATGAGGGCTTTGAGAAACCATCGCCTATCCAGGAGGAGGCCATTCCGGTAGCCCTGGTAGGCCGCGACATCCTGGCGCGCGCCAAAAACGGGACGGGTAAGACGGGGGCGTTCCTCATCCCCATCCTGGAGCGCGTGGACGTCAGCCAAGATACCCCTGGGGCGGTGGTGCTCGTCCCGACTCGGGAGCTGGCTCTGCAGACGGCGCAGGTTGCCAAGAAGCTGGGGCGCCATCTGAAGGGCCTCGAGGTGATGGTGTCCACTGGTGGGACGGCCCTCAAGGACGACATTATGCGGCTGTATCAGCCTGTGCATGTGCTGGTGGCCACGCCCGGTCGGGTGCTCGATTTGGCGGAGAAGGGCGTTGCAAAGCTGTCCGGCTGCAAGTTGCTGGTATTGGACGAGGCCGACAAACTATTGTCACGCGAGTTCACGCCGCTTGTGGAAGCCATCATCACGCGCCACCTGCCCAAGGAGCGGCAGATCATGCTGTTCTCTGCGACCTTTCCGGTTGCCGTCAAGGGCTTCCGGGACCGCTTCCAGCGCAAGGCGCACGAGATTAACCTGATGGACGAGCTGACTCTGCGGGGCATCACGCAGTTTTACGCCTTCGTGGAGGAGTCCAAGAAGGTGCACTGCCTCAATACGCTCTTCTCCAAGTTGCAGATTAACCAGAGTATCATCTTCTGCAACAGCGTCACCCGCGTGGAGCTGCTGGCCAAGAAGATCACAGAGCTGGGCTATTCGTGCTTCTACATCCACGCCAAGATGCCTCAGAGCCATCGCAACCGCGTCTTTCATGACTTCCGGTCGGGCGCGTGCCGCAACTTGGTGTCGTCGGATCTGTTTACCCGCGGCATTGACATCCAAGCGGTCAACGTGGTCATCAACTTTGACTTTCCCAAGAGCTCCGAGACCTACCTTCACCGCGTGGGCCGGTCGGGCCGCTTTGGCCACCGGGGGCTGGCGATCTCCATGATCACCTTTGAGGACCGGTTCAACCTGTACCGCATCGAGCAGGAGCTCGGCACCGAGATTGGACCGATCCCGCCGTCGGTCGATAAGGACCTGTACTGCGCCTAGGCTGCCCTTGCGGCTGAGCCGTCGCATGGGAGAGCGAAGCGGCGCCTGCGTGGGCGTCGTGTCAACGGTTGCCCGACTTCCTTGCCTGGCGTGTACAGCTCGTGGTGCCGCTGTGGTGGGGGTGGTGGATGGGTGGTTGGTGGCGGGCGGTACTTGCTTGTCCTGTTTCGGTGCTGGTTGGAGTGCCAAGGTTTTGGCGGCTGCATGCAATGTGCGGTGGGATGAGCCCGCAGCTCTGCCGAGCCTTCCTCGTTTTCTCTGTTCTCCTTTTGGTTTCGCGTCGAGTTTGCATTGTGTTTTTGCGTGTTTGTGTGCGAGTTTGAGTTGGCGTGTGTGCAGGCGTGCTTTGCATGGCACCTGTGCGGGCGTGTGGGGTGTTCCTGGTGGGGACGTGGTGGTGACTTCTCTCGGCGGTCGGCTGGCACCTGCAAGGTTGTCGGCCGGCCGCCAGGGGCCTGGATGGGGGGGCCTCCCCTTCTGGCTCTTTGACGGCTGGCGTCGATGGGCGGGCGTCGACGGCTGCCGGGTGACTGGTACACACCGGACGACTATGGCGCCGCGGCGAGTACGGCACGTCAACTCTGTGCTCGCTGCGGTGGCCGTTCTGGTGTGCCACTGGTCGGGCGTGGAGGGTGGGTGGGCCACGAGCCTGGGCTTGTACGCCGGGCTTGTGTGGTGCGGAAGGGCGACCGCAAGCGCTTGTAGCGCCGATGGCCGCTCGTACGGCCGCGGGTCGGGCGGCTGGGGGGGTCACGCCGCAGTGCGGTGTGGGTGTGGTGGGTTGTGGACTGGAGGGGGCGTGGTGGGTCGGGGGACGAGCAACTAACAGAAAAATGGGTGCGAAAAAAAACAATAAAAATAAGGGACTGGGCGCGGAGCGGGGGCGCGTGCGACAGCGCGAGTGCCCGCCCCGCGTCTGGTCCCACCAAACAAGACAGACGCGGCCACGACCCCGACGCAAACCGCCAGCATCTTTACGTCTGGTCTGCAGCGCGGGGTCGGCGCTGCAGCGCGGGCAGGCAGCGGTGCGGACGCCACGCCTGATCGTCGTCGCCCTCGCGCGCTGCCGCGGGGACCCTTACGGGCCCTACGCACGCCGCACGCGGCAACGAGTGCCACCCGACCCGCGGTCTGCGCGCCCCCGCAGCTGCCCTCACCGCGCCCCGACGCCGCCTCGACCCGCACGGTCGCGCCGTCGATTTCCGACCCCGCTACCATGATGCCGCGCGCGCTCGTCGTGTCGTCGACGTCGATGGTGAAGGCCACGCGCTCGCCCGGTGCGAGGCTGCGGACGGCCAGCGCCACGGCCTCGTCGCCGTCGCCCACCACGGGCAGGGACGAGAGCGATCCGCCTCCGGCGACGACGCGGAAGGGCTGGAATACCTCGATCCCCGCGCCCGCCCCGGTCACGTCGAAGATCAGCCGTCCCGCCGATCCGGCCAGGTCGATGGTGACGGTCGCGGCATCGAGCGCGCAGGTGCCGGTATTGAGGATCGTGAAGCGGTCGACCGGGGCACCCTCGTCGAAATCGACGCGGATATCGGCGAGGGCTGGCGAGGCAAGGAGGGCGAGGAGGACGGCGAGGCGTTTCATGGATCGACCCTTTCGTGTTCGATCTTCAGGATGCGCCGTCCGCGCCATTCGTCAACACGTCACAGATAACTCTTGCGCTCGCTGATGGCCGACCCGGTCAGCGCGTCGATCCGCGCCTTGATCCGCGCGCGCTCGTCATTGGTGCGGTAGACGGATCGCGCCGTCGCGACGAATTCCGCGCCGAAATCTCCCTGCCGCTCCATGGTGCGCAGGGTGCGTTCCATCTCCCACAGCGCGGCATTGACCGCCTCGATCTCCCGCGTCAGGGCCTCCAGCGCGGGGGAGGGGGGCAGGGCGGCGTCGCGCCGGGCGGTCAGCAGGGCGTGCTCGCGGCGCACGTCGGCCAGCATGGCCGGATCGCTCATTCGGGCGAGCTTCAGTTCCAGAATGGCGATCCGGTCGATCAGGGTGCCGACGGATACCGGTGTCTCGACGAGCAACCCCTTCGCGGCTCCCCCCGTCACAGGACCAGCGATTCCAGATCGCGCCGCACGGTGGCGAAGGGACCGGACCAGTCGCCGGGGGTTTCCTGCCGGATCAGGCGCATGGAGCGGTACCAGTACGTCTCCTCGCCGCACGGACCCCAGTACCAGAAGGGCGGACGGGCGAGCAGGGTCCAGACCGGCACGCCCAGCGTCCCGGCAACGTGGGCCAGCCCGGTATCGACGGTGACGATCAGGTCCATCCGCTCGCACAGGGCGGCGGCATCGGCGAAATCGCGGTCGGTGGCGGCGGTATCGACGACCAGGCCGTCGGCCCCCAGCGCCGCGATCTCGGCCTCCGGCTCGCCCTTGCTCATGCCGAAGAGCTGCACCCCCGGCACGGTGGCCAGATCGAGGAAGGGGGCCAGCCCCGTCGCCTTGCGCCGCGCCTGCACGAAGCTGGGGCTGCCCGCCCAGGCGATGCCGACCCGGAACATCGCCGAATAGGGCGCGACGATCCGCGCCGCCCGCCGCCGCGAATTGCCGGGGATCGACAGGGGCGCGGGCGGGGGGCAGGTCTCGGGCGTCAGGTCGAAGATGCGCATCAGGTCCATCGCCGGCACATGCGCGTCCTCGGTCCCCTCCTTGGGCGGCTTGTCTTTGCGGAAGACGCGGTCCACATGGGGCACGCCGTCGAAGAGGCGCAGGGTCGGACCGCGCGAGGTGAGCCACACCTCCTCCCACTTCTCGCGCAGGCGGGGCAGGAAGCGCGACACCATGACCATGTCGCCCAACCCCTGCTCGGCCATCACCAGCAGCCGCCGCCCGGTCGCCCGCCCACCCGTCCAGCGCGGCGAGCGGCGCATCGGCTCGCTGCCCGGCGAGAAGCGGAACCGCGCGCCGTAATCCTCCAATCCGCGCCGGAAATCGCCGGTCATGAAATGCGAAGTCGCGCGCAGCATGGGCAGGTCGGCATTCTCCGGGTCGGCGGAGATGGCGGCGTCGAGTGCGGCGAGGGAGGCGCGCCAGCGGCCCATGCCCTGCATGTCGCGGGCGACGGTGCCGGGGGGGCCGGTCTCGATGCCCGCGCCCTCGACCACGGCCATGCGCCGTGCCTCGTCGAAATCGCCCCGTTCGCGCAGGGCGTTGCCCAGATTGGCGATGGCGGTGACGTTGCCCGGCCCGTGATGCAGCGCCCGCCGGTGGCAGGCGATGGCCGCCTCGGCCTTGCCCAGCGAGCGCAGGGCTGCCCCCAGATTGGTCCAGATCAGTGGGTCTTCGGGGGCGTCGCGCAGCAGCAGTCGATAGGCGGCGGCTGCTTGTGCGTGCAGGCCCCGGCGGTGCCACTCCACGGCGTCCTTCAGCATGGGCGCCGTCGGTGCGGCCTGCACAGGTGCGGCCTGCACAGGTGAGGGAAGAGTGGCATCGGTCATCGCGCCCGTTCCGGAGAATTTCGCTCCCCCGTTTCTAGGGAGGCTTGACGGATTACGGAACCGCCTAACGCCCGACCGGC
>ENA-ORXT01004359-ORXT01004359.1-marine-metagenome-genome-assembly--contig:-NODE-4359-length-14705-cov-19.598578_pt1 | contig 14705 bp, 14 predicted proteins | sample MGYA00237868_ERZ511482 | MGnify/ENA metagenome assembly ERZ511482 | reverse complement strand
TGAAGCGAGCGACCGAGCACTCCGCCACACTGCTCTCGGCTGGTGATCTCGAGGACCTCGTTCGGCAGCATTCCGCTACACCTCTGAGTCTGGATAGCTATCGCCTACTGTTCAAGACTGTTGGAGAGGCGAACCTCGAGGCCCTGGCTGAGTTGGTTGAGGAAGCTGAGCGGTTGACGGCCGTGAGCCAGGCTGTGTTGCAAGGCATTGAGAATCATGGCACCGAAGTCGGCGCGTTGACGGCTCGGGACCTGTACCTGCTACTTCGAAGTGATACAGAACTTGAAGCCGAAGAACGGGAGATCGACCAGGCGCTCGTGGCGCTTGCCTCGCCGCTGCTGGGCATTTTGACAGAGGAGAACGGTGCATTTCGCCTGACTGGTCTACGTCGTACCTCCCTAATGAGAATGCGACTCGTCGCAGAGGCGCTCGAGGTTCAATGATCGCCCCGATGATTTGAGGTGCTGCTGTACCCCAAACCGCCGTACCCGTTTGTTGTTGATCTCCCAGCCGTTTCGGCGGAAGTGTTTGGCTGCCCGGCGCCATCCCTACCGCGGCCGGACCCGGGCGAACGCGCGGGGCTCCTTGCGGATCTTGGCTTCCTCAGCGGGAGGTGCCGGTGCCGGGTGGCGTTGTGTGGAACGATGCTGACCCACCACCGACTTTGACAATGAGACTCCAAGTCTGACAATCTCTACCCAATGTGCGGTAGCGGACTGCGCATCTGACACGGCTTGGCGGTCTTGGTGAGACGACGAAAAGAAAAATGTACGCAGGACTCTTTGCTCAGGAGGCGCAATGCCTAAGCGATCCCTTGCGTCGGTAATCAACCAAGAATCTCCGTTCGGACCGATCAAGTCAGAGGACTTGGATTCTGAGTGGGAGCTAGACCTCTTCAAACAGCTGTACAGCTCCGGCAGTGAGATTCATAATCGCATGCAGTCTCAGCGTCCCAACTGTCTTTTAGGTCGGAAAGGGGCAGGGAAAACTGCCTTCTTGATGGGAATGTTGATCCAAGAGGGATCCACCGTGGTCCAACTGAAGCAGAGTGCGCTGTTCGCTTGTATGGAAAACGTGACCCGGGCTTTCTATAGGAATGATGCTGCGATCAATGCAGAGCTGGTGGCCGAGATCTGGGAGGCAATGATCTACCACGTACTGGCAGTGAGGATTGTCGGCGATTTACGCGCCACTGACCCGCACGATGCGAAGCAAACGGTGTGGAGTTATGTCATGGGTGTCGAGGATGCCAGCGGTCTTGACCCCTCGATGTCAGTAGGCGAGAGATGCAATCGAACAGCGACATGGTTTCTGAACACGATGCAGGAATCGATCGAAACCTCCGAAATTCGCAGTGCAGGCTCAGAGTTCCTCGCCAGTCTTGCAATGAATGGCGTGGCCTACGCCGAACTCGCCCAAGCAAGCATTCAGGTACTCACCGAGCGCCCTGAGCCGACTGTGGTCTTGGTTGACACGCTCGAGGACTACGGGGACAACTTCACCCGACTTGCCGAAGTCTCGAAAGGCCTGCTGCAGCATCTCGCAGCTCACCAGGTCGAGAAGACTGGATATCGGCTATTCGTATGTCTCCCATCAGAGGTCTCGAGTCTTCTGCAATCCCTTGCGGCGAACCCCGCGAAAAGTCTTGAGCGTTCGATGCACATCCAATGGACGTCGCGAGAACTCGTGAAACTTGCGGCGCAACGATTTGCTCTGTACCTATCGCTGCACGACAAAGATCGCCTAAGGTCGCTGGGGATTTCGTCGCTGGATCGGGTTCCCTTCGATGAGTCCAGAAAGCTGATCGAGGCGATGTTGCCCGAAAAGGTGACGAACGGACTTGGCACCACGGAGCCATCTTTAATGTATGTGATCCGTCATACTCAACTGCTGCCTCGACAGCTCATCCAGTTTCTGAACTCGATCTGGCGAACTAACAGAGAACTAGGTGGCGGAACGTACGAAGTGCTCCCGCAGGCGATAATCCGCGGCGTCGAGTCGGCTGAGCCAGCATTGGTCAAGGATGTATTGAGCGCTTATGGAGCGCAGCATCCGATGGCGGACGACGTGTGTCGAAAGGTCATCCCCAAGCTCCCACTGAAGCACTCAGTAGAGGATGCACGCCGAGCGATCAGAGCGTCGAAGGTACACAAAAGCATCTCCGGTGAGATTGACGACGTTCTGATGTTGCTGCAGGACGTGGGGGCGTTCGGGCGCCACCTCGACACTACTGAGCTCTACCACGAGGCACACTTCAGTTTCACTTTTCCGGATTTGGCGGCGCTCGAGAGGGATGACACTGTCTGCATTCATCCGGCGTTTGCAAAGGCCTACCAGTGCATTGAAGTCCGGAAGAACACGATCTTCGAGGACACGCTCCCTGTTTACGCTTTCGGCTCGAACTATGGCGAGGCGTAACCCATCGTGGTTTCCCTCGACCAATCGAATGATGCGTTGGCCCAGCGTGACGAACACATCGCTGAAGCAGCACGGAGCCTTTGGCCTTCCCTCGGAGCCTTTGAGCGTGAACCTCGCATTGTTGATGAAACGCCATTCGAGAACGGCCCTCATTCCGAGACCCGCTCTGGCGTATGCTTTTCTGGAGGTGGAATCCGATCTGCTGGGTTCTGCCTTGGTGCGATGCAGAGGATGCGAGAAACTGGCTTCTGGACTCGTGTGAAGTACCTGTCAGCCGTCTCGGGCGGCGGCTACATCGCCGCTGCCGATGCGATTACGCGGTCTCATTCGGAGGATCCGGCTTTGGAAAGCTCGGAACCCTGGAGCCGGGGGTCACCCGAAGCCCGCAACCTGCGCACCAATGTTGACTACCTAGCTCCGGGTCTCTTTGGCCAGTGGTGGTTTGCGCTCAATGCTCTATGGGGCGGACTTCTTAATCTCGCTCCCATTGCCTTTGCAAGCGTCGCCGTAGGTGGGATTTATGCCTGGCTGTTGCGAGGCTTCCAGCCCGGTCTTCAAGATGACAACGGCGCTCGTCAATTGGCAGGGAAAATTGGCACCGTAAACTTCATGCGCTGGACGACAATTATTGGGTTGGCTGCTTTGGTGTCTGCGGTTCTGCTCGTAGGTCGGTGGCGTAGGCTCGAGGCAGCGACGCCAGTACACGACGATGCGAAAGCCGAACTACGTGCTCGAGCGGAAGCAATTAGAAAGCTGACGGGGCTGCTGACCATCGTGGCGGCGGTTCTCGTCGGCGGCTTCATGGGCCTCCCACTGCTGGTGTGGCTTGGCCGAATCGTGAGTGGGCTCGGCTGGGCTCTGCTGCGTTGGCAGCCATTCTCGTGGGATCTCAACAAGCCGGGGACTGTGCCCACCGGTTCAATGTCGTTCTTGACGACGGCGGTTTTAGTGAGTTTTCTCTTAGTCACATCGTCGATTGCAGTTGCACTGGCTCGCCGAAGCAGGGCGTATCGGACGATGCTTGCCCTTGCCGGTCTCTCAGGTCCACTCCTGGTCATGATCCCCGGGATTGCGATGGCTCATCGTGTATTCGCAGTTGACCCCGACCTCAACTGGGAGTTCTCCCTGATCGCCTTTAGTGTGCTTTTTTGCCTCGTATCTGCAGTGTGGGCCCACAATGGTCGCTACTCGATGCATATGTACTACCGGGAACGGCTCGCAGGAGTCTTTACTGTTGCGCGCTCGTCGGGTGGCGAAATCACCGAGTTGCATGATCGACCGATCTGGTTCAGTGAGATTGATCAGCCTGACGACTCGCCAGAGCTTGTTATGTGCGCCGCCCTGAACGTATCTGATCGCGTTGTGCCGAGGGGCCGGCAGTCAGCTCCCTTCACATTTACGAAGTCAAAGTCGAGTTCCCCAGTCTTCGATCGTGAGTTCAAGACATCCGAGATAGAACGCAGTTTCGGGATGGGCAGCCCGCCGCTAACGCTGCCGAGCATCGTCGCGATTTCAGGGGCAGCACTCTCACCGGTCATGGGGCGATTGACGATTCGACCGCTTCGCTTCCTTCTCGCTGTTCTAAATGTCCGACTCGGTGTGTGGATACCGAATCCATCGGCCGAATACCAACTCAGGCGAGATGAACGGCTAGCTGCGCGAGTGGCACAGGATGCTCGCCGCGTAGGAAAGCGTGCTGAGGCTGGTAAGCCGATAAAGCGTCGCGACAAGCGCAGGTATCCGGATGCGTCTAGCTTTCGTTGTATTTCACGATACGTCGTGGATGGATGGAGGGAGCCCGGGGCGCTCTATGTCTGGCGCGAGGCGACGGGCTCGATGAAGCTCGACCGTCCGTTCGTTTACGTGACCGATGGCGGCCACTGGGACAATCTTGGCCTTTTCGAACTAGTCCGGCGGCGGTGCAATCGTATTGTCTGTTTCGATGCATCCTTGGATCCGAATGACGACTTCGAACCACTGCGCACTGCGGTAGCGCTGTGTCGCTCGGATCTTGGCGTCGATATCGATATCGATCCTCGCCCGTTGACTCGCAATGATGATGGTGTCGCAGAGACCGACACTGTGGTGGGAAGGATCCACTACCCCGATATGGCGGGTGAGGGGCGACTCGTTTACACCCGGGCCACCATATGTACCGATACCCCGGCGGTTCTTGCGCTCAGGGCACAGCGTCATTCATTTCCAGACCACTCCACTGGCGACCAGTTCTTCACCGACGACGAGCTGGAGTCTTTTCGTGCCTTAGGTCATGCGGCAGCAATGAGGTCTCTAACTGCCGTAGAAGTTGCTGGGTTTCGTCCACTCTCAAAGCACAGCTGAAGCTCGGGCAATCGCTTGAAGCCAGAGCTGACATCGACACCGATGTCAGCGTGCCCATGGAAATGAGAGTCGCCACGGGAGCAGCCTGGCCGCACATGCTCGACGCTGGCACTCATATCGGTAGCTGCACCGGCGACAAGCGAAAGGTCGCCATCGTCTCCGAGTATCCGATCACGCACGCCCAGCCGAACGGCCGACAGAATCAACGGGCAAGGAGAGATGGCATCACGCACAGATCTGGGTGTCGGGTGGATCCGTGCGACGAGGTTTGTCAAGCGGGTCTGTTGCGCCGGCGGCTCACGGCCCATCGCTCAGGTTCGATTGCCACTGGGTTCGTTTATCCGCCGCCAGGCAAAGACGCCCGCTGCGGCCAACGCTGCAACCGCTCCGACTCCGAAGATGACGGTCGTGGTGCCGGGCCACGAATCGTCGGCGGCAACGGTTCGGTTCGCGATGACGAGCTCCTCTCCGGACTGGCCCTGGGCCACATCTTGCACAACGGGGGAGTCATCGACCGTCGGATCGATACCTGCTTCGTCGAGTGCAGCGATGAGACGAATATCGGTGACCGGCTCATCGAACTCGATGGCGGCGTCTTGCAGGATCTCGTCGAGCGCTACCGCGACTTCGGCAACGTCGAGTTCTGGGCGACGTGGTTCGTCGAACAGGCGAGTCAGGGCCGCTTCGAGGTCGTTGTACTCATCGACCAATGGCGAAAAGCCATACCGCTCGTTCGAGTCCGTGACGATCCACCAGATCGAATCACCCAAGCGGTCAGGGTTCACGGAACCCGCGCACGTCGACGTATCGAATCGGATCGGGACGGGTGCAAAGTCGGTGGCTTGCCCGTCGCCCCAAAGTGCCTCGAATGCTCGCACCTCGGCACCGCCGGATATCGAATCTGGCGGGGGACTGGCGTACACGACGGTGGTCAACCGATAGACGCCGATGATCGCAGACTGTCCGTCGGACCATCCCTCACCTTCGAGTTCGAACCACTCGTTGAACGCCTCGCCCACCGGCCCGGTCGGCGAGTTCAGATCTACCAAGCTGGTCGCGGTCACAAACGCTTCTTTTGGAACCTGAAAGGTCGGCGCAGGACGGCACGCATGGGCGGTCCCGGTCCCGACACTCACCGCCAGCGGGCTAACGAGGGCAGCGAGACAAATGGTGACGAGAAATCGGCGCATGCGGATCTGACGTCACGGGGGTAGCCGCTGGTTCCCGCTCGGCCAGGAATTCTAGAAACCGTGCCGGTGCATGGTTCGTTGTCGCAGGACCCTCAAGGCCCGCCTGACGTTACTGTCGAGTCCAAGAAAGCAACCGTGCAGTGACTGAGCCAATCCAAGCGTCATGCGGATTGAGCAATCAGATTGACTTCACCGGCGATGGCGGCGCAGGGCAATCGCGATGGGTTGGAGCTATGGCTCTCAAGTGCGTGGTGACGGCGCGACGCTGGACGACGGCACACCGATCACCGAGAGTTCGATCGCCGAGCTGCTGCCTGACAGCTTTGTGCGAGCGCTGGTTCACGATGTGGACGGCAGGCCCATCAACGCCTCGTTACGGCGTCGCTACCCGACGACTCGCCAACGCCGAGTCGTCAAAGAACGAGACCGTGCCTGTGTTGACTGCGGGAGCCACGACCTGCTCGAATTCGACCACGTGCCGGACTACGCCCATACCGGACACACCATCGCCGAAGAACTGAAGCTCCGCTGCGCACCATGTCATCGCTTCCGCCACGCCAACGAGCTCGGTCGAGCGCAAGCAGGATCTTGTGGCAGACCGCGACAGTCTACGGAAAGCAGGTGAGCGGCTTATCGATCAGAATGCGACACTCTTCGGCAAGTCGCTGGGCGTTGTGGAGTTCAGCGATCAGTTCGTCGAGCCGACGAGCCGTGGGCGCTTCGAGCAACGGCGCCTCGTGAACGATCGTTGGCGACGAATCATCTGATCGCGTGACTGATCCGCACGCCAGCAGTGCTGTTGCGGTCGCCAAGACCACAAGCACACACCGCACCAGAACATTGAAGGTATTCCAAAACATGACCCACTCCTGAGGCACAGCGCCGACGGGCATTCCCCGTCATCTCACGCCGCACCACCAGGAGCGATCAGCTACCGAATTGATGCAGAATTCGCTGAATCAGGTCGATCTAGGGGAGGTCACAAGGCGGGTCCTTTTCGCCGACTGCGTCGCAGCTCTGCCAGATCGCGGGATTCGTAAAGTACTCGCCATTCGGATCACAAGTCGACTGAGCGTGTACCTCATTGCCAAACTTGTCTCGTAGCACGACCACTTGTTCAGCGTCCTTGTCTTCTACGAGCCGATACGTAACCAGCGTTGAGGCATTCGCGTCATTCGGATCCGGCCGCACTGAAGGAGTACCCGTAGGAGCCAACTCGCTCGAAGCGAGGAGCGCAGCGGCCTGCGGCGCAGCGAACGAGGTGCCGCTCCAAGTGGCGTTACCGAACACGACCTCCTCGCCAACCATCCAATACTGGACGGACGGCCCACTATTGGAGAAGCAGCTCCGGTACTCTGGCGAATCAGCGGCCGGTTCTTCGATCGACCCAATGGTGTGCACAAGGTCATTGCCGCCGAAGTGCGCTGGCCAGACGATGCCGGTGTCTTCGTCATTGCCAGCGCTGACGATGAACTCCACCTGACCACTGGTTGTCGCGTCTTCTTCGCTGATTCCCGCGAGCCTGCTCATGGCTTTTGAAAGAAGCGGTGGAGGCGTGGCGCAGTTGTAACCGCCGAAGGACATGTTGACGACGACATTCCTGCCGGAACCCCCCACGGATTCACCCAGAGCATCAAGGGCAAGGACGACGTCAGCCTCGCTCGCTATCAGCTGTTGGCCAAACGAGATAGTCGGAATGTTGATAAATAAGACTCTGACACCATCATCTGTACCTTCCAGCGTCGTTCGAATGTCATCCTTTAGTTTCTCATACCTCGCTCCAACGAGTCCAAGTTCCACGCGGAAAGGCTGGGTTCCGAGCATTGTCGCGCCGATACCAGCAGCGTGGTCCCCATGCTCGACAGAGTCGATAACCACAATCAAAGTGTCATCGGGCTCGCCTGCACTAGAGGGAGGCGTAAATCCCTGGCCTCCCGGAGTCAACGTGTCAGCCGGGTGCAACCGCACCATCATGTGCCCAAACATCAACACGCTCCGCCCGTCTGGAAGCCCATCTCGGAGCGAACCATCGATGGTGATCGATGGTGCAACGAAACCGGGGCCACAGCTCTCGAGAAAGATGCCTGTCGTGTCTGGGACCGCCCTACAAAGTTCAACGGCCGCACGAATAGAGTCGGCGCCTACGTTCAGAGACTCGGACTCCAGATTCAAACGGTCCGGAGTCTCGCCTTGGATGCCAAGCAGGCCGCACAATGCTGCTAGCTCCACCGATTCCCTCACGAAGCTTGATTCGTCGACGTCGCTCTCCAGTGCTTGCGTAGCTTGGTCTCGTGCTTCTTCGGCTTGGCTTAGTGCTTCTTCCAAAGCAGCACGGGCAACCTCTGCGTTCTCTCGCTGTTGCCCAGTCGCTTCATCCAAAGCTGTTTCAAAGTCAATGTTGAGCGTGGCCAACGCAGCGCGAGCAGATTCCAACTCGCTGTCCGCATCAGCTTTGAGTCCCTCGGCAGCGTCGACGTCCGATTGTCGAATGTCATTCGGGTTTTCATCAAGACGCGCTTGTGCAGTTGTTAGCGCTGCGTCGGCTTCGGCCTGTTCATTCTCGGCCTGTTCGAGTCTCGCTTCGGCTGTTTCGAGTTGGTCAATCCAGTCACTGGTTACCGACTCCTTGGCCATTGAAAGTGCTTCTTCTGCTGCGATAGCGGTTTCTGCTAAGTCTTCGATATCGAGCATTTCTGCAATCGCCACCGCATTGCGCGCTGCTGCGGCCCCAGCCAGTGCCGCCGCTGCAACATCTTGCGTCTGTTCCAGATCCGCAATTTCCTGTGGCAAGGCTCCGCTTGCAGCAGCGGCGAGGTCTAGCCCAGTCAGTATCTCGCCTGCATCCGCCGCGGCCGTCTTCGCGTCGGCCAATGCGGTCGCCGCTGCGTCATCGGCCGCCTGAGCCGCGACTCGAGCGTCCTCAATAGCTGCGAGAGCGTCCATCTTGATTTCTTCAATAGTCTCTTCGTCATCAGTCGTCGAAGGGGTGTCGCCATAGCTTGCCGAACCACAGGCGGCTGCGAAGAGCGCCAAGATCAGGAATAGGCAGAGGACGCGAACTGGGCGCGAACACTGTTTGGTGGACATATGACTTCTCCTTCTTTCTCGACGAAGAGTTCGCTGCTGTCCATTTGATGCAATTCTTCGCCAAGAATTCCGCTTGGGACTAAGGTACCCAAAATGGGTCAGGCCGTCGAACGAGTTGTTGCGACAGATCTCCTGGCGTTGGCGCAACAGGATCCACAGCGCACGATCGAGCTGACCGAACACTTGCCTTCGGCTGAGCTCACAACTGAAGATTGCGTCGGACTTCGGGCCCGGACGGTGGCGTTTCGCGTGCTCGGCCAACCCGCAGCTGCAGCCGAGTCGATCGCTACCGCCCTAGAGATCTCACGCCGCGCTCAAGACCAACAACTCGAGGCAACGTGTCTGTTGACCAGCGCAGCAATCGCAGCACAACTCGGACATGTCGACTCCGCGTTCGACCTGCTCGACCAGGCCGGACTCGTCGGTGATCAGCTCCATCGGGCTGAGGTCCAATTCCAGCGAGCAGGTATCACGCTCATGGTCGCCCACTGGCAGACAGCATGGCATTATTACACCGCCGCCCTATCGGAGTTTCGAGACCACGGCCAAGTGTTATGGCAAGCAGAATCGTTACTTGGGCGTGGCCTGATGTCGGCGTACATGGGTCACCACGACGATGCAACCAGCGACTTGGATGAGTCGGTCAAGCTGTTCGACGAAGTCGGTGATGACATCGGAGTTGGTCAGGCCATTTGGAACCGAGCGCTCGCGCAATTGCAAAACGGTGAACCTGCACTCGCAGTTGCCGACTTCGACAGAGCCAGCGACATCTTGCGAAAGCAGGGATTCCCGCTCGACCTCTTCCTTGGCGATCAAGCAGCTGCGATGTTTGCGCTCGGCTTGAACGACGAGGCCATCGAGATGGCCACCCGGTGCGTCGACGCTCACGAGGTTGAAGCCGACCAGAACGTCGGCGATGCGAAGGTGCGAAACGAACTCGATGCGGCCAGTCGTCGACTCGAGCTCAGCCGCACCTTGATGCAGATCGGCGATCTCGAACTCGCCCAACACCACTGCGAGCTGGCCGCCGAGCGGTTCACCCAGCAAGGCCAGCGAATGCGAGCGTTGTATGCGCAGGTCACGCTGCTCGACATCGAGCAACGACTGGACGCCTTCGAAGGCAGATCAACATCCCGTGCACAGAAGCGAGCGCAGGACCTGTTTGATGCACTCGCCGGTGGCGGCCAGGGCGAGTGGCAGACCGAAGCCCGCCTCATCGCCGCTCGTGCCGCACTTGCTGACGGCAATCATGAAGCGGCGCGTCGCGCGTTGAGGCGACTCGGTCGGAGCCATCGCATGTATCTGCAGGAGCTTGAGCGGCTCACCCTGTTGGCCACGCTCGAGTCCGACGACGGCAACGACGGCGCCGCACTGCGCTATGCCCGCCGTGCGATTCGGTTTGTGGCGAGATCGCCTCGCCTTGCGGGTACTTCCTACATCGAAGCTGCGATCTCTCGCCGGATCGAGACCGTGACCGAGGTAGGTCTGTCTGCCTTGTTGCGAACCGGCCGCGCCGCAGACGCACTTGCATTCGCCGAGGCTGCCGACCTATCCCGCTCCGAGGAGCCGTCCACGAGCCCCCCGACGTCGATGGCCCAGTATCGGTCGCTCACCCGCGCCATCGACGAAGCCACAAACGACCTGCGTGACCCGACCCCGATCATCGCTCGACGCCAGCAAGTCGCCCAACAGATCAGAGCCGAGCAGACGTCACTCATGGCTGCAAGCTCGGCCCCAGAGCCCCGTTCGTCAGCGTCGGTGATTCGCTGGGTTGTCGCCGACGGCCACGTCTGGCTACTGGAACGCAGCGGCCGGGTCAAGGCGAAGCGTCTGGCATCGGTCGATGAAGTCACCCAGCTCGTTCGCGAGTTGATGTTCGTACTCACCCGCGACTTGGGCATCAGCGGTGGTGGCGACAGTGGCACCTTGGCCGAAGTCGCTGCAGAACTCGATCAGGCCTTGGGCGAGCCGGGCCAACTCTGTTCGAAGCACCTGGAACATGATGGCGTCGTTCGGCTGCGGCCATCGGCGATGCTGCCGTCGATTGCGTTCGGGCTGCTTCCGTCGCTCCACGAGGTCCCATGGGTGCGGGTGGCCGGCACCCAACAGACCCGAGCGCAGCCTGACGATGGACCTGTCACCTTGGTGGCGGGCCCCAATCTGCAACATGCCGATGGCGAAGTCAACGCGCTCGCAACGATCCACCCGAAAGCAACGATGATCACCAACGTGGGATCTACGACTGCTGCGGTGCTCCATGCGTTCGAGCAATCACGCCTGGTTCACATCGCAGCCCACAGCAGCCTGAACTCGAACAATGTGATGTTCAGCTCGATCGACATGGTCGACGGCCCGCTCTACCTGCAAGAGATCCAAAGCTTGACGACCGCACCGACAACGGTCGTGCTCGCCTCGTGTGAGTCAGCGAAAGAGCAGCGCGTTGGTACTTCTGCCATCGGCTTGGCTTCGGGACTGTTGCGGTGCGGTATTCATCAGGTAGTCGGCACCGCCCTCCCGATTCCCGACTGCGAGGAAACCGTCGAAGTGATGGTGTGCCTCCACGACCTGCTCCGGACTATGCATGCTGCCGATGCAGTCGCTCAGGTCCGCGGCAACGTTTCGCTGAGCGATCGGAGCCGGCTCATCGCCGCCAGCCTGGTCGCCTGCACTGCTAGCTGAAGCGCACCCAATCGGTGCGGATCACCGACCCGTCGACGACGGCGACGATTCTGAAAAGCCCTGCAGGCGTGTCGAACTGGAAGAACCCACGCTGGTTCACCTGGATCGAGTGGGTGTCGGTTTCGCTGACGAGATGAACCTCGCTCGGTGCGGGAGACACCGAGCCCCGGATCTCGGCGCCGTCGACTTCAAGTCGGACCGTCGTGCCATCGACAGCAAACTCGATCGTGCGCACGCCTGCGCCCGAGCGCATCTCGCCTGCATCGACCAGCGAGTCGGAAACAATTGCCGCCAGCTCGCCTTCGAGGCTGATTAACCGGTGGCTCTCATTCGCAAACCGGGTCAGCCACGGCGGCACGGCATTTGTGTCTTCGATGGCTTCGCCCAGCAAAGCCAGCAGCTCGTCGTCGGCCTGTTGAGCGTCGTCGGTATCGCTCATTCGGCTGGCTCCATGACTTGTTTGATCTCAGAGAAGCTTCGCAGCGTCTCGAGGCATCGGGCCTTGATAGACGAGACCGAGTTGGGATTCAAACCGACCTTCTCGGCAATCTCGACATATGACTTCTTGTTCGCGCTCATATAGAGCACGTCTTGGCAGCGCTCACTGAGCTGGCGGAAGCCTGCCATCACCAGCTCACTTCTGGCTCGGCGGATGACATCAACCTCGGGTCCATCAACGGCATTGGCTGCCAGATCGATCACATCGGAGGGCTCGGTTCGTGCGCTGCGTCGCAAGATCGCTAGCCCCTCGTTGCGGGCAACCGTCTTGATCCAACCTGCGAGCCTGGCCGGGTCGCGGATGGTCTCGTGGCGCTCGATCAGCCGGAGCCAGACCGTCTGGAATACCTCTTCGGCTTCGCTCTGGCGAAGTCCGAGTCGCGATGTCGCACCCCACACCGCAGGCTGGAACTGCTCGACAAGCTGCTGCCAGGCCATCGCGTCGCCACCAACAGCCGCTTCGAGCAGCTCCTCGGTTGATCGCTCTGGCGCCATGTGATCCAACATAGTTCGTACCCGATTTTGGTGCTGCGAGTCCGCAAGCTCATCCGGTGTGAACAAGACGATCTCGGAGCGCAAATCGTGCAGATCCAACTTCTTCTGGGCAATTTGCATCAAACCCTCACCGTCCCGCTCTTGGTCTCGACAATCAGCTGTCAAACGGCGGAGACCTTCTCCAAACCGGCAGCACTAAGAGGGAAAGAAGAAGATGAGGAACAAGAAGAAGAAAATGCTGAGCGTCATCGTGGTGACGGCGGTAATTGCGGGTCTTGCTGGCTTCGGGGTGGCGCAGGCGACTTCAGACGTTGCGGATCAGTCGATTGATCCGCCGGAGTCGGTGACCACCAGTAGCGACGACACACCAAGAGTTGCTGCGGACACGCCTGCCGGTGCTCTGCCTGCAGACGCATCACAGGTTTCCGAACACGTAACGTTTTCGGCGGACGCTGGCACCAGCCTGCCGTCTGCCGAGATTACACCGGCGGGCTCTCTGCCCTTGGACACAACGCAGGTCGTAGAGCACATCGACAGCTGGGTTGAGGATCCGCCGACAAATCCGTCGATCGCCGGTTCCGTTGATGCAACGGCCCGACAACTTGATGCCGTTGATGATCCACCGCTGGCCCAGTCGTTCGTCGGCTCCGTCGACGGGTTAGCCCGACAGCTTGAAGGGACTGGCGACGACATGCTCGGCATGGTGGATTCAAGTATTCCTCCATCTGAGCGATTCCCCGGCTGAACATCCATGGGCGGCGGATGCGGCGTGCGGTTCAAAAACCGCACGCCGCGGCCCGTCTGACAACACAGATTTGAGGATCACATGACTGATGGATACGCCGGTCCCCTCAGGTTCTCGAACTGCCCAGCAGCCCAGCCGCGTCCGACGCCAATGCGCCACATCTCCACCGCACGAACCGTCGAGTCATTAAAGAACATCATGCTTGCTTCGCACCGACGGGATGGTCTTCGTTGGGTTCGACGTGGCGTTGTTCCTGATCGAAGCCGACGTGGAACCGCTGTCGGCCGGCCTCAACTTCATGGAAGGTCCGGGGTGCGGACACCAACCTGGTCTACGCCGGGGGCGCGTTTGGCTGCGGCGTGGTGCCGAACGAGTTCGACGACTTCGCCGAAGTCTTCGCCGGTGGCGCCTTGACCGGCACGGTGTGCATACCGATATCCCGGCATCGGATTTCGCCGACTCCGACACGCTCATCGCCATGAATTTCTCCGGCGATCGGCTGACCTTCGAACTAGATCAGTAGCGCCGAGCCAGCTCAAACATCGGCCCGACGACTGTATTGCGGGTTTCTACGCGACACCGATCTCGGTCGAGTAGCTCAACCTGCTGCATCAGAACCCCGGTTCTTCGGTACGACTGGGCTGCGGGCTGGTGCCCACGGCATTCAATCCAATCGAGATGATGCCCCAGCCAAGGGCAGCCCAACCAATGGCGTTGAGCAAAGTCGCGAACTCGAACGCGTCACTGGATCCGGTGAGTACCACCAGTGCAGCCAGCACCTGCGCGGCAATTGCCATCCCGAGCCCGATCCAACCGCCGCGCAAACCCGCAGTCGCAGAACCACCCGCCTTCCAAAACGTCAGAAACGAAAGCAGGACGAGGCTTGCAGCCATGAAGAATTCCATCGCGCCAACCTAGACCGTGCCACAAGCCGGCTCGGGGTGGAGGTAGCAAGCTCGGGGAAATTCGCTTGCGCGTCCCGCCGACGGTGCGCCACGATCGCGCTGCACCTTCCGTCGAGTCTTTGGAGAACATCATGCGCTTCCTTCGCATCATGCCCGGCCTCGATTCGCGCGTGTGCGCCACGGTTCTGAAGCTGTCCTGAGGCGCCCCTGCCCGCTTTCGGCTACTCCCTAGGGGAGTGGCCCTGCACGCAGGGGATTCATCGGAGAACACCATGCAGAACTGAAAGGATGCAATCATGCGCGACCTCACGCGCCTCCGTAACTTTGGAATCATCGCCCATATCGACG
>ENA-ORXT01004358-ORXT01004358.1-marine-metagenome-genome-assembly--contig:-NODE-4358-length-14707-cov-3.858031_pt1 | contig 14707 bp, 12 predicted proteins | sample MGYA00237868_ERZ511482 | MGnify/ENA metagenome assembly ERZ511482 | reverse complement strand
TCTGTTGGCTCTTCAAACTCCTCATCAAGCTCTTCGAAAGCTTCTGGATCGTCAATATCTGGAGAAATTGAAGTTGAACGGTTTTTTGTAGAATCAACAGAATTATTAGCCTCAGATTCCAAAGTAGTCATAAAATCATTCTTAAGACTATTTGAAACATCACGAAACTGAGAGACCGTTCGACCAACTTTGCGGATAACTCCAGGCAGCTGCTCTGGCCCTACAACTATCAGTAGGACTAATACTATGACTAGAACTTCACCTGGGCCAATGTTAAACACAAGACAAATATACTTTGCTATGAATCAAAATAGGTTTTAAGCTAGATTGAATTATGTCTCAGCTAACTCAGTTAAGACATCACTCAACTTAGAGTCATCATGCAATAGATGATGGAAATCAAGCAAATCATCATGGGTGATAGGCTCACCGATGTGAGTTTCATAAAGTTCAGCTGGTAATCGCCACGTAGTGAACGAGACCCCAGATGCAACTAATAAATCTATAGTTCTTGTTTCTGCTGGTTTGATTACAGTCATTTGACAGTAGGGACAACGAAATGCATATGTACCAGAACTGTCATCATCACAGATCCTCACATTCACATCATTTGTTGTAAGCTCGACGTCCCCACAGTCAGAACAGCTGGCGCGTATAGTAGCCATTTAGTTGTTCCTCCTACCCCAATAAGTTTCAAGTATTTTCACTTTCCTAGATTCGGCACACCTTGCACGACTCTTAAGGGATAGAGTAAAATTGTTGATAAATAATTTCCCTTTTACCACATACCTTCAGATATCTGCCCAATCCAATAAGAGCTATTTGGATCAAATTCGCGACTCTGCAGATCTAGGTTTGACTGGAATATCCGCATTTTTAGACGATTTCGAAGATCAATTCTATTTACAAGCAACAAGTAGACCGTTTTTAAAGATTAAACAAAGATTTTTCAAAAAAAATTCTAGCAATACTCTTCTCAAAGATGTCCTGCATAAATATCCATCAATAAACATTGTTTTGAATATCGACAAAGCAGAACATTTTAAAACAATTGATTCTGAATATGATCCAAGCCAGTTGAGCCGAATCATATTTTGTAGCGATAATTTTGAAATTCTTAAAAATATTCCGGAATTTCGCTCTGTTCACATTATGAGAGCATCAAATTTCAAAAGCCTAGAAAAACATGCACAAGAAATAAACAAATATGAAATTAATGCCGTTTGTTTACCTCATACAGACATCTCTAAAGGCACCACAACACTTTTTCAGAAATTTGATATCGAAGTATATGGCCGTTCAGCTACAAGCCTTAGAGAGCTAGCAGTTCAGGCACAGGCAGGAGTTAACTCATTGTGGTCAACGAACCCTGAATATCTATCTGCTATCAAAGCTGAGTATTCAGGCTAAACCAAATACTAGTTATTCAAGTCTTCCCATTCGACTTGGAGGCCAGAACTTCACAAATGCCTTACCTACAACTAGTTCTTCATCTATAAAACCAACTTGTGTGGTTCTAGAATCTTGAGAGTTGCTTCGATTATCACCAAGCATAAAATATGTGCCTTCAGGAACTTCGGTTTCTGGATAATTAGCTAGAGAATAATTTGTATTAGCTGCAACATCATCTGGAACATAGAATTCATCACCTAGAGACTCACCATCAATAAATACTTCACCATTAACAAGTTCTACCGTTTCTCCAGGCAGACCAATAACTCTTTTTACAAGCTCTTTATTCTCATCATCAGGGTTTGGATTTCTAAACACAATGACATCTGTTCTTTCAATTTCTGAGAAACGATAATTGATCTTATTAACCAGAATCCGATCCCCTTCAACAAGAGTGTCGTTCATCGACGGAGAAGGAATCCAAAAAGCTTGAATAAGGAACTGTCTAATTAAAAAAGCTAGAAGTACAGCGCAAACAATAACAACAATCCACTCAATTATTCCTCTATAAGAACTACTTAAATTTGGAGAGTAGTAGGGATCTGAGTCTAAATCATCATCGTAAGGTATTTCTTGGTTTAGGTATTGAGAATCATAGCCAGGATCAGATTGAATCCGTAGTTGTGTTGTGCCATCTGGAACAGGTATAAACCCACTATTTACAGGTTCTGGAGCGCCTCGATCTATAAGCAAAGCTGGTACTGCAGGAGGGTCTGGTCTACTTACATTAGCTGTTTGAGGAGGGGGCGGTTTTGTTGGCAAAGTAGGAGCATTATTTGACTTACTTAAATCTTCTAGCAGAGGCGCTATCTCATCATCTTGTGTTTCAAAATTGTCGATAGGACCTAAAGGGTCTCTATAAATTGGAGGTTGCAGCCCTGGAGTTGGCATTGAAACAGAACCTGAGGGGCTACTTGGTCGGATATTATTTTTAGGCGGTTGTGTTTCTACAGACTTAGTTCTTTCCGGCCAATTTTCAGACTTCGCATTTGAACTAACATCGTCTTCAACTCCGTCTACAGAGTAAGATCTTGCCCCAGAGAAAAAGTCTTCAGCTGTGTTATCTATTGGAGGAACCCAACCCGTAGAAGGGTTTTTTGCTTTCTTCACAGACTTTGGCTTAGATGGATGAACAGCGCGATACCTACGGCTATCAGGAAGATCAGCTTTTTTGTGTTCCGAAAGGTCATCTTCAGAGATTTCACCATCGAAATATTTTGACTCTTTATCAGAGTTTGATTTTGACTCAAAAGACATGATTACCTAAGCATACCACAGACGAAAACACCTTCTGCCTGTAATAGCCCCTACAGTCAGTAACGGCAGTAACATCGCAAATATAAGTCATTGATACACAGCTAACACTCTTGAAGCAGCCTTAAAAGCTAATTCATTTGTATCGGAAGCATCTTTTGACACTATTTTTGCTGAATCTCCTAGCTTTATTAAAAGCCTTTCAAACCAAGGAACAGCAGAAATAACTAACGTTATATCAACAGTTCTATCATCATTGTGAACAATATTTTCATAAGGGTAAGATTCCAAAACCCAAAGAGCATCTTTTTGAAGGCGTAAAGTAACTTTTTTACCTTCTTGATTTGGTTTAAATATTTTCACTTCAGAATTAGTCACTGACCTTGTTTCTGATTCAGAATCAGGTCTGATATTTTCTATACGATCAACTCTAAATAGTCGCTCTGCGTCAGCTTTGTGACACCAAGCTTGAAGATACCAGTTACCTTTGTCCGCTATTAATCTCCACGGAGTAACCAGCCTTGTAGAAACAGTGTCTCGTCCAAAGGAAAAATATTCAATCTCAAGATTTTGGCCAACGCTAAGAGATTCACGAATTTCATTCAACAATTCAGAATCTGCTGAACCTAAAGATACATCAACCAAATCAGCACTTTCAACACCCAGCGCTTTCCGCAATTTCGCTAAAGCTGATTCTAATATTTGAGTTTGACTTGAGCCAGCAGAAAATATTGCCTCAGAAGAAACTAACAAGGCAAGCCCTTGGCCTGGAGTAAGACGAAGCGGCCTAGAGAAATAGTCGGCCAATCGAATGGTTACTCTTGCTTGCTCATCAATATTTACATCCACTAAAGAATCAGGTGTATACGGGGGCAAACCAATCATATGGATAACTGAAAGATCATCAAATAGCTGATCTTTAGTAAGACCAAATCTATTTGCAATCTCAGTTACTGTTCGACCTGGGTTAGCGAGAATCCAAGGAATTATTGACAATAGCTGCTTTATTCTATTTTGTGCGGGACGTTTAGCCATAATGCTTCTGAACTTTCTTAAGCCATTCAATAAGATCTGACCTAGCTTCTGGCGGACTTAAAATTTCAGCATGTTCTAGGAGGTCGAGAACAAATGCTCTAAAAGGTTCAATATTAGAAACCGGAACATCACATATGATCGACCCATCTTTGTTATCAGTAATGACTGCATTATCGCCAATAGTGCGCTTTGCAGTGTCGCTTCGCTTCGAGCTGACCCAAAGTTGCACATTACTAGATTCATCTCCGTACTCCCACGGTTTTTTTTCTACAGTGTTCTTTTGTGCACTTTCTATATATGTAATTTTTGTCTCTATTACTTTGACATCGGTCTTCATGCGATCTAGCCGGTAATTGCGTTCAGCTCCACGCTGATGATCGTATCCTATTAGATACCATCGGCCTTTTCGGAAATCTAGTCTCCATGGAGAAACAATTCTGTCTAAATCGTTATATAAGAAACCAATAACTTGTTTTGATCTTACTGATTCAAACAATGGCACTACGTTTGAATCAAACGAAACGCTGCCAAGAGTCTCTTCATTTGAATTTGGTTCGGTCTGTTGACCTCCAAGCTTCCAGATTGCTTCATTGCTAGAGAAACCATCGATTTGGACCGAAAGAGCTGCCAAATTAAGAGAGGCAAGTTCTTGTTCACTCAAACCTAGATCAGGTAAATAATATTCATCTGCAGCGATAATGTATCCTTCAGAGGCGCTTTCAGAAGTAAACGAAGTTTTCACATCAATGGGAATCCCCATTGACCTTAAATCTTCTTTATCTCTTTCAAACATCCTCAAAAAGTTGTCATGATCTTGAGGGTATCCTTCAATCTTTGACCTAAGTTCTTTGGCACTAAGGGGACGCTTACTATCCAGCAAAACGGCAGTAAGATTTAACAGTCGTTCAATTTTTGACATTAGCCGATACCTTTTAGCTACAATTCCGCAATAAGTTTTTCAACCCTATCATCTTGCGATCTAAAAGGGTCTTTACATAGAACTGTTCGTTGAGCTTGATCATTCAACTTTAAATGTACCCAATCAACTGTATAGTCACGTTTTTTCTCTTTAGCTTTACGAATAAAATCGCCACGTAGCTTAGCCCTGGTATTCTGTGGAGGCTGGTCGATTGCTGCAAACATTTCATCATCGGTGATCATTCGTTCGCACATACCCCGATCCTGAATTTTATAAAAAAGACTATTTGTTCTACGAATATCGTGATACTGCAAATCCATTAAAGCAATTTTAGGATTATCCCAATCCAAATCATGTTTATCCATATAAGCAGTCATTAAATTATGTTTAATAACCCAATCAAGATGACGGTCAAGCTTCAACGGTTCAGATTCCAGTTGTGTTAACACGTGTTCCCACATTTCGAGAGCTAATAGTTCATTCTCTGGAAAACCATATTGCTCTCGATATTTATGTGCTGACGATAAATAATCTTTCTGCATTTGCAACGCTGTTATTTCTTTACCAGAAGCAAGCTTTACAGGTTTTTTGAAAGTCATATCATGACTGATCTCGCGTATAGCTCTAATAGGGTTCTCTAAAGAAAAATCTTTTAGATTAAATCGAGAGTCTTCAACCATTCGCAACAAAACAGCCATTGCACCAACTTTTAGAAAGGTAACATATTCACTCATATTAGAATCACCAACGATTACATGTAGGCGCCTATAATGCTCAGCATCTGCGTGTGGTTCATCACGAGTGTTAATGATCGGCCTTGATCTAGTTGTAGCTGAAGAGACACCTTCCCAAATATGCTCAGCTCGTTGACTTATAACATATTTGGGTCCACGCGAAGTTTGGAGGAGTTTTCCAGCACCAGCATAGATTTGTCTACTTACCAAAAATGGGATAAGAATTTCTGAATAATGACTTAGGTCATCGTTACGAGTAGTCAAATAATTCTCGTGACAACCATAAGAATTCCCAGCAGAATCAGTATTGTTTTTGAATAAATGAATATCGCCTTTAATGCCTTCTTCTTTTAAACGGTCTTCGGCCGAACGTAGCAGTTCTTCAAGAATTCTCTCCCCTGCTTTATCATGAACTACTGCTTGATGCACAGAATCGCATTCAGCCGTTGCATATTCTGGATGCGAACCAACATCTAAATACAGTCGGGCACCATTTACTAAAAAGACATTAGAGGATCGCCCCCATGAAACCACTCTGCGGAAGAGATATCGTGCAACTTCATCTGGGCTAAGCCTGCGCTGCCCACGAAAGGTACAAGTAACCCCGTACTCAGTTTCTATGCCGTAAATGCGCCTGGAGAACTTCACTTCAACACCTTAACATTAAACACTGACAAGGGGTAAGTATTCTAAAGAGACAATCTTAGGCCCAGTTGAGAACTTGCTTGATTGAGTGTTGTCACACCAGCACACTTACAATTTGGTCAGAACCAGTTTGTAATCACAGATTTACTTTAGTAAAGCTGTGATTTCTTTATTCTCAAGACGCTCGAAACAACGACCTTCTTCTTCTCTCTTCATAACTCCAACTTCAAGCTCTTCAGCTTTAAGTTTTGCATCACCAGATAAAGCTTTGACAGCATGCTTTAATGCGTCAGATTGGCTAGCTGAATCATTGAAACCATCTTCGAGGCGTTCACGAATCGCTTCGGTTTCACCACCAAGTACAGCAAACCCATCTTCATCAGTTACAGATCCGTCATAGCGTATATGAAACATTCGATCACCTTCACGCTCGTAACCAACAGAAGCTACAAGTATCTCTACTTCAAGCGGCTTTGTGTCATGAGTAAAGATTTGTCCAAGCATCTGCGCATATTGATTTGCAAGAGCTTGAGGATCAACATCGTCGCGAGAATACGAATACCCTTTAAAGTCAGCGTGTCGAATACCAGCGATACGAAGCTGATCGTATTCGTTGTAACGACCTACACCAGCAAAAGCTATCCGATCATAAATCTCAGAAATTTTTCGTAAGTTCCTTGAAGGGTTCTGAGCACAAATCATCATCCCACCATCAAAAGCAACGGCAACAAGGCTGCGGCCTCTAGCTATTCCTTTTTGGGCAAAGTCAGCCCGGTCTTTCATTAATTGTTCAGGTGCAACATAGAATGGCATTGTCATTTCGATGAACCTCCTTCAGTAAATTCAGCTAATACTAGATCAAACTTTGCAGCAATTTCTTCTTCTTCAAGTTCTTTGTACCCTTCAGAAGTTATTGTAGAAACTAATGGATAAATGCCACGCATAGCGTCAGGACCGCCTGTTGCCGAATCATCATCTGCAGCAGTAAATAATGCTTTAATTAAAAGATCAACAATTTGGTCTTGAGAACTATTTGGATCAAAATCCATCTTTATAGCAGTACGTGCAAATAACGAACCTGAACCTGAAGCTATATAGTCGCTCTCTTCATACCTTCCACCTGTTACATCGTAGGCGAAAAGTCTGCCTGTCTCTCTACGACGATCAAACCCAGCAAATAAAGGAACAACAACCATGCCTTGCATAGCTGCAGGCAAATGAGCACGCAACATCTGCGAAAGCTGATTTGCTTTACCTTCCAAAGAAAGAGGACGGCCTTCGACCTTTTCATAATGTTCTAACTGAAGTTGAAACATCTTAACCATCTCAACCGCAGGACCAGCAGCACCTGCTATTGCAACGCCAGACCATTTATCGGCTTGAAAAACTTTCTTCATAGTTCGGAAACTTATTAAGTTTCCAGAAGTCGCACGACGATCTCCAGCAATTACTACCCCATCTTTGAACCTGGCAGCAACCACTGTTGTGCCATGAACAATCTGAGATAAATCTTCAGAAGTTGCATCGCCTAATTCATATTTTACAGGTTCGTTCATTGATTTTAATAATCCAAGAAAGCTTGGACCCGGATCAACGGACACATCAAATTTAGGTAAGGTCATATAATAAAAGATACTAGCAGATTACGTTGAGACTCTGATGGACTAGCAAGAATATAGCCAGACCTGTCATTGGGGTCTGACACCTTTGCAAGAAAAAAATTACTATCTGCTATTGGCCACCTTTTTGAACATAGCTTTTGACAAAATCTTCTGCGTTAGTTTCTAACACTTCATCAATCTCATCTAAAAGATCATCCAGCTCAGCCTTTAAAGCCTCACCTGACTCATTAGTTGTGGGCAGGTCTTCAACAACTTCAGCATCTTGCTTTTTTGTTGTTTTCTTTTTATGTTCTTGTTCAGCCATAATTCCTCCCAGAAGTTGGAACCCAATAGTATAGGCTCTCCCGTCGATTTGGGTGAATCCCACACATTTGTGTTACCAATACTATTTTACACTGTTTTAGGCCCCTAGTCGAGTAAGCAAATCAGCACAAGTATCACTTTGATCGATCATTTCTTTAACATGATCTGCGGTACCTCTTGTAGGTTCGAGCATTGGGACACGCCTCAAATTGTCATCTCCTGTATCAAACACAATTGAATCCCAGTTTGCTGAAATAATTTGATCCGCATATTTAGACAAACAACGACCTCTAAAATATGCTCGAGTGTCCTTTGGAGGTTCGCTAACAGCTTTGCGTACCTCTTCATCAGTAAACAAAACTTCAAGTCCTGCTTTGGCCGCCAAACTCTTACCAGGACGTAAATCATGATATTGAAGATCTAATGCACGAAGTCTAGGATCTGACCAATCACAACCATGACGTTCAATGAATCCTTCTAACATATGTTTTTTAGTAACCCAATCAAGCTGCCCGACTAAAGAGTCTGGATTATTTTCTAAACTAGCTAAAGTTTGTTCCCAGCGCTCAAGAACAAGTTTGCCACACTCTTGTCCAACAGCTTCCAAACCTCTACTGTCAGCCCAAGCTTTAGCTTGCTCTAACAACTTCCATTGAATTTCGATTGGAGTAGCTTTTGAACCATCAGCCATCGATAGCGGCTTAGATAATGAAATATCGCGACTCACAGATTGTAAAGACAAAACAGGGTTTGAGATTGCAATAGATTCATCAAACATGTCGTCTTCGAGCATCGCAAATACTATGGCTGATGTTCCAACTTTAAGAAGCGTTGCAACTTGGCACATATTTGCGTCACCCACAATCACATGAAGGCGTCGATATTTTTTGTTATCAGCATGCGGCTCATCACGAGTGTTCACAATTGGACGCTTAAGAGTTGTTTCTAAACCAACTTCTTCTTCAAAATGGTCCGCACGCTGCGTTAACTGAAATGGAACATCATCATTAGAGTAACCTTGCAGTTCCGAACCAACTTTTCCTGAACCAGTAAATATTTGTCGAGTAATAAAATGGGTTGTTGCGGCTTTAACAATTCGGCTAAACAATAGATTACGATCAAGAAGATAGTTCTCATGGCAACCATAAGCATTACCTTTACGATCTGAATTATCTTTATAGATAACAATCTCTTCGCCAGGAGGCAACGCGGATTTCGCAGCTTCCATAGAATCAATAAGAATCAATTCCGCTGCACGGTCATAGAGAACAACAGATAAAGCATCACGACACTCTGGCGTTGAAAGCTCCGGGTGGGCGTGATCCACATAATATCTGGCACCATTTGTCAGGACGGCATTAACCAAATGCGTTTCAACCGCTGGGGGTGAACTATGTTGCGGGATATCAAACTCACGAGCATCTGAAGCTGGGCTTTCATCAGCAAAATCCCAAGAAACTGGTTTCGTAGGATTACCTGACAACGAATGAATATAGGCGTTTATCAAAGTCGAAGAAGCAGAGATTGGGTTCCAATCATTAGTCCCTCGCATCATAATGCCAAATTCAGTTTCTATTCCAACAACTTTTTCTACAGCCACAAAAGAAATACTACTCTAAATATATGACAGCTTCTTTACATGGACAAAATTTATAACCGGCTTTTTACATTCCATAATTATGAGGCAGAAACAAAATACTCCAACGGTAAACTATATAGACACAAAATCTTTTAACTAGAAATCAAGCTCGAACTAAGCAAGATATTTTTTGCAAGCAATATGCGACAACTGTGCAACCGAATAACCACAACTAAGCTACGCAGTGAAGACTTACAGGTACTGGCCTGTGGTGACCTGTTCTATAGTGCGGCCACCCTCTTTGTCACCTTTTTTGTCTCCACCAATAAGAGTTCTAACGTAAATAATACGTTCACCCTTCTTACCAGAAATCTTAGCCCAATCGTCAGGGTTAGTTGTGTTAGGAAGGTCTTCTTGTTCTTTAAACTCTTGAGTAACAGACTCTAAGAGATCAGAAGCTTTAATGCCACGTTCTTCATTTTCCAAGAAACGTTTAATAGCCAGCTTCTTTGAACGACGTACAATATTTTCAATCATCGCACCCGAAGAAAAATCACGGAAATATAGAATTTCTTTATCACCATTTTGATAAGTGACTTCTAAGAAACGAGTGTCATCGTCTTCGCGATACATAAACTCAACAGCTTTATCAATCATCTTCTTGATAGCGGTTTCACGCTTTTTACCATTAGACAACTCAGAATCGTGAATAGGTAAACTGTCTGTAAGGTATGTAGAGAAAATAGATTTAGCAGATTCTTGATCTGGACGCTCAATCTTAATTTTAACGTCAAGTCGACCTGGGCGAAGAATCGCTGGATCAATCAGATCTTCACGGTTAGAAGCACCAATAACAATCACATTCTTCAAAGACTCAACGCCATCAATCTCAGCCAGAAGCTGAGGAACAACAGTAGATTCCATATCAGAACTTACACCACTGCCACGAGTTCTAAATAATGATTCCATCTCATCAAAGAAAATAATTACAGGATAACCTTCTTCAGATTTTTCACGAGCACGCTGAAAAATAAGCCGAATTGAACGCTCAGTTTCACCAACATATTTATTTAAAAGCTCAGGGCCTTTAATGTTTAGAAAGAAACTTCGAGCTGCTTCATCTTCAGATTCACCATTTGCAGCACGGACTTTTTTAGCCAAAGAGTTAGCAACCGCTTTCGCAATCAAAGTTTTACCACACCCGGGTGGGCCGTAAAGCAAAACACCTTTAGGAGGTGGAAGCTCATGTTCTTTAAATAACTCTGCATGCAAAAACGGAAGCTCAACAGCATCCATAATTACATCGATCTGTGCCTTCAAACCACCAATATCTTCATATGAAACATCAGGCACTTCTTCAAGAACAAGGTCTTCAACTTCTGACTTTGGAAGTTTCTCAACCAGCACTGACGAACGTGAATCCATAAGCATAGAATCACCAGATCGAACACCTTGATCAAGAAGATAATCGGCTACTTCAACAACTTTTTCATCGTCGCCTCGCCCAACTATCATTGCACGCTTACCGTTATCAAGAAGTTCCTTGATGCTGACAATTTCCCCGGAAGTATCAGGGCCACGGGCACTAATGATGTTAAGCGACTCGTTTAAAACAACTTCAGAACCTTTAATTAGTTCTTTAACATCAAGCTCAGGATGAGTCTGCACACGAATTTTACGACCTGATGAATAAACGTCAGCAGTGCCATCTTCATTAACAGCTAACAAAGTACCATAGGCGCTTGGAGGCTGAGTTAATTTATCAACCTCGTCACGTAAAGCAGCAATATGTTCACGAGCTTCACGCAATGTGTAGGTAAGTTTCTCATTCTGGCTAACAGCTTGAGCAAGTTGGCCTTTAGTATCTAGCAGCCTCTCTTCGAGAACTTGGACCTTCTTAGGTGCATCAAGAATTTTGCGACGAAGATCACCAATTTCTTCCTCCATCGCCTTCAGCTGATTCTGCAGCTCAACCGTTTCAGTTTCATACGCCTCTAGACGGCGTTCGTGCTCTTGATTAGAAACGGCAATACCTCCCCGTAAAATGCCAACAAACAGACATTACATCAACCATCGGCTAATTGGAACCATAAATAAGGACCAAACATCAATTTATGTCAACACTCTAGTCGATCAATCAGACAATTTCAGATCAGCTGAGATGAAATTTTAGATGCATCAATTGGATAGATTACAGATACTGATTTGACTCGTCGATAGGTTTGATCTCTGTACCACTTAATAGTTCTTCTGGTACGTCTTCTGGTTCAAAGTATGTAACTTCATCTGCATCTAAATCTGGATCAGATGCAAGTCTATTAGCCTGATTCTGAATCATACTTTCTAACATGTTTCTGGTATAACGACCATTTCCAAATGAGTTAGACCTATTTTTATAGGCGCTGGTTAGATGTTCTAAAGCTTTAACTTCAGTTGCTTCTTTCAGCTTATAATGCGCTTCTTCTGTTAAATATTTGAATATCTCAAGCAGCTCTTGCGGATTGTAATCAATAAATTCAAATTTATGATTAAAACGCGACTGGATCCCAGGATTAGAATTTAAAAAAGCAGACATCTTATTTTCATAGCCCGCAATTACAACAATGAAATCTTCTCTATCATCTTCCATTCGTTTCATCAAAGTATCTATTGCTTCTTGCCCAAAATCTCGCCCCGATCCACCCTCTCGTTTCAGTGTGTAAGCCTCATCGATAAATAGAATTCCACCTTTTGCTTCATTCACTATCTTTTCAACCTTCGGTGCGGTCTGACCAATAAATTCAGCAACCAATCCAGCACGATCAGTTTCAATTACATGACCATTCGATAGCACACCAAGGTTCTTGAATATCTCACCTAAAATTCTGGCAACAGTAGTCTTTCCAGTCCCAGGGGGACCCAGTAAAACCATATGATTCCCAACTTGGCTTTTGGACATCCCCAGTTCATCCCGCTTCTTTTGGACTCTAATCATATTTGTTAGTGTACGAATTTGTTCTTTGATCTTTGGCATCCCCACCATTTCATCTAACTTTAGAATTGCCTCCCCAAGCACTGCTGCCCTAGCTTTTTCTAGTGCTTCTATCTCGGTCTCAGAAGTTTCGAATATTTCGACTGAATGCACAACGGTTTCGACTTTTTTAGGGACTAAAAATCCGAATGTAGGATTATCAATAGGTTTTTCTGAAAGCTTAGCAACCTCAGATCCATTTATATAAAATGCAAAATGGTCAGGCCAAACTTTAACAAGAACCTCATTTTTTATATTAAAATCTTTGTTTATATGTGGTGTATGAGTCCATGGATGTGCGAATTCACCTTTGCTCATTGAAATTCTACGCCAAAGATTAAATTTACCATTTGGACTTAAGGTAATTGAAAGATGGCTTTGATCAGCTTTTCTATTAAAGATAAGATTCAAACCATTCGTCGAAGTTCCACTAAGATATTCGATGATAAATTTTATTTGATATGCGTCTGGTAAATCTACTTCAGGTTTAAGGTAAGTTTTTAGGCTTTTGTCGGTCTTGTTGAATAATTTGTAGCATTGGTTTTCAACATCAACTTGGAGTAAAGCAGGTTCTGTTTTTTCAAGCCACTTATTGCTATTATCTTTGAAGTCTTCACTGAATAAAACCTTTTGTTGTTCCATAGGTCAATCATATCGATATTTTGAAACACCTAAAGCTTTTTATATAAACCTACGTGCAACTTAATACCCAAGTTTGGGAGCTTCCCGGGTAGAGGTCTAGACTGATAACAGTAGTCGCCTAATCCAGCTCATCAATTGTTGACCAAATGATGTATGCCAAAGTTCTAGCTTCGTCTTTCCAAGCGTCATACCTACCAGAAGGCCCGGCATGACCAGAATCGAGTTCAGTCCATAATAAAATCTCGTTGCCACTTGTTGTATGATCTCGTAACTTCTGCACCCACTTGGCAGGTTCCCAACATCCAACCCAAGGATCGTTTATACCGGTAGTAACTAACATTTTAGGATAGGCAACAGCGGAAACATTCTCATAAGGTGCATATTTGCACATCAAATCATAGATTAATTTAGACTCTGACGGGTTACCCCACTCCTCCCATTCAGTCACAGTTAAAGGAAGGGTTTCATCCAACATGGTATTCACAACATCAACAAAAGGAACTTCAGCAACAACAGATCTATATAAATCTGGTCTCATATTCATAGCAGCACCAGCCATAAGACCACCTGCAGACCCTCCACGCAAACAAATCCGATTAGAATCAACGATCTGGGAAGAAACTAAATGAATAGTTGAATCGATTACATCAGAAAACGTATTTGTCTTATGCTCAAATTTTCCATTCATATACCATGCACGACCAAGCTCTCCCCCGCCTCTTGCATGAATAAAGCCAAATACAAACCCACGATCTAGCAGTGAAAGCCTAGCTGTAGAGAATCCTGGATCTAGACAAATCTCATAAGCCCCGTAAGCATACAAAACTGCAGGCATCGGCGCTGCATCAAACCCTTTGCGCCACACAAGACTGATAGGAATACTTTCTCCATCACCAGCAGTCGCCCACTCTACCTTTGACTCGTAAAGGTCAGGATCAAACCCACCCAGAACCTCTTGTTGTTTCAACAACACAGTCTCTGAACTATTCAGATCATATTCGTACACACCAGAAGGGCTCTTCATTGAAGAATACCCATATCTAAACTTGCTAGAAAAAAAATCAGGATTCGAGCCAGGCCACATCGTAGAAGCTTCATCAGGTTTTTCTAGAATCTTGAAAGTTTGATCGCCCCAAGCCATCAAACGAATCCGTGAGAAACCACCAAAGCGCTCACACAGATATAAGTGAGATGAGCATACATCTAACCCCGAAATCATCACGTTCGCATCATGGGCAATAAGATCGGACCAATTTTCGAACCCAGGAGATGAATCTGGAGTGACCATAACCTTAAAATTTAATGCCCCATCAACATTTGTGAGCACAACAAACTTATCTTCAAAATGAGAAAGCGAATATTCAACGTTTTCTTCACGAGGCTTTACAACAGTAAACGGTTTCTCAGGTTCGTCCGCACGAACAATACGTACCTCATCTGCAATTTTCGAAGAAACACCAATTTGAATAAAGGAATCGTCTTTCTCACGGGCGACACCAACAAAGTATCGTT
>ENA-ORXT01004357-ORXT01004357.1-marine-metagenome-genome-assembly--contig:-NODE-4357-length-14709-cov-5.182750_pt1 | contig 14709 bp, 8 predicted proteins | sample MGYA00237868_ERZ511482 | MGnify/ENA metagenome assembly ERZ511482 | reverse complement strand
TCGTCGCGGATATTGGCCTGGATCGTCTCGACCTGTCCGACATCCCCCGCCGTGCGCAGGAACATCGCCTCGTTGGGGCGGCGCACGGCGACCCGCACCCGCCAGCCGGCCTTGGCGAGTTTGCGAACCGCGTAGCGGCCGATGAAACCCGACCCTCCGAAGACCGTGACGATTGGCATGGACGATTCTCCCGCATTGACCTGACCGGGTGTTACAGCGCGCGCCCGCGAAACGAAAGGGGCGCATGGTCGCCCCGCCGGGACGACCTGTTTCGCGCGGGACGAGGGGCCTACTGGACCCGGATCTCGATGCGGCGGTTCGAGGCGCGGCCGGCGCGGGTATTGTTGTTCGCGACCGGCTCGTCCGGGCCGACGCCGACGGCATCGATGCGGTCGGGGGCGAGACCGTTGCGGGACATGTATTCGACCACGGCGGCAGCGCGCAGTTCCGAGAGATACAGGTTGTAGTCCCGCTCCCCCATCGAATCCGTATGGCCCCGCACGGTGATTCGCGCATCCGGGCAGTCCCGGGCGATGACGATCAGCCGGTCGATGGTCCGGGCCGCATCGGCGCGGATTTCGGCCTTGTTGTTCGCGAACTGGATGCCGCCCGCCTCGACGGCACCGGCCATGCGCTGCTGGCATTCCAGCGCGCCGTCGTCGTTCTCGGCCTGCTCCGCGACCTGCGTGGCCATCCGGCGGAGGGTGCCCAGTTCGTCCTCCAGTTCGGCGATCCGGCTGCGCTGGCCCGAGACGGTGGCCGCCACCCGCGCCGCCCGCTCGCGCTGGTTGTCCATCAGGCGGCCGAAGCGTTCCTCGACGGCGGCGACGTCCTGCTGTTCGGCGGACTGTGCCGCCGCCGTCGCCTCGGAATCGCGGCGCGCTTCGATCATGGCGTCCTGGAGCGCGGCGATGCGGGCGCGGGCATTGGCGAGATTGGCGGCGTCGAGCGCGCTGCGCCGCGCGATCTCGGCGACATTCTCGCGGCTGTTGCCCAGGCGCGACTGAAGATTCTCGATCCGCGAATCGGCTGTTTCGAGCCGCCGGGTCAGGTCGGCGACTTCGGCAGTGGCGGCATCCGCCGATCCGGAATCGCTGCGGGCCTGGCTCATGGCATCCTGAAGCGCGGCGACCTGCGCGCGGGCGTCGTTCAGGTCGCTGGCGGCGAGGCCGCTCTGCCGCGCCCTCTCCAAGGCGTTCTCGCGACTGGTGCGCAGGCGTGACTGGAGACTTTCGATCCGCGATTCGGCGGTTTCGAGTCGCCGGGTCAGGTCGTCGACTTCGGCGGTCGCGGTACCCGCCGTTTCGCTTGCCTCCGCCGATTCGAGCAGGCGTTGCTGCAACCCCTCGATACGGACCTCACCGGTGCGCAGCAAGGATCGGGCCTTCTCCAGATCGGTTTCGAGGGCGGCGATCCGCGCATCCGCTTCCGTCGTGTCACCGGGTTCGCTCTGCGCAGCTGCGGAATCCATGGCGGCGACGAGGCGCTCCTGAAGACCGGCGATGCGCGCGGTGCTGCGCTTGTTCTGCGTCTCCGCCGCCTCCAGCGAGGCTTCGAGTTCGGCGATACGCTCGGCGTCCGCGTCCGGGACCTCGGCATCCGTCGCGGCGGCGTCGCCGAGGGCCATCAGACGCGCTTGCAGCCCCTCGATCCGGGCGGTGCCGCGCCGGGTTTCGGTATCTGCCTTTTCGATCGCGGCCTCCAGTTCGGTCACCCGCGCGGCCATCGCCTCGGTTTCCGCACCGGTCGAGGTTTCGGCGCTTTCGAGCGCTTCGGTCAGGCGAGCCTGGAGGGCATCGGCGCGCAATTCGGCCTCGCTCGCGGCTGCCGTCGCGGCGTCGAGCGCGGCCTGCATCGTCTCGCGTTCGGCCCCGAACTCGCCGGATGCGGCACGGCTTGCGGCCATCGCGGACATCAGCCGGCCCTGAAGACCGGTGATGCGATCCTCGCCCCGGATCCGTTCCGACTCGGCGGTTTCGAGTTGCGCGGTGATATCGGCGATGCGGGCCTGCGATCCCTCGTTCTCCCCGCCAGCGGCTTCCCCGGCAGCTTCGAGTTCCTGCAAGCGTTCGCGCGCGGTCGCCAGTTCGGCCCGCAGCGCATCGACCTCCTCGGAACCGGCCCCGGAACCGCCCTCCGCCGCGCCCCCGCCAGCGACGGTCTGCATGGCATCGGCCCGGGGCGGGCGGGCCGCATCGGCGAGGCAATCGCCGAACAGACGCCAACTCCGGGTGCTTTCGTCGTCGTCGCTCGCGGTCAGGCACCGCTCGCGTATCAGCGTGGGGATGAAGACCCATTGCTGCGAAATCTGCGCGCGGGCCTGCCCTTCCAGGAACCGGCAGTATTGCGGGGTCGCATCCTCGGTGCAGATCGTCTGCGGGTTCCAGGACGGCAGTTCCTGTGCATGCGCCTGGGTGCCGACGGTCAGCGCGGCGATGGCGCAGGCGGTCAAGATTCGTGGTGTCATACGCATTTCCTCTGCCTCCCGAACCGAAGGCGTTTTCCTGCAAATCCAGTCGACGCGACGATCTCGCATCTTTCCCGTCCACGGTACGGGAACAGCACGGATAGCGTCAATATATTGAGTGACCCGGGGGGTCGAAAGCCCGATATCCCCTGTATTTCTACCCCATAGGATGAGTTGCATCCTGTCAGGCAATGCGCGAGGTGAGTCCGCTCAGAGCTGATCGAAGAGATCGGGTGCAGTGTCCTGTTGTTTCGACGCTTTTCTGGGTCGCGGCTTTCCGGTCTTGCCGACGACCGCGCCGATGCGCCTGCCGCCCGCGAACTCGATGGTCAGGGCATCGCCGGTGGCGAGGGGGCCGGGGGCGCTGACGATGCGGTCGGAGCCGTCTCGCACGACGGCGTAACCCCGGTCCAGAATGCGTTGATAGGACAGCGCTTCGATGGTCCGGGTCAGGGCGGCGAGGCGGGTCCTTCGATCCGCCGTCCCTGCCGTGCCGGATCGCTCCAGCGCGCGGTGCAGGCCGCGCAGGCGTTCGCCCCGGTCGGCGAGGGTCTTCGACAGGTGTCTGGGCGACAGGCGGGCCGAGACGCCCTGCAACCCCCGCGCCGCCTCGCGCAGGCGGGCATGCATGGCGGCGGGGCGCAGGCGGGCGCGGCTTTCGGCCATCGTGGCACGACAGGTGCCGACCTTGTCGAGCAGGCTGCGGGACAGGCTCTGCCCCGCGAAATCGAGGCGCTGGCGGCGGTCGCCGATCAGCGTGTCGGGCCGGGGCAGCAACCGCGCGGCCTGACCCGACCGCTCGCGCAGCAGGCCCAGATACCGCTCCATCGCGCGCAGACGCCGCCCGCCGCGCTCGGACAGGCGGGCGAGGAGTTCGGTGCGCACGGGCACCGCCTTCTCCGCCGCTCCGGTCGGCGTGGGCGCGCGCAGGTCGGCGACATGGTCGAGCAGGGTCGTGTCGGTCTCGTGGCCGATGGCGGAAATCAGCGGGATGGTGCAATCCGCCGCCGCGCGCACCACGACCTCCTCGTTGAAGCCCCACAGATCCTCCAGCGACCCGCCGCCCCGCGCGACGATCAGCACGTCGGGCCGGGGGATCGCGCCGCCGGATTCCAGCGCATCGAAACCCCGGATCGCCGCCGCGACTTCCTCGGCGCATTTCTGCCCCTGCACCGCGACGGGCCAGACATGGACATCGCAGGGGAACCGCTCGGACAGGCGGTGCAGGATGTCGCGGATGACGGCCCCGGACGGCGAGGTGACGACGCCGATGGTGCGCGGGATCAAGGGGATGGCGCGTTTTCTTTCGGCCGCGAACAGCCCTTCCGCCTCCATCGCCCGCCGCCGCGCATCCAGCATGGCCATCAGTGCGCCGGCCCCGGCGGGGACGAGGGCGTCGATGACGATCTGGTATTTCGACTGCCCGCCGAAAGTGGTCAGCCGCCCCGTCGCGACGACCTCCATCCCCTCCTCCGGCGAGACGGCGAGGCGCGAGGCGACGCCCTTCCACAGCACGCCGTCGATCACGGATTTGTCGTCCTTCAGGCTTAGATAGACGTGGCCGGAGCGCGGGCGCGATACGCGGCCCACCTCGGCCCGCACGCGCACCATGCCGAAACGGTCCTCGACGGTTCGCTTGATCGCATTGGAAAGCTCCGTAACCGATTGTTCGGAAAGGTTTCCCTGATTCTCGCCCTCGTCCTCGCCGTCGTCGTCCCGATCGATGACCATGCCCGCTCCTTGCCGCCGTATGGCGGACACCATAGAAGGGGCGCAATGCGGGGTCCATGGGAGAAGACGATGCGGGTACTGGTTCTGGGGGGCGGCGGGCGCGAGCATGCGCTGTGCTGGTCGATCGCGCGCAGCCCGCTGCTGGCGAAACTGTGGTGCGCGCCGGGGAATGCGGGGATCGCGCAGGTTGCGGAATGCGTGAGTCCCGATATTCTGAGCGCCGCGCAGGTCGTTGATTTCTGCACCGATAACGCCGTCGACCTGCTCGTGATCGGGCCGGAAGCGCCGCTCGCCGAGGGGGTATCGGATGCGGCCCGGGACGCGGGAATCGCGGTCTTCGGGCCGAGCCGGGCGGCGGCGATGCTGGAGGTTTCGAAGGCCTTCGCCAAGGAGATCTGCTTTGCCTGCGGCGCACCGACCGGCACCTATGCCGTCTTCGACGACCCTGCCGAGGCGCGTGCCTATCTGGAAGAACGCGGCGCGCCGATGGTCGTGAAGGCCGACGGGTTGGCGGCGGGCAAGGGCGTCGTGGTGGCCGAGACGCTGGACGAGGGGCTGGCCGCCATCGACCTGATCTTCGACGGTCCCGGCGGCGGGTCGGTCGTGCTGGAAGAAAAGCTGACCGGCGAGGAGGCCAGCTTCTTCGTGCTGACCGATGGCGACGCGATCCTGCCGCTGGCGGGCGCGCAGGATCACAAGCGCGCGCATGACGGCGATACCGGGCCGAATACCGGCGGCATGGGGGCCTATTGCCCCGCCCCCGCCTTCACGCCCGCAATCGAGCGGCAGGTGATGGAGAGCATCGTCTCCCCCGTGCTGGCCGAGATGACGGCGCGCGGGACGCCCTATTCCGGCGTCCTCTATATCGGTCTTATGCTGACGGCGGACGGGCCTAAGGTCATCGAATTCAACGCCCGCTTCGGCGATCCGGAATGCCAGTGCATCCTGCCCCGGCTGGAATCCGACCTGCTGCCGGTCCTGCGGGACTGCGCCACGGGGTCGCTGGAGGACGCGCCGCTTTCATGGCGATACGAACCCTGCCTGACCGTCGTGATCGCGGCGAAGGGTTATCCCGGTGCGTACGAGAAGGGCGAGGTCATCACCGGTATCGATCTGGCAGCGTCGGCCCCCAACACGCTGGTTTTCCACGCGGGAACGGCGTCGAGGGACGGCGAGACCGTCTCGAACGGGGGGCGGGTGCTGACGGTGACGGCGCTGGGCTACGACATCGACGACGCCTGCACCCGGGCCTATGACGCGGCGGAGCAGATCGGATGGGCGGGCGGGTTCTACCGCACGGATATCGGGTGGCGGGCGCTGTAGCGGGTTTTTCTTTGTCCCCGCCGCCCTAACTGGGCGGGCATGGAAAAGATCGACCCGACCCGCACCGCCGCCCTCGCCCGCCTCGCGGATTTCGTCCCCCTCGCCGGGCGCGCCTACAGCCACGGGCGCAATACGGATCAGGGCTTCGCGCGGCACGGTGCCGTCTCGGCCCTGTCGCCCTACACCCGCCGCCGCCTGCTGACGGAGCGCGAGATCGTGGAGGCGGTGATCGCGGCGCATGGGCGCGAGGGGGCGGACCGCTTCGTGACGGAGATCTTCTGGCGCAGCTACTTCAAGGGATGGTTGGAAAAGCGGCCAGGTGTCTGGGAATACTACACGACCTCGCGCGATGCCCTGACCGTCGAACGGGAGGGTGACGCTCGCCTCCACGATGCCGAGGCCGGGCGCACGGGCATCGCGATCTTCGACGAGTGGGCGCGGGAACTGGTCGAGATAGGGTATCTGCACAACCACTCGCGGATGTGGTTCGCGTCGATCTGGATCTTCACCCTGCGCCTGCCCTGGCAATTGGGGGCCGATTTCTTCCTGCGGCATCTGCTGGACGGCGATCCGGCCTCGAACACGCTGAGCTGGCGCTGGGTCGCGGGGTTGCATACCAAGGGCAAGCACTACCTCGCCGAGCGCACCAATATCGACCGCTTCACCCGCAATCGCCCCCTGCCCGACCCGGGCCGACTCGACGAGAGCGCCGCCCCGCTGGAGGAGGATTTCGACGCCGGCCCCGCCCTGCCCGTGCGCAAGCCGACCGCCCCCGATCCGGCCCGGCGCAGCGTGCTGCTGCTGACGGTGGAGGACTGCGACCCGGAATCCCTGATTCTGCCCGCGACGGTCGGGACCGCGTGCCTTGCCGTCGACGGACGCTCGCCCCGGCAGACGGCGCAGGCGGTGCGCGATTTCGATGCGGCGGCCCTCGCGGATACGGCGGCGCGGCTGGGGGTGAGGGCACCGGTGCTCGATTCCGTCGAGGCGCTGGTCGCGTGGGCGAGGGAGGCGGAGGCGACGCAGATCGTGACGCCGTTCGTGCCGCGCGGGCCGGTCCATGACTGGCTGACCGCCGCGACCCCGACCCTGGCCGCCGAGGGGATCGTGCTGACGGAGGAACAGCGGGAGTGGGACGCGCAGGTCTGGCCCCGGGCTTCCGCCGGGTTCTTCAAGGTCAGGAAGGCCATCCCCGCGCTCATGGATACACTCGGCCTCGATCGATAGTGAATACGGGACGGTGTAAATTGTGGCACTTTCAACCCACTATTAAGGTTAATACATTAATAACAATAACTTACATTATATAGATTTCGTTCTCGTTTGCGACTCACTGTCCGGTTTTGCGACACTCTCCGCATACATAGCGAAAGAGGCGTCCCATGCTAAGATCCATGTTTCTCACGACCGCCATCGTCGGCCTTGCCACGTCTGCCTCCGCGCAGGGGGCCTATATCAATGGCACCTACACCCCCGTCGGCAGTTCGATCACCGTTCCGGCGGACGGCTCGCTGACCTTGCAGGGCCAGCCGACTCTCGGCACCGCGTATGACGCGGGCCACGCTGCGGTCGACACGATGGTCGGCGGTCAGTACCAGGCGATCCCCGAGGTTCCGGCGATCCACGGCGCATACGATCAGGCCGCTCCGGCGATCCATGGCACCCCCTATCAGGCCAGCCCGGCGGCTCCGGTGATCCGGGACCAGACGATCACCGCCTCGCCCGGGTTCAGCCAGACCTACACGATCCCGGCCGGCGAGAACGCCACCTACAACGTCGTCGTCCCGACGCCGGCCCCGGCCGTCACCTATGCGCAGCCTGCGGCCCCCGTCTATGCCGCTCCGGCTGCTGCGGGCTGGAAAGCGCGCGGCGTCTATGTCGGCGCACGCGCCGGTCTGACCCGGGTGGGCAAGACCGACTTCACCGTCGCGGGCGAGCACGGCTATCCCGCGTCCCGCATCCGGTCGGCATACGACAAGCGCGGCTATACCGGCGCGCTCGTGGCCGGGTACGGCGCGCGCACCCCGCAGGGCTGGGGATATCGGGTCGAGGTCGAGGGCGGCTATCAGAAGGCCGAAGTCGATTCCCACACCGTGCCCGGCGTCGGCACGTTCGCCGGCAAGGATGCCTTCGGCGATGCCAAGGTGCTGTACGGCTTCGTCAACGTGTACGGCGACGTGCCGATCACCAAGCGTCTGGCCCTGACCGCCGGCGGCGGTGTCGGCGTCGGCAAGGTGAAGTTCGACGGCTACGGGGTTCGCGGCGCGGGCACCGCCCTCGACGACAGCGCGACGGCCCTCGGGTATCACCTCGATGCCGGCGTGACCTATCAGGTGACGGATACCGTCGCTCTCGAAGCGCTGTATCGCTACCAGAGCTTCGTCGATGCCGAAGTCCGCACCGAGAACGGCAACGAGCAGAAGCTCGACCTCGACAGCCACAGCGTCCTCGCGGGGGTGCGCGTCGGCTTCTGATGCCGACAGGATCGGGGGGCGGTGCGCCGCGCCCCGAAAGCCGATCCGGCAGGCCCCGCACCTCGTCGTGCGGGGCCTGTTTTCGTGTGGGGAGTATCGGTTGGGTATCGATCAACCGGGATCTGCCTGTGCTCCTGCCCCGGACTACGATCCGGGGCCTCTCTGTATGCGGGGAAGAGGGAGAAGCCCCGGATCGGGGTGCGGGGCAGCCGGAAAAGCTGCCCACCGGCTCACCGGTACGAAAGAAACCGAAAAGGGCCGCCGGATATCCCCCGACGGCCCCCTGCAAATCCGCGAACGGTACGCCCGCGTCACACCAGCAGGATCATGTCCTCCGTCAGCATGTCCCGGGTAACGCCCTCCAGTGTCAGACGGTCGCCCTCGGAGACCGAGATCTCGACGCCCCGTTCGCCATCCCGAAGGGCGGCGCGCAGGTCGTCGTAGGTCGCGATCCCCGTCCCCTCGATCTCGAACGCGAGGGTATCCTCGACGGTACTGAAATCCCGGATCACCCCGTCGACCCGGCCCCGGAACAGGAAGGTATCGGCCCCGGCATCGCCGCGCAGGGTGGCGTCATGCGCCCGGGAGTCCAGCAGGTCGTCGCCCGCGCCCCCCTGCATCCGCACGTTCCAGTGCTCGCCGATCATGTGATCGTCGCCAGCCCTTCCGCCGAGCCGCACATTGCCGCCCCCCGACACGATCATGTCGTTGTCGGCGGTGCCGTTCAGCCATCCGCGCCCGGTGATGACGGGACCGGTGGTTTCGGGCGGGACCAGCGTGTCCGGCTCGTCCCGCGTCTCGGTGTAGACGTTCAGCGATCCTGGCCCGAACTCGTCGAGGTCGACATTGCGCAGGGTGACCTTGCTACTGTCCATGCGGATGACGGTGTGCCTGCCGACCTGCTCCATGGATGTCTCGACATCCGCCATCGTGGCCATGCCCCCGACGCCGTTGGCGAAGAACAGCGTGTCCTCGGCAGCATCGAAATCCACGATGTCGATGCGGGTATCGCCGGTCGCGACGATGAAGGTATCCGCCCCGCCATTGCCCCACGCATAATGCCGCGCGCCGCTGAAGACGACGGTATCGTCCCCCGCCCCGCCCCTGGCCACCGTATAGGAGCCGCCGAGTTCGATCAGGTCATCGCCCCCGCGCCCGAAGACGCGCACATTGTCGTCGAGCGGCGTGATATGGTCGTTGGCCCCCGTGCCGCGCAGCCATCCGCCGCCGGTGACGACAGTGGTCGTCTCGGGCATGTCGGGGGCGGCGGCATCGACCGTCAGCGTGACGCGCCCCGTGGCCTGCGCCCCCAGATCGTCGCGAATGGTGTAGGTGAAGGATGCGGCACCGGCGAAATCGCTTGCGGCGGTGAAGGTGACGGTGCCGTCGGCGTCGAGGGTGACCGTGCCGCCCTCCGCCTCGCCCAGCGCCTCGAACGCGAAGGAATCATCGTCGGGGTCGCTGTCATTCGCCAGCAGGTCGGCAGTTCGCAGCGTGACGCTGCGACCCTGGACGACCGTTCCGCCGTCATCCCCGGCAGCCACGGGGGCCACGTTCGCGCCCAGCACGACGATATCCTCCGCGCCCAGCGCCGGTGCCGCGACATCGCGCAGCAGCAGCGTCCCCGCCGCACCCAGATCCAGCAGCGCGCCCGCCTCGGTATCGGTGAAGGCGGACAGCACGTCGCCCTCGCGGCGCAGGCCGTCGATGCCGGTGAAGTCCAGCACGTCCTGCCCCGCCGTGAAATCGACCACCTCCGTCTCGCCCAGCGTCGTCTCGAAGGCGAAGGTATCGGCGAAGCGCCCGAAATCGGCGTCGTGGCGGTCGCCCTGAAGGATATTGACGCCGCCGCCCCCGGCCAGCCGGTCATTGCCGCTGCCGCCGAACAGCCAGTCCTCGCCCGCCCCGCCGGTCAGGCCGTCATTGCCGTCGCCGCCGTCGACGAGGTGATTGCCCGCGCCGGTGGTCACGTCGTCATTGCCGTCCCCCGCCGCGATCAGGCGGTTGCCGTCTCCATCCGTCAGCGTATCGTTCGACGCCGATCCCACCGTGCGATCCGTGATCCCGGCGATCGAGTCGTCGAGGAACCGGATCGGCATGGCGAACTGCGTCGTGGTGCCGTTGCCCGTGGCCAGATCCTCGGCGGCCTGCGAGAGGCTGCCGGTCATCCACAGCAGTGCCTCGGCATAGCGCACATCCCGCGTGCCGTCGAACAGCGAGGCGGTGCCGCCCCAGGCCGATGCCGTATAGAAGCCGTCGCGGCCCCACTCGCCCGCATCCGCCCTTCCCGCGTCCTCGGCCACGGCCTGGAGGTCGGCCCAGGTCATGTCGTTCGTGAAGTGGCGCGAGCCGTTGGCGCTGTCCGTCAGGGAGTAGAGCGAGTTCGCGGCATCGAAATCGTCCTGCAGAAAGCGCCCGGCGGAGAAATTCGCCATCCACTCGCCCAGCGCCCCGGCCTTCTCGTTCCCCGTGGCCGCGATCTGGCCGATGACCATGCCGAACCAGTCCTGCCAGTAGGGCCGGTCGATGCCCGTGCCGTTATAGCTTTGCAGGATGCCCGCCAGCGGCCCGTCCGAAAACGCCGCCGCCTCGCGCGAACCGGTGAAGTCGCGGCCCAGCTGGTTCTTCAGCGTCGCGCCCTCGACGTAGTAGTCGATATAATCCTGCAACGCCGCATCCAGCCGCGCCTCCAGCACCGGCTTCGCGTGGCTGGCATCGGGGGCCAGCGACGCGGCATAGAACAGGTCGCGCAGCCCCCACGCCTGCGCGCGCAACTGGTCGTTGAAATCGACCGCGCCCCCTTCGGTCAGGGCCGTCGCGCTTGCCCACAGCAGATGCGACGACCCGCCCTCGCTGGCCAGACCGTCGGCATAGAACCGGTCGCCGGTAACGAGATAGGCGGTGTAGAACGCACTCGGATCGTGGGATTGCTTGTTGCGCAGGGCGAGGCCGTCATTGGTCAGGTCGACCACGCCCCCCGTCCCCGCGACATCCTTGCCCGTCCCGGTGCGGAAGGAGACGAAATCCGCATCCTCCAGCAGATACGCCTCGCCGGTTTCGGGGTCGCGATAGAAATCCGAGTACGCCCCGTACTGGTCGGTCAGTTCCAGCATGCCCGCCCGCGCCTCGGCGGATTGGGTGACCAGATAGCTGTGCTGGTCGTCGGTGACGACGCCGTAGCTCTTGCTCGCGCCCGAACGGCCCCGGTCCTCGTCGATACCGCCACGATTGTCGATGCCGCCCAGTTCCATCGGATCGTAGGTCGCATCCGGATCGTCCAGCATCGCGCCGTACTCGTCGCCATCCGCCAGCGTCAGCCCCGTATCGACGGCGGGCAGCAATCCGGTGCCGCGCAGATAGGTCATGTCGTAGACGGCATGGGTGGTGTTCGGGGCCTGCTCCGTCGAGAACTTCTCGCGCCAGACGGTGAAATGGTACTGAGTCAGGGCGGCGTTACTGAACACCGTCTCGCCATCCTGCGCGATCTCGACCGCATAGGCCACGGCATCCAGACCCGTCGTGTCGACATTGTCGTTGCCGAAGGTGATGGAGGTGTCGATGGTGCCGTCCGCCTTGACGGTGATGTCCGCGCGCATCTCGATGCCGTTGGCCAGTACCTGCGTCACGCGCCCCTGGGTGACCAGCGGTCCCGATTGCCACAGATCGACCGGACCCTCCCGCAGCAGGGCCGCGACATCGACCGTCACGCCATCCACGGTGACGGTGAAGTCGTAATCCTGCGCCGCCGCCCGCGCCGCGATATCCGGACCCGGTGCGACCGCCCCGTCCGATGCGACGGCCCGCAGGTCGAGCGTGGCGGTGCCGTCCGCACTTTCCGGCGTCTCGAAGCTGAGGATTCCGTGCTTGACCGATCCGTCGGGCCACGTGGACAGCACGTCGAGCTGGATCGGCGTCCCGGCCCCCTCGCCCGTGGCCGAAAGGGTCGATCCGGCAGGCACGTCCCCCGCCGCGAAGGCATGGCCGACCGACGTGATCCGCCCCGCCATGCCGTCCAGCGAGTGAAGATCGAGCGAGACGATGGCGGTCATGGCGATGCTCCCGGATATTATCTGGGAATCAGTTTCGGTATTCGATGCACGTATGCCATCAGAATAACACAATCTACAGTAGATCGCGGACGGTTCTACAGCCTACGGGGAACCACGATCACCCGATACGACCGCATTACCTGGTCGGGCGCAGGTTTCCGATCGCGAAGCCGAGTTTCGTGCTCCCCGCCAGGCGCACGGCGCGGAAGATGCCGTTGCCGCTGTCCTCGAACCAGATATCGAAGGGGAAGTACCGCTGGCCCTCCTTCGTATCCTCGGCAAAACCCGACATGCGCTCGTAGACGCCCAGGCACCGCGTCAGGGGCTTGTCCCATTCCGGTGCGGGGGCGCTGTCGTCGAAGCGTTTGGGGTCGGGCGGCAGGAAGATGATGTCGAAGCGCCGCTTGCCGTCGAAGACCGGAATCGAGCGGTTGCACAGATCCGGTGCCGCCGCCGGCATCAGGGTCGCGACCGCCGCCGTCAGCGGGTCCAGCGATCCGGGCCGCTCCGCCGGTTTCGCGTGCTGGTCGGAATCGGTCGCCTTGGGGTCGAACGTGATCTCCGCCGGGTTCGAATCCTCGTAGGAAATCAGGATCTTCTGGTCCGCCGTGCGGGAGCGGTAATGCGTGGCGAAGCCCACGGGGACGAGCTGGCCGAAATCGCCGCGCATCCCCACCGCCTGCGACGCCGCCCGCCCGCGCAGCAGCACGTCGAGCACGCCGCGCGTCGTGACGCTGGACTGCGCCTTGTAGCCCTGCTTGTCCAGAACGGCCTTGAGGCCCACCTCCGCTATGCGGAAACCGCCGACGAAGAAGTCGTAATCCGCAGTGACTTCGGCGGGGGGCTGCGCATGGGCGGGCGGCGGGGCCGCCAGTGCCGACAAAAGCAGAGCCAGTGCGATCCCTGTAACCTTCGTCATCCCCGATCCTCGTTCCGCTGTTCGACTGCCCCCGTCATGCAGACACCGCTGGGATGGCGACACCGCACGGGAGCGATGCTAAGGCAGGAACGTCACTTTATCCTTAACAGGGATTCACACCTTGGTAACCACCATGACAGCCACCGGCCTGTCGCGTCTGGAGGACGGTATCCGCAACGGCGAGCGGCGCGCCCTCGCGCGCGGGATCACGCTGGTCGAATCGGCGCGGGCCGACCACCGGGAGCAGGCCCGTACACTGCTGGACGCCCTGGCGCGGGACAGCGCACCCACCACCCGCATCGGGTTGTCCGGCACGCCGGGCGTGGGAAAATCGACGTTCACCGAACGGTTCGGGACCGAGATGATCGGGCGCGGGCATCGGCTGGCGGTGCTGGCGGTCGATCCGTCCTCCACCGTGACGGGCGGGTCGATCCTGGGCGACAAGACGCGCATGGACACGCTGGCCCGCAACCCCGCCGCCTTCATCCGCCCCTCCCCCTCGGGCGGCAGTCTCGGCGGCGTCGCCCGGCGCACCCGCGAGACGATCACCCTGTGCGAGGCCGCCGGGTACGACCTGATCCTCGTCGAGACGGTCGGGGTCGGGCAGTCCGAGATCGCCGTCTCGCGCATGACCGACATCTTCCTGCTGCTGCTGGCCCCGGCGGGGGGCGACGAGTTGCAGGGGGTCAAGCGCGGGATCATGGAGATCGCGGATCTGATCGTCGTCAACAAGGCGGATGGCGACCTGAAACCCGCCGCCCAGCGCACCCGCGCCGACTACGCCGCCGCCCTGCGCCTGATGCGCAAGCGCGAGGGCGAGGCGGTCGGTTTTCCGCAGGCCGTGACCGCCTCCTCGATCGAGGGGAACGGGGTGGCCGAGGTCGCGGATCTGATCGGGCAGTTGAACGACGCACGGCGGGATTCGGGCTTTCGGGACCGGCGGCGTCACGAACAGGCGGTCACCTGGCTCGACAGCGCATTGGAGAACCGCCTGCGGGACGTCTTTCGCGGCACCCTGAGCGCGGAAACCATCGACCGGGTCCGCGCCGCCGTGCGCCGGGGCGAAATGCTGCCCGAAGCGGGGGCCGAAACGCTGGTCGACCTGTACCGCGATGCCATGCGCTCGGGCTGATCCGCCCGTCAGAAGCTGCGCCAGAGGCCGAGGATCGCTCCGCGCTCCCGCAGGGCATTGCGCCCGGCGATTGTCGCCAGCCCGCCGATCTGGAACGACCAGGCGTCGTCGTACCGGTAGACGAGGCTGGCGGAAACCTTGTGCTCGCGCGTCGGCAGGAACGGGGCCTCCGCCGATCCCACCGATACGCTGTTAAAGCTCTGCGCGAGGGCCAGCACCTTCGGCGTCACGTCGATCCCCGCCGTCACGTCGAGGCGCAATTCGTCCGCCGGGGCACCGAAGCGTACGCGGTAGCCGACCTGCATGTCCGTGAAGGCATGGCGCCCGAACAGCGAGAACCCGCGCCCGTACAGCACCCGCGCATCCGCCTCCCAATCCGTATCGCCGCCATTGGCCGGGGCCAGGTCGTCCGACGCCCCGGGCATCCGCCCCGTCGCCTGCACCGAGACGACGCGGCTGTCATCGCTCCACAGGCGCAGGCGGAACCCGGCGTCGATGCGGCCCAGACCGCGCACCGCCTCGCCCTGCCCCGAACCGGTCTTCTTGTCGCGCCATTCCGGTTGCGCGACGAAGGTGGCCCAGTCGGTGACGCCGTATTCGAGATAGGCGCGCAG
>ENA-ORXT01004356-ORXT01004356.1-marine-metagenome-genome-assembly--contig:-NODE-4356-length-14709-cov-9.316293_pt1 | contig 14709 bp, 4 predicted proteins | sample MGYA00237868_ERZ511482 | MGnify/ENA metagenome assembly ERZ511482 | reverse complement strand
GGTCAAATAACGATAAACGCAAGTCCAGTGCCGACAATTACACCAGCTGGTCCATTTTGTGAAGATGGAGCTCCAGTTGATTTGGTTGCTACTCCAGTTGATGGAGTATGGTCAGGTAATGGAATTACGGATACAAATGCAGGAACTTTTGATCCTGTTGTAGCTGGTGTTGGTGTTCATGCAATCACTTACATTTATACAAGTGATGAAGGATGTGACGGTATGGCAAGCATTGATATTACAGTAAATCCAACACCGATGGTGAGTGTTGATCCTGCTGGCCCATTTTGTGTTACTGACGGAATCGTATTATTAACTGCAAATCCGCAAGGAGGTAGTTGGTCAGGTTTGGGAATTGTAGATCCAGCGACAGGTGAATTTGATCCGGCTTTAGCAGGGGCAGGACTAATAACTGTTACTTATGTTTATTCTGATTCTAACGGATGCCCTGGTACTGCTAGCATGGAAATTACAATTTTCGATGGACCGACTGCAACAAGTGTTGTTGTTGATGCCTCATGTGGATTAGATAATGGAGAGATTGACTTGACTGTTGCGGGGGGAACAGGTCCATACACGTTTAGTTGGTCTGAGGGATCGACAACAGAAGATTTGAATGGTTTGGCGGCTGGAGTTTATATGGTAACAATCATTGATGCCAATGGATGTCAGTCAGAGCTATCAGCAGAAGTGCTCAGCGAAATTTGTCTATTTGATTTAGCCTTGACAAAAGTGCTTACTTCAGTAGGACCATTTGCTCCAGGTGATGTGATTTCTTTTGATATCACAGTTTTCAATCAAGGAGATGTAGATGCAACTAGCACGGTTGTCACAGATTACAGCCCAGCAGGATTGATATATCAAAGTTCTACTGCTGATGCAAATGTAATTGATAATGGAAACGAAACATTTGAGGTAATCAACTTACCATCAATGACAAGTCAAGTAATCGAAGTCTTCTATCAAATCGATCCAGCTTTTGTAGGAACGTCTTTGATAAACGATGCAGAGATTACAACAGATAGTGGAGATGATGTGGATAGTACACCAGGTGATGACGGTACTCCAGATGATATTGCAAACAATGACGATGCAGCAGATATGAATGGTGGTGATGATCAGGATCCAGAAGAGGTTCCAATTACACAACCAGTTGAAGTATTTGATTTAGCCTTGACAAAAGTTCTTACTTCAGTAGGACCATTTGCACCAGGTGATGTGATTTCATTTGATATCACAGTAATTAATCAAGGAGATATAGACGCAACTAGTACAGTTGTTACTGATTACAGCCCAGCAGGATTAATCTATCAAAGTTCTACTTCTGATGCCAATGTAATTGACAACGGAAACGAAACTTTTGAGGTAATCAACTTACCATCAATGACAAGTCAAGTAATCGAAGTATTCTATCAAATTGATCCAGCTTCAACAGCGACATCAATGATAAACGATGCAGAGATTACAGCTGATAGTGGTGATGATGTAGATAGTACTCCAGGTGATGACGCTACGCCAGATGATATAGCAAACAATGATGATGCAGCAGATATGAATGGAGGTGATGATCAGGATCCAGAAGAAGTTCCAATTACACAGCCAGGGCTTGTATATGATTTAGCACTTACTAAAACACTTACTTCAACAGGTATCTTTGCACCAGGTGATATAGTTTCTTTCTCAATTGAAGTTGAGAATCAAGGAATGCTTACTGCTTCATTAATCTCTATAGGAGACACAAGTGATCCAAGTCTGAATTTTATAAGTTCAACGCCGGACGCAAATGTTCTTGATAGCGGAAATGAAACTTTCATAGTTATTAGTCTTACACCAGGACAAACTCAAATCATAGAAGTTTTATATGAGATTGATCCTGCTTTTACAGGAACAAGTTTGACCAATACAGCAGAAATTACTGCGGACGATGGTGATGATGCAGATAGTGATCCAGATACAGATAACACAGTAGATGAAGATGGTGATGGAAATCCAGACGATGATGATGAAGATGTAGCAGTTGTAAATCTTGGACCTCCATATGATCTTGCGATTTTTAAAACATTGACTAGTCAAGGTCCTTATACTCCAGGTAGCACAGTGACCTATGGTGTTGTTGTAACAAATCAAGGTCAAGTACAGGCAAATAACATCGAAGTAACAGATAGTCCTGATCCAGGTCTGGTTTATGTAGCAAGTAATTCATCAGCAAATGTAACTGAGGTGAGTAGCTTGTTGTTTGAGGTAGCAACACTTGCTCCAGGAGCAAGTGAAGCAATTGTTTTGACATTTACAATTGATCAAGCATTTACAGGAACTACTTTGGTCAATGATGTGCAGATTACAGCTGACGATGGAGATGATATAGATAGTGATCCAGCAACAGATGATACAGTTGATGAAGATGGTGATGGAAATGGGGCAGATGATGATGAGGATTCAGTGTCAATCATGGTTGATCAACCAGTTGAAGTATTTGATTTAGCCTTGACAAAAGTACTTACTTCAGTAGGACCATTTGCTCCAGGTGATGTGATTTCTTTTGATATCACAGTTATAAATCAAGGAGATGTAGATGCAACTAGTACGGTTGTAACAGATTATAGCCCAGCAGGATTGATTTATCAAAGTTCAACTTCTGATGCCAATGTAATTGACAATGGAAATGAAACTTTTGAGGTAATTAATTTAGCTTCAATGACAAGTCAAGTAATCGAAGTATTCTATCAAATTGATCCTGCATTTGTAGGAGCCTCATTGATAAACGATGCAGAGATTACTTCTGATAGCGGAGATGATGTGGATAGTACTCCAGGTGATGACGCTACGCCAGATGATACAGCAAACAATGATGATGTAGCTGATATGAATGGTGGCGATGATCAAGATCCAGAATTGGTGATGGTAGAACAACCAAATCCTGTATTTGATTTAGCCATGACAAAAGTTCTTACATCAGTAGGACCATTTGCACCAGGTGATGTGATTTCTTTTGACATTACAGTGATAAATCAAGGAGACATAGATGCGACTAGTACAGTTGTGACTGATTACAGCCCAGCAGGATTGATTTACCAAAGTTCAACTTCTGATGTCAATATAATTGACAACGGAAATGAAACATTTGAGGTAATCAACTTGCCGTCAATGACAAGTCAAGTAATCGAAGTGTTCTATCAAATTGATCCAGCCTCAACAGCGACATCAATGATAAACGATGCAGAGATTACAGCAGATAGTGGAGATGATGTGGATAGTACTCCAGGTGATGACGCTACGCCAGATGATATAGCAAACAATGATGATGCAGGTGATATGAATGGAGGTGATGATCAGGATCCAGAAGAGATTCCAATTACACAGCCAGGGCTTGTATATGATTTGGCATTGACCAAAGTACTTACTGCTACTGGTCCATTCGCTCCAAGTGATATTGTCACTTATACGATTGTGGTTGATAACCAAGGATCAATAGATGGTAACAATATTGTTGTACAAGATTTAATACCAACAGGTCTTATCTATCAGGGATTAACTATCAATCCAAATGTTACAGATAATGGTAGTGGAACATTTACCATTGGAAGTATTGCTAGTGGTAGTGGAGTGTCTATGGAATTAACCTTTATGATAGATCCTAACTTTGCTGGAGGTACAATAACTAACGACGCAGAAATTATTGGAGATGATGGAGATGATGTAGATAGTGATCCAGATACGGATAACACAATAGATGAAGATGGCGATGGAAACGGCGATGATGATGACGAAGATTCGGCAGATATTTTTGTAGAATTTCCTGCAGATATCTATGACTTAGCTCTATCTAAAGTAACTAGTACACCTGGACCATATAGTCCTGGCGATTTAGTAGTTTTTGATATTAGTGTAGATAACCAAGGGGCAATTGTTGCCAATAATGTTATTGTCACAGAGAATCCGCCTGCTGGTTTAATTTATCAGTCGATGACGATAAATGCAAATGTAACTGACAATGGGAATGGAACATTCACTATTGGTACAATTCCAGTTGCAGCAAATCAAGTCATTCAATTGACTTATCAAATTGATCCTAATTTCTCGGGAGGAAATTTGACTAATAATGCTCAGATAACTGGAGATGATGGAGATGATGTAGATAGTGATCCAGATACGGATAACACAATAGATGAAGATGGCGATGGAAACGGTGATGATGATGACGAAGATTCAGCAGATGTTTTTGTAGAGTTGGTTGTAGATATTTATGACCTAGCCCTTACGAAAACACTTACTTCTGCTGGGCCATTTAATCCTGGCGATTTAGTTGTCTTTGATATAGTAGTTGACAACCAAGGTGATATTGTTGCCAATAACATTGAAGTAACAGAAAATGCTCCTGCCGGTTTAAATTATCAGTTCATGGCAACAGATGCAAATGTAACAGACAATGGAAACGGAACATTCACTATAGGCACAATTCCAGTTGCGGGAAGTCAGCTAATTCAACTGACTTATGAAATTGATCCGAATTTTGCTGGTGGAAGTTTGACTAATTACGCAGACATTACTTCAGATGATGGTGATGATGTCGATAGTGATCCTAATACTGATGAAACAGTAGATGAGGATGGCGATGGAAACGGTGATGATGATGACGAAGATTTCTCAACTATTACAATTGATGAAGTATTAGAATTTGATTTGGCACTTACCAAAGCATACAATACTTATACTGACCTCAATGGTGATGGTGTGATCTCAGCTGGAGATGATATTGTCTTTACAATTACGGTAATCAATCAAGGTAGTATTGATGCAAGCAATGTTGAAATAACAGATTACTTGCCGTCTGGTACAACTCTTAGCTCTAACGATACAAATGGTTGGACTCTAAGTGCGGCAGGAGCAAGTAATATAATCTCAAGTATTACAGTTGCAAGCCCAAGCGCTACCTTAGATATCGTATTGAACATTGATCAAACATTCACTGGTTCTACTTTGGTAAACTGGGCAGAGATTAGTGAAGACAATAATGATGATATTGACAGTACGCCTGATACAGATAATACAGATCCTTATGGAGGAACAGATATTATAGATAATACCAATGGAGATGAAGATGACCATGATGATGCCGAAATAAATGTAGAAGATGTACTAGGTAGTATCGGTCAATTCGTCTGGAAAGATCAGAACGGAAACGGTATGCAAGATTTTGGTGAGCCAGGAATAGCAAATGTTACAATTGAATTATTTGATTGTAATGGTAATTTGCTAGCCTCAACGATTACCTCAGCTACTGGTGGTTATTTATTTGATAATTTACCAGCAGGTAATTATCAAGTAGTAATTGATCTTTCAAGCTTGCCAGCAAACTGTTCGCCAACGACGGAAGACCAAGGTGGTGATATGTTTGATAGTGACTTCGATAGTTTTGGATCGACGCCATGTTTAACTTTGGCTGCAGGTGAGGACATTTTGAATATTGCTGCTGGATTTATAGAATTAGCATCACTTGGTGATTTTGTCTGGGAAGACCTTAATGGAAATGGAATTCAAGATCCAGGCGAACCAGGAGTTGAAGGAGTACAAGTAGTATTGTATAATTCAAACGGTGTAGCTGTTTCTATAGATTATACTGACGCAAACGGCTTGTACTTGTTTGAGAACTTAACGCCAGGTGCATACTATGTGAAGTTTAACTTGCCATTTGGTTTTACAGTTACTCTTCCAAATATGGATAGCAACAATACATCTGATAGTGATGTTGATAACTCAAATGGAACAAATACAACTCCGTATACTAATTTATCAGCAGGTGAAAATGATCTTTCATGGGATGCTGGTATTCACAAGTGTGTTCCTATTGGAGACCTTGTTTGGCTAGACAACAATGAAAATGATATTCACGAAAGTGTAGAAAATGGAGTAAATGGTATAAGAGTTAATCTATTTAGACAAATGGCTAATGGTCAATACATACTTTGGGATTATGAGCATACAGGTCCTGACACAAGTACACCGAGTGATGATGGTTATTTCAAGTTCTGTGCTCCTCCGGGAACATATTATTTAGAATTTGTAAGTCCACCTACTGGTCTTGTACTTGCTCAACCAAATGTTGGTCCTGAAGAAGTGGACAGTGATGTAACAGGAAGCAACGGTCCTGGTACAACAGATTCATTTACAGTTCTTTCTGGAGATGAGATGTGTGACATAGGAGCAGGGTATTATGCAATGGGAACTCTAGGAGATTTTGTATTCCTTGATTCAAACCAAAATGGATTACGTGATTCAAATGAAAGTGGACTTGGAAATGTATTTATCCAAGCATTTAACCAACAAGGACAAGTGATGGGTGAGGCAACAACAAACCCAGATGGTTCATACATGATGGATTACCTACAGCAAACAGATGTTTACCTTAAGTTTTATCCACCGTCAGGATATGCAGCGACTCTACCAAATATGGGTCCAGATAACATGGATAGCGATATTGATAATTCAAATGGTCCAATGACCACTCAATACTATGATATTCAGTCGGGAGAACATGTAGCAAATGTAGATGCGGGATTGATATTTGGTGTTGTACCAGTAAGTTGGAAAGACTTTTATGGTGAGAATAGAGATTCACACAATTGGTTGCAATGGGATTTAGGAATGGAATTTAATGTGAGCCACTACGAAGTAGAGAGATCACTTGATGCTGTTTCAGAATTTGTACCAATAGGAAAAGTTATCTCGATAGGCAATACCAATACTGCAGTAAGTTATAATTATGAAGATTATGATATTTCTGAGCCTGGTACTTACTATTATAAAATTAAGCAGGTAGATATCAATGGCGATTATAGTTATAGTGCTACGATTGCTATAGATGTCAAAGCTAGAGATATTACTCCAGGAACGGCTAGGATTTATCCAAACCCATCAGTTGGTGAGTTTTCAATCGATATTGAAGTGTTTGAGCAAGATCAGAAAATCGATTACCTAATCTATGACAATAGTGGAAAATTAGCTGTTGCTAAAACACTATTAACTGATAATGTTGATTATGGAAAGCATATGTTCATCATCGATGAAACTCAATTGACACCAGGAGTATACACCATCCAATTAAATATTGGAACGACAGTAATAAAGAAGAAGTTGATTATAGTTCAATAGTCAGCTAAAAAATAGCTTAAGAATTATAAGCCGTCTGAATTTATTCAGGCGGCTTTTTTTATGTAAAAAGAAATTTCTATTTCAAAACAAAGCTCATATTTTTACAATTCGGCTTTAGGGTTAACGTTTTTTTATTTCAATGTATCAAGTTTCTCTACAAGGGTACTTTACTCCAATCCTACAACATCTCTACAAGCCACTAAATTCGTGTAAAGTAGCTTTCAAAAAATTTACTTATCGCCCAAACTTAAGTTTTGAAATCTATATTCGCATTTCATTATTAAAGCTAAACCCAGAATATTTTCAACGCTCTATTGGCTAACAAAACCATTAGAGAGATGATTTATCAAACAAACTTAATTACCACCTTGTTTTTTCTTTTTGCTTGTACATTTGCTTTTGCAAATCAAACTATTGAGTCTGAAGGACAACAACTAGAACTTGATCAAGCAACCATTTGCCTTGGCTCTTCCGTAACAATGGAAATACCAGAAGAGGGAATCCCCGATGATTATGTATGGTATAAAAACAATAAAGCTATAGGAACCGGAGCCTCTTTTTCAATAGCTAGTTTTAGTGCTGAAGAAGCAGGTGAGTATAGAGTTATTCAAAATTTTGTTGATGGTACATATGCCGAAACAAACTTTACACTTCATTTCTTATCACTAGGAGAAGATATTAATACATGCTCAATACAAACTGTAGAATTTAATCTAGCTGAAGGTCCTGAATATACATGGTCCAATGGCTCAACTAGTAATAATTTCACTATTACATTTGAAGAGTCAGAAACGATTTCTGTTTCTGCAATTACAGAATTCGGCTGCTCAGCAGAGGATGAACTTTCCGTAGGAATCAATCTCTTAAGTGTAGAGCTTTCTGTAAGCCCAATTGAAGGAAGCTGTTGTCAGAGTTTTGTAAACTTAAATGTTGAAGCTAGTGCTGATGCTTTTCCAATCTTTGTTTATGCAGATTATGAAGGCGAGCAGACATTATTGGTTCAATTCAACGCGTCAGGGTCAGAGAACATCGTAAAAGAAATGGGTGCATACACAAATGTATATGCTACAGCCGAAAACGGATGTTTGGTGGAATTAGAAGATTTCACAATTGAAAACCAAGGCCCATTCTTTGATGGTGCTTACATGAGATCAAGATTTATACAAAAAGGAATTCAAGAAGCAACAATCTGTGAAAACGGATCAGTAATAATGTTCATTCCAGTAGATGGTAACCCAGATGATGTAACATGGTTTCACAACAACAAAGCTGTCGGTTCAGGATTTCAATTTGAAGTAACTAATTTTAATCAAGAATCAGCTGGGACCTACTTAGCGGCAAAATTTAATGTCGATGAAACATCAGAGGAAACACACTTTGAATTGCACCACCTTAGCTTAGGAGATAATGTAGTCAATTGCGGAAATTATAATTATAATATAACACTTCCTGAAGGACCTAGTTACACATGGAGCGATGGGTCAAATGGAAATACATACAACCAAGAAGTTGGAGAGACAACGACAATTACAGTCACTGCATTAACGGAATTTGGCTGTGTGGATTTGTCTAAAAAGACAATTAGTATTGAGGGCAATAGAGTTACAACGATTCTTGATCCACTAACAGTTTGTGCTGGAGGTGTAGTAGTTTTGGATGCACCTATTGGCTTTGAATCATATCTTTGGAGCACAGGAGAAACAGGAACTGAAATTGCTGTTACAGCAAATGTTGGTGAAAACATCAGCGTTGAAGCGACGAATGAAGATGGGTGTTCAGAATTATTCTATTTTGTTTTTGATATGCTTCCGCAAATGAATATTGCAATTATACAAGGAGAAATTGAATCTAATTGTGAAGTCGGAGAAATCCAATTTTTAGTAAATAACCAAGAGGAGGCTTATTTACCCATAGAAATAGTGGCATACCTAAATGATGAGCAAGTTGTTGTTGCAACTTTGGAGGACTTTAGCAGCACATTTGAACTCGAAGCAGGGGAGTATGAATACGTAAAAGCAAATGCACAATCAGGTTGTTCTATGTCATTAGGATCTTTTATCGTTGAACCTATTGCCGCTCCAGAACTTATCGAAATGGATTTTATCGCAGTATGTGAGCAGTCAGAATTTGTTTTAATGGCGCCAGATGGTTATGAATCTTATGAGTGGAACAATGGAGATCAAGGACAAGTATTAACAACAAATGCAATGCCTGGCGAATTATACCAAGTACTTGCAACAAAAGAAGGTGAATGTCCAAAGATATTTAATTACAACTTAGATTTTGTAAGCTTCTTTGCTAGCTTAGTTACGATAGAGCAGACTCAAAGTTGTGGTTATGGTGATGTCCAATTCAATATTATTGCAAGTAGCGAAATGGTCTTCCCAGTTGATATTTATGCAAGCAAAGATGGCGAGCAAATTTTGTTGACAAGTATGGAAGAATCAGAGGTTCAAATTACCTTAGAAGAAGGAGAATATAGATATGGACAAGCGATAGGTCAATCAGGTTGTATGCAATCACTTTCATCATTTACAATTGTAGGTGGCGAGGAATTGGATTTGGGTTATGAACTTAATGTAGAAGCGTCTTCATGCGAGTATGCAGTCTTGGATTTTTATGTAAACACTGACGATGCGCAAGCATTTCCTGTGGAAGTATATGCTGACATAGATGGAGAAGAGTATCTAATTGCATTGTTATTTTCTGAGTCTCAACAAGTTATTTTGGATGAAGGAATATATGAGTCTGTCTATGGTATTAGCAATAATGGATGTACGAAAAACATGCCGAGCTTTACAGCGGAGGACCTTATGTCAGATGCTGGGATCTCTGTAAAAAATCCAACCAATCCATGCAGTGAGGGTCAAGTTATCATTACTACTGATGAAGAAAATCAAGATGCATTCCCAATGATATTGACAGCTTTTTTCGAGCCAGAAAATGATTGGATACAAATTGGAATTGTAACAAAGCAATCACAAACTTTCCCAGCACAGCCTGGAGCTTACTTTAATGTAGAATTGAAAAATCAAAATGGTTGTGTTGTTAGTTTCGCACAATTTCAAATCGAACCACATGAGAATCCATGTCAAGAAGGTGAGGCAAAACCTTCTGGCTCAATTGAGGATTTTGTTTTCTATGATAAAAATGAAAATGGGATTTATGATGGTGATGATTATGGGGTAGTAGATGTAAGAGTAAGTGCTGTAAATAGAGAAGGTGATGTTGTGAAGTCAGGTATGTCACAACCAGACGGAAGATTTTTAATTGACGATGTTCCTGTTGGAGATTATTACTTACATTTTGATCTTCCTGGTCAGTTGAGTTTTACTACGCCAAATGTTGGGGATGATGACTCTATGGATAGTGACGTAGATCACAGTAATGGTCCAGCAACAACTCCTTACCTTGATATAAGCAGCAATAGATCTGCAGGAACAGGATTCACCGCAGGTGTGGGTGCTTTTGTTTTACCAGTTTCATGGGCAACAGTGAATGCAGAAAATAAAGGAGAATTTAATACAGTAGAGTGGTCCACAGCATCAGAAGACGATGTAGAGTATTTTGTTTTAGAAAGAAAATTAGTAACGTCTAATAATTTTGAAGCAATCGAGAAAGTAGAATCAGTGGGTACAGTTTATCAAGGTGCTAGGTATGCATTTGATGATTATGATTTTGGATCTGCTGAGGTAGCATATTACCGTATCCAATCTGTGGATATTGATGGATCTATCTCATACTCTAAAACTGTAGTAGTAACTATGGAAAGAGGAGTGGTGGATGTTCAGATGTCTGTCTTTCCTAACCCAACTTCAGATTTTGTCAACTTAAAACTGACAGGTGTTACTGGTGACACACAAGTTATGATTAGTATTTTTAATGAAGTAGGGGAGCGTGTTTTATCTCAGCAAAATGTCGATGCTGTTTCTGGTCCTGTGCAAGTTAGTTTAGATCGACTTTTGTCAGGAACTTATATAGTGCAAACTGTAATTGATAATCAACGATTTTCTGAAAAGATTGTCGTTATAAAATAAACTTTCTCGTTTGTGTTCTCTATTTGACTGGTAGAGGATTAAAGCTGTTTGATGTAATAATCAAGCAGCTTTTTTTATTACCGCTTGTTTACTATAACTGGTATTTTAGCAAGCTTTGTTTGGTCATTAGACCTTGGTGATTCAATCCATTCTTTAAGAATTTTGTGAGCACCTCTCATTAATTTTTCAATTTTATTATCTACTCTTGCTGGTAACATAGTTTAATTAATTAGTTAATTATTGCTTCTATATACTAGACATCAAAAACCCTACATACCCCCACACCACAGCTACTATTTTATCACAAAAGCACTACATAGCGTGGCGAGTGTCGTATTGCAGTCATTTTAGGAACACAGACCGCCTAAAATAGGAGTTTTTGTAGCCTTTTAGGCCTATTCTCTTTTGATTATAGTTTGAGGTTCTTTATTGTGCTTCCGCAAATGTGTAGCTGTTTTTGGACTAGATTAAGTAATAAAGAAACCGGAGGATTTGTTTATTTTCGGTTTAAAATTGTAATTATGGATATCACTTGAAAAATTCAAATTGGAAGAAATAGTAAACAGGGCATATGAAATTTTTGGCAGTTACAAACTGACCAAAGAACTTGATGTGTGTACTCAATGTTGCGTAACTATAGAAGAGAAAAAAAGATTAGAAACAGAAGTTCTAAGAGAAATCCCTTATAAACTTATTTACCTGCACAACACTGCTGCAAGCTCAATAAAACCACCTATCGAAGAATTTAAATATTTTCTTCCTCGCTATCTTGAACTTATATCGAAAAATGAATTTCCCTCACATTCAATAGAGCTTTCACTTAAGAGATTTGAACATTACCAAATAGAGGAATTTAATGATAAAGAACTTGAATTCATAGAAGAATTTTGTCAAGAATATTTCAAACAAACACTGGCTTTATATCCTATTCCTGAAGGAGAAACTATTGATTCAATTTTAGTAATGTTAAACAAAGCTCAATGCAACATCATTCAAATTCTTAACTATTGGAAATTAGATAGATCCCAAAGTGGCAATAAACATTTTGCAGATCTTGTCAATTTTGGTTTAAGTAAACGACATAACAATTTAAGCAATCCTTTTTCGTCAAATAAGTTAAATGAAACTGTGGAAAATTGGCTGAGTGATGGCGAATTATTTACAACCAAATACAATAAATAAATCTCAAGCCATTAGAAGTAATAATAATAATCATGGTTGTGGATGCAAGTACGACGCAAATAGTTGAATCCTAGGTAACATACAATTTATAAACTTGGGAGGTCCAAGTTCCTCAACCTCTTTCATTTTATGAATATTAAGCTAAAAGTCAAAGTTCCTCCGCCTCATTCAACACCATCTACTGGTTAGCTTTACAATTATATAGATAACATATTGTCTATTTTTATTATAGTTTATATATATCATTGACTTAAATTTACACTTATATGTCAATCCGTTAACTAGAATGTAGTTTATGAAAATGACACTTAAATCAATATTTGGTATTTTACTGTAAAACATAATATCTAATTTACCATCAACTAAATATGTCAAAATTATTATTCTACTTGAGCTTCCTATTTTACTTTACTACCTGCCTAACTACGAAGACAGAAAAGTCATTAACTACTCCTTCGATTATAGATAACCCAACATCCATGAGTCCTCCAAATGCTATCAAGATAAATGATAGTTTATTTGTGGATTGGACTGAAGTTTCAAATATAAATTGGAAAGAATACAATATGTATAACCTTCGAATCTATGGTGAGCAAAGTCTTCAGTATATTGAGAGCCTACCTTATCTTTTAGGATACGTAAGGGCACTTGATGAAAATAATGAATTAAAAGTTGAATCCGATGTAACTAGAGATTTCTATTACCACGAGGCAGAATATGATGATTACCCCATTACTGGTATAACTTTAGAGCAGGCCAAAAATTTTTCCAAATGGAGATCTGATCGGGTATTTGAAGGCTTTTTAATCAAGGCAGGTATAATAAATAATAATGGTGTTCATTTCACTATTCAAGAGTTTTTAGAAACGGATATTTATAAAGAAAATGCGGACAAAATAACACACTATCCAGAATATTTTATCCCTACCGTAGAGCATGTAAGAATTGTCCAAAAGCTAATCAAAGATGAAGAAAAGAAGCTAGGCATTGTACATACAGTTAATAATGCTAAAAGAGAGCAAAGATACTTTGGATTACCAATAAAACCTGTCGGTCCACTCAAGGGCATCGAATCAAAAAACATACTTTACAATATTGGGGGAAATGTCTATGAATTAGTAGATGGTAAAAACAAAATATACGGCGGAAGTTTTTTGAATACCAAAGAAGAGATTTTAGACCTTCCTATCCAGACAGCTATCATCCCCAATGAAATAGTTGGCTTCAGAAATTATTGTAGGTGGGTTGAGATAAAGAGGTGAGGGTAGAGTACTAACTATTCAAATATCAACTAAACAAATAAACTCCCCATCTCAATATCTTGACTCACCAAGCCAATGCCATGTTTTCCTTTGGTTCCCCAAGTAGATATGATAACTGTGTTTATTCCTTTTCTCGTTTTAGTGGCTTTCTTAAATTGGCTTTCCTTTTTTCTTAGCTTAGAGGCGTATGCCGCATCAATTATAAACTCAGAATTGTAAAATTTAATCTCGCATAAGTTGATGAGATTGTCATGTCTATCAATGACGAGATCTATTTGTGCTTTTTTATTATTCCAGCTATAAATTTTTGATTCAATCTGGTCGCATTTCATAGCCCTTTTTATACTTTCGATGTGCTTGTAGCAAACCATTTCAAAGGCGTATCCACTCCAGCTTTTATAATCACTCTTGGTGTATAGTTTGGTCCATCGGTTTCCCTTGTGCGGTGCCATGAATTTCAGATGAAATAAGCAGAATTCATCAAATATCCGATAGCGTGTTGCTTTTCTGGATGATCGAGTCGATTGATATTTTTCTATGAAACCTGATTCGATAAGTTCAGCGAGAGATTTAGAAAATTGACCACCAGAGCTCAAACCTTTATCTTTCAATATTTCATTTCTTGTCATCCCTAACTTTGGACCTTTAGCCAATGCTTGGATGATTTGCTCATGATAACTTCCTTCATCAAATAGGGATTGAAATACTTCCTCGAATTCATATTCTAATTGGGCTCTTTTTTTAAAACATATTCTATCGATCGCTGTAACCGATGAGTCTCCAACTTGGATATGCTCCAAGTATTCTGCGATTCCACCCAAGGCCATATAGATTTTTAGAATCTCAATCTCTGGAAGAACTATATTTTTATGTTGGAGTAGTTCCTTTACTTCTGCCAACTTAAACGGTTCTAATTTTATTTTTCTTGTAATTCGGTTGTGTAGCCCTCCTTTATTGCGAATGATCTTTTTAATCATATAAGATGCTGCAGATCCGCATACCACAACAATTAGATCGTCTCTCGTCGTACAATATGAGTTCCAGAAGTTTTCAAATGCTGGTAGGAACCCAGACCTCAT
>ENA-ORXT01004355-ORXT01004355.1-marine-metagenome-genome-assembly--contig:-NODE-4355-length-14709-cov-9.734623_pt1 | contig 14709 bp, 10 predicted proteins | sample MGYA00237868_ERZ511482 | MGnify/ENA metagenome assembly ERZ511482 | reverse complement strand
GTGCGTGCTTTTTGGGGTTGAGCATTGGTAGTCCATTTCTTGCCCTAGCTCAAAAAATCGAGAACGAACCAGCACCAACGTTGTTGGAGCAAGCGGCTCTGTTAGAAAATGATGTAGCGCGTGATGCACCGCCGCAGCGTCAGCTTATTCTGAAATCAGAAATAAGGTCAGAAGTAAACACAGCAGCCAACAAAGAGAATTCGACAATCAGTACTGTAATCGAAATCCCTGCCATTGCCGACAGCTATATGGCATCGGAGCGCCCAAACGAGAATTTTGGTGGTGATTCGCTCTTCTTGGGTTATAACTTCTTTGGAGATCGTTATGGTGCGCAGCGGATTATTATGCGCTTCAATTTAGACAGTATTCCAAGCAATGCGCGTATAAATGATGCACGACTGCGTTTACGCCTAAGCTCTGCCAGCCCAGTTGATGATCCGTCTATGCGGACTGTGGTACGGCGTTTGAATTCCGAGTGGGATGAATATAGCGTGACTTGGAACCGCGAGCCAGAGTGGGCTTCTGTGCGAGACAGTACTTTTATTGGCACAGCACAACGTTATTACGAATGGGAGATCCCCGATCTAGTACAAGGGTGGGTAGATGAGTCGTTCGCTAACTATGGTATCGAGATAATCGGTGATGAGAATATTAAACAGAGCGAACGCGTTTTTTATGCCCGCGAAACCACGACCGGTTTTCCCCCACGTTTATTTGTTGACTACATAGTAATCAATGACACATCTCCACCAGATATCAAAATTGATCCGCTGCCTAGCTATGTTGGGCGCAACTTTATCGTCCGCTGGAGTGCTACCGATTTAGACGATGCCAATGTGAGCTATTATGACCTGCAATATCGGGTTGACGGCGAAGAATGGATTGACTGGTTATCTGGCGTCACCACAAGAGCGGAGGAGTTCTCCGAAGGGCAAAATGGGCGTATTTATCAATTTCGAGCAAGAGGGGTGGATGATGTAGGGAATGTGGAGCCCTTCGGAGATTCAGAGGCCATAACTACTGTCGATAGTAGGCCACCTGTTTCTCGAATCGCGCCACTGCCTAGGATAATTCAGGAAGATAACTTTTTGGTTAGCTGGGCTGGTAGTGATGAGGCTGGCTCTGGGATTCAATATTACGAGGTGCAATATAGGGTTAATGACGAACCGTGGCAAATTTGGCAATCTCAGACAATAGAAACAAGCGCCACCTTTATTGCGCCAACCGATAATGTATATGCGTTCGAGGTACGTGCTGTTGACAAAACAGGACGTGTTGAGCCGTTTACGGATGTGCCCGAAGAGACTACGGTCGTGGATGCACAAGCGCCTTTTATCACCCCCAAAATTAAGTTCCCGCTTATTTTCATGTCCCCATAAGGCTCGGCTGGTATAGATACACTTAACCGTAGCCTGATACGGAAAACCGATTGCCAACAGGTTGACTGTCACAACTTTGGCAGAAATAATAGGGCTTTTAGCCTGCTTCTCGTACCATACGCCGTGTGCCAAAGGCTACCGGTGGTTTTGCCTTTATGTCCATAACTATACCCATGAGATATAAGAATACAGAGGAAAAACAGGCTTAACTAAGTTAAAATAAATATGAGTTTTTTTATCAACCAATCAACAATCAGTAGATCAAACAAAACTATTAAGAGCTGAGGGGTTTAGCAAAACTTACAGGAAATACAGTGTTAGCGTAGCTCCTCATTTGGGATCATGATTTGCTGGTAATAACCGGAGGCGATTCATATGACAAACCATACAGATTCTACCCTTGAACAGACGAATAGCTTTAATCAAATCAGAGAAGGCATGAAAGTTTACGACAGTGACCGAAAAAATATCGGCACTGTAGAAACAGTTTACTCTGGGTCTGCTAGTGATGCTGAATTGGCTGGGGCCGGAGGAAGCGTGCCAGCTACTGTAGCAGATACGCCAACACGTATGGATAGCCCATTCTCTTCTCTGGATGATATTTTTGATCCAGAAGACAAAATTCCCAAGGTGGTAGCAGACCGTTTACTTTACAATGGGTTTATTAAAATTGATGCTGGTTGGTTTGGTGCCGACCGTTATGTGATGCCCAATCAAATTTTGTTTGTCCGTGATGGAGAGGTTTTTTTAAGCAAAACATGTGATCAATTGGTTAAAGAGTAATAAGCAATAGCTACATGACTATACTTTTTCACAAGACTGTCCCAACTTGTGTGTAAGTGGCGTTAAATTTTTGGTCCAACAAAGTCATCTGCATGCTTTGTGGACGTCCCTTTCTCACTAGAACTTTATGCTATAAGACGCTCTCGTGCGGATTTAAAGCCGAAACTATCGGCGATAAAATCTGCACGAGGGCGTCTTTGTGATTACTCCAGATAACTTGAAATGTTTTATGGGTAAAAGCAGAAATCTATTGATTTAGAATATCAATCACCGACATAACTCCCTCTTGAACTAACTGCTTTTGCCATCAAAATCTTTGTTAGGCTATTCTAAAGGGTAAAAAAATGTACCATATGGCCGCAAGCTACTCGAGAAAAACCTATAAAATTCGTATACTTATTTTTCTGGATTAGCCTTACTCCGTATACTTCAATATCACACCACTCTCGATTTAGTGCTTTCGACTGATTTAGTACAGCTTCCATCAATGCTTACAGCCACTGGCGATTCTGCAACGATAACGGTGGATGAGAGCAGCGGCGTCATTACAATTTATGATGAAACAACTATGGTTTTTGTGGCCGACATTGAAGCATCTAATGGCCTCGTTCATGCAGTTGATACTGTATTGGTATCTGTTCACCTATTCTGATTATCTGTCTAGTGAGCACGCCCTCGTGCGGCTGAGTTCCCAATGATTCTGGCTCCGAACCCACACAAGGGCGTGTTCACTTTAAGTAAGTTTTTGCCTGCTAGGTGAACTGTTACCTGTATTAATTCTGCCGATTGAGCAATAGACCATCTGCACCCGTATGATCTTTGGTGTTATAGTCGCATTGGTCTACGCTACTTTTATATTTCGTCAGACGAACAGAGTTCATCGGGCGACCGTACAAAAAAATTTAATCCTGAAAAATACTATACGCGGACGGATTATTAATCAATCCAGTGATCACGCCTCGTGCGGCTCTCTACAGTAGCAAATACGCATGGGACGTACTCATTGAACGGTTTAAGTTTACATTTGTGATAGGTAGACTTAACATGCAATAGGGAGTGCTTGGAGAATCTATGGATGGGGTACAGAAAGGGCGAGCAAAACCACCGGTTGTCGTTATTCTGGGGGCTGGCTTTGGTGGATTATTTGCGACTAGAGCGCTCAGCGGTAAGTCGGTCGACGTACTACTCGTGGATCGCAATAACTTTCATACATTTACGCCGCTGCTATATCAAGTAGCTACCTCGGCACTTGAGCCGGGCGAGATTGCCTACCCGGTACGACCGATATTTCGTGGGCATAACAATGTTCGCTTTCTTCTTGGCAACGTAATAAGTATAGACCATGCAGCCAAGCTGATTACGGTTTTGGTTTCAGGTAAAGCGCAACAGGTAGAATATGATTATTTGATTATTGCTACCGGTAGCGCACCTACTTATTTTGGCAACCATAATTTTCGTCCTCATTCTTTTGAATTGCGTACGTTGCAGGATGCCATCTATCTGCGTAATCACGTGTTGTCGCTCTTTGAAGAAGCTGTCTGGCTAGAGGAGGGGGCAGCCCGGAAGGCATTGCTCACAATTGTTGTCGTTGGGGGTGGCCCTACGGGGTTAGAAACTGCGGGTGCTGTGTACGAACTTTATAATCACGTCCTAAGCCAAGAATATGATCATCCAAACCTGCAGGCACGAGTAATATTAGTTGAGCAAGCCGACCACTTGCTAAGACCCTATCCACCTAAGCTTCAGCAGTCCGCACTAAAGCAAGTTGAATCGCTCGGTGTAGAAGTGATGTTGGGGTGTAAGGTTACGGACGTTAAGAAGACACACATCGAGTTAAATGGCAATGCAAGAATTGAAACACACACGTTAATCTGGGCGGCGGGGATGAAAGGGTCATCTGTATCAGAGCTTTTAGGGGTTGCATTGACAAGAGCTAGTCTCATTCCTGTAGAACCGACTATGCAGGTCAGTGGGGTATCTAACGTATATGCCGTAGGGGATATTGCCTATCTTCAAGACAGTGAAGATCGGGCTTATCCGATGCTGATACCGGTGGCGCAGCAGCAGGGAACACTAGCTGCTCGGAATATTTTAAGCAATATTCGGGGTGAGGCTGCAATGGCATTTGAATATAAAAGCCGCGGCATTATGGCTACAATTGGCCGCAGTCGAGCCGTTGCTTGGATCTATCACCGATTTATGTTAACAGGATGGCTAGCTTGGCTGGCTTGGTTGGGGCTGCACTTGATTATGCTGTTGGGCTTTCGAAATCGGCTCAACGTTTTTGTAAATTGGGTGTGGAACTATTTAACCTATGATCGGTCAATACGTCTAATATTGCCAATAAATACCAAACAGACAAACGCTCGAAATAAGTCGCCAGATGAGGGTTAGCTAAGTAAAAAAAAGAGGGCAGGCCTTGAGGCCCGCCCTCTTTTTTTGTAATAAAAATTATTCTACATCAAAACCTAGGTCTCCCCAGAAGGTATCATAATCTCGTCGGAAATCCTCTGTCAACAAATCCTCATCAGCATAGCGTGTGCGATCATAACGAGGGGCATCTGAAACAGTTGCTAAATCCACCTCACTGCGGAACGAAATCTCGTTATCGCCAAGATTTTGAGCATCTAGTGCGCTATAAGGCACAAGGTATGATTCGTCTGCACCTAGCCCAGTACCATAAGAGAAAAGAGCGTAGCCGATTTTACTATTTTCTAAATCAACTATCACATCATCAATTGCGCCAGCACCTTCTCCTAAATCTACCAGCGAATAGCCAGTCATATTGGATAGCCACATGACGCTATTTGAGTTGGTCTCATCAAAATCAAAGCCAGGGTCCATATTGATATCGCGCCAGAAGCTGTTCACATCGTCATCCCAAGTTGCATCATTAATATCGGGCCAATTGTCGCCGACATCAGGGAAACGCTCTAGTTCTTCTTCGCTAAAGTTGAGAATCAATTGATCTTCGCCCAACTGGAAGGCACTCATTGGCATGACCAAATTTGTGTCGCCCAATTCTAATAGGCCACCATATTCTACAAAAGCAAAGAGAATATTGCCTGTCGACACATCGACTAGAAAATCATCCACGTTACCAGAAATCTCGCCATCTTGATTGGTAAAGTCATAGTTATTAAGCGTGCTGGCACGAATTAGATTGCCTTCCGCACCGCTGATTCCAGTGAGTCTCATCTCATTATCCATGTCGGTAGACACGATAGCAGCCTCATCCTCAGAATCAGTATCCATCTCAACAACTTCGGTATCATCAGCCATCTCTTCTGTACCAGTCATCACGTCAGTCTCAGCTGTAACGACTGTATCTGTAGTGACAATTGTTTCTGTTACCAAGTCTGTCGTGGTAACTACTTCAATCATCTCTGTATCAGTGATTGTGCCGGTTTCAGTAGTTGTTTCGGTATCAGTAGTTGTTTCAGTATCAGTACCGGTATCGGCATCAATATCAACATCGATGTCGGCATCCGTATCTAATTCGGCATCCGCGTCAGTATCTAACTCAGTATCGGCATTTACAGTAGCCTCTATGTTATTGCTAGCATCAGTGTCATCGTTGTTGTCGCCACATGCTGTTAATACGAGCATACTCACAAGCAGAAGTCCTATAACAAAGGACAATTTGCGACTTAAAGTCTTTCCTAACATACGTTTCTCCTTATAACTTACGTTGAAGGGTAATAATTGATTGTCTGTACAGACATCAACGATCTTAATCTAAAGAAGAAAATGGAAACAGAGTATTGTCATATAAGTCAGGTATACATAAAGATACATTTAGTGCCGCAATGAGTATCTAACTTCGGAGTCTCACAAAATAGCGGTAACATTAACGACACTTTCGCTTATGTGGTTTGATGCCACCGATAACATTCATCTTGCAATGTAGATCATCGGGGCAACATAGATGTAAACTCAAGACGCCCAGTGAACACGCTCAAATATTACACTTATTGTCTGGTCAAGTCTTGTCAGCTCTGCTCTGAGCACTACGCTAAAGTGTAGCAGAGGCGATCACGCTATTTGATTAAGAGGATACTAGCATCATCAAGTCTTAATATTTAGGTTACTTGTAAGCGAAGTACGAGCATTAGAAGGTACACGCATTCGGGTACAACCCGCGTGCGCTGGTTTGCTGCTTAAGGGATACATAACTCTGTCAGAAATCAGAGCGGCGCACACGGTGCATATCCATGCAACTGCGTGTACCTTCAAGTGCTCATAACTCTATAAAAAATTATCTGAACGACCAGTCTTTCTAGGCTTTACATTGTACTAGTACACAGCGGCTCAAATAAGCCAATAGTTAAATATCGGCGTTTCTACGGAAAATAGTAATTCCATACTATGGGTCTACTTACGCCATCGTGTACTAGAATTGTCAAAATACAAAAGAGGTTGTCTAGCGTGGTATTGTTAAATATTCCGTAAAAGCACCATTTACTTATGGAGTTGTTCGTATTTTCTCAATACTGTGAGGGTTACCGCTTAGCTTCGACCATTTGCATGAAGTGTAAGCTAAGCCTGCGCTATTATACCTCGTTATTAAGGAACAACTTTTATGTACAACAGCAATTTTTTTGGCGCTTTCACGGAATGCTTTGACTTTATTTATAACAGAGTCAAGTATGCCTAGAATTTAAGAATCTGTATCGGCATCCGCATCCGCATCGTCATCGGCATCGTCCATATTGCCGTCTGTATCGGCATCCGCATCGTCATCGTCCATATCGCCGTCTGCATCGTCGTCGTCGTCCATGTCCAAGTCTGCATCGTCGTTGTCGGTATCAACATCGGTTCCCGTTGTAACATCTGAGTCTGTGTCGATACCAGAATCGCCATTATTGTCGCAAGCGGTCAAAACGAGCATACCAACAAGTAACAGTACTAGAACAAAGGGCATTCTTCGCTTCAATTGATTTTGGCTCATAGCATTAACTCCTTAAAAGTATAAATTTTGTATGTCACGTTAAATGGTAGTGACTGACTTGTTTGCACAAGCATATATAATCATGATCTATGAGAAGGGTGAGCCTATAGACACTGTTATACAAAGAGGGTATAGAATTAGGTATATTCTGCCAGAATTGAGAAAATTCGCTATCTCTACTCAATGAACGGCAGCGACCGCTTTGAATTTGCTTCGGAAGTACATAGTGCAAAGTAACCGTTTGCATTGTGTATAAAGAGTTGTTGCAAAGACAACCATTATGTAAACGACTGAGCTCACGCCGAAGTCTCAGTCTGCGCTATCTGTCGCCAAAATATTGAGAAGATACATTTCGTTCTTCTCCGCCATTGCAACCAACGATTCCGGTGGCACAAAACGATCACCATATGTCTCCGCCAGCTCCTTGGCACGTTTCACGAATTTATCCACCTCATATGCGTTGATAAACTGAAGCGGCCCGCCGTGGAAGGGGGCAAATCCCCACCCGAAGATGGCCCCCAAGTTTGCATCGGGCACGGAGCGCAGCACGCCTTCGTCTAAACAGCGTACCGTTTCAATTGCCTGAATAAAAAGGATCCGATCAATCATCTCTGACTGAGGTAGCTGCTCCTCTCCACCCATAAAAGTCTCGGCTAACTCAGGCCACAACTTTTTGCTGCCGTTCTCATATTCGTAAAAGCCAGCGCCCGCAGCGCGACCGCCTCGCCCCAGTTGCAACATTTTATCCATCACCGGGAAAGCAGGATGATCAACCGCCACTTTGCCTGCGGTGTCGCCATCGACAATGGCCTGCTTGCGTACATGATCAGCCAGCGTCAGCGATACCTCGTCCATCAGCGCCAGCGGACCAACCGGCATCCCCGCCTGCACACCCGCCATCTCAATTGCTTGCGGGTGTTGACCCTCTGCCAGCATCGCCATCGCTTCATTGGTCCATGTGCCGAAGACGCGAGAGGTGTAGAAGCCGCGACTATCGTTGACCACAATCGGCACTTTGCGAATAGCCAGCACGTAATCGAACGCTTTGGCTAACGTCTTTTCGTCAGTCTTTTCGCCCACGATGATCTCCACAAGCTGCATTTTGTCCACTGGAGAGAAGAAGTGCAGACCGATGAATTTTTCGGGGCGCACGCTCGCTTTTGCCAGCCCCGTGATGGGCAGGGTCGATGTGTTAGAAGCAAAGACGCCACTTTGATCCATGGCGGTCTCGGCAATCTTTGTGACTTTGGCCTTGAGCTCGCGGTCTTCGAAAACGGCCTCGATAATCAGGTCGCAGCCCTCCAGTTGGCTGTAGTCGGCGGTCGCGTTGACATTGGCAAGCACGCCGTCCATCTTTTCCTGCGTCATGCGTCCGCTTTTTACCCGCTTGGCAAGGATGGCGGCTATCTTCTTTTTACCCTTGTCGGCACCTTCCTGCGTGGCATCGGTCATCACCACTCTCATGCCTGAGAGGGCTGAAACATAGGCGATACCGTGGCCCATCATGCCCGAACCAAGCACGCCAATCTTGGTCGTTTTTTGTGGCGGCACACTTTGAGGGCGACTGTGGCCCTTTTTAATTTGGTTGAGTTGAGTCCAGAAAGCGCTGATCATATTTTTGCTCGTCTGGCTCGCGGCTAAGTGGGCAAAATAGCGGCTTTCGATGCGGCTGGCCGTCTCAAAATCAACCTGACAGCCTTCTACCATCGCAGATAAAATTGCCACCGGTGCGGGATAGTTCCCCTTCGTCTCTTTGCGGATCATCGCGGGGGCAATCGCCAGCATCTGCGCAATGTGCGGATTCTGCGGACCGCCGCCGGGGATCCTGTAGCGTTTGGTCGCATCCCACGGCGCTTTGGCATCGGGGTTGGCTTTGATCCAGCTTTTGGCTTGGTCTATTAGGTCGTCCAGATTCTCAGCCAGTGCGTGAATCATGCCATCTTCTAGCGCTTGAGTTGGCGTGTACTTCCTGTTTTGTGTAAGCCATTCTAGCCCCTTTTGCATACCCGCCAGCCGTGGGGTGCGGGCCACGCCACCACCACCGGGCAACAGACCAAGACCCACCTCGGGAAAGCCAAACTTGATGTGATCATCATTGAGCGAGATGCGACAGTGGCAGGCCAGCGCCAACTCTAGGCCACCGCCTAGCGCAGTGCCGTTGAGCGCGGCGACCACAGGCTTGCCCATCGTTTCCATGCGCCGAAAATAGGATTTAAGCGTCTGGCTCGCATCGAAGAAATATTGTGGATCGTCACTAGTAAACGATGTATCGATGTCGGCCCCAGCCACCCAAATTTTGGACTTGCCCGAAACGAGAATGACGCCGATCACGCTTTCGTCCGCGGTAATTCTATCTAGCACATCGGTGTAGGCGCTGTAGAAATCTTGGTTCAGCACATTAGCTGATCGATCAGGCATGTCGATAGTTAAGGTGACGATGCCGTCGGTGTCTTTGTTGTAGTTTATTGCCATTTTATTTTGTCTTTTTGTATGATATACTCGAAATTACGATGAAGTGTATAGATTGCAATGTGATTGTAAAGCAAAATAATGAAACAACAACGCAGATCTTTCGCCGCAAGAGCATAGTCGCTGCCGTAGCTGGTATACCTGCGCTAGGTCTGCACCAATTGTGGTAATGCCATTTTGGAATAGGAAATAGCTCAAGCTGTTGAAGATTTAGTCCTGCCGCTGTTTCGAAAAGAGGCGTCTCAACCAAATGTCACAATTGCATTGCCAGAGGCCACTCAGTTGGTGGTATAAACATGACTCAACCATTTTCTGATACCCAACCCGAAGCGGAAGCAGTGCTTTTTGAACTATTGCGTAAAGTGCCATCATGGCGCAAGTTAGATATGGTGTCGGAGCTTTATGACCAAATGAAGATCCTGGCAATTGCCGGTTTGCGTCAGCGCCATCCGGAGGCAGATGAAATCGAGATTCACCGACGCTTAGCTGATATCTTACTGGGCCCTGAATTGGCATCGGAAGTTTACGGACCGCTATGTGAGAATGCAACACCCACAATACCGGGAAGAACCGCACATTCAGCATGAACAATATACCTCAACAAATAACGCTGAGAGTAACAGACGCGTTAGAATTGCTTAATATCCGCTATGTTATTGTTGGCTCATTTGCAAGCAGCGTACATGGACGTTCTCGTATAACATATGATAGCGACCTTGTTGCAGACATCCAACTGCAACACGTTCCACTAGTGGCGCAACAGCTGAAAGATGAATTCTATCTCTCCATAGATGCTATGTTCGATGCCGTTCAACATCGTAGTAGCTTTAACTTAATTCACCTTGAATCCACGTTCAAGGTAGACATCTTTGTAGCTAAAGCACGTCCTTTCGAGCAATCACAGCTAGAAAACCGCCAGTCACATCTCTTTTCCTCTGATCCGAAAGATACAGTTTATATCGCTAGCGCCGAAGACACGATTCTTGCCAAGCTTGAATGGTATCGTCTCGGTGACGAAAGCTCCAGTCGTCAACTAGAGGATATTCGTGGTGTGATTCAGATGCAAGGCAGCCGATTAGATATTGACTATCTTTATCGTATGGCTGTTGGGCTAAACGTTCAGGATTTACTTGAAAAAGTCCTTCCCCGCAATCCCTAAACCCGCTCAATTATGGTCGCGATCCCCATCCCGCCACCAACACAGAGGGCGATCAACCCCGTCTGACAATCAGTACGCTCCATCTCATCGAGTACCGTTCCCAACAGCATTGCGCCCGTTGCACCCAGTGGATGCCCCATGGCAATTGCGCCACCGTTGACGTTCACATTCTCCGCTGAACCGATACCCAGATCGCGCATAAAACGCATTACCACCGAGGCAAACGCTTCGTTGATCTCCCAAAGATCGATGTCGTCTGCCGTCATGCCCGCCAGCTTGAGCGCTTTCTTTGCGGCTGGCCCAGGGCCGGTCAGCATAATCGTGGGGTCGGTGCCAACCAACGCGGCGGATCGAACCCGAGCGCGTGGGGTCAACCCCAGCGCTTGCCCCTTCTCTTCTGTGCCAATCAAAACCAGCGCCGCCCCGTCGACAATGCCCGATGAATTGCCCGCGGTGTGGACATGGTTGATCTCTTCCACATAAGGGTATTTCTGCTGGGCCACAAAATCAAAGCCCATCGCGCCCGGCATCTCAAAGGCTGGGCCAAGATTGCCTAACCCTTCTAAGGTCGTGTCGGGCCGAATGTAGGAATCCTGCGCCAAAATGGTGAGGCCATTCATATCCTTTACCGGAATCACCGAAAGATCGAAGTAGCCGTTCTCTCGCGCAAAAGAAGCCCGCTGCTGAGATTGAAGCGCAAACTTGTCTACATCTAGGCGACTAAATCCTTCCAGCGTGGCAATCAGGTCAGCCCCGATCCCCTGTGGCACAAAATATGTATCGTAGTTTGTTTGTGGATCGACCACCCATGCGCCACCATCGGATCCCATAGGTACGCGGCTCAAGCTTTCCACACCGCCGGTCACCACCAGTTCCTCCCAGCCCGAGCGCACCTTCATTGCCCCCAAATTCACCGCCTCCAATCCAGAAGCGCAGAAGCGGTTAAGCTGCATCCCGGGCACGTCTAAGTCCCACCCCGCTTTTTGGGCCGCGGCCTTAGCAATGTCTGCGCCTTGGTCGCCAATGGGCGTAACGCAGCCGAGAACGACATCATTTACTTCAGCGGTGTCAAGATCGGTTCTTTTAACCAATTCATCCATCAAAGTCACTACCAGATCGATGGGTTTAACTTCGTGCAATTCGCCACTACTTTTACCCTTGGATCGGGGCGTGCGAATCGATTCATATATGTACGCTTCTTGTTGCATTGTTCGCTCCTAAATTACCCTTCGCTGGCGACCACGCTACCAGCTTTAAATTCTGAAATTTCTGTTTCGCTATAGCCGATTTTTTTCAGTATATCATCAGTATGCGCGCCCAAAGCGGTCCCCACATTCTTATATTCCGGCGTATAATTCGACAACTTAATCGGCGTGCCAACCTGCTGCTGTGTCGACCCATCCGCCCGCGGTACATCCACCACCATATTGCGAGCTTGTGTGTGCGGATGGTCTAGCGCTTCTTGCGTGGTCAAAACTGGCTCGACACACGCATCGAACTGAGCGAAAATCTCAGTCCATTCGGCCAACGTTTTTTCGCAGATCACCTCGCGAAGCTGAGCCTTAATCTCGCGCTGATTCGCCAACGCCCAATCTATCCCCGGCTCGATTAGATCTTTGCGCTCAATCGCCGTGCAAAACTGCGCCCAGAACTTTGGCTCCAACGAACCAACCGAAAGCGTCCCACCATCGGCTGTTTGGTAAAGATCATAAAAGATTCCGCCATTTAAGACCATTGCTTCTTTTGCGGGCAATTCGCCTCCAACCAATGTGCTGGATGCGGCCATGCTGTTCCACGCTAGGGAGCCATCGTGCATGGAAATGTCTACGTGCCCACCCTGTCCCGTGGCCGTACGCCGAACCACAGCCGCGAGCAGGCCAATTACCATGTGCAGACTGCCGCCGCCGATATCCGCAACCTGAGTGGGCATCGGCGGTGGTGTATCACCCTGTCTTCCATAATGAGCCAACATGCCAGAAAGCGCCAAATAGTTCAGATCGTGACCGGCCCGATCACGGTACGGACCATCCTGCCCATAGCCAGTAAGCGAGCAATAAATAATATGCGGGCAGAGTTCTTTCATGACGGCATAGCCCACACCTAATCGATCCATGACACCGGGGCGGGATTGCTCCACGATGATGTCGTAGCCCTGCTTGGTGATGAGTCTTTTGACAATCTCGACGGCTCTATCAGCTTTTAAGTTGAGTCCCAAACTGCGCTTATTGCGGTTGAGTAAACCGTGCCCTGCTGAGATACCGTCTTTGTCAAAGGGGGGCAGCAGGCGCGTTAATTCGGGGCGACCGGGTGCCTCGATCTTGAGCACATCCGCACCTAAATCGGCCAGCATCATGGTCGCATAGGGGCCAGGGAGCAGGGTGGAGAAGTCGAGTATTTTTAGGTTTGCTAAAGGAGTAGTCATAGTAATTTGCGATTTTGATTGATGAATTACGATTGTCGGCATGGTTTACGAATGGGCAGCACTATAGGATAGGTTAATAGTAGGTGCGATTTGTAAACATGCTCTTTGACCAAATGAACCACACCCACAACCGTAATTCGTAATGCTAGAATCCCATCGAACGCCCGATAATCTCTTTCATGATCTCATTCGTCCCGCCATAGATCCGGCTCGCCCGTGCATCCATATACATCTTCGTAATTGGATACTCGCTCATGAAGCCGTAGCCTCCGTGTAGCTGCACACATTGATCCACCACTTTGCCCTGCAAGTCTGAGAGCCAATATTTTGCCATGGCGGCCTTTTCAGGCGTTAGGGTGCCCGCATTAAGCTCGTTGATGCACTGATCCACAAAAGTGCGGCCGATGGTGATTTCGGTCTGCATCTCGGCAAGCTTGAAGCGCGAGTTCTGGAACTTACCAATCTGGCGGCCAAACGCAGTACGCTCTTGGCAATATTTCACCGTCTCGGCCAACGCAGCCTCGGCCGCGGCTATCGACTGGACCGCGATAATCAGCCGCTCTTGGGGCAGCTCCTGCATCAAGTAGATGAAGCCCATGCCCTCCTCGCCCAGCAGATTTTCCGCAGGTACGTGAACGGTGTTAAAAAAAAGCTCGCCCAGATCGGATCCCTTCATGCCCATTTTTCCCAGCTTACGACTGTGGTCAAAACCCGTCATACCGTCTTCCACCACCAGCAGGCTGATCCCTTTGTGGCCCAAATCGGGGTTGGTCTTACAAACGACCACACAGAGTCCTGCCAGCACGCCATTGGAAATGAAAGTCTTCTGCCCATTAAGAATGTAGCTGCCATCGGGTTGCTCGACCGCAGTAGTTTGGATCGCCTTTAAGTCGCTGCCCGTATTTGGCTCGGTCATGCCGATGGCGGCGATCAGTTCGCCGGAGACGGTTCTGGGCAGCCAGCGCTTTTTCTGTTCTTCGGTACCCAAGCGAACGATATATGGCACCACAATATCGGTGTGAACGCTAAAACCCAAGCTAGAGACGTTGGCCGCAGCGAACTCCTCGCTCACAATCGTGTTGAAGCGGAAATCTTTGGCCCCCAAGCCGCCATACTCTTCCGGCACGTCCATGCAGAGGAAGCCATTTTCGCCCGCTTTGCGCCACGCGATTGGATCGCAAATACCCGCATCGGTCCACTCATCTTCGTAGGGCGAAACATCGCGTTGAACATACTCGCGGAACGCATCGCGAAACATGCGGTGTTCATCTTCGTACATAAAGTCTTGCATAACTCTATCTACCTTTTTGGATGGCTTTTTATTTTGGCCTCAATTATCAGCCCGTTCGAGCATAAAGAAGTACGGCGTCTCAATCCCCTTAAAATCCATGAGACCGAAGACTCGATGGTCATCTATCTTGCTGAAATGGTCGTTAATGGGCATTTTGTCATAGATCATAGTAACTAGGAATGAATTCCCAGCCTGATACGGAAAACGTGATAAATCACGTTAAAGTTACGGCATTTAACCTGTTTTAACAGGTTT
>ENA-ORXT01004354-ORXT01004354.1-marine-metagenome-genome-assembly--contig:-NODE-4354-length-14711-cov-7.723042_pt1 | contig 14711 bp, 6 predicted proteins | sample MGYA00237868_ERZ511482 | MGnify/ENA metagenome assembly ERZ511482 | reverse complement strand
CGTCTGACCCACGACTCGGAATTGCCTCTCCTGCAAATTCCTCCGTCCCCCTCCTGGGGCGCAGCCGTGGCGAATATCGAACCCGCGACCTCTTAGAACTAATTCCAGCGCGAGCTGGGCCCATAACCTGTGAAGGTTGAAAAACCAACTACGCCACATGACCGGTGTGACTGGCCTGGGGAATTGCTGAATCCAATTTAACACGCAGACTACTTGCAGAAGACATCACCTACGAAGGCTTCGGAGATTCCCCCAGCCTCCCGCCGTCTCTGCTGCCACCAAGTCTGTGGCGCCACCCGCTGAGCCGTCGGCGCAATACGAGCCCCCCCCGGGGCCGTCGCCACTGAGAAGCCGCACCACCGTCCGCCGAGCGGACCCCACCCCCCGCACCGCCACCCCGCCGTCGACGGCATCATTGCAGCTCCGGGCCGTCAACCGCCGAGTGGTCGCCGCCCCCATCGACGCCACCTTCGCCGCCGCCACTGGCCCGCGCCACCACACGCTGAGCCGTCGCCGCCCCACTTCTCGCGTTGACGCCCCTGGCTCCCTCATGCTGCCGCACGCCGAACCGTGGCTGCCCGCCCACCGCCTCACCACCGTCAGCCTCGTCGCTGCGCCCGCACCGCGACCGGCAGAGTCGTCAGCGTCCCCTCCCCCCCGCCCGTCGACGTCGTCGCCGCACCTGTTATGCCGGTCGCCGAGCCGACACCTCCCCGGCCGACCAGGCCGTCACACGGTCGCCGCGCCCGCGGTGCCGCCACGCTCCCATCCGTCGCCACATTTCCACTTCCCGTAGCAGTTCACGCCGCCGCTAAGACCGCGCCGCCTCCTGCGGAATCGTTGCAGCGACCCCGCCCCAAAACAGGCGGCCTTACCGCCGCTCCCATGCGACCACGCGCCGAGCCGTCGGCGCACTGCCACATCCCGCCGTTGACGCCTTCGATGCGCCCAAGCCGCCGCCCACCACGGCTTCGGGCGCTCCTCCCACCTCCTCGCCGTGGCCACGGCCACAGCGTGCGCCCCGGCACCGCCCGAACCGGCTTCGCCCCCTCCCTGCCGCCATCGCCTCCGCTGCCACTCCTGCGTAGCCAGCCGCCTCGCCGTCACTGCCCGTCCCGGCCTCGCCGTGGCTGCGGCCGCCACGCCCGCGGCGCCGCCGCGCTCCGAGCCGTGGCCGACCCTCCCCCTGCAGCGGAGCGGTCTCGGCCGCCGCCGAGACCGCGCCGCCACCGGCCGAATCGTCGCCGGCCCCCCCCCTACCCATCAGTCTACCCCACCGCCGCGCCTGTGCGGTCACCCTCCAAGCCGTCACAGCACTCCCGCTCCGCTGTCGACACCGATGACGCGACCGAGGGGCCACCCGCGGAGCCGTCGCCGCGTTTCCGCCCCCCCGTGGTCGCCGCCGCCACTGCACTGCTGGGCCGCCACCCGTCGAGCGGTCGCCTTCCCTTCTTATGCCGCCGCCGCTTCGCGCGTGACGCCACCCGCCGAGCCGTCACCGCGCCACCCCACCCCGCCATCGACGCGGCCACCGCGCTCGTGCTACCGCATGCCGAGCTCCGGGCGACGCGCACGCCCCACAGTCACCGTCACCACCGCTCCTGCGCTGACACACCCCGTGCCGTCGCCGCCCGCCCCGCCCGCCACAGACTCCACCAGCGCTGCGCGCGCAACGTCACCTACTAAGCCGTCGCTCCCCTTCCCCCAATGCGAGAATCGAAACCGCTGTCAAGCTCGCGCCCCAACCCGCCGAGTTGTAGCCGCCCATCCCCCCTCGCAACCACAACTGTGCCGCCGCGCCGTCACTCGACGAGTCAGCACCTCCCTCTCCCCCTTGCCCTCGATGCCGTCACCGCGCCGCCGCCGCCACCCGCCGAGCCCGCGGTGATCCCCCTCCGCCCTTCACCGCCATCGCCGCCATCGCGTCCGTGCTGCCACCATTTGAGACGTTGGCGCCCCCCGCTTCCCCCCGGGCACCATCGATCAGGATGCGCAGTGTCAGCTCGGCTTAGCTCCAATGCTGCAATTTGATTAGACGGTTGAGAGAGAGAAAGAGGTCTTCTTGTCTCTGTCACAGCAGAAAGACACACGAGCACCATTGCCGCTACGCTGTCCTGTGCCGAAAACTGCTAGGAGAAAGAGAGAGAAGAACTTTTTCTGCTGGTTGTACATATAAAAGTTTTCTCATTAACGCACTCGGGCTGCCAATGCCAGGTTGTCAAAGTTGTAGCGGGTGTGTCGGCTGCAAAACGCTGGTGGCGGCACCAGCAGGTAGAGGCCACAGTACAGCAGGGCGGGCGCGCGGCGCGGTGGTGCGGAGAGCCGCAGTCGGGGCGTAGAGCCATCGGGCAGGCGGGCCAGCGGGAATGGGCACCAGCGGGGAGGGATGCCCGCAGGGAGGTACACCAGCGGAAAGGGGCACCAGTGGCGACAGGAACCCGCAGGACTGGTGGCCAGCGGAAAGGCGTTCAGCGGGGAGAGGATGCCCACCAGCAAGGAACCCCGCTCGCAGCGAAGCGCGCCTGCGGGAAGTGCCAACGAGGGAGGGGCGCTGGCGGAAATCGCCAACGGGGAGAGGCGCTGGTGGGCGGGAATTGACAGCGGGGAGAGGCGCTGGTCAGCGGGAAGAGGCAACGGGAAGGTGCGCCGACGGGGAGGCACGCCGGACGGGAGGGGCGCGGGCAGGGATGAGCGCCGGCGGGGATGCGCGCTGGTCGGGAATTGCGCCAGCAAGAACGACATGCAGTCGAAAGAGAGGCCAGGAAGGAGGGACAGTTGTAGGGAGGGACACTACCGGCGAGGGAAACCACCAGGAAAGTACGCCAGTGGCGAGCGGCACCACCTGCGAGCGGCGCCAGAGAGCAGCCGCGTCAGCGTGGAGAGGCACCAGCAGGGAGAGGCATTAGCGGGGAGGGCTGATTTCGAGCAGGCATGTCATTGGGGAGGCACTCATCGGGGAAGCTTGTCGTGGCCGGAGCGACGTCATCGAGGAGCGATGACGACGCTGGCGCAGGCTGCAAGCGGCGGACTCAATAGACCTTGTAGCTACTAGTAGATCTGTTAACGCGAAGACTTCATCCAGAACAGTTACACCAGGACTTGGAGGTCCGTGTACCGATGTACGGGAAACTGCCCGCGGCTGCTAGAATTTATCTGAGAGTCCCCTCAGGCTAAGCAAACCTAAGGAACGGGACTCTGAGGGGTGCGAATTTGGGCCATCTGGGGCACCCCCCGGTCCCCGCAGCCCGAATGGATACTGCTTACGCCGGAGGCATTGACACTGTCCCAGCAGTCAGCAGCCTGTGCAGATGGCCAATAACAGCCACATATGCGGTGACGCGGTCGATATTGATTGACGATTGGATCATGGAGACCCTTAGCCGTCATGGCGATTGGCTCCGTGTCGCTCTTGACAGCTGGGGATTTTCTTTGTACCAGCTTGTGGGTCAGCCTGTAAAATGCAAGCCACCAACTCTTGCGGTCTCTCCCGCAGTTCTTCCACAGTTCTTCCACAAATCGATGCCCTTGCGGAGGGCCTTACGGAGGGGGTTTCGGAGCTTCTTACAAGAAAAACGCGTTTGCGCATGAACACACGATAAGCACCACTGCGCTGGTGCAAGGGGCGTCGAGCCAGATATGCAAGCCAGGGTGGCCTGCGCGCCACTGTGGCTGCCGCCGTCTTATTCCGCCACGTGCGCGGAATACCCCAAGGCGCCTAGCTAGATTGGGTGACAGGGCGGATCCGCTCAGCCAGCAACGCAGAGCCTGTGTGCCAAGGGTGCGTTGCCTGACATACAGCGCATTGGGTCGCACATAGGATGCGGGGCTCGTTGCTGTCTTTTGGCGGTAGTAGAGAGCCCGGCCGTTCGCAAGCCAGAGAGGTGATATCAGTTGCTCGAGAGGATTCGACCCGCGGCCCGTAGGGTGCTCATCCTGTGGCAGGTAGCAGACGACTGGAGACTGCCTGGTGGGGTGTCATCTCGTGGTCCCTACAGTAGTTGTTGCATGATCGAGCAGCTCCGCAACTCAACGTCCCCTATCGCAAGGTGTGGCCGTTGCGTTTTGACTGTGGGGCCTCCGGCATAGGCTGTGCGTTCGCTGCACTGTGGACGGTCAGTCAAGCGGGTCTTGCCGTTACAAGACGAGCGGCGTCGCCCGAGAGTGATCGACGGACCGGCCGCGCGCTTGCGAGGCCCATGCTCACACGGCACTTGTTTTGACGCGGAGGCCCTTCGGGTCGCTCCGTCTTTCTCTCACTTGAGTCTGCCGACAACGCCGACAACTAGCCACCACCACGGACGGACGAGATCCGCACGCACGGGCCAGCATGGTGTTCTGCTTTCGACCCACCGTGGTGGCCGCGACCGCTGCAGGCGCTGCCACCGCCCTCTGGTCGTGCTGTGCTGCTGCTGCAAGCGAGCAGACCCCCATCCCCTTCCCAGCCCCACTCACGCCCGGTATCGGCCGCTTCCACACCCTGCGATCGCTAGAATGCGAGCCGTGGCCCCTGCATGAGACGCTCGACTTGAGCACCAGCAACAACGGCTCCGCCGTGAAGTTGCAGCGTGGACGGGGCGCTTGCAAGTCGCCTGTGGTGAACGTTCTTGGGCTCGCTAACGTAACCGTCCCCGTCAACGACTTGATTGAGTGGTCGCACCCGCACGCGTCGATTTTTGAGGATGTGAACAAGTTGCGCTCCGTATCGCGCCCGGCGGTGATCTCCCAGTTCCGAACCGTACCGCGCAAGGCCGTACGATGGTGGGGGAGCTCCCCGGCCCCGGAGTTGCACTTTGAGTCCGAGCTGGTGGGATTGCTGGGCGCTCGCCTCAACACTTTTGCCGGAGAAGTAAGGCACGTCACCAATGATTGGGACGTGATCACCGTGTCGCGCGTATCGGCTGGGATCTGTGGAAACGACGATTGTCGAGCCATCAACGCCGTCAACGTGAGCGCCGTCAGTGAGTCAACGAGCGTCCCCATCCTCAGGTACCCGTGGGGGCCCGGACAGCCGGACGTCAATGTCTTTCTTGGGGAGGCCGCGCTCCTGTCGATGGGCCGTGGGGTGCTGGCCAATCCGGCGTGGCTCGGCAGCACGACCTTAAGCAGCCGCCTCACGTCTGAGGTGTTTTTGGAGGCGGCGGCCGGCAACGTTGCTGGAAACTTGACAGTGCCGTCGCAGCTGCAATCAACCTCGTGGCGCCTGAACGATACTTCGCATGGCGCTCGTACAAACGCAAGCAGCTGGACCCAGATGCTCGCGTACGTCCTCTGTGAGCATCCCCGATCGACGGTTGCCCGCTCCCACCGCCGCCTGTGCAAGGGTGTCCCCGACAAGGACAAGACGCTTGGAGAGGTCAACCAGTTCAAGGACGACGACTCGTTGCCAGCGCCCCAGCTTCGAGTGCCCGTCGCCGGCCGCACTGGCAGATGGTACATCGTTCCACTGGACAACGAGGCCTCCGGTCTGTCGGCATGTGAGTGGGGCCCGTACTATGGGCGACCCATGCTACCTGCGTGGTCGGCCGGCGTCGGCGACCGAGAGATCAACGCCAAGAGCGTCGAGGAGCAGAAGCTGGCGACCGACCTTTCGACGTGCTTAGAAAGCTTCCCCAACGACAGCAACGGGTCGATTAACAGTGCAAGTGGTACGGCCCTGTATGTCCGCATGTGGTTCGGCACGGAACGCGACAACTTTGCGACCGTCCACGAACTGGCATTGGCGCTCAGCCAAACGTACGACCGTGCTGTGTGGAACGTTGATGCCCCCTCGGAACCAGCCTCCCGCATTGAGCTCTTCCTGTCGGTCCTCGCCACGCTCTTCCAAGATTGGGTGCTGTTGGGTTACGTCTTTCATCCTCTCAAACCCGACGACGGTACGCGACGGCGCAAACGCAAGCCAAGACTAGAGGACATGGCACGTGGCAAGGGCCTGGCCCAGCTCACGTTTATAACTCTAGTTGAGTTGGCGTCAGTCGGCAACCTCATCGCCATCGCCGGGAGGGAGGTCCAGGGCAGCCGCTGGCGTGCCGCCTCCATTCGACACGAGCTGGCCGCCGAAAAGGTGGGCTCAACAAGCTCTTGGTTCCACAAAGGGAACCCCGTGTACGAGACGGAGACGCTCTTTATTGGAGCACGCACAGGCTACCGGGTGCCTCTGGTGGTCTCGGTCGCGGCCGTGACGGTCACCATACACCTGGTGCTCCTCGCCGTTGCGTGGTGGCGCAACACCACCGTTGGCGGCAAAGTGTCCAGGGCCGGCCGCAAAGCCCTCCGCTGCCGCCGTCAGTCCGCGGACGGCCGCGGGAACACGGCGGGCACAACCAAGCCGCCGTCAGACGACGCAAGCGAGGACCAACTCGTCGCCGTGGCGGCGGCGTGGGGACCGCCCAAGACGTCGACCGCATCCTCGGCGTCGGCGGTCGACAGGGATGAGGGTGGGGCTGCCACGGCGGCGGGACGGTGGGGCGGCCACCGCGAGGTGGTCGTGCCCCCAACGCCAACCGACGTGCCGCCGCTGGGGCTCGTCGCCGTGGCAGCGGACAGGGGGCCGCCCAGGCCGGTGACCGCATCCTCAGTGTCCACCGTCGACACGGACGCGGGTGGGGCTGGCGCGACGGCCGGGTGGTGGGGCGGCCGCCGCGAGGTGATCGTGCCCCCGTCTCCGGCCGACGAGCCACCGCTGGGCGTTTGACGCGGCGGTGCTGCAGGGGTGCCGCCGCGCGCCGACATGGCCGCGGTTGCCCCGCGGTGGTGCCGCACACCAGTCACTTACCGGGAGGCGGCGATGTCGCACGCCAGCGTGGCGGTCTGATACTGTGACGGGCATGCCGCTCGCCGCCCGTGGGGTCTGCGACCGGTGGGCCGTGGGCGATCCGCTCGGGTTGCACGCCATTGTCTTTGCTTTTCGTTTTCCCTGCACGGTCGGTAGTTTGCTTCTTTGGGTGCCGACACCAGAGTGGGATCGTGCTTTTTTGCCTCTGCATTTACTTTTCATCGAGTGCGCCAACTCGGAGAGAGGCCCCATCGGCTGCCACCAAAACCGTCCTTGAGCACCCCCCGGTCACCCGCATGCCCGCGGGCGGGGGTGGTCCCACCTGTCAGCGGCGCGTCGCCACGTGCCGCGCGGCGCACACCGCCACGGCGGCGGCCACTGGCACCGCCGCCAGCGCTGGCTGGTGCGGGATCCCGACCCCCACGACCGCCAGGCGCGGCATCGTCCGACGGCGCCACCGCCGACACGGCGCCCATCGTGTGAAACACCCCCCGCTCGCCGCGTGCCGACCGCGGGAGCGCACACCCCGCCCAAAGAAAAAAAAAAACATCAGACCACCCCTCGTCGCCGACGCATGCGTGAGTCCACCCCCGCACCCCCCCGCGCGTGGCGTCACCCCCCCGCCGCCGCCCGCGACGGGTCGCCCTCGCGCAGCACCTCCACCACGTGGTTGGCAATCTCCCGCTCCTCGTCTGCCCGCACGACCAGCACGGGGATGCGGCTCGCGTCGGCCGACACGCGCACGACGATGCGGTCGGCGGGCGCGTCGGCAACGGCCGCCTCGTTGCGGGCGCCGTCCAAGACAATGCCCCACGGCTCCAAGCCCGCCACCACCGCCGCGCGGATGCGCGGGGCGGCTTCCCCAATGCCCGCCGTAAAGACGAGCGCGTGCGGCTCGCCGCCGAGCTCCAACAAGTACGCGCCGAGGTAGCGCAGCACGCGGTGGACAAACACGTCGACGGCCGCGGCGGCGGCCGCGTCGCCGCCGTCGGCCGCCGCCAACACCGTCCGCATGTCGGGGGAGCCCGCCAGCCCGAGCAACCCCGACTGGTGGTTGAGCACCCCGTCCACGCCGTCCGCGTCCAGCCCCGCGTGGCGCAGCAGGTGCAACACCACCCCCGCGTCGACGTCGCCCGCGCGGGTGGCCATGACGAGGCCCTCCAGGGGCGTCAACCCCATCGACGTGTCGACCGACACGCCGTTGCGGAGCGCCGCCGCCGACGCGCCGGCGCCGAGGTGCAACACGACCGCGTTGAGCTCCCCCCGCCCGACGCCGACCGCGGGGGCCACGTGCCGCGCCGCCCAACTGTAACTCGTGCCGTGAAAGCCGTACCGCCGCAGCCCGTGGGCGGCCGCCAACCCCGCGGGGAGGGCGTAGGTGTAGGCCGCGGGCGGCAGCGTGGCGTGAAAGGCCGTGTCAAACACCGCCACGTGCGGCACGCCGGGGCCGGCGGCGGCGGCGGCGGCGGCAATGCCCGCCAGATTGGCGGGGTTGTGCAACGGCGCCAGGGGGGTGGCCGCCCGGATGGCCGCCTCGACGGCGGGGGTGACGACCGCCGACCTCATCCCGCTGCAACTGGAGAGCGGCCTGGCGGTGCCGTCCAACGTCATCCTCGACACGGTCACCTACGCGGGCGTGGTCAACGCGGCGTGCCATGGCACCGGCTGGACAGAGGGCACCGTCTCGGACTATGTGGTTGCCATGACGATTGTGGACGCGGACAGCGTCGCGCGCGTCTTCTCCAAGGACACCTGCGACGCCGACACGTTTGCAGCGGTGCAGTGCAACCTCGGCACGTGGGGGGTCATCTACGACATCACGCTGCAGCTGAGGCCGGTGGCCAACATGGCGGTGGAGAACCACTTCCGGCCGCAGGGCGACTTTTTTGCGACGTCGACCGACGACACGGTCGCGGTGGAGAAGAAGCTCGCCCGCCTGCGCCACGTCATCGAGGGGTCGACGGGCACGGAGCTGTTTTGGATGCCCTTCAACCGCTACTACCAGACGGTGGCGGCGGGCGACGCGTGGACACCCGCCGCCGACGACCTCTGGCTGCGCGTCTTTCACAACACGACCGAGGAGGTGACGCACGGCGCGCCCACAGTGCGCGCCGCTCTCACCGGCATGCAGCGGTGGCAGATGCTGCTGTCTGATTTTATCCACCGCAATATCCTGTCCGTGCACCCGATGCTGGTACCAGCCTTCTACTCCCTCGGCTTCCACACCATCAAGCTGTTCCCACAGCGAATGGTCGAGCGGGTGCCGCATGCCATTCACTACCAGGCGCACATTGACGCGTTCAAGGTGGTGTCCTTTGAGGTGGCCGTGCCGCTGACTACCACCGATTCGTGGGCGGCCTTTTCCGCCATGTGGACGACCGTCACGTCGCGGGTGGCGGCCGAGCACGCGGACGGGCGGTGTCCGCTGACGCTGGCCATGGAGGCCCGCTTTGTGCGGTCCTCGTCAGCGCTGCTGGCGCCCTCCTACGCCCCCGATGAGGTGCGGCCCGACGTGCACCACGCGTACGTGGAGATACTCTCATCTGCGTCGACGCCCGACTGGCCGGCCTTTCGCGACGCGGTCGCCGCCGAGTGGCTGGCGGTGCCCGGCGCGCGGATCCACTGGTCCAAGCAGTTCCCCACGGGCGCCACGGCGGGAGTGGCCGCCTCCTTTGGTGGCAACGTGGAGCGCTTCAAGGCCACGCGGGCGGCGGCGGGCGTTGACGCGCCCAACATGTTTGTCAACAACTGGCTGGCGGGCGCGCTCGCCATGCCCGAGGCCATCCGCGCTACGGGCGCGGTGCGGCGCGACGGCGCGCCGGTGGCGTTGGCGCGGATGCAGGCGGAGAGAGGGGTCGCCTCGGCAGCCGCCTGGAGGCGAGCCACCACCCTGTTTGCGTGGGTGGTGGCGGTTCTCGTGCTGGTGGCAGCGCTTGCGGGGCGGCGGTGATGGCGACCACGACGCTGGATTTTTGGGAAGGTTGAGAGCAGGGGGCTTCGTGGTAGGCTGTACTGCTGCTGGATGTATGGGCGACCTGCCCTGCGACTCGTTTTCAAGACTTTCACATGGCTCTTTTTTCGCCTCTATATCGTGCATAGTGTTCGCGGCCCTCTCCACGAGTATGCTCAGACACGTATCAAACAAACCCACATCAGTTACGGAACGGAGTGCCCGAGTGAATGATACGAACCATGGTTCGTACCATTCACTCGGACAACTCAGGAAGCGCCATCCCCCTGGCCAGGGGGATGGCGCTTCCTGACACGGACGATACAGGTATATCGACCTCTGGTACTCCCTGGAGAGCGAATGACGGGTGGCAGTTGTAGGGAGCCTGTTTTTTCTCTGAATCTGCCATGGGAGGGCGGCCTTCTCAACTGCCGAGTCCGATCGTGGCGGGGCGCTCAATAGTGCGGCTGGCATTGCCATGTCTAGCCGGAAGCACGCGCGAACCTTTTTCGGCTTGACGCCTGGTCTCTACTCATAACATCGAAGCGTTGGGTCTGCTTGTAACGGCCCCAGTCATGCTAAGAAAAACAAGCAGCGTTCCATGGGCCAGGTGTCCTCCTCGCGAGTGACAAATCGACGTACAGAGAAGGGCGACGTCCTCCTTCTTGTATGCTAGCCGAGCTGTCTGGAGTGTCCGGCACGGTGCAACAGTAGGGGGCCCAACGAGGTCCTCCTCGTGGCATTCTCGGTGCTTCCGCACTCCACGGCCTCGTCCGCGACTTCATCTCAATGAAGACAATGCTCTGTTGCCCTTGCCCGCTGGATGAGAGAGACGCGTGCCACTTTTCTTGGCAGGCGCTAGACTCAATTTCGCTGTCAGCACCGCCCAGGGAGTGAGCCATACATATTGGCTGGCAGGGGGTCGCCGCCGTCGGCTCGCAGCGTCGCTGACGCGGCTCGTGGCCGACCAACCCCCCCCGTCGTGACGCGGTGGGGACCACTCACGGCGACGGTCGGGGTGGGTGGCCGCGACTTCGCGTGTCTGTGTCGGGGGGGGGGGCAGCCACATTGCCGACGCCTGCTGCCACTTGTGTGACATCGGGACGTTTGGAGACGTCCGTCGCTAGGCGGCGGCTGTCGGCCGTCTACTGCGATCGGACGGCGGCACTTGCTGTCGCGGGGTTCGTCCCGACGGCGCGCCCCTACATGCTGGAGTCGTGAGCTCCATTCGGTACGGGTTTTCATTGCGGCGGGCATTTTTCACGCGACCGGGAAGGCGGGCCTGAGCCATGGCGGACACGGAGACCGCCATTGCCCAGCCGGTCGCCGCCCAGAATGAGGTTGGTGATACGCAAAAGGCGGCCGACGCGGAGCCGGCGTCCGAGCCGGCCGCTGACGCGCCTGCTGGCGAGGATGAGGCTGCTAAGGAGGTCCCGACGGCTGCCCCCCGCGTCCCGGCGCCGCGGAAGAAGGTCCCCCACCGCGACCTGGTCATCCCCGACGAGCCGGTGAAGCGCTACCCGGAGCCGCTCAAGGCGGACCTGGATGCCAAGCTGGAGCCCCTGCGCGCGCAGGTGGCGGAGGCGCGGGCCAAGCTGGACGCCGCCCTCACCCATTCTCGGGCCCGCAAGGCGGTACGTGACAGCCACGAGGCCAACATCTCGGCGCAGCGCAAGGCGGAGAAGGGCCTGCAGGAGGCCCTGTCGGCCAAGTTTGCCGCCAAGAAGACCATCACGGACCAGATTGCGCAGCTGCGGGCGCAGGAGCAGTCGACGCGCCGGGGCGGCGGGTCGGGCGGCGGGGGCATCGAGTCGTGCCTCCGCGGGCTCAAGTCCGCCGAGGCAGTGGAGCACCGGATCCAGGAGCTGGAGTACCGCATGAACACTGAGTCCCTGCCGATGGCGGAGGAGAAGAAGCTGATTGCGACGATTGCGTACCTGCGCCACAAGGGCCGTGCGGCTCTGGCCGCCGCCGACGCGGCGAGCGTGAGCCGTGACGAGCTGGAGGCGTCCCGCAAGGCGCAGGACGTGCGCATCAACCAGCTCAAGTCGGCTGTCAATGAGCAGAAGGGGGTGGTGGATGGGGCCTATGCGGCGCGCAACGCTGAGATTGCGGCGCTGCCTGGAGCGCCCGCGACGACCGGCGACCCGGTCGTGGCACAGAGGAAGCTCATCTCGGAGGCACAGACGGGGATGGACGCGGCGCACAAGGCCCACTACGCGGCCCTCAACGCGTGGCGCGACAATGAACGCATCTTCCGCGTGCAGGAGGAGAACCGCCGCCGCAAGAAGTTGGCCGACCTCAACGCGGCCCGCAATGCGGAGCGCGAGGAGCGCCGCCTTGCGCGTGAGGCAGAGCTCGCCGAGTACGAGCCCGCCCATCCGTATGCCGCGCAGTTGGCGACGTGCACGCGGCTGATTGAGCATCTGGCCCCTATGCTGGATAGCCCGACGGCCACGGCCCAGGCACTGGCGTCGTTGGCGGCAGAGGATACGTCGGCCAAGTCGGGCGAGGCCCCAACGCTCGGCCTGTCGGGCGCCACCCGTCCATCGCTGCGTGTCGTCAAGGGCAGCACCCCCGGCGTGGTGACCGGCAAGAAGTCGGCTGCGCCGCCGCCTCCCGAGGACAAGTACTCGGCGTTTGGCAAGGTCGGCACTGGCAAGAAGCGGAAGGGCAAGGGCCGCCGTGGCTCGGACGCAGCCGCCCCTGACGCGGCCGCCACGTCGGCTGGGTCGGCTAAGCTTCCCTCTCAGTCCATGGAGACCTTTGCAGCCTTCACTGCGGTGGAGGTTGAGCCGCCGTTGGTCAAGAGCGACGTGGCGGCCGCCATCACCGCGCTGCAGGAAAAGCTGGCGTACTACAAGACCGCGCCGCCGCCGACGCAGCGTGCGCCCAAGCAGCAGCAGCCGTTCGGTAGCGAGACGTCGCAGAAGCGCGGGGCAACCAAGAACGCGAACAGCGGGCCGCCGCCGTCGGCCAATGGGGACGACCAGCCTCCGCTGGTGGAGGGTGGGCCGGCGCCGAGCGTGCCAGCGTCGGTGGACTCTAACAAGCCGTCTTTTTCGGATATCATCCGTGGCCGCGCGGCCTCCGCCGCGGCGCCGTCCAACGCGGCACCAACTCCGGCCGAGGCGGGCGGTTTGATCGCTGCTGTCGATGTGTCGTCGTCAGTGCTGGCCACGGACGGTGGGGATGTGCCGGAGGTCACCTCCGTGCCGGCCGTGCCGGCCGAGGAGCAGGCCAATGGCAGCGCGGCGGCAGATGAGGTCACCCCTGCCGACGTCGCGCCATCTGAGGAGACCCCCGCCGCGGAGGCGAAGGAGGAGGACACGCCCGCGAAGGCCACGGAGGGCCCGAGCACCGACGCTGCCGCGCCTGAGAGCGTCACCGCTTGAAGTGCTCCTCCCCTCCCCCCTCCTCGCTAGGTGCTCCTTTGCTTGTTCTACCTTTTTCTGCCTTTTTGGTGTCTCTTTCTTTGGGGGTGCCACGGGATCACCTCAGTTTTGGTTGGTGGCACACGTAGGCGGGAGACTTGGCAATGGGCGGCGCTTAGGTTTTGACCGCAACGTTAGCGCTCCTTGAGCACCGTGCACGCGGTCTGGTGGAGCCGGGTGTGATTCATGTTGCTGCCTTGGCTGTGACTCTCTCTGTTCTTCGGCGTGTGTGTTTCCCTCCAACGTCCGTGCTGCCTGGTGCGTCGTGTGTCTCTGTGTTTGAATGCTCGCGTGTATCTCTGCCGTTGCGTTCTTTATTTTTCTTCCTTCTGTTGCTCTGCCTGCTCCGTCGCCACCGTGGGCAGGCACGGGGTGGACCTGTGCCCGCACCGTCCTCTGAGCACCCTCCCCCGAACCCCCAGTCATCCGCGCTCCACATGCAGCGGCCCGGCGCGCGGTATTGCGCGCGTACTGATTGCCGTCCGAGTACCCGCCGGCGGCCTCACGGGCGCGCGGCAGCCGCCGCAACGGGCTCCGCCACCCGACACGCGCGCGCCTGCGTGGCTGCCGCCACTGCCGCCTCGGGCGATTGGGCGTCCCCCCGCCCCACCCCCGTGCCCGTGACTGCCTTGACGCGCACCGCGTCCGCCTCCACCGGCCGCCGTGGCAGCGCGTCCTCCAGGCGGTCGGCAACGCCAAACACCTTGGCCGCCAGGTTGGCGTGCGCGGGCACGTGCGTCCGCGTCGGCAGCGGCACTGCCCGCGGGTCGACCGGCGCCGCCGCGGCGGCGGCGGCGGGCGCCCCCCCCGCGGCCGGCGGCGGGCCGTCCCCCACCCGCTCCATGGTGATTAGGCGGCGGGCGAGCTTGCCCGACAGCGGCTGCTCGCAGTTGGCCACCAGCCGCAGCAGCGGGTGCACGGGCACGTCCGCGGGCGCATACTCGGCGGGCACCGTCGGCAGCCAGTAGACGAGGCGGCCGCCCGGCACGAGCGCCGCCGCGGCGGCGTGGAGGAGGTGGTGCAGAAAGTCGTCAAACGCCACCCGCACCGTCGGCGGCGCGTGCGGGCGCCCCGCCGCCGCCGCCGCCGCCGACGCGGCGGCGGGGAGCGGCGCGAGCGCGCGGGAGCCCTCCCGGATCCCATACGGCGGATCACACACGACGGCGGTGACGAGGCCGCCGGCGGGCCACCGCCACGCGGGGCACAGCACGTCCATCCGCACCGCGTCGAGGGGGGCGGGCAGCCCGTACTGCACAAAGTTGGACGCCAAATCCACGGCGGGGAGCTTGCCGGCGAGCGCGCGGCGGCTCAGGTCGGACGCGAGCACCGCCGCGCCGCGGCAGGCGGCGGCGACGAGGCACGAGCCGGTGCCCGCAAACGGGTCGAGGGCGACGGACGTCGGGCGGACGAGCGCGAGGTTGGCCATGATGAAGGAGAGCGCCGCGTCCATGGCCGTCGGGCCAATGTAGGCGCGCCGCTTGAGGGAGTAGTCGTCGGCGACGCGGGCGCAGCCGCGGCCGACGAGGCGCGCGAGGAGCACCTGCGACAGCGCGGG
>ENA-ORXT01004351-ORXT01004351.1-marine-metagenome-genome-assembly--contig:-NODE-4351-length-14722-cov-5.030659_pt1 | contig 14722 bp, 12 predicted proteins | sample MGYA00237868_ERZ511482 | MGnify/ENA metagenome assembly ERZ511482 | reverse complement strand
TGGCACTTACTTTAGACCCAAACATAAAAAAATTAGCTCCCCCTCTCCTCGTGAATTCGGACCTAAAGACGCTGCCATTGAATCAAGCGCTGACCGAATTCACGAGGAGAGGGGGTTGGGGGGTGAGGAGCAACAAAGGTTGGGACAACAACTTCCGCCAGCAAATGATCTCGTAAATTTTTACCTCCCGGCAAAAAATCACCGTTCGAAAAACCCCCAGCCCCCTCTCCCTAAAAATTCGAATGACGCTTGTTACCAATGGTTGGGTCCAACGTCCGAATTTTCAGGGAGAGGAGGAGCTAATTTTTGGTTTCTGAACCGTTAGTAAAATCTAAAGTAAGTGCCATTGGGCGCCAGCCCGATGCCATTGAGCCTGATGGAAGTGGCGGCCAAGCTATCGACCTGAACCATCGTGATCTGTTGAGTCGACGTTGATCGGACTATCGTGTTGGAAGCGGCATCCGCGCTGTCCCCAACGCCGCGCAGGATGACGCCACGCGCGTTGTTGTTCAACGTATTGCTGATGTCGTATTGGCTGGCTCCTGATTGAACCACTCCACGAATCCCATTGCTGTTGTTGGAAAACGAAGCCATCTGATCGATGGTGGATTGAATGCGCGCTCAATCGTCTTCGGCGATTGCGGCCACGGTTAACAAACCGGTCAGCGTCGACCACCGATTCAGCGGTCCGCAGATCGGCAGTTCGGCAGTTCGGCAGTTCGGCTCCACTTTTATATCTGGCCGAACGACAATTCAGAATGCGGTCGCCACGACTGTCCTGCTGATAGATTAGACCGGACTGCCCTTGCTGTACCCACTGGGAAGGATTGAGCCGAGATTGTGGGGGGAAGCCGCGATGCACATGCCAAAGCAAGCAAATTTAGCGCTCTTTTCATAAACCATTTCAGCAAAACGGCCCCACAGTGATAAGCGCGAAATAGTAATGTGCTTTAACAGGCCTGCGATGAAGTTTGGGTGTTCAGAAGAGTTTGTTAAAAAGGAAATTTTTGGTTAACGCTTCATGCCCACCAACGACAGTCCTCCATTACTCGTAGCCTATCGCCATGCGATTAGAACAAATTTGCTGAACTTTATTCCCTTATTGATCATCGTTTTCAGGAGGCGCGAAAACGGGAGCGCTGGGTTCTTCATAGTCTTCATTCACCCCGTCATCGGTCGGTGAATCAGACGAGTAGTCCGGGAGGCTTTTGATCGCCGAAGATTTTAGATCGATGTCGGTGTTGATCGAACTTTTGATGTCGTCCAGCCCGCGTCGGAATTGGACGTATGATTCGCCAAGCTGTTTGGCGACCTCTGGCAAGCGCCCGCCGAACAACATCACCGCGACGATTGCCAACAGAATCATTTCCGTGACACCAATTCCAAAAGGCAACATAGTGGTTTAACAGACCGAGTCAATGAAAGGTAATTAGGACAAACCGCAGCATTTCAAAGAGAACTTAAATGCTTACTTTTCAACGGTTTCGCGCTGGTGTTCGATGGAGTCGACAGACGCGTTTTCTTTGTCTTCGATCTTCTTATCCGTGGGCTTCTCCTCCATGCCAGCCTTGAACTCATTGATGCTGCGTCCCATGTTGCGCATCAGGCTGGGCAGTTTCGCTCCTCCAAAGAGGAGAATGAAAACTGCCGCAAGAATTATCATTTCAGTGGTGCCAAAACCCATGTCATCAACTTTCGTCAGAAAATGTGAACGCCGGCGAGATTGCCGCATTCGTTGGTGCCTTCTCTGCTTGATGCAAATCAACGCACAGCAGCAGAGTTCGCCAACTAGGTGAGGTTACTCATTTCAACCGGGGCGTTATCGACCCCGACGTACTTTAAACCTCTGATATTTATTTTAGATTCGGCCAAATACGTGTCAAACCCCAAAGCTGCCCTTTGCGGGCCTTTGTCGGAGAGGTTTTTGCAGGTCTCGCCCTGCCAGAGGGGAATAAACGGCAAAGTCAGTCCGAATGGTTACCTCAGATTCAGCCCTAAGACAGGCTCGCCTACACATTAATCGCCTGGATCGCAATTCGATTGCGACCGGCCTCTTTGGCCTGATACATGCTGCGGTCGGCCGTCGTCAGCAGTTCGCGGGCAGACGTGCCCTTTATGTTACTCAGCGCGACACCAATGCTGACGGTGATCGAAAAATCATGTTGGCTCGGCGGCACAGCCATGATGCGCTGACGAAACTTCTCGAACTTCGCCTCGGTTTCCGGTAGAGAAGTTGTTTCCAGGACGACGCCAAATTCGTCGCCGCCGAGCCGCGCAAAACACACGGCATCGGGAAAACAATCACGCAACTGTTTTGCCAAATGCTGAATCGCAAGGTCACCGGCCTCGTGCCCAAACTGATCGTTGATCTGTTTAAAATTATCGGTGTCGATGATTGCCAACGTGATCCGTCCCGACAGTGCCGATTCTAATTTTTCTTGGAATCCGCGTCGATTTGCCAGCCCGCTGAGCGGATCGGTTAAGGCTTCGTTGGCCAACCGCCGTTCTTTTTCACGTCGTACCGTCACGTCGTTGAGGTAGAGAATGGTCCAATCCTGTCCATCGGTTTTGATGGGATGGATGATTTGTTCAATCTGGATTACCACTCTGGAATCACGTTGTGTTTGCGTATCCACCAACCGGAACTGTCCTCCGGTTTCTTGCACGTACTCCTGGTCAATCGACAGAAGATCGCCGACGGGAGTTTCGATCGCTTCATGGGCGGGGATTTCAAAGATCGTTTCCGCCATCGGGCTCCAGCACTTGACCCGATGTTGTTGGTCGAGGATCAGAATCCCATAAGGCGACGTATCAATCAGACTCTGCAGCAGAGTGTTTTGAAGGTGAAGAGGCATAGAATCGAGCATACCGTTAGGATGTGTCAAAAACGTGCGCTTCGCAAACTGCGTTTATTCAGGAGTGAACATTGGCAGGCATACGGGGGCTGACGAAAACGATTCTGCCGATTGTATCGGTCGTCGACGCTGGGGACACGGTTGTCGGCGATGGATCTGGAGGTCTCAGGGTACTTGTTTCACTGGGGTGGTCTGCACAAGCGAATTGATGTGCGTTGCTACGATTGCGATGCCCAACGAGAGAGTACACAACGGGCAGAGACTCTCTTGCTATCGCGTTTCGAAGTTGAACTACGCGTGACTTTTTAAAGAGCTAAAAAAAAAGCGGCCACGGTGTTTCCACCATGGCCGTTTAAACTTCAACTTTAAATATGTTCTGGCCGTTTGGTTTGGCTGTCACAAATTTGACTCAGCCAATCGAACCTCTGTTAATAGTGTGTGTTGTTCTTACCGAGGTCAACATCGCCCACCATGTGGAAGTGGTTATGGTCGATGTAAACCACTTCGACAGAGTCTTCATCCAGCAGCGTGTGCGGGATTGGCCAACCGACGATACGCTTTTCGGTGTAGTAGATCGTACACTTGTAATGAGCGTGATGCAGTTGAGCCGGTCCGATCAGTGGAACGACGCGTGGCGGATCAATGTAGTCCGCAATCTTCTCTTTGATGAAGGTCACGTTGCTCCGCTGAGTCTCGTTGACGAACGGGAAACCACCCTGAGTTTGATTGGCACGTTCCAGAGCTCGCCATACTTCGTCGTCGCTTGGTGGATCCAGAGCTTTTACTGGTCCGCCTTCGGAGATTGGACCCAAAATTGGGACACGAGCGTAACGTTCGTGGATGTGATGGCGATCTTCTTGAATTTTCTGCCAGTACGGCGTCACCGGAATCGGAACGCTGAAGATCCCCAATGAAGGGCCGACTGACGTAAAACATCCCGTTGTTGAAACTGCCGCCATCGCTAAGAGCAATGCTGTCGTGACAGTAATTTTATTGGCAAGCATCTCAAGTCCTTTTTAGTTATGCGTTCCTATCTCCTCTATCGTGATAAAGTTTGCGGGACTTGCGGATTATTCCGAAAATTCCGCCTTTTGATACCGGCAGTGCTAGCGGACAATGTTCATCGCGGGCTAAAGCTGATCAAAACCGGACTTTATACATCCCCAACGGATGGGACCGGTTGTAAAAGTGGTCAGCCAGGTCGAAATTCCATTTGTCGAAACGGCTTGTGGCAGTAAAACATCAGCGGATAGATGGCGATTGGCAATTGGGATAATTGAGCATGAATTTGAAACGAATGGGAATCATGATGTTGCTGTGTGCCGCAGCGTGCGGAATCGTCGCTTACGAAAGTTACCGATTTAACGCCGTAGCCGTCGAACGTATGCTGGCTAACACGCGCACCCAAGAAATGTTCATCAATCTTGAGGCTGGCATTCCCCTCAGAAGCAAAATCACCGGCTTTTGCGCGATCGTATTCGCCGTGGCTGGGCTGAAACTGCTGACTTCGGCTTTTTGGATGGCCACAAAGGACAAAGACTGACTCAGCGCGCTGGTATCGGCGGACAATCGCGATGCGACCAAACTGTTGTTTGAACGGCGTTTTGGGCTCGTGTTTGCAAATTTTCTCTGCAATTAGGGCAGTGCCCGCGGGGTCTAGCTCAATTTAGGCCGTTACAACAATCTGGGCTGTCGATAGCTAAGGATTTGGATAGTTTTGATCGGAACCGTCGGCAGCGTTTCCGGCTTTAGCGCTGGTAGTGCATTTAATCCGCCACGTGGGGAGTGCTGCGCGTGTTTCGATAGGAGTGTCGAAGCACATTTTACCAGCAAAATTACTTGCATGCTCAAGCCGCTTCCATTCCCCCTACCAACAACTTGGAACACACACACATGTTTAAATTTAGAACTAAAAGTAAAACACCTGCGAGCAAAACATCTTCCAACGCTCTCCGAGTCGAGCAGCTAGAGGACCGTTTGATGCTTTCTACCGTCGACGTGTTTGCGGCCGGCGAAACGGGCCGCGAATCTTTTTTCCTTCTTCTGGACGGTGAAGTCGTCGAAACAGTCGATGCGGTCGGCGGAGACTTCGAAAATCGCGATTTTCAAAAGTTCAGCTTTCAATTTGATCAGGACGTTACCGCGGACCAGATCTCGATCGAGTTCTTCAACGACTTCGTCGACGCCGATGGAAATGACAACAACCTCTTCGTCGACAAAATCGCAATTGACGGGCAGGAATTTGAAACCGAAGCACCGACCACATTTCACACGGGACTGGTCAGTGGCGACCAAGTGCTTGATGCTGGTTTCTTAGAAACAGAAGTGCTCAACATTAACGGCAAAGTTACCTTTTTCGCTCGCGGTACTCCGCCAGTAGCGACGCCGGTGGCAACGGGTACTCGCATCCGCATCGACGCGACCGGTCAAACGGGCGAAGAGAATCTTCAACTGCAAATTGATGACCAAGTGGTGGCCAACTTCCGATTCGACGAGGCCGGCGTTGAACAAGCTTTCTTCTTCAGCAGCGATGAGGTCATTGACCCCAGCCGCGTTAAGATCGCTTTTACGAACGATGCGGTTGATCCTGTTACTGGCGCCGATCGAAATGTATTCGTTCGCGCCTATCAATTGATTGACCGCTCAACCGGTGAGAGGCAGCTATTGCACACGCTTGACCCGCGCGTATTCTCCAATAACTCGTTCGTCGTAGCCGAAGATTCCAGTCGAGCTGGCTATGGACTTGGTGGTGCCCTTACCAGCAACGGATTTATTACTTTCGATGACTCCGCAACCACAATTCGCGTTGATACGATCGGAAGCACCGGGCAGGAAGTATTCGAAGTGCTTGTCGATGGTAGAGTTGTAAGTACATTACTGGCCAACACTCATGCCACGGAGCAATTTGTCGAAGTGCCTGGAGATATTGATTTGTCACGAGTGCAGATTCGCTTCATCAATGATTTGAGCCTCCCTGATATCGGCTTCGATCGTAACTTGACAGTGCTCGGTTTTCAGACGATCAATCGAACGACCGGGGATCGCATGATTGCACGCGGTACGGACGCCAACGTGTTCTCGACTGGCGTTTTCAATGATGCTGACGGCCTGCAAGATGGTTTTGGCCGCGGGCGGACGTTGACCAACAATGGTTTCTTCCAGTTTCAGCCATCTCTTGTTGAAGCGCTCGCCCGTAGATGTTGCTAACGAAATTCGCTTTTAATTTCAAATGGCGGCTCAATTATTAAAACAAGAAAACGTCTCGCTGTTAATTTAACGGCGATACGTTTCTCGTTGATTCTAATTGTTCAGTGCGCGACCCGCGATCGTTGTTGGTCTGTGATGCCATTTATGCATGGCAAATCTGATAGCTGTAATACTGGAAGCGGCAACCTTAAAGATCCAGACCGGCAACATATTTTTTTAATCCTAGGCTTGCCAGTTCAGCATCCAAGTCATCGCGGTCGGTTGAATTTAAAGTTCTACTTACCTCTTCGATTAGAAGTTCGCCAAACTTTCGTCTGGCACGACGCAGATTTTGGCGAATCCAATCTGACGAGACCTTTTTGTTGTGCAATTTATCGAATTGCTTGGCCAATTCAATGGAGGAAGATTCTGGATTCTCAGCTCGTAGACGCAAGATGGAGTAGAAGTAATTTGATTTCTCAGATTCAAATGACTGAAGCGATCCCCAAGTAATGCTCAACACCCGCTCACGCCATTTTGCGGAGAACGCAATATCGACAACCTCCAGCGATTCAATCTTCAACGCCGCATTGTGGGCCGCCAAAGAACTTTCAAGAACACCCTCTGCCATTTGGGAGCGGTAAAAGTCGGTGATTAAATTTCGCAGAGAAGCCTTTAGGTAATCGCGAAATCTTCCTCGGCTCGGATTGGCTTTACGAAAATCACCTCGCACGAATCGCAACGCAAACTCTTGCGTCAAATCCTCAGCAGCGTGGTGGCTTTTCGTTGCACCGAAAGTGTATTGGTAAACGCAGCCCGCATATCGCCGAAGTATTTGGCTGCGGAGCATCGCTGCGTCGCGATCCTCATTTTTACCCCCATGGGCCGCGACCAGTTCGTCCCAGTTGGTCGTAATATTGCTGAGCCGACTTTCAAAAGCTCTGCTACTCATATTCGTTGGGCTTTCTGAAGTTTTAGGAAGCAGCGTGGCCACTGTACCGGTCGTCGGAACCAGCCGTTTACACCGCAAATTATAAGCGTGTTAAACCAAAAACGCGATCTTTTAGTGCCTGAATGCCTTTAAGATTTCACGCTTTTTAGCTCTAGGTCACGCGAAAATTTGTCACTTGATGCTCAGGCGTCGACTTGGCTGGAGTGTTTCGCCTATTCGAAATCGCTTTAACCTTTGATCCCACGACCTTTAAGTACGTTGGAAACCAGCATAATCAACAAAAACGTTAAACTTTCACACTCCTGTTTACCGACGAATCCTCTACCCCCCATTTATTTGCTCGAGGGAGAAAATCTTGAGGTTCTATCTTGGACCGCATCGGACCGCTTTTCTGTTGCTAGCCGCTTGGCTCAGTAGCTATACGGTCGCGCGCGCTCAAGAAAGCGTCGTGAGCTATCAAATTTACGACTCAGCGAATATTCAATCCATAGACGATCACCCCGCCCAGTTCGCTCGCGCCGCACAAACGTTCGATATGACCGATCAGCGCTGGGGCACATTTTCGACCTTCCTCGGTACGGACGGCTCAAAGCAACCACAAGACTTTGGAGCGAACGCAAATCTGGGCGGGGCCGCTGCACTCGCTTTTTCTGCTCCCCTTTCGCGCGACTTCGGCATTGGATTTCAGATCGGATCACGGGTTAGTTTCTCTGGAAACGCCGTGCAGGTTTTCGAATTAGTTGGCGAAGCAAAGGACCGATTTCAAAATTTCACAACCGTCGGGCTGTTTCAAAGAAGCCGCAATGGTTTTGCGTTGGGAGCGGTATATGATTTCCTCAACCAGGAATCGTTCGATAGTTTTACGCTGAGCCAGTGGCGAGTGGGAGCAAGTTTTGAATTCAATGAGACTACCGAAATTGGAGTCGTTTTGAACCTCTCAGATCGTAGTGACGAAGGAAATTTCAACACGACGGCCGTTTCGTTAGATCCGATAGAGCAGCTTCGCGCGTATCTACGGCGAATCTGGCCCACCGGTGTGCAAACGACGCTTTGGGTTGGCGTGGCGGACAAACATAGCGAAGAAAATGTCTTGACCGGCACACTACCGCCCAAGACCAATCAAATTCTATTCGGGGCCGAACTTTTTGCGCCCTTGAACAATTATCTTGCGCTTACTGGAGAAACGAACTTAGTCATGCCGGCCGACACCGGTGCGGTGGACGCATTTCTGGGGATCGAGTTCTCTCCGGGAGGCATTCGTCGGACGCGCAACCGCAACAACCGCTTTCGTGCGTTCCTGCCGGTGGCGTCCAACCCGTCTTTCACGACCGACCTGACGAGACGCTGATCTGTCGCACCGTTTGAAAATCGCAGTTCATCGGCCGCGATTTATTTCGTATCAAATTACTCGGCAGCGCTTGCTCCACCGCCGCAAACCAATCGCACAATACCACTGTTTAGGGAAGCCGAATCGACCGGGAATTCCTGTGTCAGTTCTCGCACGCTTTCAGACTGCTCCTCACGAAATAGTGAGAAGACATTGGATGGAATAGCGATCGAACCTTGTTGGTCGGTCACCAGCTTCCAAGTGTCACGGACAGTTTTGCCAAACGTGTCTGGTTGACCCTCCGAGTGCCCTGTCATGACTTCACCAGCATTGATGGCAAAGCTGCATTGGTTGGCGGGCAGTCCAATTTCGTCCGCTTCTTTTTGATTAAATTCTAGCAACCATTTCAGCAGATCTTGGAATCGCTCAAAGGAAACCAAAATCGCATCGTGCCGACGCGCGATAACCTGACAGTCGGGGCGGTCCAGTGGAAATGTGTTCTCCATCCGATGCCACATTTCACGAAACGCCACTTCACCCACGTCATCGAGCAACGCGTCAGCCTGAGTGAACTTAATTACCAATAAATGGACGCTGGAGAGTTCAACAAGTTGTCGGAAGGTTGAAAGATCGCTTGGGAATAGCTTCCGAAATAGCGGATGCTTGCTCGCACGATCGGCCGTCAGCGCGTCGAACCGTTCCACGTTCTGTTCAAGTCGAATCAAGATCTCAATGGCGGACTGATTCTCGATTTGGATACAGGCATCGCCTTCGCGTATTGGAGGTGCCGGAGGCAATTTTGATGCGTCTTGCGCACCAACCTTTACCTTTGTGCGTGTTGCCTCAGCATCCTTCTGTACTACAATCTTTGGCAGGTCGTCCAATTGCGGACCACGTAATTCGTAAGTTCCTGCAACAAGTCCTGCACCAACATTGATTTGCTGTTGACTGAGCAGTCTATTCTGAGCGATCACGTGAGGTGCATGAAAGGGACCGCCAATGCAATACGTTTTTGACTCAACGTCACGGATTTCCTGATGAACGCGAAATACGGCTTCGACCGATTGAGAAAACTCTACCTTAAATCGAAGATTGCAGACTTCGCAGTTTGTGTGCGATTCAATATTCGTCAGTGAAGTGAAATTTTGGGCTGCCACACGACAGACCGGACAGACAACATCCCAAGTTAAATTCAGTAGACCATTTTCTACACTGGCCAAACATAGTTCCAATGATTCATCTATCGAGCAATCCAATTGATTCGCCAGCGGTATCGGACGGATGCGAGCAGCAAAAGAATCCGCCACCCGAGTCAACACGTCAGCCATCTGTTGAGCCAATCGAGGGTTGTTGATTTGAGTTGCCAGCGCATCACAACGGTTCTTCAACCGTTGTTTTTGAGCCTTAGAAAGCTTAGGTGCAGCGCCAAAAGAAACATCGCACGCAAATCCACAACTATTATCGTTGGCAATTTTCTCCAGTTGAGCGTAGACGCGGTCTAAGGAGCGTTTGGTCGAGAAGTTGAACTGAAATGGGGTGAGCAGTTTTCCCAACCACCCGCGTGGTTTCACTTCAAAACGATGTACCAACCTCGTTTTCTGACCGGCCAGTGGATGTAGCTCGACGGTGCTGGTGACCCATTGAAAAGGTCCCGATTCAAATTCTCTTAACACGCTCATTTCGCGTTCGCTGATCCACTGAAACGGATGTTCACGCCAACGCATGACCAGTCCATGAAGAGTCGCTTCGGCGGAAGTTTTTCGTTGCCCGTCGGAATGATCGTGAGTGAATTTTACCGCCGGGAGACCGATTGCTTTGTTGAAACGATCGGTGTCCGCGACCAAAGGCCATAGCTGTTTGACCGATGCCTCCAGCGTCCATTGGAAATCGTACTTTCGAATCGAAGCGTGCGAGGCGTCTGGTGTTTGGGGGTAAAGTCTGATGCTGATCGGTTTGTTATTGAGAATACGCTCAACATCGGCCAGCATCTCGGTGGCGTTGGGATAGCGCAAATCCGGTTGCTTCTCCAAAGCCTTCATCACTAAATTGTTGACCGCGTCGCTAATACCTGGGCGGGCGTATTTCGGAGGCATTGGGCGCTCGTCCCGGTGCATCTCCGCCATTTCGGTCATGCTGTCAGATTCGAAAGGCGGCGTTCCGACAAGCATTTGATACAGCGTCACGCCCAGCGAATAAATGTCCGCGCGAGCGTCGACCGTTCGACTTTCGTATTGCTGTTCAGGTGCCATGTACATTGGCGTGCCGAGCATGGCTCGTTGTCGCGTCAACGCCAACGAATCGCTCTGATCTATGTGGCGCGCCAGTCCGAAGTCGGTGAGCTTCGCGATTTCGAACTGCTCAATCGCGTCCGCTTGATTATCATTGGTGGCTTGACCTTGCGATTCTTTTCGAAAGCGGACGATGATGTTTGACGGTTTGACATCTCGATGGATTACTCCTGCCAAATGCATCGCCGACAACGCGCGAAGAACGTCGGCGACCACACGTAGTGACTTCCGCGCCGGCAGTAATTTAAGTTGTTCAATTACTTTCCCAAGTTCAACGCCCTCGATAAATTCGCTGGCGATGAAATAGCGTCCTTTTTCGCAACCAAACTCCAGATGTTGAGTGATGTAAGGACTGGCAACGGTGGCGTGCAACCGCGACTCTTTCTCGAATCGCAGGGCCGTCTTTTTGGAAACTATCATCTCCGGGCGAATCATTTTGATGGCAACGGAGTCAAAACCGGTCGCTTTCGTGTTATCCGGATTCGGTGTTGCCCGAAATACGACGCCTGCCCCCCCTTCACCTACGCGTTTAGTGAGAAAGTAGCCAGCGAACTGGATCGGCAGATTTTTATGCTGAAATTTACTTGCTGAGGCAACTGTTTGATTCGCTACCGAATCAATTACGACTTCGAAATCCATTTCGGAATCTTCGAAGAAAGACGGCGATTGGGGGGTGTTCGAGTCAATTCTCCGTGTCTCTCCTCTTAGCATATCCTCAGAACGGCCGGTTTCATCATCAGCTTTGTGCGTTGGCTGGTCTGGGGACATAGGTTGGATTCCGAGGCGAGGATCGGTGATTCGAAGTAATTTTTTTGGAGGAATTGGCCGAGAAATCGGCAGAAGACTCACGGGCTTCCGATAAGTTTACCTATTTCTTAGCAAAAATGTGTCACATTTCTGCTAACGCGTCGTAGTAGATTCAATGGAGAAGGTACTTCTCTGATTATATAATCCGGTTCCCCCCCTTGGCTCTCTAATAATGACTACACCACTTTCATTGAGAAAGATCGCAGCTTTTGCAACAATTTTGCTGCTGCCTTTTAATCTCGCACAAGCAGCCGATCACCTCGAAGCTCCCGCCGTTCAAATGGATGGCAGCACGGATATCAACGACCTCTTTTTGTTTCAATCACCGAATAACGCGGCAAATTCAGTGATGATCTTGACCGTCAATCCGTTCGCTGGTTCTGGCAATAGCGGTACGACATTCAATGATAACGCCAGTTATCAATTTCAGTTCGACAACGACGGCGATGCTGTTGCTGACGTGACCTACAGTACAACCTTTTCAGCGGCAGTCGGAGGAGTCCAGACATACTCCGTGCAAAGTGGAGGCACCACGATTGCTACTGGGTCAACTGGCAATACCGCTTCTGCCGTAATAGGTGGAGGCCAGGTTCAAGCAGGTAATTTTGACGATCCATTTTTCTTCGATTTCAATGGCTTCAATAACGGTTTAGCCTTTACCGGTGACGATACCTTCGCTGGAGCAAATGTTTCGGCGATCGTGCTTGAGGTTCCTAGTGCAGGCTTTATTGCGAACAGTAACAATGTCGGAGCACAAGCTGTCACCGAGTTACTGACTGGGGCAAGGGTCGATCGTATTGGTCGCCCTGCGATTTCTACTGTTTTGATTCCTTCAGGCGACAAGGATACATACAACGCCGCTGACCCTGCGAATGACTTCGCAACTTTTGGCAGCGATGTAAATGCGGCAATTGCGGGTCTTAGTAATCAGATGAATGCAGATGCATTGACAGGCATTCTTCTGCCTGACCTTTTGACTTATGACGTCTCAAACCCTAATGGCTATGTCCCAGGTGTTCTTAATGGTCGTCGTCTTGAAGATGATGTTATCGACACGTCACTGGAAGTTCTTACAGGCACCACGGGTATCGGTGATGACGTTGACGCCAACGATGTTGCGTTCCGAAGCGTTTTCCCTTACTTGGCCCCAGCTAACGCGGCCGTTCCTGAGCCAAGTTCGGGCGTTGCAGTTCTGATGCTGGCCATCGGTGGCATGCTCCGTCGTTCTCGCAGATCTTAGAAATCTCTAGCAGTTTCTAATCGTGAAAAAGCTTGACCGTTAATCGGTCAAGCTTTTTCTTTTTGGTGGACTGTAGACACGAGTAAAAAATGTAACTCTTTTCCGTTGAGTAAATGAACTCGAAAATCAACAACGAATTAGGTCGATGAAGCAAACATCCGCGTTAGTCGCGACACTTTTGGTGATGCAGGTGTGCGTTAGCCTTGCATCGTCACCCACTTATGCTCAAAAGCCGCGCGTCCCAGCCAGTGACGACGAGGTCCTGCAGCGGCTGCCAAAGACGCTGTCACTCAACCGTGACCGGATGGCCACGATTCGGGAAAAATTGGCCGCTGACCCCAGCAACAGCCAATTTGCTGCTGCGGCAGCCAAGGGCTTCATCAGGATGGGCAACGAGGAGAGTGATCCTCGATTCTACGGCTACGCACGAGCGGCGATTGAAGCTTGGTGGACGGCGGAGTCACCCCCCGCCGAAATCGTCAAACTGCGAGCCAAGTTGAAGGAGAAAGATCACAAATACCGCGAGGCAATCGTTGACCTTAAAAATCTGCTCGACCGCCAACCTAGTGATGCCCAGGCATGGGTTGAGCTTGTCAATCTTTACCGAGTCACCGGTGAATATGAAGAGGCATGGTCTGCGAGCCAGCACTTGGAAGAGTTCGCTGATGCGACCACCGTTATGGTCAGCCAGATTCCCGTTCTGGCGAACATCGGCGCGGCGGACGAGGCTTACGAGAAACTCCAGCAACTACTCAAAATCGCTCCGGAGAAGATGCCCGAACTTGTCCCGTGGATCGTCGGGACGCAGGCCAGCATCGACGCCATGTTGCATCGGGTCGAAGCTGCCGACACCAATTTTCGCAAAGCGCTTACTCTCGACAGCGGCAATATCCACTTGAAACGCACCTATGCAGACTTCCTTTTGGACTTTCAGCAGCCTGCCCCCGTTTTGAAACTGTTGGCCGAACATGAAAATGACAACGGTTGTTTACTATTAATGGCGATCGCAGCGAAACGTTTAAGACAGACCGAACTGTTGGATCGGCTGAAGGAAAAAATTGAAGTCCGATTTGAAGAAATTCGTCTGCGCGGCAGTAAACCGCACGGTCGATTCGAATCGCGATACCAATTAACGCTCAACAGAAATCCGAAACGTGCATTGGAAGTCGCTCTTGAAAATTGGCAACTTCAGAAGGAAATCCGTGACTCACGTGCAGTGTTGGAGGCTGCCCTTGAAGCTGATGACCAAGCTGCAGCCGAACCGATCGTTGATTTTGTGAAGGCGTCCGACTGTGAAGATTTTGCTTTGATCAAGCTGTTGGAAAGGCTGGGCAGCGATAGTGAGTAGACTGCAATCCACCCAGAAAACTAAAATTGCACCGGCGATGAAATGTGCTGGAAATCACCGCCGACGGGAAACGGCAGGGGCAGAATTTTTAAGAATGATCGTCCTGTTCCTAGGCGTTTCGTTTTTGATGCCCGCTGGAGTCGCTTTGGCTCACAAGGCCAGCGATAGCTACGTAAAAATTAAAGGCGACCAAAGCGAGTTGCTGGTCCAGTGGGACATTGCGATACAAGATTTGGAATTGCTGATCGGCGTTGACCAAAATCAAGATGGCGACGTCACTTGGGGTGAATTGAGATCAAAGCAACAGGAAATCGCTGCCCACGCCCTCAGCCGGCTGGCCATTTCTGCTGACGGTGAGCAATGTAATCTTCAACTAATTGAGATGAAGGTGGCTGAGCACAGCGATGGAGGCTACGCAGTTTTGATGCTGGGTACCGGGGCCGCTGGTGACGCTAACGTTTTAGACATCAAATATAATTTTCTTTTCGAAGAGGACCCTACGCATCGCGGGTTAGTGTTGTACGAAAATGATGAAGTCGCCAGCACACATGTGCTCAGTCCGGATGCTTCGGAATTGGAGTTGAAGACAGGCGAGGTAAGTCTTTGGTCAACGTTTGTTGATTATGTGCGAGAAGGCGTGTGGCACATTTGGATTGGTTTCGACCATATTCTGTTTTTGATTTCGCTGTTGCTGCCAGCGGTGCTGCTTCGAAAGGAAG
>ENA-ORXT01004348-ORXT01004348.1-marine-metagenome-genome-assembly--contig:-NODE-4348-length-14736-cov-16.542875_pt1 | contig 14736 bp, 12 predicted proteins | sample MGYA00237868_ERZ511482 | MGnify/ENA metagenome assembly ERZ511482 | reverse complement strand
AAAAATATTTAGTCTTTTTGTTTTTGAATTGACCTTTTTTCTCTTATGTTTTCAACCCATTAGAAAAAAGCCCATTTAAAAAACGACTAAATATTTTTTCATCTTTATTTAGAATAAGGAATAAACAACCACCTATGAAACACCTTAAAGATGCAAACCCCGCTGACTTTGGCTATGATCTGGCGTACCTACCCAAGATTAAATTTATGAGCCTAAGAAATGCAAAACTAGAGAACATCCCAGATTGGGTGCGCTTAGCAAAAAACTTAGAAATTCTTTATTTAACAAATAATGAATTGACGGAATTGCCTGATTGGTTAGGAGAAATAACAACACTGCAACGTTTACATATTGCCGATAATCAACTAAATAGCTTGCCAAAATCTTTGCAATGCCTAACTCAATTAAGAGAATTAGGTCTGTGTAATAACTGTCTGAAAGACATTCCTGAGTGGTTAAAGCATTTTCAACTCTTAGAAGAATTAGATATTAGTGAAAATAAATTAAAGACCTTACCTGAGGCTTTAGGCAAACTAACTAATTTAGAAGTATTGTATCTCAGTGATAATCAACTAACTAAATTACCAGAGGCTTTGCAAATTTTAAAGAAAATAACTACCCTAGATATTAGAAATAATTTATTTAAAATATTACCTGCATGGGTTTTTACTATCCATCCTACTATTACTGTGAATTTTAAAAAAGATTATATCTGGAATGCTATATCTGTTTATGGGAATCCAGGAACCTTTAAAAGTGAAGTAGCTGGTGGTAACGGAGGGTAGAATACTTCTATTGATAATTAGACTTGTTACCCTTTAAGAAATACCTATCTGAAATGCTCTTTTTCTGTTATTTTCCTCTAAAAAATAACTCAATAAAATGATTATTCAGTGATTTTTTAAAGAAAACTAACAAAAAAATAGCTATTTCATATAGGCATTTTTAAAGGGTAACAAGTCTATTAATAAAGATGGAGTATTTACGATTTTTACAAATGTTACTAAGGGAAGTTAAATATGGATTATAAGAATATTATCAATCAACTAGAACAAAATAAGACCCTTTTCTATCAACTATTCAATGACCTAACAAAGGAAGCCTATCTTTGGAAACCAAGCCCCGAAAAATGGTGTATGTTGGAAGTTATCTGTCATTTATATGATGAAGAGCGAGAAGACTTTCGGGTACGATTAAAATCGACTTTAGAAACGCCAGATAAAGCCTTACCGATGTTTGATCCAGTTGCTTGGGTAAGTGAACGTAAATATATAGAACAAGACTATCGAGACAAAATCGTTGACTTTTTAATAGAACGAGAAGCATCCGTTAAATGGCTGCGCTCTTTAGAAAACCCCAAGTGGGAGAATGCCTTTATACACCCCAAACTTGGTCCGCTATCTGCACATCACTTTATCTCTAATTGGTTAGCCCATGATTACCTACATATTCGACAGGCGACCAAATTAAAATATGGCTATTTACAAGTAATTTCTGGCAATGATTTAAGCTATGCTGGAGACTGGGTTTTATGATTGGGATTGGGGAAAAAGCTTTTTAATTGACTTTTTCTAAAAGAGACCAATATCCAAATCAATAAAACCACAGTGATACTTGTAACAGAGCTAAAAGCGTAGTGTAATAATTTATAATATTTAAGATCATAAGCATCATAAGCCACATCTGCCACACCTGACTCCGCTACGTTATGGAACCCTTTAAATCTAACAGTCAAATAGGTAAAGCCTAAGACTAAAGCCGTTCCTACAATAAAGCCAAGTAGCTTCCTTGTCCACTGCCCGGGCGTAACCAATAATAAGGAAAAAAAGAATATAAGTGGAGCTATGAAAGTTTCGTCAATTGTTAATACAAAGCCAGCGTATTGATAATTGCCTGGTTGACCCGTAGCCTTTGAGCGATTAATCTCTTTCTGTAAAGTTCTTTTAGAATTAAATAGTAGCGAAATTTTATTCGTATTACTTGGATTATCTTTCGTTCCTTTTTTTGCTTTGAAATACATTTTTGGTTGACTGTTACTTAGTGCAGCTAACGAAATTTTTTCAAAAAAAGGATAATATACTTGCTGAACGGCAGGTATCATATTGATTAAAGATAAACCGAAAAAACTAACTACTAGCGGTAGAAAATATCGAAAGATAATGTGTTTAATGTTCATAATTAATGGCGCTTATATAGACTTTAACCATTGGTCTTTAGTCTTTAATGACAGCCTCACAAATACTAGGGTATTATCATAATACTTAGTTTATCCTCGTCTTTTTTATTCGAGTGTAAAGAAAGTATTTAGCTAATTCCTACTACTAAGCATAAGTGTACCAAAGACTAAAGACCAATAGCTAAAGACCAGTTTATATAGGGGTGTATAAATTTATCTTTAGCTTTAAGCTTTTTGTTTGAGGCTGGTTATTTCTTCTTGGTATCCTTTCAGTGCCCAATTTGCCCATATTAGCATTAATAAGATAGTCACGAAGGAGAACAAATACAGACCTCCTTGAATGTGCATAAAATCGAAAGCATTGGGCCAATATAATTTTACAATATATAGACCTGCTATGCGTATCACATTAAGCACAGAAAGTACGACTACTCCTGCCAATAAGCCTGGCCATTTAAATTTAAAAGGAATTGGAAAGACCAATATAGCCGCTAATAATAAGGCGGTAGCTTCTAGTCCGTCACAACCTCCAGCTACTTTTACGGATGCTCCCGCACCTGAAAGTACATCTCCTGTTGCAGCTACAGATAAACCAAACAAATTTAATAAAATGGCTCCAATGGAAGTTTGCGCTTTAAGAATTGTAGGTTTAACATAGTCTTGAAAGGGATAGGAATAATACAACGCATAAAAGACTACGATACAGGCGGCAAAAGCTGCAATAAATTTAAAGATGGGCGATTTTTCTTGCCAGTAATTTTTTAAAAAACCTAGCTTAGAGGTACTTGTTTTTGTAGCAATGCTTGGTTTAGTATTTGTTTTTTTGGGGATATTTTTCTTTTTTCTTTGCTTTGCCATGGGTTATTTGTTATGTTTAACAATAGTTTTTACGATTACAGCCGGTAAAAGTTTGAACAAAGATAATAAAATAGTATACGGATTTATAACCAAAAATTGGCAGTTTGAAAAAATATAAGTTAGTGAAAGAGATAAAATAAGAGTAGTCGAAGTATTTTTTTTTACACAACCCAGTGCTTATAATATCTCTTTTTTATGATTTTAATAAAAAGTTGGCTTGAAAATTTACTGATTGCTTCTTCTAGAAATAGTTTTAACGACTATAGCAATCCGTATATCATTAGACTTGTCTTTCTTTAAAATATTCAACTGCTAAGGGTCAAGAGTTTTTAATTCTAATTAGTATTTTAATGGTCTTCCTAAATTCTTACCTCCAAGCGACCTATCAAAAGCAAACTTAAATTTAAAATTAGTAAAGCAAATATAATTAAACCCCATTGAGACATAGTGGGGACAAATATAATACAATCAGCGACGATGCAATTTGTAGTTCTAAATTCACTACTTACAAATGTATTTCCAACCGTTACCCTTGCTGCTTGTCCAGACAAAGTGAAAAATTCCAACTCATAAATACCAGAACTAGTTTCCGCAAAAGGTGCACCTAATGGAATTGGCGTGCCAGTGGTAGTCAATAAATTTCCATCTGTACTTAGTAAGGTAATTGCTTGCATTGGCCTAGCTTCCACCACCAATACATCGTGAAATAAAAATTGGTCGTCTCTTATAATATTTTCTGGGTTTTCACAAGCACAAGGGTCGTTTACAGAAATACTTTCTAGGATAATACAATCCGTAGCTAAGCAAGTTGCAGTAGTAAATTCGCTAATTACGGCCTCATTCCCAACTGTTACCGTTGCTGCTTGTTCAGACAATATAAAATATACCAACTCATAAATACCGGAACTAGTTTCTACAAAAGGCGTACCTAAAGGAATTGGTATACCCGCAGCAGTCAATAGATTTCCATCATTAGTAAGTAAGGTAATTTCTTGCATGGAGGAAGATTCTATTACCAACACATCATGAAATAAGAATTGGTCTGCACTCGTAATATTCTCTAGATCTTCACAAGCACAAGGAGCATTCACATAAACGTCGTCTATACAAACGGCTGGGGTAATTATATTAGAAACTTCTGTAGTCGCCGCCCCAAAACCGCCATCAAAGGTTTGCTGAGATAAACAAAATAGATCTCCATCAGTAACAGGAATACTTGCCGAACCATTTTGAGGAGCAGCATTACCGCTGGCTGTAAGAGCAGTAAAAACACCATTAATAGTGTATCCAAAAAGATCCCATACCGCATCTATATCTGTAGTGGTATAACTCCAATCAAATGTGATAGTACCAGAACCATGTATCTGTATACAATAATTGCTTTGATTTGTGATACCGCCATCATCATCAGAACCAACTAAAGTGACCATATCTGGGATATTCGTTGTAATTATGACACCATCATGAGCACTTGGTAATTCTTCTATAGTCCAAAGTGTTGGATCAAAGCCTTCTATTGTACAGTTGGCTATCACTTCTGGACAAACGGGACAATCTCCTCCACAATCAATACCTGTTTCTAAACCATTTTGAATACCATCATCGCAGGTAGGTATAATGCCAGTACCTGCACATCCTATTGAACTGGTAATAGAATTTCTAGGTCCATCAGTGTCTAAAATGGCACGCATTCTAGTTTTTTGTCCTTGTGTAAACAAATTCATGCAAACATCATCCGAGAAATCCATGTAATTTTGGAACATATCAGGGAATCCTCCAGGACAGCTATCAGGTCCAGGATAAGTACAAGGGGTGCTTGTGCCATTAGAATTACCAGCTAAAGGCGTATCGCTAACTGCATCGTCAACAGCACAATTTCCATCCCCCCAAATATGTCTTAAATTTAACCAATGACCCACTTCATGAGTGGCAGTTCTGCCTAAATGATAGGGAGGAGTAGCGGTGCCTATATTTCCAAAACTAAGATAATCCACAACAATACCATCTGTACTAGCTGCTCCTCCAGGAAATTGAGCATAACCTAATAAGCCTCCTGAAAGGTCACCTACCCACATATTCAAGTACTGGTCTCTATCCCATATATCATGTCCTCCAGTAGCATTGAACTTGATGGGGTCTCCACTCATATTAAAAGAAGTGGCACTCGTCATAGTTCTAGTAATACCATCTGTAAAAAATCCATCGGGATCTATATTGGCTAAACAAAATTCAATTTCGGTATCTGCGGCAACTGGTAAAAAATCAGCGGGTGTGTTGATAGCATCTGCATTCATCCTTCTGAAATCTTCATTCAGTATATCTAATTGAGATTGAATTTGAGCGAGGCTTATATTTTCAGTTGCAGTATTATAAACTACATGCACGACAACAGGTATGGTAATAATCGTTGCGAATTTACCTGTATTAGGTTGGTAGTTGATGGTCTGTTGTTCCAGTAGATTTTTGGTTTGCTCAAGTAGGGGATTTCTAGACATTTGTTCTTCCCAATGATGCATGGCACCACATCGTTCTTGTGCTTGTCCGCTCACTACACCCAATACTAATAAAATTAGTAGTAAATTTTTAATAGACATTTGTCTTTTTTATTCAAATATCTGCTTAGTAATAACGAAAGAATAAACGCATTAAAATTAGCATTTCTCTTTTTGTCGTTATTTAGTGTCGAGACAGAAATATATTAGGGCGTATCGTCCAATGTATTGCTAACTCGTAACTGAATGTAAGGGATATAAATCTAGCCTTTTAAAATTATTAAAAGAAAGACTTACCTCAGGTACATAAAAGAGGTACCCTTACAGAACCAGAAGATGAGTAATAAATATTTAGAAAAAGGGTGCATTGATTTGTAAACTCAATTGTTAGAGTCAAAATCGGAAAGAGGGATAGGAGGACAAATATAATAAAAATATATTCAAGTTCAAAGAAAAATGAACGAATAGGTTTTCTAATTAATGTGTTTTCAATTAGCGTTGATCTTGACCGATTAACATCAATAAATTAGCTAATAAAGCAGCAGTAATAATAGAACCCGGTATGTCAAACTGCATTAGTTCATATCCAAAAAATATCATTGCAACATTAAAAATGATTGCTAATATGGATAAAATTAGAATGAAATATTTGAAAAATATCTTCTTGTCAAAAAAGAACATAATATATTAATTACTGAGTTAAAATTTAGGTTGGTACAATTAGAGCATCGCTTAAAAAAGGAATAATCCGTTAATGGTTTATTTGTTGATATTGTTTATTTGTTTAGCAGCGTGCCTAGTAAACAAATAAACAATATCAACAAATAAACGAGTTGGAAGTATTGCTTTTTTAGGCGATTGTCTAATTGTACACAACTACTATTTGCGTTTGTTTTACGTACTTATTCAAAGTTTGTTTAAATTCTTTTTGCCAATGTGTATCTAAAGCTTATCGACCTACCTTGACAAAAATTGCGAAAAAAGCAATTTTATCCATTCTTTCCAACAAATAGTTTTATTTTTACCATTCATTATCGTGCCAACTAATCGACATTTTTTTAAAGAGAAAACCCCTTTCTCTACAAAGAATTTCGTTTAAAAATAAAACGTAACTGTTCAGAATAGAGCGCAGAAAAGCGAGAATAGAGATAAAATCGTGCTAAATTTAATAGAAATAAGCTATACTTTAAAAATAAATCTGCTATCTAGTCTCTGTTCTCACTTCTCTGCTCTCTATTCTGAATAATTACAATAAAACAATCAAAATGTACGAAGGATTAAAACATGCCCATTCTGGAATTAGATGGATTTTTTTAGCTTTATTAATATATGCTATTGTCAATGCCTTCACTAAATGGAGAGGTAATAAAGCTTATACTGAAAGCGACCGCAAAATAGGCTTATTTACCTTTATTACTAGCCATATTCAACTATTACTTGGGTTGGGTCTATACTTTATAAGTCCTAAGGTGGGTTCTATGAGTAAAGAGGTAATGAAGAATGCAACCACTCGTTTTTTTACAGTAGAACATATCAGCATGATGATATTGGCGATTGTGCTAATTTCCATTGGTTATATTAGTGCAAAAAAAGCGGTAGACGGTAGCCAGAAATTTAAAAAGACCTTTATCTTTTTCCTAATTGCTTTAATCATAGTCCTTGTTGCTATCCCTTGGCCTCCAAAACATGGAGCGGCTTGGTTTTAAAGAACTAAATTCCAATCGTGAAGGAATTTGATTTTTGGATTTTATTTATTTATACATCATACATGAGACAATACCATAATTTATTAAAACATATTCTAAAAGAAGGAGTACAAAAAGGGGACCGTACAGGTACAGGTACAATCAGTGTATTTGGTTATCAAATGAGGTTTGATTTAGCGGAGGGTTTCCCATTAGTAACTACAAAGAAATTACATTTAAAATCTATTATTTATGAATTGTTATGGTTTCTGAAAGGGGATACGAATGTACGATACCTACAAGAGAATGGAGTGAAAATTTGGAATGAGTGGGCAGATGAAACAGGGGATTTGGGACCTGTGTATGGCAAACAATGGCGTAGTTGGGAAGGTGCAGATGGACAAGTAGTTGACCAAATTACACAAGTGATAGAGCAGATAAAAAATAATCCTAATTCTAGACGTATCATCGTAAATGCTTGGAATGTAGGCGATTTATCTAAAATGGCCTTAAGTCCTTGTCACGCACTCTTTCAGTTTTATGTGGCAGATGGAAAACTTTCTTGTCAATTGTACCAACGTTCAGCAGATTGTTTTTTAGGTGTTCCATTTAATATTGCTTCTTATGCGCTATTAACGCTAATGATTGCGCAGGTTTGCGAGCTACAGCCAGGTGAATTTATTCATACGCTCGGAGATGCACATCTTTACGTCAATCATTTAGAACAAACCCATCTACAATTAGAAAGAACACCACGTCCTTTGCCTAAAATCCAGCTAAATTCAAAAATTAATAATATATTTGAGTTTAATTACGAGGACTTTAAATTAATTGACTATAATCCGCATCCTCATATCAAGGCAAGTGTAGCCATTTAATGACTTATTCCTTAACTGTAGGAAAGTATAATTTCTACCTTAAGAACGACATTCGCCGTTACATATATAGTACTCTGTTAATACACAATCTGACTGCCTTTCCCACTAGGCAAATTAAACCATCCATTTTACTTAATGGTCGTTATTCTATGCTATTCGTCATAAAATAAACGCTGCATATACTTTTAACAAATGATAGAAGACTCAACAACAACGTACACTTTCGTCAATACAGCTGCTCAATTAGAGGAAGTCTGCGAACTTTTAGATCAACAAGCATGGATTAGTTTTGACACAGAGTTTATTGGCGAAAAACGATACTTTACCTTACTTTGTTTGCTGCAAGTAAATTGTCCAGAAGGTAGTTTCCTTATCGATCCTATGGCACTACCTGATTTAAATGCTTTTTTTAAAGTGATTGAAAATCCAAAGGTTTTGAAAATCACTCATGCAGGAGAAAATGATTACAGAATATTATATAATAGCTTTAAAGTATTACCAAAAAATATTTTTGATACACAGATTGCGGCTGGTTTTGTAGGATATAACTATCCAACTGCCTTTCGGAAAATTGTTGAAAAAGAATTAAAAGTACGCTTAAAGAAAGGTTTCGCTGTCGCAGAATGGGATAATAGACCATTGAGTGACAAACACTTACAATATGCTTTAAATGATGTAATTTATTTAAATGATTTATACATAAAATTATCAAATAAATTAAAATCATCTGATAGACAAGTTTGGTGTAAAAGAGAAATGGATAAACTGGAAACTGCGGCTCACTATTATGTGAATCCTCACGCAGAAGCATTGAATAATAATATGATGCCTCATTTAGGCAAAAGAGAGCAAATTTTTATGCTTCGTTTATTTGATTGGAGAAAGCAAGAAGCCAAGAGAAAGGATTACTCAAAAGAGATGATTCTTCAAGGAAAGTACATCAATCATATTGTTAAAAATATACAACAAGGACCAGCTGCATTAAAAAATAATAGACTACTTCCTAAAACTTTTTTCAAAAAATACGGAGAGGTATTCATGAACCTTTATGAACGGCCTGCTTCTGAAGAAGAGCAATTGATTCTTAAAGAGATTCCTGTTAGAAAAGATTCTAGCCCTTTTGAAGATATTACACACGATATTCTTTATGCCCTCATAAAAAGAAGGTGTATCAAGCAAGGGGTCTCTCAAAATTTACTCTTTTCTAAATCTTCTCTGAAATTGTTCCGAAAAAATCCGGACTGGTTGGGAGGCGACTGGAGAACAGAAGTACTAGGAGATTCTTTAGTCAATCTTCTGAAACGCTCTCGTCATTTGAAGTATAATTTTGAGGATGGGAAGTTTGTTTTGGAATAAACAGTAGAGAAGTGTTTTTGTATTAGAAATTTGAAGATTTCCTAATACAAAAACACTTTAAAAATAATCTCTTACAAAAGTAAAAATTTGAATGAAATTCAAATTTTTACTTTTTACACAATCCTTCGTTTACAATCTAGTCATTCGCTGTCTTAACAAATGATCTGCTATCACTAAAGCGGTCATCGCTTCCACTATAGGCACTGCTCTCGGCAATACACAAGGGTCATGGCGACCTTTTCCTACCACCTCCACTGATTCTCCATCCATATTGACAGATTCTTGCGCAGATACGATAGTTGCTACTGGCTTAAAAGCTACTCTAAAATAAATATCCATACCATTAGAGATGCCTCCTTGAATACCTCCAGAAAAATTGGTCTTTGTTTTTATGGTATCATCTGATGCTTTATAAAAAGAATCGTTATGAGAGGAACCTCGCTGGCTTACGCCATCAAAACCAGAGCCATATTCAAAGCCTTTACAAGCATTAATACTCAACATTGCCTTTCCCAAATCCGCATGTAATTTATCAAATGCTGGTTCTCCTAGACCCGTTGGGCATGCTTGAACAATACCTGTAACTACACCACCTATTGTGTCTCCTGCTTTGCGTACCTGCTGTATTAATTGAATCATTTCTTCTGCTACAGCTAAATCAGGGCAACGTACAGGGGTGGCTTCTACCTGACTTAAATCCAACTCTTGGTAGGGCTGTTGTACCTTTATAAGGCCAACTTGACTTACATAAGCCGCAACCTGGATGCCCTGCGACTGTAAAAACAGTTTTGCAATCGCACCCGCAGCTACTCTAGCTGCTGTTTCTCTAGCAGAAGAACGCCCGCCTCCTCGATAATCTCTTAAACCATATTTTTCTTGATAGGTAAAGTCCGCATGAGAAGGTCTAAATTTATCTGCAATATGACTATAATCCTTCGATTTTTGATCGGTATTCATAATGATCATACCGATAGGGGTGCCTGTTGCTTTTCCTTCAAAAATACCCGATAATATTTGTACACTATCTGGTTCTTTGCGTTGGGTTACTATTTTCGATTGTCCCGGTCGCCGACGTGCTAGTTCTGCTTGTATAAAAGCTTCGTCTATTGCTAATCCCGCAGGACATCCATCTATAATAAGTCCCAATCCTTTGCCATGCGACTCTCCAAAAGTCGCTACCTTAAATGCTTGTCCGAATGAATTTCCTGCCAATGTATTTGCTTGATTTGAGTTGTAAATTACAACTACTGTTACTTAAAGGAATAGATAAGTACCTACAACATGTAGACTTATTATTTTTTACCACATAGGCACAGTAGTTCACATAGCACTAAAGTATCAAGGTCAATAATAGACATTAACAAGATTTTAATATATATCCAGAAAAAACTATGTGAACTACTGTGCCTATGTGGTAAAAAATAATAAGTCTTATTTGCTCTTTACAAACTATTTTTACCTATTCTAATAAAAAGCCGCAAAAATATCGCTTTTACTGCTTAGTTTCGAGCCTAGCTATACTTTATTAGCCTCACTCCGCACCCGATCATAATGCGCCATCGACAAGCGAATTTTAAAATAAGGCACTTCCTCTTTTAAATACTCAAAAACATCTTTCAATTTAAAAGGAGGTGTCATCGCATCAATAGCCTTTTCAATTTGCAGATAGTCTTCTTTGGTGAAAAATTTAAACAAATCAATAGGTTCCCCTTTCGTATATAGATGTGCAATATGAGAATAAATAGTTACTGGGTTCAAGCCTCTTTTATCGGCAATCTGTTGTACCGTCATGCCTTGCTTGTACATATCATAAGTGATTATATGCGTAGAACCTTGAATTTTGACACCATTTTGTTCTTGTTGCTTAATGTAGTTTAGTATTTTATCCATAAAGAAATTACCGTAGCGTTTAAGCTTCTTCTCCCCTACCCCGGATATTTCTATCAATTCAGAATCTAATAAAGGACGTTTGGCGGCCATCTCCTCTAGGGTAGCATCCGAAAATATTTGATAAGGTGGAATCCCTTCTTTACGGGACAATTCTCTACGCAATTGACGCAAGACCTCAAACAATTCATCTCTAACGCGTTCTCGTTTGGTCTTCACTTTTGCCCTAGCTTTATCTTGTGCTGCCCGCTTAGCGGCCACTTGCATTCTAACCAATTGAATTTTTCCCCCATTAAATAAAACAGCCTTACTTGCAGGAGTCAACTTAATTACATTTCTCTCATCATAAGCTATTTCCAGTAAACCTAAATTGATCATTTGCATTAAATAATATTGCCAATCTCGTAAAGGTAAATCTCTACCTGCTCCATAGGTTTTAATATGTTGATAGCCCTTTTCCATTATTTCTTTACGAGCAGAGCCTCTTAATACATCAATAAGCAAAGAACTCCCTACTTCTTCTTTTAATCGTACTACAGCGGATAATGCTTTTTGAGCAATGACGGTTCCATCAAAATATTCAGGAGGATTTTTACAAACATCACAATTGCCGCAATTTCCGTCATATTGTTCGCTAAAATAGCTTAGTAATAAACGCCTTCTACAAGCTAGGGATTCCGCATATTGCTTCATCCGTTCCAGCTTGGCCATTTTTAATTCATTTTGCGCATTTGGCTCTTTCGTCAAAAAGTCTCGCAACATCATTACATCTTGATAGGAATAAAAGAGCAAGGTATCTGCGGAAGTCCCATCTCGACCTGCTCGACCAATTTCTTGATAAAAACTTTCTAAGTTTTTTGGCAAATTGTAATGGATAATCCAACGAACATTCGATTTATCTATCCCCATTCCGAATGCTACCGTTGCACAAACTATCGGTGTATTATCATTAATAAAATCTTCTTGTATGCTAGACCGTTGTGAAGAGCTCATACCTGCATGGTAAGAAGCTGCTTGAATTCCTTTTTTTGTTAATTTCTCTGCTAAAGTTTCTGTACTTTTTCTACTTAAACAATATATAATACCTGATTGGTTAGTCCTCGCTTTTATAAATTCTAAAATTTGTTCAAAGCGTTTTTGTCCTGGTTTAACAGTTAGGCTTAGATTAGGTCGGTCGAAGGAATCTAAAAATATTTTAGGTTGTTCTTGTTGCAATTGCTTACAAATATCTCGACGAGTCGCTTTATCTGCTGTAGCAGTAAGTGCTACAATTGGGATCGTAGGAAATTGCTGTTTTATAAAACGCATTTGAGTATATTCTGGTCGAAAATCGTGCCCCCAAGCGGAGATGCAATGCGCCTCATCAATCGCAAATAAACAAATATTGAGGGTTTGTAATAGCGAAATAAAATTCTGAGAAACTAATTTTTCAGGAGAGACATATATTAAATCCAAATTACCATTATACAAATCATCCTCCACTTGTCGAAGCTCTCCCATACCTAAAGAACTATTTAAAAAGGCTGCTTTTATTCCATTGATTCTTAAGCCTTCGACTTGATCTTTCATCAAAGAAATCAAAGGAGAAACCACTACCGCTACCCCCTCCATTGTGATAGCAGGTATTTGAAAACACATAGATTTTCCGCCTCCTGTAGGCATCAGCACTAGGGTATCTTCTTTGTTATAGATGGCCTGTATGATCTCTTCCTGCATTGGGCGGAAAGAATCATAGCCAAAGTATTTTTTTAAGGCTGTTTTTGCTTTAGTAAGTTCCATGTATAGATTTATTGTGTAGTTATAGTAAAAGAAGTCAGAAGTCAGACCGAAAAATTACATTTTTCTGTCAGAGGTCAGACTTGGGACGTATTCCCAGGTGTACTGTTAGCGTAAAAGACGTTTTTTTTGAAACACAAAAGGAACAAAAGAAACAAAAAGGTTTTCACAAAAGTTTGCTGTATATTTTACGTTTTACAGGTATGCTTCAAAAATAAAAAACTTTTGTGAAAACTCTTTTGTTTCTTTTGTTCCTTTTGTGTTTCAAAAAAACGTCTTTTACGCTAACAGCACACCTAAGAATACGTCCCAAGTCTGACTTCTGACAGAAAAATGTAATTTTTCGGTCTGACTTCTGACCTCTTATTTCTTGTCATACCGTTCCTCTATTCCTACCTCTCCAAATAGAAAGCACTAAGCGGAAAGGAAGAACAGCCGCTGCAATAGCACTACCCACGCCAAAGAAAAGCGTCATCTGACTAATATACATCCCTAAGCGATTCTGTTCCGACAAAGATAAATGGCCCAGAAAACTGCCAAGCCCTTTTTCATCTAAGTAAGTTTGGAAAAAATTTAATTCGTTGACCAATAAAAAAACAATAATAGTACTGAAAAGGATGATGGCAACTTTAATTTTTTCTTGATTGGCTAGAAAAGTATGTTTCAATAGAAAAATAAATCTTGTGAAGGTAATAAATACAATGATAAATAACAGGTTACTTTTGAAAAAAGGATAGGTATCTCCTGCTTTTATGTAGATGGGATACAAAACGGCTACTGTCAAAAAAAGCGTGAATATCCACCAAATTAGTTCTAAAATAAATGCTAAAGAGTGCTTCTGGTTCATAATTTTTGTATTGTTCCAAAAATAAAATTCTTTTTGGAATTTTGGTAAGGAACAGCGAGTTTTGATGCCTGATTATTGATTATTTTTTATTGATTAATAACAATTACACCTTATGCTGCATCCTATAAATAGTTAGCAATCAATAATTAGGGGTATAAAGAGAAGTTTTCAAACTCTTTTTTCCATCTAAATTAGATGGGTAAAAAGTATATTTGGTAGAAAACTTCTTTAGAGGGAGCGAATTTGTTTTTTTTTTTAAAACAAATCAAATTCGCTCCCTCTAAAGAAGTTTTCTACCAAATATACTTTTTACCTGCTCTTTTAGATATAAAAAACTAAACTTTCTTAGAGGCTAAAGTCCAGATTAAGTGTTTATTTTCAGCAAAACCAATATTAAACCCTAAAAAAAACAATTAAAATTTGCTAATATTAGGAATTTTAATTTAATTTGTAGCGTACTTACATACTATGCACTAAAAATTTCGGCTAATCCTATCTTTTACAACCTAATTTCATTTTACCTACTTATTATGTACTGAGGAATAAAGTAGCTTTTTCACTTTGTTTAATCAATAAACTATCAAGTTTCTTATTTCCTAATACCCACTCAAACTTACTATCAGAAAACTCACCTCACTTAGCTTCAACCTAAGTTGTAAATCATTATATTGCTTATTTGACAATTTTTTTATGCCCTTAGGAACGCTGTAATAATAAATGTTTATTCTTGGGTAGATTATTTTGTTCTTAGTTTTCTCTTTGAAAACAGGAGTTATCTCCA
>ENA-ORXT01004346-ORXT01004346.1-marine-metagenome-genome-assembly--contig:-NODE-4346-length-14753-cov-9.134233_pt1 | contig 14753 bp, 12 predicted proteins | sample MGYA00237868_ERZ511482 | MGnify/ENA metagenome assembly ERZ511482 | reverse complement strand
GCGGGGGCGGCGGCGGCGGACGTGGGCGCCGCTGAGCTGCCCCCCGCCGACCGCGGCGACGGACGGGTGCCCCCCGCCCGTGGTGCTCCCGCCCGGCGTCGGGGCGGGGAGGGGCGGGGGTGCCACGGCTTTGCCGCCCCAGCCCGCACCGCCGTGCGCACCGCCGGGTTGCGCGGGCGGGGCGACGACGCGCCCGCAACGGTTATGCGCCGCGCGGCGGGCGTCGGCGCAATGGACGTGCGGCTCGTGTCAGAGGGCCACAAGCGGCTGTCGACGCTCCTGCACACGCGCCTGCCCGACGGCCCGGCGGCGTGGCGCCGCACGTCCTTTGCTGAGGCGCCCCGCATCCGCGGCCGCGGGTCGGCCATGCCCGACCGCCCGGTGGTGCTCCTCAACAACTTGCTCGACGGTCCTCGGCCACCGCGTCGGGCGGATGCTGCGCCCCCTCTTTGGTGGCGGCGTCGGCGTTGCGGGGCGGGCGCGCGAGTCAGTGACGTGGCACGACCAGCGGGGTTTTTTGTCTTGCGCTTCTACCGCTACCTCTCCAAGGCGGAGGAGGGGGAGAAAGAAGGACCGGCTGCAGCAGCTCGGGCCCCGCTGTGCGCTGCGCCTGCACCGGCTGCTGTGGGGGGCGTGGGGTGCCTTCCCCAAGGACTGCGGGGAGAGAGACAAGGCGCCGGCCGTGCCACCGGACGTCGAGTCCGTGGCCGATGCAGAGGCGGATGAGACGAGGAGCGCCTGATCCATGACGAGGAGAGCGGCGACTTGGGTGCGGTGGTTGGACAGGGCGGCGAGGAGGGCGCGCGCAGCGCTGCCGTGGCCCCGCATCCCGTCGGTGCGGCGTAGGGCGCCGACGATGGCGGCGCGGCAGAGGAGCCCGCCGCCGCGGCGGGCGTCATGGCGGCGGCGGCGCCCGCGACGGGCGCCGCCGCCGACGTGCCACCGCGCAAGGGGCGGCGGATGCGGCACCCGGGCGTCGGGTGTGGACCGTACAGGCAGAGAAGGACGGTCCGGCAGTTTTCTTGCGGTGGGTCGCCGCCGCGTCGCGACCGTGTCGCCGCCGCGTCTTTCGTCTTTTCTTTTTTTTGTTGATCATGTGCTCGCCGAGTTTATCGATGTGGTTGCCATGTACTGTTTTTTTTTTTTTTCGCTCGCGCGGCCGCGCCTGGCCCGCGTCCTCCTTGAACTGCAGTCGCCCGATACCCGACCGGTTGCCCAATGATCCCGTTGCGCTCACCCCCTCCCACCCCCGCGCGCCACCACCGTGAAGACAGACGCACGCCCATCGAGGGGACCGCCCCCTCCCGCACCCGCGCCTGCACCGCGGCAACGTTGGCGTGCGTCGAGCTCCGCTCCACGCGCTGGTACGTCACCCCGGTTGCAGGGGCTGGCGCGGCCGGCGCGGGTGCGCGGCTCCCCGACGCGGGTGACCGCCTCGACGCAGGCGCGGGCCACGCCCCGGACACCGTCGCCGACAAGGTTTTCGACGTCCCGCCAGGAGACGTCGGCTGCGGCAACGGCCACGGCGGGGTCTGCCACCGCCGCGGACGCCGGGGGGGGTGCCGCCGCTGCGGCGACCATCGCCAACCGGTCGAGGCCGACCCCAACCGCCCACTCGACGACCGACTTGCCGCGGCGCGCCGCCCCAGCACACGCGGCAGAGACGTCGGCGGGGGGGCGCCGCGCCCATCGTCGGCACCTCCTCGACCGCCGCTGCGGCGACGGCCGCGTCCACAACCCTCCCCCCTCAAACGCGGGCGTCCGCCGCCCTGCCTCAAGCGCCGCCGGGTGCAACAGCCCCGCGCCGAGGACCTCCAGTCACGCCCCCCCTCCCCGTACCTTGAACTCCAACAGCAGGGCAGTGGAGGGAACCTCCGCAACGGCCCGCCGCAGGCGGACGGATGGTTCAACGAGCGCCCGCGCCACACAAAACAGGTCGGGGCGGAGGTGGTCGAGCGCCGCACCGGCGCGGGGAATCCCCCCCGGGAAGAGCCACACCCCGTCTATCTGGTAGAGCGCCGGTCAATGCGTCGCGCCCATCTTGTCCGGCTAGCGCACGACGCCCACGGTGAAAAAGGCACTGGCCCCGCCCGCCAGCAGCGGGCACCGCGTGGGCGGTCGTGGGCCACTGCACCACCGTCGCCAACGTCACACAGTCGACGTCAAACGGCGCCTGCGACGGGGAGTCGGTCGGCCCTTGGAGGGCGACACAGCAGGTGGTGGTCGGCATGACCGCGCCGAGGGCGGTGTGGAGAGTGACCACCGCCTCCCCAGAGCGGGACGCACGTGCCGCCGTCCGCAGGTGGTCGCCGATGCGGGCGGTGGGGGCCCGAGAGAGGGCCGGGGAGGGCAGCAACCAGCCGTTGGGGGGGTGAACGCCCTATGGACGGCGGGGGGTTGGAGACGAGGTGGGGTTGGGGCGACCGCCGACGGCGCTAGGGGGTGGGGGAGGGCACCTACGGGGGGGAGGTGGGGAGGGAGGGTTTGGTCGTGGCCGCGGTGAGGGCGCCGGCCAGACGGCGCCGGCCAGTGTCGGGGCGGGCGGGCGCGCCCGACAGAGGCGCGTGAGGCGCCCGCCGAGCGCGAGCGCCATGAACCGACACCCCGCTGACGGCAAGGGCCGGTTTGGAGTGTCAGAAAACGTCGGCCGAGGGCGTCTGCGTGTTGTAGGGGGGGGGGGCGGCGACGGGGAGCAGACGACCACCCTGTGCCGGCGCACGAGCGGCGATGGGGCGCTCGGGAGCGCCAAACGCGTCTGGATCAGGGGTGAGAACAAAGTAGTCGGGTTTATTGAGTGCGCGCGCGATGCAGACGGGCGCCACCGCCCCGCGGGGGGCCCACCGGCCGTCGGCCGGGGGCCAACTGGGCGGCGGCGGGACGGGCCGTCCCCAACCGCCCGGGCAACCGGATGTTCGGCAGCGCGTCGGCCGACAGGGCGCCCGCCGGTACACGAGAGGGTCGAGGCGGCGCCGGGCCGGGCGCACAATGACTGGCACCGTCGCTGTCCTCCCCGCCGCGCCCATCCCGTCCATCCCCGGCTGCGCCGCGCGGCTGTTTTCCCGCCTTGTTCATTCTCCCTACGGTATTGCGTGCCGTGTCCGCTTGGCCTGGTGCACCTTTTCTGTCCTCTGTCGGTGTTTTTCCTCCCCTCTCTCTCGTTCCTTCTCTGCATCAACCACCTGGGGTGAACTTTCCACGAGGGAGCATAGCTCTAGCCAACGACGCTGTAATAAAACACGGTGACAGTGGCAGCCTCCGGCGAGCGGCGCGGCATCAAGCCCGGCGGGGCGGATGCAACCGCGGTGTCACCGTGGCTGCCGCTGACACGGGGCGGCGCCACGCCCGAGGATGGGGGCGGCCCCGGCTGGGGCCCCACCTCGACGGCGGCTGCAGCCGCCACTGCCGTGGCGGCGCCTCGCCACTGTCCGCCCAACGGCCACCGCGGCTGCCGGCATGGATACGACCGCCGTGTCCATGCTCCCGCCCGCCTGTTGCAGCCCCGTGCGTCGAGCCGCCTGCCCGCTTTCCTGCCACTCACTGCCGTTCAAAAACTGTGCCGAAGCAACGTAACCGCTGGTGAGGACGGGTCCGCGGCGGGTGGCGAGCCCATGGGAGCCATTCTTTGATCACGAACTCACTCCTACCTTGCCCTCCAACGATGCTATACAGGAGGCGAGATATGCCTGCTTCTCGTTCCAACTCGCCCACTCGCTGCCAAACGCCTGCACGGTGCGCGCCGCTGCCAACGCGTCCACCCACCGCTCGCTTTCCTGCAAGGCCATAAACATATTCCACGTCGTGCTGGCCCAACCTTGAGGCGCCGCCTCCCGCGTGCGCACCTCCAGCGCGAGACGGTAGCACGCCACCGCCGCCTCGACATTGGCGCCGCGGTCCCCGCCCACGCGGTGGGTGTACGCGTTGCCCAAGTTGTGCTGGGTCGCCGCCCAGTCCAGCGGCGCCGCCTCCCGCGTGCGCACCTCCAGCGCGAGACGGTAGCACGCCACCGCCGCCTCGACGTTGGCGCCGCGGTCCCCGCCCACGCGGTCGGTGTACGCGAGGCCCAAGTTGTTTTGGGTCGTGGCCCAGGCCAGCGGCGCCGCCTCCCGCGTGTGCACCTCCAGCGCGAGGCGGTAGCACGCCACCGCCGCCTCGACGTTGGCGCCGCGGTCCCCGCCCACGCGGTGGGTGTACGCGAGGCCCAAGTTGATTTGGGTCGTGGCCCAGGCCAGCGGCGCCGCGTCGCGCGTGTGCAACTCCAGCGAGGGGCGGTAGCACGCCATCCCCGCCTCGACGTTGGCGGCGTGGTCCCCGCCCACGCGGTCGGTGTACGCGAGGCCCAAGTTGTTTTGGGTCTTCGCTCAGTCCAGGGGCGCCGCCTCACGCGTGCGCACCTCCAGCGCGAGGTGGTAGCACGCCACCGCCGCCTCGACGTTGGCGGCGCGGTCCCCGCCCACGCGGTCGGTGTACGCGTTGCCCAAGTTGTTCCGGATCGTTGCCCAATGCTGTGCCGCTTTGCCACGCGGGACCAGCTCCAAAGCCTGTTGCAACAGGGCAATGGCTTCCTCCGTATTGTCCGCACGGCTGCCACCAACGCGGTTCAAGTAGGCCAGAGCCAGTCCTCGGTGCAGGATGCCCAGTAGCACCGAGGTGACGTTTGCGTCGCGCCAATCGCCGCTCACCACCGCCCGCAGCGCAACAATCACCCGCTCGAGGTCGGCCTGGTAGGCTAGAGGCGACCCTGTCCGCACGCGAGCACTACGCCACTCGTTGGACGTAAATGACACTAGCGCACAGATGTTCCTGCACGCGGCCGCGTGACGTGCCACATTGTTGTACCAGTACCCGTCGTCGGGTGTCCCCCAAAACTCGTACGTCCTCCACCCGTGCGTATCCACGCCGTCAGTGGGAGACCCGCCCGCGTAGTCGCCCAACAGCCGCCGGTGGGTGGCACGGTACTCGTCGCCGAGCAGGCTGCGCGCGTAGCCGCAGATGACGGGGTGCAGGACCACGCCCGTCAAGTTCCCGTTGGCGACTTCTTGGTGAAGGAGACCCGCCCGCGCCAGGGCCTCGACTAGCAGCTCCACAGTGGGATGCACCGACCCGTCGCATGCTGCGACAGTCTTCGGGGGAGTGGAGCCCACACCCTCGAAGGAACCGCCACCCGTACCGAGCAGTGCCAGTGCCCGCCACAGCCGCTGCAACACAGCCATACCGACAAGTTCGTTGGCCGGCAGGACGCCAATGGCCTCAAACGCTGCGCGGCACGCGTCGTCGGGGAGCAGAGTCAAGCTCGCGTCCAGCGTTGCTCGCACTGACGGCCGCGGATCCAGCGGGCACCTAGGGCGCGCAAAGGACACGTCCATCCACTGGCTCTTTAACGCCACAACCACCTGCTGCCACTTTCTGCTGCGGTGCGCGATGAGAGCCGCGACGATGCTCAGCGACAATGCATGACACTCCGTCTTCTCAAGAACCGGCCGCACCAACTCGAGCTCTTCTGTGTCCGAGAAGTCGGGAGGGCCTATGACCGACCTCTTGCCGCTAGCCGCGGCAATCAACACCCGGGCATCGGCGTCCGGCAGAGAGTCGATGGTGACCAGCTTCGCCCCAGCCACCGCGTCCACGACCGCCTCGGCCCGAGTGGTGAACAGCAAAGGGGCCGCCAGCGGCACGACACGTAGCAGCCACCGCAGCAGGTCCTGCTGGCTGTCGAGCACGTCGTCAATCACCACGAGCAACTCGGTCGCAACCGCCCGGTCGACATCCCGCAATAGCCGCGCAGCCACCTCCACAAAGTCGTCGCGCTTTTGTTGCCGCAGCAGGTTCTTGGCAGTAGCGTCTCCGCAACAGCGGATGGCAAGCGCCACCGCCGCGTCCGCGACGGTCTGCATCGACGAGGAGGCGTTGAGCTGCACCCACACCGTGCGTCGCGGGAATAGGTCCCGCACCCGCTCGCTCGCCGCCACCCCCGCGCAGGCCGTCGACTTGCCGCTGCCGCCAATTGCGCAGATGCCCACGCGAGGGGCCTTGGCGTCCCTGTCGCCGCTTCGCCCGTTGGCGTACTGCTGGAGCATTGTAACAATCTCGTACTCCGCGCGGTCCGGGTTGTCGACGCCTGCAACGTAGTCCTCCTCCAGGGGGGTTGGCCGCCAGCCGTTCCGGAACCTGACCAGGTCCATCTCCTCGGGGGAGCGGGCAGCCCTGCACAAATCGGACACCTTTCTCTCCACCCGGTCGAGCCCGCGACCGTGCGCGCCGCTGACGTGCGAGCTTTTCTGCTGCCGGACGATCTCCTTCAGCTGTTGCTCCCACCTGCGCGCGACCGGGTCGGTCAGCAGGGCCTTGCCGGGCGCCATGAAGAACGTCCTCTCAACATCGTCGAGCACAGTCTCGACGGGCTCCATCTGCGAGCACAGCAGCTTCACGCTCGAGTTGATCAGCTTGTCGTGGATGTCCTTGAGCTGCTGCTCCCAGCCGTGCACAAGGGCATCCGCCATCATGTCCTTGACCGGCGTCATGAAGAAAGTCGCCTCCACCTGCTCCAGAATGCTTTCAACTTGAGCCATCAACGAGCACAGCTGCTCAATATTTTTTTTTAGCTATTTCTGGTGATTAAGGACTGGTGAGTCTAGTCGGAGTGACCACTGCGAGGCCTCGCAGTGACCACAGCGAGACCTCAGCAAGGCCACAGCGCGACCATTGTAGACCACCCCCCTACCCCATATTGAGACCACAGCTTGGGCTTGGTCAGGCAGGCAGGTCAATATTTAAATTAAAGTGTCTCGGCACCACCACTGCGAGGCCTCGGAAGCAGCCGTGAACGGCGGGCGCCGCGTCCGACGCTGCCGACGCCGCGCCCCCCGTCGTCGCCGCCTGCTTGACCGCGGCGGCGTCGACGCCATCGTCGGTGATGGCGGCGGTGACGGGCGCCGCCACGGCCGCCGACCCCGGCTCGGTGCTCGCTCGACGGGTACGTGCACCAGCGGACCGCGCAGCTGGACGCCCTCCCTACCTGCTCGCCGCTAGTCCGCCAGCGGTCGACGCGCTCGGGCGCGCCCGCCAACCCCATTGGCATCAACAACACGGACCTGCGGGCGCGGTTCACGCGGCTCATCAAGGTTGGCAAGGGCGCGTCCGGCACCATCTACGCCGACGTCAACGCGTCGGGCGTGGCGGCGTCGCTGAAGCGGGTGCGCCTGCGGGACGCGACCGAGATGACCGCGCTCGCGTTTGAGGTGCGCTGCGCGTCGATTGTGCGGCATTCGCTCTAAATTAGTGCGTGTTGGTTCCCCTTTTCTTTTTTTTTTGTGTGTGGCGCCGTGCGGGCTTCTTGAGTGTGTGGTGGTTGGGTGGGGTGGGGATGGGAGTGGTGGGTGGTTGCTTTCGTCGTGGAGTGTTCGTCGGTTGAGGCCGCCACATCTTTGTGCGGTAATCTTTCGGTTGGGTACTCTGTTGTCCGTGTTGCTGCTCGGATGCGAGCACGCGCTGACCCACTTTTTTCGTGCTGTCGCTCTCAGTGGTGTGCCCATCTATTGCTTTTGTGCCTTTCTTATGTTGTTGTTGTTTCATTGCGTGTCTGGTGGGTTCTTTTTGTCCACAGGTATGGCGCCCGAGCTCATCCGCTCCCGCCACTATGCCTTCAATGCCGACATTTGGTCGCTGGGCATTGTCGGGTCGGAACTCGCCGACTAAGAGCCCCCCCACACGGCTGAAGCGCCATGTGTGTCCTGTTCCTCATCGCCACGCTGCCGCGGCCGACACTCAGTGCCCCAGCCACGTGGTCTCCCGCATTTTGGGCCGTCCTCGCCGCGTGCCTCGTCGCCGACCCTGCGGGGCGGGCGGGCGTGGCGCAGCTCTCGTGCGCATGCCGTTTTTGCGGTGCGCGTGTGTTCGACAGAAGAGCTTGTGGCGTTTTTGGCGACGCTTGGGATGGGCGTCGACGGCGTGCTCGGAGGGGATGCGCCGACGGTGGTGGCGGCGGTGGCGGCTGCCGCGACGCCGTCGCCGCCCGCGTCCGCGACCGTGCAATCGTAACTCGGGGGCGTGGGGGCAGATGGCCAGTGCCGCAGCGGCTACGAGATGAAATGTGGTGGATACGCGGCTGCGCTTGTCTGGCTTGGATGTCTGTTGCACTGCAGCGGTTCACGCGGCTGTCGGTGTTCTTTTCATCCGTGCTGTCCTACCCCTTTCGTTTTTTCCAGCTGTCTGCTGTTTCCCATGCAGCCACCGGCCGACGCGCCACTTGCACTGAAGCGGCGCTCCGCCGCCAGTTTCTTTCTTTTTTTTCTCCGATTCTCCTGAAGTCCTCTCCGCCCGACAGAATAAAGTAACATTGACATGCCGTTGTACGTCGGGATTGAAGACATGACATCGTCAACGAATACACTGTTGCCTGGTTCGGCAGCTGTTGTTCCGTTCCGTCGTCGGCGGTCCCGTGGCATTTGGATGAAGGCGATTCATAGACGGCGGCCGCCGAAGTGCACGAGCTTCTGGCCAAGCGGGAGACGGCAGCGGCGGCGGCGGCAGCGGCGGCGGCGCAGGCGCCGGCGCCGCTGCATCCGACTGTCGCCACCGGGGCAGGGTCTCGCCACCGAGCGATCGGCACGAAAGTGCAAGACGCATGTGAGACGGTACCGCGTGTGGAGCGGTCGGGCGGGTAAACGGGTCGGAGAGCTACTGCTGTGGGTGGGCTGAAGTGCGTTGGGGGGTTGCCGTTGGACCTCTAGCGGCGAGACTCATTGATACAAGGAGCTTCACAATGTCCTTTGCGGACATTGTCTCACGCCAATCCGTCCCGCCTCTGCGCATCGTTGACGGGCACAAACACCAACACATTCATGCACAGACAAACAAAATTGCACAACAGACACAAAAACAGGACAGTTCAGACCCGACCAACGCAGGCACTTGCAGTGATGGGAACGCCGCGCCTCCCATCCCTGTTCAACAACTTTCCGTCTTGGCGGTAACGGCCTCGGCCGCCTCGTACCGCACCTTGTAGTCCGCCTCCGCCTCCGCCACGTATCACGCCCGGCCCGCCTCGGGCACCTCCTTCCACCGGCGCGCGAGCGGGGTCGCGGGCCGTGTCGCAAGTGGCCGCCGCCCCCCCCCAACAGGAGGGCGGGACAAGATGCGCTGCCGCCAGCAGGCGGGCGCCGCGACGACGAGTGAGGCCCACGAGGTCGTCGAGGGGCGGGAGCGGCGGCCGCAAACTGCCGGCGGCGGGACAATGCTCAGACGGAGGGGTCGGGCGATGGCGGCCGCGGAGTTGGCGACCGCAGTGTCAGCGACGGTGGCCACCAACAGCGCCCGGGTGTACAGGGAAATCCTCGCGGGGAGAGAGGTGCGAGGGGTGGCGGGGGCTGTGGCCGCGGCCGCGGTCAAGGCGGTGGCTGAGCCCCGGCGGTCCAGGGGCGGGGCGGGATGCCCTCGCCCCCACCCGCGGCTCGCGAGCCCCTCCGCCGACCCGGAACGCCATAGATGCACGCGCTCCAAACCTCACTGACCCGTCCAACGTGGCAGCCATTGCAAGCCGCGGGCGTTCACGGGAACAAGGGGGGGAAATGACCAGCGAGGGGGGAAGAGAGGCGGCGGCGGGCGGGCGGTCGGGAGGGGGGGGTCGGCGGCAGTGCGGCCAGTCCCATTGGGGCCGAGACGCGTCGTGGCGGACGTGGTGGAGCGGAATAGCATACGCCGCGAAGCCGCGACGCCGCCTCCGCGGAGCGACTCGGTTCCCCACCAGGCGGGGACGCCTCCGTCCCAGCCGGTGGCAACGCACCCCCGGCGCGCCGTGCCATAGGCGAACGGTAGCCGCGGCCGCCACCGCCCCCGCCAGACCGCCATCAGACCACCACCACCACCGCGTCGCGGCCAGCGGTGGCGGCCTGGCGCGTCCGTCTGCCGGTCGCGTCTCGCCGGCCGCGCCGCGACGACAGAGAAGAGGCTCAAAGAAGGAAGCAGCAGAAACGGGCTGAAGAGTGGTGGCAGGGGGCGCCTCCCACGTTGCGCCCGCCCGTCGCGCAGTCAGCAGGACTCGCTGAGCGAGTAAGGGGGGTAGAGCGGCGTGGCTCGGCGCAGGAAAAACGAGGCAAGTCGTCGGATCCTCGCGAGCTCGCGGCGTGGGGCACTCGAGCGTGGTGGAGCAGCCAGCTTCACGACGCTGAAGCCCGCGGCGACGTCACCTCCATCCGTACTTCTCTCGCGCGACGGTAGCAGGACTGCGCCTCCTCGACGTTGGCGGCCTTGTCGCCGTCCACCCGCTGCCTGTACGCAACACCCATCGCGTATTGCGTCGATGCCCACTCCAGCGGCGCCGTCTCCCGCGTCTGCGCCTCGAGGGCGCGGCCGTAGCAGGCCAGCGCCTCCTCGACGTTGGCCGCCTTGTCGCCGTCCACCCGCTGCGTGTACGCGAGGCCCATCGCGTCCTGAGTCGACGCCCAGGCGAGCGGCGCCGTCTCCCGCGTCCGTGCCTCGAGGGCGCGGCCGTAGCAGGCCAGCGCCTCCTCGACGTTGGCGGCCTTGTCGCCGTCCACCAGCTGCGTGTACGCGCAGCCCATCTCGTGCTGCGTCGACGCCCAATCCAGCGGTGCCGTCTCCCGCGTCCGCGCCTCGAGGGCGCGGCCGTAGCAGGCCAGCGCCTCCTCGACGTTGGCCACCTTGTCGCCGTGCACCCGCCGCCTGTGTGCGAGGCCCATCTCGTGCTGCGTCGTCGCCCAGGCGAGTGGCGCCGTCTCCCGCGTCCGCGCCTCGAGGGCACGGCCGTAGCAGGCCAGCGCCTCCTCGACGTTGGCCGCCTTGTCAACTTCCACCCGCTGCGTGTACGCGAAGCCCATCGCGTGCTGGGTCGACGCCCAGGCGAGCGGCGCCGTCTCCCGCGTCCGCGCCTCGAGGGCGCGGCCGTAGCAGGCCAGCGCCTCCTCGACGTTGGCGGCCTTGTCGCCGTCCATTCGTCGCCTGTACGCGCCGCCCATCGCGCACTGCGTCTCCGCCCAGGCGAGCGGCGCCGTCTCCCGCGTCCGTGCCTCGAGGGCGCGGCCGTAGCAGGCCAGCGCCTCCTCGATGTTGGCCGCCTCGTCGCCGATCACCCGAGTCGAGAACGCGATGCCCAAGTCATTTTGCATCTCGCCCCACTGCGTCGGCGCCACGGTTGGCGGTACGATTTGCAGACCGCGCTGCAACAATGTGATAGCTTCCTCCACGTCGTCCGTCATGCCGTACCGACTGCGTCGTAGAAGGGCCGTAGCGAGCCCCCAGCATACGGTGCCATGCAGCACCGGATCGGCCTGCACCTTGTGCACGACGTCGTCGACCACCGGCCGCAGCGACGCCAGCACTAGCTCCGTGTCAGCATTGATCCCAAGAACGGACCCCGACTGCGTGCGAGCACGATTCCACTTGTCACTCATTAAGGAAACCAGCGCCCGCAAATTCCCACTCGCCGCCGCGTGGCGAGCCACGTGGGTGTACCAGTAGCCGTCGTCGGAAGTAGACCAAAAGTTGTAGACGTGCCAGTCGCGGTCATCCGTGGCGGCTGTGGCACCCTCCCTGGCGTACTCCTCCACCAGCCGCTCGTGGGCGGCGCGGCGGTCCTCGCCCAGCAACCTGCGAGCATAGCCGCAGATGACAGGATGGACGACAATGCCCGCCAATTCTCCGTCGGCGCGCTCGCCGCGGAGGAGCCCTGCCCGCTCCAATGCGAGGACGAGCCGACGCACCCCGGGAAGTACCACCTCGCCGCCGACGATGCGGGAATGTGGAGGGGAGGAGCTGCTGCCCTCAGCAGGACTACCGATGGCGCCGAGTTGCGGCCGCCACAGCCGTTCGAGCACGTGAGCACCTACGAGCTCACTGGCCGGCTGGATGCCTACCGCCTCAAACGCCGCGCGACACACATCGTCTGGGAGTAGCGCCCGGCTTAAGTCTAGCGTCGCCCGTACATATCGCCGTGGGTCCAGCTTATTCACGAGGCGGGTAAAGGAGGCGTCCATCCACTTGCTCTTCCACTCCACCACCACTGGACGCCACTCGCCGCGGCTATTTCTGATCAGGGCCGCGAAGATGCCCAGCGACAGCGCGTGGCGCTCCGTCCACTCAAGAACAGGCGCCACCAACGCGTCCTCCTCGGCCTGAGAGAACAATGGCTCGCCCTTGGCAGGCCTCTTGTCGAGGGCCTGGGCGAGAAGTACCCGGGCATCGCCGTCGGGCAAGGAGTCGATGAGAACCCGCTCCGCGCCCGTCACCGAGGCGACGACCACCTCGGACCGGGTGGTGAACAACACCGGTGTGGTCGACGGCACAACCCGCAGAAGCTGATGCAGCAGGCTTGTCTGGTCGTCCAGAACATCGTCGATAATAAGCAGCCACTCGGACGAGTCCGCCACTTTGGCCGCCCGCAAGTACCCTGCGGCCATCTCCAAAACGTCGCCGCGGTTGACTAGGCGCAGCAAGTGCTTGGCTTTGGCCTCGCCACAGAAGCGATGGACCAGCGCCACCGCTGCCGTCGAGAGGGACTCCATCGTTGAAGACTCGTTGAGCTGCACCCAAATGACGCCTCGCGGAACCAGTGCCTGCACCTGCTTGCAGGCCGCCACACCCGCGCAAGCCGTTGTCTTGCCGCTTCCACCGATCGCACAAACGCCCACCCGCGGCGCGTCGGCGCTTCTGTCCCACTGCTCCAGCATTGCAACGATAGTGTGCTCCGCGCGGCCCGGGCTGTCCACACCCGTCACGTAGTTGCCGTCCAACACGGGCGGCCGCCACCCCACCTCGTAGGCCGACAGGTCCGGCTCCTCGACGGTTGGCGCCACATGGTTTCGCCCGAGCGAGGATAGCTTTTTCTGCATCCCACTCATCGTGCGGCGGATCTCGTCGGTCGTATGACCAGCGGCAGCGTGCACGCGCGAGGTGATCTGATCCTTGCCAATACCCTTCAGCAGCCGCTCCCAACCGGCCACGGTATCGCTACCCAGCGCAGCATTGAACTTCGGTGAGAAGAACGTCCTCTCGACGTCCTCCAGCACCTCCTCGACGTCGACCATCAGCATGCACAGCTGCTTCACGTAAGCAGCCGTGAACTCTGTGACAGTACCGCACAGCTCCGCAAAGATGCGGTCGAGCAGGTCACACGCCACGCCCTCACACTGCCCGACCACCGCCTCGCACCGCGCGGCGTGGCCGTCCGCCAACACCGCCAATGCGCCCAACTGGACGACAACCAGGCCGAAGCGTAACGCGGGCCCGACGATCGGTGCGGGCAACAATTGGTCGACCACGTCCGCACCTGTGCCGATGGCGGTGGCGCCCACGCGGGCCCCGGGCGTCGCTGGCGTCAACCAATGCTGTGCGTTGAGCACAAAGCGGCGTCCACGCCGCCCGAGCATCCGCGAGACCATGTTTGGCTGATCGCCTCTTGACGCCGGGAGAGGCGGCAGCACTGCCTGCACAACTTGTTGCACGTGCGCCGCGTTGACCCCCTTGCCTGCGCCGCTGGACAGCAGATCATCCAACGGGGTCAGGAGTGACAACCCGGCCGCGGCCCAAGCCGTGCACACGGCCGCCGACGGCGCCTCGAGCAACAGGGTGACGGCGGACACCTTGGGGGCGTCGCTGTGATCCGTTCCCTTCATAAAGAGCAAACAGTCGGTGTGGGGCACGCCGGCATCCTTGGCGTCGTCGGGCGTCGCCGCCCGCAGGGCGCCGACACCCCCCCGCTCCAGGCGTATGCGCGCCGGGCTGGCCTTGCGGAAATCGTCCTCTGACGCAGGCAGCCCACGCCGGGGGGTGGGCCACAGAACGTAGGCGTCGCGGCCGAGGCACGCGTGCACCTTTGTGCCGTTGGCAATCTCGAGCGTGTCGCGCACACCCGAGAGCACTGTGAACGTAATGATGGGGTAGCCCCGCCCGCGCGCCGCTTCGCTCACGCCGCTCCGGCCGCCGCCGCCCGTACTCGTGCGCCCGTCGGTGCCGCCGCCGCTCCCGCCGTCATGTGCGTGATGGTCCCCGCCTGTGCGGCCTTGAGGGACGTCATTCGCCGCATCTCCGCGGCCAGGAGCATCGGTGCCCGTGTCCGCATGGCCATCAGCGGCCACTCCCAGCCGCGACCGTGCCCCGTTGGAGGAGCTGGGCGCCGGAGCGTCCACCGGAGGGGTGGGACAATCGCCCCTGGCGGAAGCCAAAGATGATGATCCCCCGTCGGTGTCCCCTGTTACGTCAATGGCCGCGGCGGCGGATGGGGAAGCATCGGGGCGAGTCCCCGGCACGACCCCCGCCGGCGGGCGGGCCGCATGCTCGTGACGCGGCGGCCGCGTCGGCCCAGCGCTTCCAGATTCCGGCGCCGCCACAGCGGCCACCACCGCCGGGTCGCCACCACCCCCGCCGCGGCGGCGGCCAAAGCAGGCTCCCCAGAACTTTGCCATCGCGCCCGCTGCCGACGAAACGTCACCTACACGGCGGCGCTACGCTCGGCCCCCCTGCCTGCACAAACGCGGTCGGGTGCACTCGCACGCAACGGACGCCCGCCACCGCCTCCAGCTCACAGTATCCGACGTGCTCCCGCTCTCCCGCGTGTCGTGCCGCGCCCACCGACACACCCGCGCGTGCGCTTCGACGCAAGGCAACGCTCCCGAGTACCGGTACAACTCAGATAATGCCAGCCTTGGAAAGGGGGGTTTGATGCGGTGAATATCGATCCAAGGCTTCGTGTCCAATCACAGCACGCCGCCAAATCAAGCACATGTCCCGGAATGCACGGGTCA
>ENA-ORXT01004345-ORXT01004345.1-marine-metagenome-genome-assembly--contig:-NODE-4345-length-14756-cov-6.398937_pt1 | contig 14756 bp, 17 predicted proteins | sample MGYA00237868_ERZ511482 | MGnify/ENA metagenome assembly ERZ511482 | reverse complement strand
TCAACAACAAGGGGATCGTGCCGCCAAGCGAGACCGCGATCAGGGTGTTGAACGCCAGCGCGGTACCGACCACCAAGCCGAGCCAAGGGTTGCCGCGCCAGACGGTGGCGATAACCGAAATGAGCAGGCCGAGCACGATGCCGTTGATCACACCGACCGCCGCCTCCTTGCGTAGCACGCGGACCACGTCGACCGGGCGGGCGAGACCCAAGGACAATTCGCGAATGCTCACGGCGATGGCCTGGCTGCCACTGCAGCCGCTGATGTTGGCGACCATCGGAAAGAAAATGCCAAGCGCGATCACCTTTTGCAGAGTGTCCTCGAAGTAGGCGATGATGCTGATGCTGATAATGCCGAGCAACATGTTGACGCTGAGCCAAGCAAGGCGGCGACGCGCGCGTTCGAACACCGGCATGGTACGGATTTCCTCGCCGCCGACGATACCGCTGACCTTGAGCAGCGAGGCCCCGGCTTTCTCGGCACCGGCCTCCTCGACGTCCGAACGCAATACCACCCCGACAAGGCGTTCTTGTTTATCCACCACGGGCAGACCGATGAACTCGTTCTCGTCGAAGAACTCAAGCAGATGCAGCAGATCGTCCTCGACGTGTTTGGACACCGGATCGGTGATCATCATTTCGCGCACCGGCGTGTGATCGGGCATCAGCACCAAGTCGCGCAGACGCAGCACGCCGACCAGTCTGTTGCCGTGGTCAACCACGTAGACATATTGCAAGTTGGTCTCGACGTAGTCGTCGGACTTGGCGCGCAGGTCATAAATCACGTCGCCGACGCTCACGGTCTCGCGGAAGGCGAGGAAGTCGGTGGTCATGATACCGCCGGCCGACAGTTCGGGAAAGGCGAGCAGCTTGCGCGCCTCGGCCGCCTCCGTCTCGTCCATGGCAGCGAGAATCGCCTCGGCGGCCTCGTCATCAACATCGTGGAGGATGTCGGCGCGTTCGTCGGCCGCGAGTTCCTCAACGATGGCGGCGGCGCGGCCTGGGCGCATGTCCTCGAGCATGTCGGCGGCGAGTTCGTCGGGGAGATCCTCGAGAATGTCGGCGGCCTCGTCCGGGTCGAGCACGCTCATCAGGTGGACGCGTTGCTCGTCGCTGAGTTCGGAGACCACGCGGGCGGTCTCCATCGGTGTCAAGGCGTGCAGATACGCTTCGAGTTCCGGTATGGAACCGTCTCGGAGCAGTGATAAAAGACTCGTGGAATGATCGGACATGGCACTTGGACGCAGACGCATCTCGGGCTAAGTCAGATTGGTCCCGCAAGCAAACCCCATGTCGAAAAAGATCCTCAGCAGCAAATACAGCCGCCAAAAAAAACCGACCGTCCTGTTGTGCCGGCCCGGTTACGAAAGCAGCCTGGCCGCCGAATCCCCGCCCGCCCTCGATCTGGTGGAAGGCAGCGGCCTGCTGGTCACCAGCGCCCCGCCCGAACGCCCTTGCGTCTTCGAACGCCAACGCGTCCCCCATGCGAGCTGGCTGGGTCCGAAGCAACTGAACCCGATCAGCGTCGCCAGCTTCGACCAACTCGCCGCCGAGCTGCCGCGGCGTGACTGGATCTGGACCATCCACGCATTCTCGCCCGACGGCAGCCTCGACCGCACCGTCGAGTACACCTTCGGACCCGACGGCAGGATCAGCCTCGCCAGCGTGATCGGTGCGGATGGCTCGGTGCTGGAGACGCTGACCTGGAGCATCGGCGACGACGGGTTCGTGGAATCGCTGGTGCGCGAGGGCGCCGATGCGCTGCTGAGCCGCGAGAGCTTCGACCTGGACGGGGGCGGCGAGCTGCAGTCCTCGCTGATCGACAGCGACGGCGACGGTCTCGCCGACCGGGTACGCGGCTACGAGTACGACGACGACGGGGTGGTGAGCGGCACCACGCTGCGCGCGTTGCAGGACGATGCATTGATCGAGCGGCAGGCGTGGCGCTACGAGCGCGGCGCCTGCCTCCGCGGCTGGATGAACTCGGCCCAGCGCTCGCTGTGCGTGTCGTTCCGCTGAACGGCCCCTACAGCCCGAAGGTGCGGCGGTAGAACGCCAGTTCCGCCTCCAGCGCGGTGATCAACGTGTCGCTGCGGCGAAAGCCGTGCGCCTCGCCCTCGAACTCCAGGTACTCGACCGGCACGCCGCGCTGCTCCAGTGCGGCGACGATCATGCGCGACTGGTTTGGCGGCACCACGCGGTCCTCGCTGCCCTGCAGCACGATCATCGGGGTGTCGAACCCGTCCAGGTGGTGGATCGGCGAACGTTCCCGATAGCGTTCCGCCATCTGCGGCCAGGGCCCGACCAGGCCGTCCAGGTAGCAGCTCTCGAACTTGTGCGTGTCGCCGGCCAGCGCTTCCAGGTCGGCCACGCCGTACAGGCTGGCACCGGCGGCGAACACGTCGTGGAAGGCCAGCGCGCACAGCACGGTGAACCCGCCCGCGCTGCCGCCCCGGATCGCCAGCCGGGCCGGGTCGGCCCGGCCGGCATCGATCAGGTGGCGGGCCGCCGCCACGCAGTCCTCGACATCGATCACGCCCCAGGCACCGTCCAGCGCCTTGCGGTAGCGGCGCCCGAAGCCCGAGCTGCCGCGGTAGTTCACATCGACCACGCCGAACCCGCGGCTGGTCCAGAAGCGCACCGCGAGGTTGAGCTGCGAGCGCGCTGCGGAGGTCGGCCCGCCGTGCGCCATGACGATCAGAGGTGCCTGCAGATAATTTTGCAAGGTTGACCCTTCAATCGCTGTCGGGTTGCCGCTGCCCGGCCGGTGGTCAGGGGTGTAGTCCGGGTGCGCCGGTGCGTAGTACAGCGCATGGGCCCGCGCACCGCCGTCCGGGCCGGTGGCGAAGTCGAGCGTCTCGGGTGGTGGCAGGAAACCCGCATCCAGCCCGGTAGCCTGTGCCGGGTGCGCGCACCGTCCGTCGAGCCACACCGACGGGCCCTCGCTGAACGAGGCGGCGATCACCCCGAGTCGGTCGCCGCTGGTGCGCACGGCGTGAAAGGCGGTGCTGCCCTCGAACCCTTGCAGGTGCTCGATGCCGTGGCGGTAGCGTGCCGCGACCGGTGTGCCGTCGGCGCGGAACGCGTAGCGCGACAGGCCGAACACCCAGGGCGGGTAGCCGATCTCGCCGTCGACCTCGAGCACCGGCGCCCCGCGATCCTCGACGTACAGCTGCCACGCATCGGTGGCATCGGACAGCCAGTGCAATCGCCCGTCGGGGGCGAACTCGGGCTGCAGGATCGCGACACCGCCATCGCCGCCCGCCAGCGTGCGCGCGGGACCGATGGCGATGCCGTCCGGGCCGTCGAGGTGCAGCTCGGCGACTCGCAGCCGGGTGTCGTCCCACGGCATGTTCGGGTGGTCCCACTCGATCCAGGCCAGCCGGTCACCGGCCGGCGATACCCGCGCCGGGCCGACGAAGTCCGGCCCGCTCACCAGCTCGACGGTGCGCTCGCTGCCGTCGTTCGCGATCGCCACCAGCAGGTTGCGCGGCTCGCCGACACCTTGGTGGCGCTCGCACACCGCGACCAGCCAGTGCCGGTCCGGCGTCGGTCGCGGTTCGGCGTAGCGCAGGGCGCCCGGGGTGGACGGCGCCGCTGTCAGCAGCAGCGGGCCGGTTCCGTCCTCCGCGGTGCCGTCCAGGCGGCGCAGCCGCTGGTCGGCGTGGTCGACGTACCACACCACGCCGCCCTCGGCCCACCAGGCGCCACCGCCGTACTCGTGCACGGTGGTGCGCACGTTGGCGCCGGGCGGGGTGATCTCGCGTGCAGGCCTTCCCGGCGCACCGTGCATCAGCGCCGCGCGGCCCGCCTCGGCCGGCCGCGATTCCAGCCACCAGACCGTGTCGCCGTCCGGCACCGCCTCGCTGATGCCGACCGCTCCCTGCACCAGCCGCTCGGCGCTGATCGGTGACGGCCAGGCGCCCGGTGCCGGGCGCTCCGTGCCGCCGCTCACGAGGACGTCTCCGCGACCGGCGACGGGGTGCCCAGTGCCTGCCACCGGCTCAGCCGCTTCCAGCGTGCCACCAGCCACGTGAACAGGGCCAGGCACAGCGTGGGCAGGGCGCCGACCTGCAACACCGGTGACAACAGGCTCAGCGGCCGGATGTCGTCGTGACGCCATACCAGCAGCCACAATGCCAGGCCGGTCACCGGCACGACCATCGATGCGTAATGCAGGATTGCCCCCATCAGCCCGAGATAGTGCGGGGGGCGGACCGGCAACCGCAGCGCACGGCCCAGGTGGAACGCCGGCGAGCGGCAGGAGAGCCCGGCCGCGCGCAATTCCCCGCGTGCCGCTTCCAGGCGCATCGAATACGTGGGAACGGTGCTCACTCGATGCTGTCCTCGCGTCCCGGTCGCGTGCCGTCCGCCGAGCGGGCGCGCACGCGGTCACCGGCGGCGGCCGTCATGCCGGTGCCGAACGGTTCGAACATGCCGCCGTTGCGCGACACCTCGAGCGCCAGTCCGGGGAAGGCGCTGTTCATGGACAGCGCGCCGCCGTCCAGCCGCGCGCCCGGTACCGGCACGCGGTAGCGGATGCCGGCCGCGTCCAGCTTGGCCAGCTCTTTGGTGCCCAGCGCGGCGGCGAAGGAGGCGTAGTCGTCCGCCAGGGCTGCGGTGTCGACGCCGCCCCCGGTGGCGGAATAGGTCCGGCCCGGGGCGTAGTCCTGTTCCCACCCGGCGCGGTGCCACGCCCGCTCGGCCAGCGCGAGCAGGCGCGGGAAGACCATGTAGTCGACCTGTTCGGCGCTGCGCACCACCTCGCTCCACAGGTGGCCCTGCAGGCCGGTGACGGTGGCCGGTGCGCCGGTGCCGGTCGCCTGCCAGGGGTTGCCCTCGCGCGTCAGCGAGGTGGCCGCGTTCTGCGGCAGGTTCTCGGGTGCGAACGCGAACACCTTGGCGGTGTCGATGAAGCGGGTGGCCCAGTAGCGACCGCGCTCGGCCGGATCCAGCTCGTGGGTGAAATCGAAGTAGGTGAAGTCGGGCACCGCCACGATGGTCTCGAACCCGCGCTCGACGTAGCCGCCGACCCGGTCGTACCCGTCGCCCTGGCTGATCACTTCCCAGAAGTCCACGCCGGCACGTGCGGTGGCGAGATCCGTGGCGTCGACACCGTCGAGGATGTCCATCCAGGCGTACACGGCCGGTATGCCGGCATCGGCCACCAGCTGCGACACGCGCTGCACGAAGTGGCGCTCCAGCCCGTCGCGCGAGTCCAGCTCGGGGGTGTCGCGGATGTAGGCGGCGCAGGCCGCCGAGTTCTGCCACGGCAGATCCCGCTCGGACTCGTCGACCGTGCCGCCGTTCGGACCGAAACCCGCGCCGGCGAAGACGTTGCGCGCCTCGTCGCCGCCCATGTGCCAGATGTCGAGCGGTGCGCCGGCATCGGCGTACATCGCCGCCACGTCGGTGATGACGCTGTCGATGAAGGCGTAGGTGCCGGGCAGGCAGGGGTTCAGGATGCCGTCGTCGTAGTTCTGGATGGTCAGGTAGCGCGTGGTGTCGGCCGGGTCGTCCAGGCGGATGTCGAGACTGTCGGGGTCGCCGAGACGGCTGGCGCGGGCGCGCATCGCCACCACCGCGGCCCGTGCGTGCGCCGGCATGTCGAACTCGGGGATGACCGCGATGTGGCGCGCGGTCGCGTAGCGCAGCAGCTCGATGAAATCGGCCCGGGTGAAGAAGCCGCTGCCGGCGTTGTCGCTGCCGGCACCCGAACCCAGCTGCGGCATCAGGCCTTCGCCCTCGAACACGTCGCCCTGCGCATCGGTCCGGAACGCGCGGCGCCCGCCGACCGAGGCGAGCTCGGGCAGCGAGGGGATCTCCAGCCGCCAGCCCTCGTCGTCCGACAGGTGCAGATGCAGCACGTTGAGCTTGTAGGCCGCCATCTGGTCGAGCAACCGTTCCACCGTCGCCCGCGGGTGCATGTTGCGGGCGACATCCAGGTGCATGGCGCGGAACCCGAACCGCGGCGCGTCGCTGACCGTCACGTGCGGGATGGTGGGCGTACCCGGGCGCACCAGCCCCAGCACCGACTGGGCGGCGTGGAACAGCCCGGCCTGGTCGCCGCCGGTGATGGCGATGCCGGCCGCATCCACCCGCAGCGTGTAGGCGCCGGCGGCCAGGGTGGCGTCCAGCGACGCCGTCAGCGGCGTGCCGTCGCGGGTGGACAGGAAGCTGCCCTGCCGTTCGCCGATCGCGGCGGCCGAATCGGCCGACAGCGCGGTGCCGGCGAACGAGATGCCGGCGGACACGTCCAGCGCACCGGTGCCGAGGGTCATCGATGCGGGCCGCGGCACGATGCGCGCCTGGATGGCGACATCGCTCGCGGTGGCGGCCCGTGCGGCGACGTCGCGGTTGGCCTCGAAGCGGGTGGCGGGGGTGGCCAGCGGCGCCGGTTCACCGTTGAACTGCAGGCGGTTGTCGCCCTCGATCGGAGCGGCCCAGCCCTGTTCGGTGGCCGGGCCGGTACCGTTCGGCTCGGTGCCGGCAACCTGCAGCGGTGCCTCGCCGTCGCGCACCAGCCAGTAGCGTGGCAGGAAGTCGGACTGCATCAGGTGGGAGAACTCGGTCACCAGGCGGATCGTCTCGACCGGGCCGTCGAACCCGTCGAACCCGGCGTCGGGGGTGATCACGTGCAGGTCGCCGTTGACACGCGCCACGTCCAGCCCGTCGCTGTCCACGCGCAGGATGCGGCGGATGCTGTGGAAGTACAGCTTCCAGCCGCCGTCGTCGAGCGCGCCCGCGGCGTCCTTGATGTGCAGGTTGGTGACGCTGCATGCGTCGAAGGCCGCACCCAGTGCGCCGCAGTCCCAGGGCGAGTCGCCGCCCTGGTTCTCCACCACCTCGTAGAGCACCGCCAGCGCGTTCGCGTCGGCCGCCAGGCGGGCCCGGCCCGTGGCCGAGACCAGCGTGGTGTCGTCGACGGCGCGCGAGGTGCGCGGCAGCACCGTGGCGGGCTGGCTCAGGTCGGCAGCCGGCGTCCGAGCGCCGCCGTTGCCGTCACCGCCGGCCGGGGGCGAGATCACGCTGGGGCCGTCACCGGGTTCGCCGCCGCCGTCGGCGCTTCCGCCACAGGCGCTCAGGCCCAGTGCGCCCAGTGCGAAGAGAGCCGCCACGAAAGGTCGGACGAAGGGTGTGTCTCGCTGCATGCAGGCATGATAGACGGCTGCCCGGCGCTTGCCCGTGCGCCATTACCGCACGTCGTGCCAATTGCATGAGCATCGCCCCCGCCAGCCGCACCGACACGCTCGAACTGCTCGCGGTCAGCGCGATCTGGGGCGCATCCTTCCTGTGCATCACCATCGCGCTGGTCGATCTGGCGCCGCTGGAGATCGCCGCCTGGCGTCTGGGCGGAGCGGCGCTGGTGCTGCTGGTCTTCGTGCGCTGGCGCCGGCTGCCGCTGCCGCTGGACCGGCGCAGCCTGCTGCTGTTCCTGCTCATCGGTGCGTTCAACGGCGCGATCCCGTTCACGCTGATCAGCTGGGGCCAGCAGAGCGTGACCAGCTCCACCACCGCGATCCTGATCGCCACATCCCCGTTCGCCACACTGGCGCTGTCGCACGTGCTGTCCGACGACGAACCGTTCGGCTGGGACCGGCTGGCCGGTATGTCGCTCGGGTTCGTCGGCATCCTGGTGCTGTTCATCGGTGCGGGCAGCGAGGCCGGAGTCGGGGCCGGAGCCGGGGCGGGTGGCGGTGCGGACAGCGGCGGCGGCGGCGTTGGCGCATCGGCGCTGCCCGGCATGGCGGCGATCGTGGCGGCGGCCTGCTGCTACGCCCTGTCGGGCATCCTGATCCGGCGGCTGACCGGCGTGCCCGGGCTGTCGGTCGCCGCCGGCACGCTGTGCGCGGGTGCGCTGCTGCTGCTGCCGTTCCTGCTGGTGGTGCACCCGCCGTGGCGGGTGTCGGCCGGTGCGCAGGCCAGCGCCGCGCTGGCATTCCTGATCCTGGGCCCGACCGCGCTGGCCTACGTGATGCGCGCGCGCATCGTGCAGCGCAACGGTGCGGTGTTCATGTCCGGTGTCGGCTACCTGATCCCGCTGTTCGCGGTGCTGTGGGGCTGGCTGTTCCTGGACGAGCGTCCGTCGTCGCGGGTGTTCATCGCCTTGTCACTGGTGCTCGCCGGCATCGCCGTCGGGCAGTGGCGCTCGTATACTGGCCGACTTCCCCGAAAACGATGAAGAGTCACACGATGGCGAACGCCGCCCCCTGGACCGAACCGATGCCCGAGGAACAGTTCGGCATCATGCGCGACATCATCGCCGCCCCCAGCCCGATCGGGCTGGAGTCGGCGATGACCATCGGCGTGCTCAAGCCCTACTTCGAGACCTTCATGCCGGACGGCTGGGGCATGCACCGCTTCGGCGGCAACGCCAGCGTGGTGTGGGACACCCACCCGGGCGAGGACGAGCGGTTCAGCATCATGCTGGTCGGCCACGCCGACAAGATCCGCCTGCAGGTGAGAAAGATCGCCGCCGACGGCAAGGTGTGGGTCAACAGCGACAGCTTCCTGCCCACCACGCTGATCGGCCATGAGGTGACGCTGTTCAGCGAGGATCCCGAGCAGCCCGGACGCTACCGGTCGCTGTCGGGCGGCACCATCGAGGCGCTGGGCGCGATCCACTTCTCGGACCCCGCGCAGCGCACCGGCGACAAGGGCATCCGTCCCAACTCGCTGTACCTGGACCTGCAGATCCACGGCAAGAACAAGGCGGACCAGGTCAAGCGGCTGGGCGTGAAGCCGGGGGATTCGTTGATCCTGGACCGGCCGATCAAGCGCGGGTTCAGTCCGGACACCTTCTACGGGGCGTATCTGGACAACGGGCTGGGCTCGTTCGTGACCGCCGAGGTGGCCAAGCTGATCGCCGAAGCCGGTGGCACGAAGAAGGTGCGCGTGCTGTTCGCGGTCGCCTCGCACGAGGAGATCGGCCGGTTCGGCTCGCGCGTGCTGGCGGGCCACTTCGAGCCGGACGTGCTGATCGGCATCGACGTCAACCACGACTACGTGGCCGCCCCCGGCATCGGCGACCGCAACATGCAGCCGCTGGAGATGGGCAAGGGGTTCACCGTGTCCACGGGCGCCATCGTCAGCGAGGCGTTGAACGCGCGCATCAAGCGTGCCGCGAAGGCGCACGACATCCCGATGCAGCTGGACGTGAACGGGCGCGACACCGGTACCGACGCGATGGCCTCGGTGCTGGCAAGCGTCGACAGCGCGGCCACCTCGATCGGCTTCCCGACCCGCAACATGCACACCATCTCGGAGTCCGGGCACACCGGGGACGTGCTGTGCGCCATCCATGTGCTCAAGGAGACCATCATGGCGATGGACGAGGAGAGCGATCCGGCCGCGGCGTTGCGCGACGAGCACCCGCGCCTGGACGGCATCGAGGCGATCGAGCACCAGGGGTTCGACAAGATCGAGACCGACAAGACGGCCAAGGATCAGCCGGCGGAGTGATGAACCACCACTGCTGCCGGTATCGACTACGACATCGTCCGGGACGTGCGGTTGGCGTGAACTCCATGCCCCCTTGCCGTATCCCGATACTGTCGGATGTCGTGGTACGTCGCCGGACGCTGACAGGCCGTTGCACTGCGGCTCTCGGCGAGTCGGCAGACAGCGAATCGGCAAACGTGCCGGCATGCGGTGGAACGTGAAGATGGTGTCCCGGGAGGACCCCACATCACGTCGGTAAGCGTCTGTTTTCGTTACCTTGGTTGCTCTGTCGCCCGGCGCTGTACCCCTATCTGTACCCCCGATCGTCCTCGCTGGGCAGCAGTTGAGAGAGTCTCACGCGTGCAAGGGGCCGCTCGTGACCGGCACGCTCCAATGGTGCGCGTGTTCCTCGAACTTGACCATGCCGGTCGGTGGCTCCGCGTCGACTGCGTCGCGCAGGGCCTCCAGCAGCCTCCGGAACTCCAGACGCCGTTCGGTCTGCATGCGCTCGGCATAGAGCCCTCGCAGCATGCCCTCGATACCGGCACGCAACCGCGATCCGCCCGCCTCGGCCTGACGAATGATCTGTCCGTCGCTGAACCCGAGCAGCTGACCGAGCTCGCGCTGCGTGCAGTCCATGGACTCGCGCAGGAAGCGAACCTCTGGCCCGATCAATGCGCGCTCGAGTCCGAGCAGATGCTCACCGATGGCTTGGTGCAGGCCGTCGACGTTGTTGATGCGGATACCTTCCCCGTGCCCGGTCTGGACGATCTCGAATCCGTTGGCCAGCCAGACGTTGTCGAGCCCGCTCTCGATGTAGTGATACCTGTCCATGCTCAACCCCTTTGCTAGTGCGATGCCATGCGGATGACCGTCACGACGACCACCGCGCCTCCAGCGTCATCAAAATCGAATGCCACAACGACCTTCACTGCCCCGTCAGCGGCGCCCTCGAATTCCGCCTTCCACCCGCTGTCGGATGGATACGGACCCACGGCAATCCGTCCCTGCGATAGCACCCTGCGAACACGCACCGCCGTCACGTCGCGCTCAAGCATCCGTTCGATCGCGTGCCTGCTGACGATGTACCGCCAGTCGCCTGTCTCGGCAAGTGCACAACGCACGGCCAGACGGACGTCCGTTTCGGTAAACACGCTCGGCTTCATCGGTCGTCCTGTCGACTGCCGCGCATCTTGGGGACGCTATCGGCCACGCCGAAGGAAGGTATAGTTTTTATACCTGTAGGTGTCAAAAGGTGCCAGAAAGTTCTGGCGGCAGTTCGAGCGGTGCGACTGCGATCTCGTCGAACCCCCGCGCACGGGTACTCGACTCGGTGTCGCGGCAGGAAAGGCGATCGACGTGCGGCACCGCGGGTGCCGTGGCGGGCGTGACGGGCCCGTGGCTGGCGGTGGTGGATTTACCCGGTGGTGTCAGTAGCTTGCCGGCGGGTGGGGCCTTGTGCGCGGAATGCAGGCGCCGGCGACGTGGCCCGGCATCCGGCACAGGACGATGTCCGCACCCCACACACGAGAACGACCCGCCAGATCGCTCCAGCGGGCCGCTCGGGCACTGCGATGGTCGGGCAGGCTACCGGTCGGCAATCTCGTCAGCCGCGCCGACCCTCATGGACCGCGCCGCATCCTCGATGCTCGCCTGCACCTGCTCGACGGCCACCTGCACCCGCGCCGTAGCCTGCTGTACCTCGCTGACCAGCCGGCGAGCTTCCGGGTCCGCTGGCACCCGATCGCTGGCCTGCGCGCTCGACAGGCTGAGCACGAGCGCGACGACGGCGATCAGGAGGACAGCGCCCCTCACGAGCGGGCGTCCTGCTCGCCGGCCACCCGGTCCGCCACGAGCTCGTGCAGCTGCGCGGCGTGACCGGGCGTCTCGCGGTCGATCGTCGCAATCATCGCGGCCCGCTCCTCGGCCGGCGCATCGGCGACCAGTGACGCCAGGGAGACGGGCAGATCGAACCGTTCGCCAACCAGCGACGACACGGAAGCGGCCAGGTCGAACGGCGCGGTGTTGCCCGGCGTCGATGCGGCGGCACCCTCGGCGCCGATCTTCACCGGTGATGGGCTCGCGTCTGGCCGCGATCCCACCGGGCGACTCCTCGCGCCAGATCAGCGCATCTCCCCGGTGTTGAGCATCCGGGCAATGATCCGCCGGTCGAGCAGCCCGGCCGCGGCCTGAAACCCACGATCGCACAGCTCTGCGTCCAAGTTGCCGCCTTCATAGCAGGCATCGAGAAACATCTGCAGCGCTTCGGTGAGCATCTCGCCGGCCTCAACACGGTCGCTTTCCTGAAGCATCACGTCCAGTGCTTCGCAGGAGGCCACCGTCCCCAAGAGTTCGATCGTCAGTCAACACCTCGCCGGCGATGGCGCGGACAACACACCCGCGATGCCGCTACGGTGCGCATGAAATACTGTCCGACCAGACGAACCTCGATATGCACCGCCTCGGCACACTTCTTCTTCCGATGTTGGTCCTCGCTTGCAGCGGTGGCTCGAACAACGACGACCCGAATACCACTCTCGTGCGTGACGACGGCACGACGGCCGACATCGGCTATTTGTTGAACGGAGAATCGTCAACCGACAACCGCTCGAACTGGATCTGCTCCGCTGTGCAACAGGGAACCGGCGAACAGCAGACCTACGTGTTCGCGGTCTGGCGCAACGGACGTGGGAACAGCAGCGCGGCAGGAGCGTTCTCCTGGGAGTTGAACGGCAGCGATGTCGAGATCAGCCCCGATGCCGGCGGCTTCTCGATCGTCGGCGAGCTGGCGCACGATGTCGCACGCGATCGGATCGCATTCATCGAGTTCCAAGGCACCGGCAGCATTCTGCGCACGCTATGCCAGCGCGAGTTCTCCGGCTGACCGGTACCGCAAGCGGCGGGTCAGCGACCGGACTCGATGCGGTCCATCACGCGTAGCAGCAGACTGTCGTGCCGCATAGCCAGCCTCGTGAATGTCGTCACGCGCATGTTCGCCGGACGATCACCGTGCGGGGCGAGCACGTCGTCCGACCAACCGAGACGAGCGCGAAGCTGTCGCAGCCTCGTCAACAACCGTTCATTCGAGTTCTTGCGTTGCGACGGATAGATCAGGTCGTGGCAGCGACGGCACGCGAAGAAGCCGGCATGCAGATACAGCGTTGCGGTTCGCTTCTCGCACAACACCATCGGGCACCAGAACCAGGTGCGCACGCCACCGATCTTCATCGGCTGCTCCTCGACGGTGACCACCGCATCGTTGCCAAGCCCGAGTTCATCGACGAACCGGAGCCCGCTCTCGGTGCGTGTGATCGTGAAGTGGCTTGACGCGCCAGCGTCATCCGGCGCATCAGCCTGCACCGCCACGCGAGCACCGGGCACGAGCAGCCCGTTCTCGCGCGCGACCTCGACGCTCAAAGCAACGGCGTCTGACACCAGCGGACGGCTCACCGAACGCCACCACCGGACAGGCCTCTCGCGCGCGCGCGCGCGCCCGAGCACCTCAAGTCGAAATCCTCGGCGAGTCCAGCCCCTCGACCTTCTGCATCGCTCATCGACCGGTTCCTCCGCTGCGACGCTTCGCAGCCCGATCGAGCACGCCCTTCGCCCACCCGGACAGCGTGCGCTCACCGGCCGCGGCGCTGTAGGCCGCGTACTGCGCGTCGGTCACCCGGAGCTGCATCACCCGCGTTGCCTTGCCCTCGGCCATCGCCGGTCGCCCGCGCCTGCGCTTGTGCTCATAGTCACCCACGGTAGTCATCCCGCCCATCGTTGCTTGCGTCGTTCGATTTATTGTATCTACAATAAATTCCGCTCGGGTGACCCGAGAACAGCGACAAACGGAGATGAACACGATGACTCGAACCGACCCGATCAACACCCTCCTGGCTTCGATGACAAGCGAGCTTCTCACCCTCGACGCTTCGTGCTTCGATGACGAGCGTCCGCTGTCTCCCGCCGATCGCCTGACCGTTTTGGATTCCGCACTGTTCAGCCTCGCAGCCGTTCGGAAGCTGGCTGAGAAGACGGACGATCCTGACTTGGCCTTCGCGGCCAGCGTGCCCGAGCAGTTGGTCGGCCTGCGGCTCGACGGTGCGTTGTCGGGCCTGCCGGCGGATCTGGTCACAGCGACAGTGCATCGCGCTGAAGGCGTGCTGTCGCTCGCACGCGGTGCGCTGGCCGCCGATGCTGACTGTGACATCGGCTCGGCCGTCGATGCCGCGCTCTCGCTGTTGGCGGTGCTGGCCGAGGTCATGGCGCATGTACCGGTGGCTCGTGCGCTCGACGTGGCAGCGTGACGCGCCGCGTCGCGTTGGCCGCAGCGATGCTGGCACCCGCGATCGGATCGGCTGACAACACGTTGTCCACCGACGCCGTCAGCTTCTTGCCGGCCAGGTGCAAGCGGCGAACGCGGCGAAGCCTGCCAGCGTCAGCGTGGCGGCATGCGGTGCGGTGCTGCCATCGTGGGCGGTGCTGAAGCCTGTCGCATCGGGCACCAGCAGCTCCAGCGGCAGCACGATGCGCCAGGGTATCCGATCAGCCCGGTAGGCCAGTAGCGGGTGCAGTCCGGCATCCGTCGCCTGTCGCACCGTCTGGTGCCACCAGCCGACCACCTCGGCCGGCGGCGCTGATCGGGGGCGCTTGCACTCAATGGCGTACCGGCGCAGCAGCATGGCGACGTCGGATGCGCTGACAGGCTCGGGCGCCAGATCGAGCCCATCCGTGCGGTGCTGGTCCAGTTGCCGTGCCAGGTGTGCGCCCAGCACGTCCAGAACGGCGGCGGCGAACTCGCCCTCACCGGATGCGCCCTTGCGTCTAGCGTTCGTCATCGGGATGCCTCCAGCGCATCGGCCGCGCTATGCAGCCGTGTCGCCAGCGTTCGCAGCTCGGCAGGGTCGCCGGTCGTCATCGCGCCCGTGAGCGTCACCACGGGCGTGTCGTTGCCGTTGCGGCGCAGGCGCACTTCCACGTCGTGCTCGTCGTCGGCAGGTGGTGTCAGCGGATCGGGCGGGCACGGCGGACGGTCGGCGGCGAGTGCTCTCCAGTCGCGGGACGGGCTCGGTGTCGGTGGTCGGCGGCGGCGGGCGGTCATGGCGCGTCCCCTACTGCCAGCTCGTCGCCGACATCGGCAAGGGCTACCAGCCAGTCGTCGAGCACGGCACCCGCGCGTACCAGCGCCGCATCGCCCAGCACCACGCGGGCGGCGTTCAGCGAACGGAACCCCAAGGCTGCGCCCAGCTCTCGCCGAGCACGGGCGAGCAGTCGATGCCGGTCCGCCCGGTAGCCTCGTGCGTCGAGCAGTGCCGCCCACGCTTC
>ENA-ORXT01004344-ORXT01004344.1-marine-metagenome-genome-assembly--contig:-NODE-4344-length-14758-cov-4.596145_pt1 | contig 14758 bp, 6 predicted proteins | sample MGYA00237868_ERZ511482 | MGnify/ENA metagenome assembly ERZ511482 | reverse complement strand
CCACGACGACCATCCCGGCCGATGTGCTGTACCAGGCCGCGACGGATCATGACCTCGTCCTCATCCTGCGCCGGGAAGACGGTACGGAGGTTGCCCGCAAAACTTTGTCCGCAAAAGCCGGCTACGGCCGCCGCGCCGACGAGTTCGTGCTCACCGCACCCTTCGCGGACGGTACCGAGTTGGTGATGGAAGCTGAGCTCCGCCCCGTCGGCGGTGGCGACACCGACGTCGTCACCCTCGCCCGCGTCCTCATGAACGTGGGCGGCCGGACCACCGGTAACAACAACCCGTTGCTGAGCAAGCCATCCGTCAGCCCTAACCCGGCAACCGACGTACTCAACGTCTCCGGCATCCGCCTCAACGCCTCCTACCAGGTGTACGATTTGATCGGCCGTAATCTGCTCAACGGCACCGTCACTTCGGGTTCCGGCCTCAGCGTACGTGACCTGAAGCCCGGCGCTTATGTACTGCGCATCGAAGGCTACGCGCCCGTGCGCTTCGTCAAGCGGTAACTAACGAGGTTTTTAAAAACCTTCCTTCGCACCCGCGTTCCCGCCCAAATGATCCTCATGATCAGGGCGGGAACGCGGGTGCTTTGGTTTGGGGCAAGGGCGTTGGTGTTCCATACCCGCCCCGGATATAACACCGGCCGAGGGTTACCCCAAAGAAAACCGGCCCGCCCGGGCACTTCAAGTACCCGACCGAGCCGGCAAAATAATTCAGTGAGCAGTTTAATTTCGGGCCTTCCGGTCGCTTATTCCATCTCGATTTTAACCACCGTCACCGTTTCGTTCATCGGCGCGTTCGGCAGGGTGATCGAGCTTTCGTGGCGATTGAAGACATAGTCGATCTCCTCGCCCGTTTCCAGCATCGTCACGCGCTTAATGGGGAACTTGGGCGGGTAATTGATCGGCCCCATGCTCTTAAGTTCCACTTTCTTGCCTTGTTCCGGCGCGCCTAGGAAAAAGACGTAAATCGTCTTCTGATCCTTGGATTCCGTAAAGCGGACGTCACTCGCCGAGTATTCGATGGTCGCCGTCTGACCACCGTATTTTCCATCCTTGACCGCGGCCGAACCAAAGCCGTACTCCAGGCGCGGACGCGTACCGTAAATGGCCTCGCCGTGCACCTTCAGCCACCGGCCCATCTCCGTCAGCACGTCTTTCTGCGCCTGGGGGATGGAGCCGTCCGCCAGCGGGGAGATGTTGAGCAGTACGATACCATTCTTGCTTATCACGTCCACGAAGTTGCGCAGCACCAGTTTCGGGTCTTTGTACGTCTGCCCCTTCACGTGGCTCCAGCTCTGGTTGCTGAGCGTGATGTCCGTCAGCCAAACGCGCTCGGACACATCCTTCTTACCCCCCTGCTCGATGTCGAGAATACTGACCTCCAGCGGGAGGTCGTCTTTCTTGTGAGCGATCACGACCTCCTTGCCTTGCTCGGCGGCGTGATTGAGATAGTAGGCACAGAAAGCCTGACGGTGCGCTTCGGGAATCATGTTCAGCCAAACGTCGAACCAGATGATGTCCGGGTCGTACTTATCGATGACCTCTTCCAGCTGGCCGAGCCAGTAGGGGTACCACTCCTCTTCCGGTACGTTGCCGTATAGCCAGCGGGTGGGCTCGTCGGTGGCGCTCGTCGCCCAGTCGGGGTTGTACGGGAAATGGCTGTCCCAGCCCGTCCAGTATTCCTTGTCTTCGGCGTTGCGCTGCAGGTTACGGGCGTGGTGGAAACTGGTGATCAGTTTCATGTCGCGCTTACGGAGTGCTTCGGCCAGCTCGCCGGTAATGTCCCGCTTGGGGCCCATCTTCACCGCGTTCCAGGGGTTGATCTCGCTGTCCCACATGGCGAAGCCGTCGTGGTGCTGAGCGACGGGGCCGCCCCACTTCGCGCCTGCGTCCTGCATAAGTTGCGCCCATTCCTCGGCGTCGAATTTTTCGGCCGTGAACATGGGAATGAAATCGTGGTAGTTGAATTCGGACTGATCGCCGAAAGTCTCTTTATGAAACTCGAACTCCTTGCTGCCCTCGATGTACATGTTGCGCGGGTACCACTCGCTGCCGAAATCCGGCACGTTGTAAGGGCCCCAATGCGCATAGATGCCGAGTTTGGAATCCGCGAACCATTCGGGGTCTTCCTTCACTTTTTCCAGGGATGCCCAATCGGTGGTGAATGGGGCGTCGCCCGTCGCGGCGGCGGACGTGGCGGAGCCTTCAACCGCCGCCGCGCCGGCTTGCTCGCAGCGGGTGAGACCGATCGTGATGCTCAGGGCGCACAGACATAAAATTAAGTTTTGCATGTTGAAAGCTGCGTTTAAGGCGATGATTGTCCCGGCGGTGTCCGATAAGATCAGCGTGGCCGTCGTAGCGGCGGATGCCCGCCCGTCGACTTGCCGATCTTGCCGGCTTACCGACGAATGAGTTTATGATGAGAAACCGTTCCGCGGTGGGTCAGTCGGCAGACGTACCCGCCCGTCGGAAGATCGTTTAAAGAAAGGTTGAATGTACGACCGGTTACCGATTGGCCGGTCCGGAAAATCAACGCACCCGCCTGGTCGAACAGCTCGATGGTTGCCTCTCCGCCGGGCTGGTCGGGCCGGACGGTAAGCACGTCACCGGTCAGTGGGTTGGGGTATATGGCGCGGCCGGCGGCCCGGTCACGCACCCTGAGCTCGACGGGTTGCAACGTCGGGCAGGAGCCGTTACCGGCGATGGTATCCACCAGCACGGCATCCCGCGTCCGCGCCAAACCCCGAAACACTTCCCCTTCCTCCACCTCGACGGTGACGGGGTCGAGGCGGGGAAAGGCCTCCGTCGCCGATCGTCGGATCAACAGCGTAGCGTTGTCACCCGACCATTCAGTGGTCACGACGGGCGCGCCGGGCGTTGCGGCGCAGGTACTCGTCGCGGCGTGAGCGATACGGTACCACTCCCCCGCTCCGCGCAGGCCGATCAGCGCGTCCCAGGGCATTCCCCGGTGTACGACGTCAGGCTGGTGCGCGTAACTGACCGTTATACTGTCGATGTTCGTTGTTCCCGCGGGCGCGCCGAAGTGAACCGGCACCGCGGCGTGGGAGAGGTAGCTCGATCCACCGTCAACCTCGCGTAGCCAGGTATTTCCCCCCGCGTGCAGTGATAACCGCGTGGCACCGGGCGGCGTTTCCACCGCCAGCCAGTGGCCCGCGGTCGTTCCGTCGTTCCGGATCAGCAAAGCGGGGTCCGTACCGTTCTCCGCTTTGCGCACGGCGTTGACGGCCACGTCGGGCCGGCCGTCCAGGTTGTAATCCGCCACGGCTAAACCACGCCCCATCGTAATGAGGTCGGTCATGCCGCCGGTAGCGGATGCGTCGGTGAAGGAGCCGTCCCCATTGTTGCGAAAATAGCTCATGGGTTGTGCCGCGTTATCCACTTCCGCCACTTCACCGTTGGTAACGACGAGGTCTTCGTAACCGTCGAGATTAAAGTCGGCGAAAGTCGCTCCCCAACTCGTGAGCTCGGGCAAAGCCACGCCGGCTTGAATGGACTGGAAACGAAAAAAGGCGCCACCCTCCGTATTCTCGAAGAGCGGGTTTTCGCGAATGTTAGTGACGTAGATATCCACGTCACCGTCGTTGTCGTAATCGCCCCGGGCAACGCCCATACCGTTAATGGTGGCGGCGCTGCCGGAGCTTTCCGCCCGCCGTTCGAAGCGGGGGAAAAGATTGCGAAAATACTCGTTAGGCTCGATCAGGTAGCCGTAATCGTTGGCGACGTAGATGTCTTGCCGGCCGTCGTTGTCCAGGTCGGCGAAGGTGGCGCCGAGGCCGCACCCCGCGTCGTCCAGTCCGACGGCGGCGGCGATCTCCGTAAAACGAAAATCACCGTCGTTGCGGTAGAGGAAGTTCGGCTGTCCGCCGTCCTGCGCCTCCGGCCCGGCCAGGTAGTTGGTCACGTAAACATCGGGGTCGCCGTCGCCGTCGATATCCCCCACGGTTGCCGAAGCACCGTAAGAAGTATGCGTAACGCCGGCTTCCACGGTCACGTCCCGAAATTCGCCCTCCCCGGTATTCCGAAGCAGGCGGCAGGTTTGCCCGCGCGACGTCGTAAAGAACAGGTCCGTTAAACCGTCGCCGTCGAAGTCAGCGCAAACCACGCCCATGACATCGCTTTGGCCCAGCAGGCTTGCGGTTTCCGTCACGTCGGTGAACGTTCCGTCCCAGTTGTTGCGGTACAGGCGTACAGCGCGCAGACCGTTGGTCATCAGCAAATCGGGATAGCGGTCGCTGTTGTAATCGAGCCAGGCGACGCCGCCGGCTATGATGTCCGGGTCGACGGCGTGATTCTCTATCCCCGCTTCCGCGTTTACTTCCTTAAACCGCTGCGCCGTCAGGCCTCCGGTAGCGGCCAGCCAACTTATCAGCAACGGGAAAAGAAGTTTTTGCATAATTACGTCGGGCGAGAGCAACGAACAATTAAAATTAACGGCAAAGGTTTCCGGCGTGTCCCGTTTCGGTTCGCCCCCCTCGCTTTGAAACGGGAGTGGCCCTCACCACGAGGTTAGGGCCACTCCTTACGTCTCAAAACCGGTGAGTTTACCGGGCTTACGCTTCGATTATTTTACGGTTGCGGTGATGTAAGCGTTGATGTCCATATTATCCGCGGCACCGCCACCGACCTGTACACCGGATTCGGAAACGGGACCTTCGAGGATGGCGGTAATGCGCGCGCCGCCGTTACGGGCACCGCGGGATTCGATGGTGATCGTTTTGCCGTCGGCACTCAAGGTGGCTACCGGAATCTGTTCCATGTTACCGAAAGTGTTGTGAAAGCGCAAGTCCGTCACCGGCTGGCTGAAGGTCAGGGTGGAGCCCGTATCGCCGAGGAAGCTGAACTCGAAACCTACGTCACGCAGATCATCCAGGCTGGCGTCGCCACTTCCGGAAAACACGACGCTGAGCTCGGGGCTGGCGGGGTTGCTGGGGTTGGTTCCCGGGCAACGGTAGCCTTCCACGCTGGGATTCAGTACGTTCACGGCGGGGTTACAGCCCCAGGCGAAGAGCACGCCCTGTGATACGGAGTTGAAGGTTTTACCGTTCGCGGAAGCGGTCAGCATCTGATTGGGGTCCATCTGAGGATATAAGAAATCGAGCCAGTCGGGGTCGCTACCGTAGAAGGTCAGCGTTTGATCCACCGCACCCAGAATGCTCTCGCTGGCGAAGGTGATACCGCTGCCGGTGGGGAGGCTGAGCGTGTAATCCGTACCGGCCGTCAGGGCACTGTTGTCGAAATTCAGTTTCAGGTGGTTGCCGGCACCGGACCAAGCGGGAATTTCCGCGCCGGTGATCGCTACCGAGCTGCCGTCGGACCCGGTCAGGGTGAACGAACTAGCGATGCCGGCGGGCAGATCCGCCAGTGCCTCGTCCATGCTCAGCAGAATGGATGACCCATCACGGTCGAAATCGACGGTACGGGGTCCCAGAATCGGCACCGATACGATTTGAATGAAATCCTCCTTACGCACTTCGGTTACAAAGTTGGTAGCGCGGCGAATTACTTTGAGGTATACATCGTAAGAACCTACGTTGTCATAAGTCACCACCGGGTTATTACCATAAATGGTGTCTTCGCTGATGCCCTCGAACACCCAGAGGTAGAGGATGGAAGAATCTAGCGCCGGCATGGTAGCGGGGATGGTGCCCACACCCTGCGTCAGGTTGTTAAATTGAACGGGGCTACCGGGCAGGGACTGCGCCGGCGTCGCGCTGAAATCAGCAACGACCAGCGGGAAAACCTCGATTTTCAGCAGGCGACGTTCTGTGCTGCCGTCAGCGAAAGTCGTCGTAACCCGCGTGTCGAAAACACCGGATTCTTCATAAAGCACCTCCGGGCTTTGCTCGGTTGACGTTTCGGGAACGCCACCGTCAAAAGTCCATTCGCGGCTAACGCCGGTCTTGGAACTATCTTGGTAAGTAATGGTCTGACCGGCGTCGATGTTGAGCCGGCTCGCTTTGATAAAGAAGTCAACCGGACGGAAATTGTCGAAGTTGTCATCCTCTACACAAGCAGTATAAGTAAGTGCCATGAAGGCCAGGCAGATTGTAAAGAGAAAGCCTGATTGGTTGATGGAAGGTAATTTCATATTTAAGCCTATGAGTTGATGTAAAACTCACGGGCCGCTATCTCCTAATGCTGAGAGTCGACCCGTGCATGATCAATGTAAATGTCCGTTGATATCCCGTCTTGTCGCGCAACGAATGTTTAAAAGCGGAACACAAATGGATTATCAGGACGAATCAGGGGTGATCCCCGTCTTTTTACGGACTTTTATCCACAATCGGGCGCGGACGCGGGTGCTGAGGAATTTTGGGAAAAGCCGTGGATTTCTCCGATTTCACCGGTACAACACCCACGCCGGTGCGTCAGTTCAACCCCCGTTTACCATTCCAGCATTCGCAGGGTACCGTCGTTGACCGCCACCAGCATTCCGTTTCCGCCTTTCACCGTCCGGATGGGATATAAGCCCTTCACGTTAAGCGGTAAGAAGAGGCCGGCCTCCGTAGGGGAAACGGAGGTGTAATTCAGGTCTTTACCGCCCAGCAGTACCGTCCCCACCCCGGCGTCCGCTCGCGTAGTTTCGATCTCCACCTCGAATTTGTTGCCCGCCGTGACCAGGTCTTGCGTCCCGTCGCCGTTCAGGTCGGTGACCACCACGCCGTTGATGACGGAAAACTGCGCCTCCGGGGGCAGCGGCCGGAATACGAGCCGCCCCTCCCGGTTCTCCAATACGCCGCCGGCGAACTCCCGGGCTACGTACCGGACGGCGTCTTTGCGCTCCAGGTCTATAATTTCACCGAGTTCGGCGTCGGCGAAAGCGTTGTAGGTCGGGAATTTATCGGCGATCCCCGGTATCTGCTGGCTGGAACATTCCCGGCCGCGGATGGGCACCAGGTCGTCGCCGTTCTCCTTGGCCAGGAAGATGTCGTTACTCCCGTTTCGATCAAAATCGGTGGCGAAAACGTAGAACGGCTTCTTCTTCGAGGCGGTGAATTTGTAGTTAAGCCCCAGGTTACCCACTACGAAGTCGGTGTCCCCGTCGCCGTCCAGATCCGCCGGGACGATGGTATTCCACCACCCCTGGGTTTCGCCCAGGTCATAATCGACGGTCCGGTTCTCGAACGTCTTTCCCTTGCGGCCGAAGATGGTGATCGGCATCCACTCGCCCACCACGATCAGCTCCGCGTCGCCGTCGCCGTTCACGTCGGCCCACGCCGCGTCGGTGACCATACCGACGGTCGATAAACCGGGCGCTGACTTCGCCGTTGCGTCGACATAGCCCGTGCCCGTATTCTCCAAGAGGTAGCTGCGGGGGGCGGCGGGGTAATGGGCGGGCACTACCCTACCCCCGACGAAGAGGTCGAGGTCACCGTCACCGTCCACATCGTGGGGAACGACGCTGGAGGTGCTGGTCCGCATCTTCGGCAGCCAACCCGAGCGGGTGAAGCCGCCCGCGCCGTCGTTCAGGTACAGCCGGTCTTGCAGGTTCTTGTTGTCGGGTGTAAACTCACTGCCGCCGCTGCCGACGTACAGGTCGAGGTCGCCGTCGCCGTCCGCGTCAAAGAATGCGGCGGTAACGTCCTCCATTTTCTTATCCGCCAGAGCAAAGGCGGCGGGCGCGCCGACGAAGCGACCGTCTTTCGTTTGCCGCATCAACCCCCCGGCGAATCCCTTCGCGCCACCGAAGTAAAAGTCTTCCGTCCCGTCACCGTTCACGTCCCCCACCGCGATCGCGGGGCCGGATCTGCTGTGGCCGTGGGGCAAAAGTACCTGGCTGCGGTAATCGTCGAATTCGTTTTCGGTGTGCCGCGGCACTTCGGCGAAGCGGGCGGCGGTGGTTTCCCGCAGCAACTGTTTGACGGCTGTTCTTTCCCCTTTACCTTCCGATGCGTCGGCGTAAGCCACCGTCAACACCTGGTTGACGGTCAGGTTTTCGATGACGGATTCCTTGCCGTCGGGCCAGGCCACCCGCAGGCGGCTCACCGGCCCGGAGGTTCCCAGGCCGAAATGAACCATCGGCTCCACGCTGGAGAGATAACCCCTTACGGTCTTCACCTGCTGAAACTGCCGGCTTCCGTCGCTGAATTCAACGGTCACCTTTGCACCGATGCCGTGGGCGTTGCCCACCGGGCCGGCCAGATGGAGACGCAAGTAGTCGGCCGCCGCGCCGTCGTTGCGGTAGACGAATGCGTTCGCTTCCAGGTTGTTGACCACCAGGTCGAGGTCGCCGTCGTTGTCGAGGTCGCCGTACGCCGCGCCGTTGGAGAACGATTCTTCGGTTAGTCCCCATTCGCCGGCGACGTTGCGGTAGCGCAAATCTCCGCTACCGTCGTAGAGATAGTTCTGCAACGGAACGGAGTTGAACAGGCCGATAACGTGGGCGGCGTTTTCCTCATCCGTTTTCTTACGCCGTTCCGCCCCCGCCAGGTACTTTCGGAATTCGATGTTGCCGTCCTTGTCCGCCACGTCCCGCCGGTAGCCGTTGGTGATGAAGATCTCCTTGTCCCCGTCATTGTCGAAGTCCGCCCCCAGCGTCGCCCAACTCCAGTCGGATTTGGCAATGCCGGCGTACTGACTGATCTCACTGAAAAAGCCGTTACCCCGGTTGAGCTGCAGGCTGTTGTGCATGTACTGGTCATGAAATCCGCTGGCCATGATCTGACGGTATATCTCTACGTTCATGCTGGCCATGGTCGTCTTGGAGCGAACGTAATCTTCGGGCGACATGTCGAGCTGGATCAGGTCTTCGTAGCCGTCGTTGTTCAGGTCCGTCGCATCGATGCCCATACCGTAAAAACTGGTGTGGTTCGTATACCGCTCGATGCGTTCGGCGAAAGTACCGTCGCCCTGATTTTCGTAGAGGTAGTCGTTCTCCAGGTAATCGTTGGACACAAGGATGTCGGTGAAGCCGTCATTGTTCACGTCGGCGGTAACCAGGCCGAGCCCGTAGCCGAAATTCCCCGTGATACCGGCGTCCTCCGTTATGCGGATATATTTACCGTCGTCGTTACGGTACAACTGGTCACTGAAATCAGGGTTCTGTTTTTTCTTGGCCTCGAGAACCTCGGCGTAAGGAATGAAAAAGGTGGACGGTCGGTTAGTGACGTAGGCATCGAGGTCGTTATCGTTGTCCATATCGAAAAAAACGGCCTGAAGGGAATAGCCGGCATCCGCCAGGCCCAGTTCCGCGGCTGCTTCGTGAAACTTTCCTCCGCCGTCATTGAGGAAGAGCAGGTTTTCCCGGTCTTCGGGGCGGCTGTCTTCGGCGGAACCTCCGCGGCAGACATAGATATCGAGTTTGCCGTCGCCGTTTACGTCCGCCATTACTACGCCGTTATCCCATCCTCCCGCTCCACCGACGCCGGCGGTTTCGGTGATGTCTTCAAAAGTCATATTTCCGGTGTTACGGTAAAGCCTGTTGGGCTGTTCGTTGGCCGTAAAGTAAACGTCCTGCAGGCCGTCCTCATCAATATCCCCGATTGCTACCCCTCCGCCGTTGTAAACGTACTGGAAGCGGGCAAAGAAATTCTTATAGTTTTCCTCGACGTGGTTACTGAAAGTGACATTGCTTACCGAGGAAGGTATCCGCTCGAAAATCGCGCGCTCGACGGCTCCGGAGGTTACGGTCCGGTCACCGGTTTCGTTATTCTCGACGCAGGACGCGAAAAGGAGGAAAAAAGAAAGAAGAGAAGTCAGGTATCGCATTATCGATGATTTGGGGTAATGAATCGTTGCGCCCGTGCGCAAACACCCTTGATCAGGCACCGCCATTTAAACTAAAAAACCCCGGCAAATAACGCGTATTTGCCGGGGTTTAAGGAAGGGACTTGAATATTTACTATTCGTATCCCGGGTTTTGCGACATACCGTCGTTGAGGTCGAGTACGCGCTGTGGCAGCGGCCAGTAAATGTGGTGCGCCCGGGGCTCCGGACTGCCAGGGCATACGGCGGAGAAAGAACAGTCGAATTCGTCCATCACTTCAACCAATTTGCCGGTTCGGATCAGGTCGCCCTTACGGTGACCCTCGTACAACAATTCTTTCCTGCGTTCTTCCAGAATCGCATCGATCAGGTCATCCGTTCCCATATCGTCGGTCAGGTCGGGTAACAGATCGGGGTTGTTGGAGTCTCCGCGGGCACGGGCACGGACGCGGTTTACGGCGTCGAGTGCGGCGTCCAGGTCACCACCGGAGCGAATTTCCGCCTCGGCAAAGCCCAGAAGGACGCCGGCCAAACGAATGTATACATAGTCGAAAGGCGTATCGTTGGCCCAAGCCTGGCCTGCTCTTTCCTGAGGCTTTTGCCACTTCCAGGGTTTGAACTGGTTAGGGCCGCGCGTACTGTCTTGCACATTGGGCGCATCGTGGTAAGCAAAGGAAACTCTACGACGAATATCGTCGCGGTCGAATTCCGTCTCGAGTTCGGCGTTCGCCCACGCCGTGCCCCAGCCGGCACCGTCGGGCAACTGACCGCCGGGGCCCATGAAACTGCCCAGATTAGACGTGTAGGAGTTATTGAGCGTTTTGCCGGGTCCGTCGTGTTCCACGACGTAGATACCTTCATCGGTAAGTTCATCCGTAAAGCTGAAAACTTCCTCGAAGTCGTCGAGAAGTCTATACCCCATATCCATCACGTCTTCGTACTGATCGGCGGCAAGGGCGTACTTATCGGTCTGGTTGATGGGGTTGCCCGCCATCTGCAGATATACGTTACCCAAAAGTGCTTGTGCGGCCCCTTTGGTGATACGTCCCGTATTCATGGCCGGTTCGAGTACATCGATGGCGGCCTTCAGCTCACTGGTAATGAAGTCGTAGACGGTTTCGGGTTCGGCCTGGGTGAAGTCCAGATTGACGAAGTCAACGCGTTCTTCGATTTCCAGGGGAACCCGTCCGAAAATTCTGACCAGGTTGAAATACAAGCTGGCGCGGATAGTACGGCCTTCGGCCAGAACCCTGGCCTTATTCTCCTCATCGATCTGATCTTCCGACATCAGGCCGATGCGGTTGATGATGGTGTTGGCCCGGGCGATTTCCTCGTAGTGACGTTGGTAAATCGTATAAAAAGCATTGACCGTAGGATCTAATTGGAACAGGGCGATGAGGCGGCGATCCGGTGGATTGGTCCAGGGCGGCACGACGATCTCATCCGTTCCGTGCATTCCCCAGATGTTGCCCACGCCGGCATCGCCACCGGAATAACCCTGAACGCGTTGCTGACTGGAGTAAATAGCGTTCAGCGCAATTTCGGCGTCGCTGGCGTTACGGAAAAAATTGGTTGGGGACAGACGGTCCGTCGGCTGTTCGATCAAGAGATCCTCGTTACACGAAGGCAAGACGAAGAGCATCGGAACGAACAACAACCAGAGTAATCTAGTACGTTTGTGCATGATGTTTTAATTAGTGCCCGCCCCATGATAAGGGCGGGCTTTTTATTTAAATTGTTAAATCCGGTTAACGATTAGAACGTTACGCTAAGACCACCGCGGAATACGCGCTGACGGGGGTAACTGTCAAGATCGATACCAGGAGTCGTAGGGTTGTTGCTTACGCTCACTTCAGGATCATAACCGGAGTAGTTAGAGAAAATCAGCGCGTTGTCAACAGCTACGAAAACGCGGGCGGCGTTGGTCGTGATGAAACCGCGGGGAAGGTCGTAATTCAGCGTAACGTTGGAGAGGCGAAGGAAAGAGCCGTCTTCGATGTAATCACTAAGAGCTTCGGAACTGACGCCACCGTCCGTAAGACCCCAGATGCCGGGAATATCGGAATCAGGATTGTCCATGGTCCAGCGATCGCGAATCTCACCGAGTTTATTCAGACCGGGAATAGCCGTTGTTGTTCCCAGGTTCCGGTTGAGGTTATACACTTCATTTCCAACGGAGAATTGCCATAAAAAGTTTAAGCCGAAAGACTTGTAGCGGAAATCATTGGTGAAGCCGCCGAAAAGGTCCGGTTGGACGGAACCCAGAATGGTACGGTCGGCCGAGTTCACTTTTCCATCGGGAATGGGGACGCGGTTTCCGTCCGCGTCAAAACTGGCGATATCCTTGATTCTGACCATGCCCGGGCGGTACTGCACCACGCCGTCACGGGTAACCACGTCGTCACGGAGGTCGAAGAAATTATTCCAGTATTCCGCGGCGTCGCCATCGCGGATCACACCGGCGGCTTCCTCGTTTGTCAGTCCGTCGAAAATCGGAAAGTCGTCGTAGTTGTATACTCCGTCGGTAACGAAACCGTAGTAACTGCCGAGCGGATCACCCCTGCGAACGATGAAATCCTGACTGGTAGGGCCGGGTGCGTTGAACAGAATTTCGTCCGCGTCGCCGATATCGATCACTTCATTGCGGTTGCGGCTCAGGTTGAGGCGTATGTTCCAGCTGAAGTCATTCCGGTCGATCGGTGTTGTGCTGATGGCCAACTCGATACCGCGGTTCTGTACCTCCCCGATGTTCTGAAGAATCTCATCGAATCCACTCTCCGGGGGCGTGGGCGTATTGAGCAGCAGATCGGTCGTCGTCTTAACGTAGTAATCAAAGTCAATCGTTACCCGGTTGTTCAGGACGCCGAGTTCAAAACCAGCATTGGACTGCGTGGTGGTTTCCCAGGTGAGTGCTTCGTTAGGAGGAGTAAACTGGGTGGCACCACTGACGATGTTACCATCGATGATGGCCCGGGTAGGGCCGAAGGCGGCCAGCGATCGGTATTCCCCGATATTATTGTTACCGGACACGCCGTAGGTGGCGCGCAGTTTCAGGTTGGTGATGAAGTCGATGTCCTGGATGAAAGGTTCCTCGCTTACCCGCCAGCTGAAGGCGGCCGAGGGGAAGAAACCCCATTTGTTGCCGTCGGCGAAACGGCTCGATCCGTCGGCGCGGGCACTGAAGGTAAACAGGTACTTATCGTTCAGCGTATAGTTGACGCGGCCGAGGTAAGAACGCAGGCCCCAGGTGGATTTGCCCGAGCGGGAAATGAGCTGCAGACGCGAGGACTGGAGGGCATCGACGTTGATGCCCGGCAACGGGAAGTCCTGATTGCTGGTACTCAGGTTACGGTTCACGGATTGCTGTTGGGTATAACCGGCCACAACGTCGAAACGGTGTTTGCCGAGTGCTTTTTTGTAGTTGATCGTGTTCTCGTTCAACCAACCGTAGCTACGGAACAAATTCGTAAACGCGGCACCGCCGATGGCCTCGGACCATCCGAAATCACTGGGGTAGGCACCTTCGCTGTTGTTGTTGTAGAAATTGCCGCCGTAAGTGGATTTGATGGTCAGATCATCATTGAAGGCGTACTGGAGGTAAACGTTACCGAAAGCATTGACGGTGTTACCGAAATTGTGCGTAGTGGCTACCTGACGCTCGGGGTTGAACGCGGTACCGTTGCGGCCACTGAGCAGGAAGCCGTCTTCGTCGTACGTTGCCTCGGAATCGCGGATGCGGCCCTGAACGTTGGGGAAAAGCAGTATCTGGGTAAGCAGACTGGAGCGCGAGGTGCTGTTGCCGCTAACGGCCGCCGTTACCGGGCCGCCGCGGTCTACAAAACCGGCATTTACGTTGATGCCCGCGCTGAGGTTGTTGGCCAGCTCCTGATTAACGTTCAGGTTGGTGGAGTAACGCTCATAGTAAGAACCCGGCAAAATTCCCTCGTCCCGCCCGAAGCCGAATGACACATTGTAACGGGTACGGTCGCTTCCGCCGTTGAGGTTGAGGTTATGCCGCATGTTGAACGAGTTCCGGAAAATTCGGTCCGACCAGTTGCGCGTCCGGATCTCTTCCCCGTCGAGCGCAAGATCGTTGCCGAAATCGTCCCGGTAAGCCCGGTCCTGATCGTTAAAGGTCACGATGCCGAAAGCATAGTACTCATTCCAGAAGTCTACGTATTCCTGGGGAGAAAGAATGTCGATTTTTTTTGTGATCGCTCCTACGCCGAAAGAGTTGTTGTAGGTAAGGCGGGCACGGCCTTCCTTACCCGTTTTAGTAGTGATGAGAACAACGCCGTTAGCACCGCGGCTGCCGTAAATGGCCGTGGAAGAAGCGTCCTTCAAAATTTCGATCGACTCGATATCTTCGGGGTTGATCGTGGCAAGAGGGCTTTCGCTGACCGTACCCGGCCCGGCGTTACCGGCAACGTTGGACCCCACCAGCGGAAACCCGTCGATGACGTACAACGGATCGCTGGAGCCCGTGATGCTCGTACCTCCCCGGATGCGAATCGTGGACCCGGCTCCGGGGCCACCCTGCGTACCGGTAACCTGAACGCCGGCGGCCTGAGCGGCCAGACCCTGCTCGAAACTCGAAGATTGAACCCGGTTGAGATCTTCCGATTTGACGGAAGAAACCGCGCCCGTAAGGTCTTTCTTATCCACGTAGCCGTAACCGACAACGACGACCTCGTCCAGTATTTCGGCGTCGGTATCCATCGTTATGTCCAGCTTTGTCTGGTTGTTGACCGGTATCTCGGTCGTCTTATACCCCGTGTAAGACAGCAACAGCGTGCTCGCGCCGTTGGGAACGGTAAGGCTGTAATTGCCGTCGATGTCCGTGACGGTACCGGTGGTGAGTTGATCCTTCACGCGAATCGTCACGCCGATAAGAGCGTCGCCCTCGCTGGAAATGACTTGGCCGCTAACGACCAATTGCGCGAAAGCCGTGTTGCTCATACCGCACAGCAACAGGAGTGCCATTGCCGGCATCCCCCGTTTAAGTAAGAGTTGAAAAAGGTTTC
>ENA-ORXT01004342-ORXT01004342.1-marine-metagenome-genome-assembly--contig:-NODE-4342-length-14762-cov-25.600204_pt1 | contig 14762 bp, 8 predicted proteins | sample MGYA00237868_ERZ511482 | MGnify/ENA metagenome assembly ERZ511482 | reverse complement strand
CTGAGAAAAAGTTTATAGATTACATCTATTCTCATCTTGAGTATCCTCTATTAGCTAAAGAAAATAGAATAGAAGGGAAATGTTATATCCAATTTGTAGTATCAGAAAATGGAGATGTCGAAAATGTCAAAATTGTAAGAGATATTGGTTACGGATGCGGAGAAGCAGCCAAAAAAGTTGTTGTAGGTATGACTAATATGTCTCAAAAGTGGATCTCCGGAAAGCAAAGAGGTAGACCTGTCGATGTATTGTTCACACTACCTATTGAGTTTAGTCTAGAAGGCGTGGATATAGGTAGAGAATATGATGAAGAGCAAAAAAAGTCAAAAGTTATTATTATGAATAGCGAAGCTAATAATGATCAGAATGATAAATTTCATGTCTATAATAACGGGAGCAAAATATTAAAATTAGGAAGTAACGAGTACAAATCAGTTAAGCTGAAAAAATATAAGAACAATTTATTCGTGTACAATACTAATCAAACAGATTCATACAATTTCAATTTACAAATTAATGCAGGTCAGACTGCATACTTATCTATAGTAAAGGATGGAGAAAAGGAGAAGAATAAACAATAATATAAGCTCATAGAAATATCTGCAAAAAAAAGCTAAAGTCGAAATGGCCAATATAAAAAACTAATAAGCAAATTTACAGACATGTTATTATTTTAGATGAACAGTATATGTAAGCTAATTAAAATATCATTGAAAATGCTCAGAATAGAAGTAGCATACATAAAAAATGTAAAAGAATAGTAATCGTTCTGTTCAGTAATGGTGTTCACGCCTGTAGATTTAAGACGAAGTTAATGCATTGATATACAGAGACTTATATTGTTTTACTATTATTTTATGACATTTAGACACTAATAATATTGTAGTAATGCCCATTCCTTTTAACTTTACGCATTGCAAATAGTCCTTTAATTACATGCCAACTCCCCGGGCATAAAATAAAGATCGATTCATGGGTTGGTTCAAAAGATTTAAAGAAGGTATACAGACGGCAACTAAGAACAAAAAGGAGGCACCTGATGGCTTATGGTATAAATGCAAGAAATGCAATGAAACTATTACCGTCAAAGAACTCAAAGGTAACTTATATATATGCCCAAGATGTGAGTACCATACGCGTATAGGCTCGCATGATTATTTCGATATCATCTTTGATGGCAAATATGAAGTGTTGTATAACGAATTAATATCTGAGGATTTTCTGAATTTCAAAGATCTTGTGAACTATGAAGACAGACTCATCAAAGCAAAAGAAAAAACAGATCTCAACGAATCTATAACTGTAGCTGTAGGTAATGTCTCTCGTAAGCCTTTATTGATAGCTGCGATGGATTTTAGTTTTATCGGTGGGTCTATGGGGTCAGTTGTGGGAGAAAAGATATCAAGATCTATAGATCATTGTATTGAGCATAGAATTCCTTTTATGATTATATCTAAGTCAGGAGGCGCTCGTATGATGGAGTCTGCATTTTCGCTTATGCAGATGGCTAAGACTTCTGCTAAGTTGTCGATGTTAGCGAAAGCTCAGATACCGTACTTTTCATTTCTTACCGATCCTACAACGGGTGGCGTGACAGCATCATTTGCGATGTTAGGGGATATTAATTTCTCAGAGCCTGGAGCATTAATAGGGTTTGCAGGACCGCGTGTTATTAAGGAGACGATTAAGAGAGACTTACCAGAAGGATTTCAAAGTTCGGAGTTTCTAATGGATCATGGATTCTTAGATTTTATAGTACACAGAAAAGTGCTGAAAGAAAGAATCAATGATATGTTACTCTTGTTTACCGATCCTCAGGCTGCATAATAAATACTTTAAATTTTTTACTGAATGGATCACAATGATCTAATAACTTATCTATAAGTTCTGTGCCATACAGAGACATATACTCTAATATATTATCATGCCTTTCTTGGAGTCCATTAGAGGGAAAAAACTTGTCAGTAAGCTTATGGATCTTGTTAAGCGAACTCTCTTCTTGTTGCTTCACGTATTTTTTGAGCTTAGATTCTAAATAGTCAAAAGACTTTAAGGCTTTGACTTTCTCGGCTTGTGTTGTCTTACCTAAGTTCTTATCTATCGTAATAATCTTGTCCTCAGCCCTTTGAAATAAGGATTCTACCTCACTTCTATATTCATCTAAACTAAAGTCTGGTGCTTCAGATATACTTAAGTATTTTTTTACAAGATCATGTTTTGGTATGAATATATCTTGTATTGATAGATTTACTTTTTCGACTTGCGACTGCATACTGTCTGACATTATCATCCCTGATGTTCTTCTTATGAGCATAGGGAATGGAAGACTCGCTGCTTGAAACTGCGACTTTCTTTCTAGCCAATACGCTAATTCTCCACCACCTCCTATGTAGGCAAGATTGGGCAGTATTAGTTCTTGGAATAGAGGTCTCATTATAACGTTAGGGCTAAATCTCTCTGGGTAATTATCGATTTCTGCTTCTAACTCTTTCTGAGTATACGTTATATCAGTATCTATGACTTTATAATAGTCGCCATCTTTTTCTATTCTGTTTCTGAGTTGATCTTTTTTGTAAAAAAAATTGATATCCCTGATATGTGTTTGCGGATCGTAACCTAAAGATTTGATTTTATCTTGCGTACTACTTACGAGATCGTGACTAAAGTTCTCGAATATTTCTTTCTTGATAATATCTGTAAAGGCAGACTTAAATCTTGCATTATCCATATTCAATATGACTAAGCCTAATCTATCGAATAGAGCATGGATTACCTTTATACTGAATTCACCATAGCTATCAGAAGATTGTAGTAATTCCATTGTCTTATCTAAGAAGTCTTTCATCTTAGATCTATCGCCGAGAATCTCCTTAACTTCTATGATGGATTGATCTACACCGGTTACGGGAAATTGACTTACAGAACCACTGTGATCTGACTTCCATTCTACTTTCTTGCCATATAAACTCAGGTGATTGATCTCTTCATAATCATGATCTTCTCCACCCATGATAAATACTGGAACGAAATTATAATCAGGATAATCATTAGTCATTCTCTGACAGAGATTGATTGTACTTAGTATCTTAAATGGAACATAGAGTGGTCCTGTCAGTAAACTTGGCTGATGAGCTGTCGTTATCGTGAAAGTATTATTTTCTTTGAGCGAGGTGATCAGAGATGTTGTTTTATCTGATGATGGCATCTTAGCATACTGCTCGGATACTACATTAAAAAGTAAATCTCTATCCGTATCAAACTTTGATCGTTCTTCGATTACGCTTTTGAGTGCTGAGTATTCGAAATCATGACTTAAGAAGTCCATAAATTTTTTAGAATCAAGTATGTAATCACGATCTCTTTTAGAGAATTGATTTACTTTTTCTATGTCTATATCAATAACTTTCATATCATTGCTAAAGGTCGCAAATGTAGCTTAAATAGTCAGTAGGTAAGCGTCATTGATAAGACTTATTAGGGGCATAAAAAAAAGAGGCTGTTCTGTAACAACCTCTCTAACAGGGCAATATTTAAAAAATCAGTTAAATCTTTAAATCTCTACCTTGCGGTAGGATTGTATATGTATGATACTTGAAGTGATACATCCGTTGCCTACGATTTAAATTTAATTTTAGTTTTTTATAGAAATTGTCTTAATCTACTGATAATCAATTGAATAAGATTCAAAATAATTATGAAAGATCCTAAGAAATATGAGCTCAGAGGTGTATCTGCATCGAAATCTGATGTACACAAAGCGATAAAAGGGCTCGATAAAGGCTTGTTTCCACTTGCTTTCTGTAAGATTATGCCTGATGTGGTCGCAGGAGACTCTGATTATGTCAATATTATGCATGCTGATACAGCGGGTACCAAGACAAGCTTAGCATACATATACTGGAAGGAGACTGGTGATATGTCCGTATGGGAGGGAATAGCTCAAGATGCCATAGTTATGAATCTGGATGATATGGCATGTGTAGGTGTCGTTAATGATATTCTATTATCAAGTACGATAGGTCGTAATCGTAACCTTATTCCAGGAGAGGTGATATCAGCTATCATATCTGGGGCTAAGAATTTTTTAGGTATGTTAGATGATAATGGTATTAAGATCCACATGTCTGGTGGCGAGACTGCAGACGTAGGGGATATAGTCAGAACTATAGATGTAGGGTATACAACATTCGCAAGATCACATAAGGATAAGCTCATCATTAATAATCTACAAGATGGTAATGTAATAGTCGGTATTGCAGGCTATGGCCAAAGTACTTATGAGGACAGCTATAATGGAGGGATGGGAAGTAATGGCTTGACATCTGCACGTCATGATGTTTTCGGTAAGCAATACTATGACAAGTATCCTGATAGTTTTGATCATCATTCTCCTAAGGAGTTAATCTATTCTGGGAGCCGTTCTCTTACTGAGAAGGTTAATATAGAAGGACAAGAAATCGACTTAGGAAAACTTGTTTTATCGCCGACGAGAACTTTCTTACCGCTACTTAAGAAGATCATAGATAACTATAAGAATAACATAACTGGGATTATTCATAACACAGGAGGTGCTCATACCAAGGTCAAGAAATTTGCCCCTAATAAGAAGATCGTCAAAGATAACTTATTGCCCATTCCGGCATTGTTTAATATCATACAGAAGGAATCAGGGACTGACTACTCGGAGATGTTCCAAGTTTTTAATATGGGGACAAGATTAGAGGTCTACACTGATACAGAATCGGCTCAGGGTATTATTGATATCTGTAAGTCATTCAGTATTGATGCCAAGATTGTAGGATACGTCGAGAATGCAGAAAAGTCAGAGGTCATTGTAAAACATGAAGATGTGGAATACTCTTACTAAAGCATTAGCTTTTTTTATTGTCTTTCTTGGCATATGCAATAGTGTTCTACTAACATTATCAGTCATTTCTCCCCATGTTCCTATTGATCAAGGAAGTATTGTTTCTGTACTTGGATTATTTTTTCCTATATTTTTTATTGTGCAGATTATTATCACTTCGATTGTGGGATTACTTAAGAGAAAAGTATTCTGGTTTTTATTCTTTATAGTCATAATAAGTTTGCCTTCATTCTCTAAAGTTTATGGATTTAACTTTCTCTCTGGCGGCGATGACAATATTGATAAAGCAGTAACAGTTGCATCTTTTAATATGCAATTTTCAAAGCCGATATCGCTGCTTGCTGAAGCCGAAGCCGAAGTGCAAACCGAGAAATTCAAGCAAGAATTAAAAGGTCATAATGACATCGATATTATGTCCGTGCAAGAATATGGATGGAGGAGTAAGGCTATTATAGAATCATCATTAAGATATAAATATACGCATACAATCGAAGGTAAGACTGTCGGTATATTATCTCGCTATCCAATTGTAAATTCTGGATTAGTCGATTTTAAATCTAACATTGCTAACACATGTCTATGGGCTGATATAGTGATTGACGATGATACACTACGATGTTACAGTTTTCATCTGGAGTCTAATCGACATGATGGACATGTACCTGACATGATAACCCAGGATGGACAAGAAACTAAGACCTTATCTATGATGATAGGTATCGTCAAGCACTACACTCAGTTCTCAGTCAAGAGATTTTCTCAAATTCAGATGATCCTTAATCATGTAAGTAAGTGTGATTATCCGATATTACTTTGTGGAGACCTTAATGACACACCACAATCATACAATTACAAGACGCTAGTAGATAATTATAAAGATGCATTTCTTGAAGTCGGTAAGGGTAGTGGTCAGACCATAGAGTCACGCGTGCCATTATTAAGAATAGATTACATCTTAGGAAGTAGCGATATTAATTTTATAGATTATAAATGTGATGCTTCATTATATTCAGATCATTACATGATTAAATCTGCATTTGTAATAGGGCGCTAAAATTAACGAAGTAATGTAATCGTGCCGCTGTAGATCTCTTCTTTAACTTCTCCTATGAATTTTACTTTTATAAAATAAACGTAGACGCCTTGGTCTGTTACTTCACCATCAAATGTGCCGTCCCAGCCTAACTCTGGTGTATTTACTTCGTAGTTTTCTGCAGCAATAAATATTAATTCTCCCCATCTATCGTAGATATTAAACGCGGTTATGGATTCTACAAATTCGTCTGCACCGATATAGAAATAATTATTATCTAAGTTCGCTGGATTAAATGTCGTAGGGATATAAATACGCTGGGGGATGACTTCATTAATTGTGACGCAATCATTACTCAGACAATCATTAGTATCTATAACTTCTATGCAGATAGTAGTACTCTGATTTATATCTACTTCTAAGTTGCTGCACTCGTCAAAGTTGCCTTCACACAATATTTTTCCATCCTGTAGCCATGTTATATTATCTATATCTGCTGGATTAATACTGGGGTCTACACCTAATTCATAAGGTGTATTACTTGCAGCAATTCTTATGTCAGAACCTAAATTTATATCAAGTAGATCATGCTCTTCTACAAAAATATTATCAATTATGATCTCGCAAGATTCCTCATCTTGTATTATAATATTATACGATCCAGCCGATAGATTACTGAATGTATTTTGTTCTGAGAAGGTATCACCATCATCTATGGAGTAAGTAGATGTCGTAGAACTATTTTCTATAATTAAAGAGATGCTTCCATTAGATGCTTCTGGGCATGCTGGCTCAGTCTCTACTATGTAGGTAATTTCATCGCAACACTGTACGACCTCGATGACCTGAGTAATATTAATTGAATTACATACACTATTAGCTTCTGTAACAAAAGTAAATGTATATACGCCTATCTCTTGGTCAAGAAAACTGATATCAGATGCATCGAACGAAGTAGTAATATAGTTGCTGGGAGCTATCCACTCTCCGGGAAAATTAATCAAAGCTGTCAAATCAAAATTGTAATTGTATGAGGAGCTAATCCTATTACATGCCGTGATATCTGGTAGTGTTGTAGCTGGGTATTGTTCCTGAATTGTGACAATAGCAGTTTCAACATTATCGCATCCGGGATTGACATCTTGTAATGTATAGCTAAAGGTATAATCGCCGGCAAGATCGGTGATGTCTATAAACTGACCTTGCTCTATGGCTATAGCAGTAGGTCCTGTCGTAAGACTCCAATTTCCTGCTCCTTCTACATCAACAATTAACTGGTCAAGATCAAAAAGATCTACAGCATCATTACATAAGGTTAAATCCTGTAATATAATCGGAGGGCAAGCGCAATCTACTACTTCTGCAATGAATGATAAGATGGTATTCTCACAAGGTGAGTTAGGATCAATGAAAGGTGTAAAATTAAAAGAATACAGTCCTGGATCTATACCATCAAAACTAACACGGCTCGTGTCAGATAGCATACCATCATTATAAATAAGTGGAGCACTCCAAGCTCCAGCTATAGAATTACTTAGACTTAGAAGATCTATAAAGAATGGGTGTTCCATATTATCTTGGCTATTGCAGAAAGTCATTTCTGAATTGAGTAGCGTGTAGTCTGTAGATTGGTATATGCTAATCGTATTCATGATAACGCTATCGCAGTCACCGCCGATAGGATCTGAAACTTGAAACTGAATATCATAAGTATCAGTAGTAAATAATTCAGGATTCAGAAGGCCATCTGATGCTTGACCATCTATAGTCCACTCGCCGTCTAATAGTTCTGGATTAATTAAGTAATCATCTAAAGTGAGAATAGGGTCTGATGTACATAATTGTGGTAGGTTACTTATACCCAAATCAGGGCAGGAGCAATCTCTAACCCTTATATCAATAGGGTAGCTGACTGCTGGACATATACCAGTAGCTGGTATCTCGTAGAAGAAAGTATATGTCTGTATATCTGCTCCATCGAAATCAACAGTATTGTTTGCTTCGATTATGAACTCATTATTGAGAGAAGACCATGTCCCAGAACTATTGGTAATGAGTATATTATCCAAGTCTAAAATAGATGTACCACTACCATTATCCATGTGGCAGACACTTTGGTCGATATTGAATTCTATTGCGATGTTTTGTTCTATCGTTATAATTACTGTGGTATCAGTCATGCATCCAGTTGTCGGATTTTCGATGCTAAATAGGATATCATAATTGCCACTTGCGGAGTTGCTATCTATAATCAATTGATTGCCACTATTAATACTTACATTAGGATCGGCAGCACTCCATGATCCATTGATAGAAGCCGATAAAATATAGCTGTCAGAACCTGATAGTGGACTACATATAGTTAGTGGTGTATCTAAGGTTATATCTGGACATCCGCAGTCAGATACAGTTACAATAAAGTCATACTGTGCATCAAGACATGGGATATTATTATCTGGAACAAAATAGAAATTAAGATCAGACTCTACTATGCCTTCAAAGCTATAGCTACTTGCGGTAGTTAGTTCCATGTCGTCTTGGTCATACCATGTCCCGTCTACATTTTGTATGGATGTAAAATCAAGTTCAATAGGGAAGTCGCCAGGAAGTTCATTACATACATCTACTGAATTAAACTCAAGCACATTGGGAATAGGTTCAATGACAGTATAATCGAATATGCGTGTTGATTGACATATGTTATTAGCGTCAGTGACAGTTAATGTGACTTGATAATTGCCAGGTGTTGAGCTGTCATCAGTTGTTATGTCGATGAAGTTTTCTGAGGAATCGTCTGGCTCCCATGAGTATATATAGTCATTAGTACTGCCACTTATTGTTGGCTGTAATCGGATACTGTCACCCTTACATATATCGGCAATGGTTATGTCTTCGATATTGATCTCTGGGATAATGTTTATAATAATTTCAATTTGATCAACGCAAGTCATTGCATCATCAGTGTAATTATATATGATCATATATTGACCAGGTATATCATATTGGGGATCATCAAGGTTGAGGAGGCCATCGGAGCTTATTCCTTGTCCTATGTAACTGCCTTGTAATGATGATACAGTCTCTACGTTAAATTGCAGATTTCCCATCGTACTATTCTGACAGTAAGTTAAGTCTATGAAATTATTTCTTACGGGAGTATCTAAATCGCAATCGTCGGTTATGCAAGAATAATTAGTAGTCACTGAATTGCAATTAACTGGGCCATTGGATGTCGCAGTAATACTTATTTCAATTTCGGTTCCAGGATTAAGATTTTCGAAGTTAATCTGATTGCCTGTTATGGTGCCTTGAAGTGATGGCGGACTTATGACATTAACTTCATAGCTCAGTGTAGAGATTGTCTCCCATTCGAATGTAATATTACCCGGATCAAGATCATCAACGCAAGATATATTAATAGCTTGTGGAGATTGATATATGCTTATATCAAACAATGGTGATTCGGCACTACAACCGTTATTGTCAGTTATTGTATATGAGTAGGTATAGTCACCTGGAGTTGCATAGGTGAGTTGGAAAGGAGAGCCATCAGTAGTATTGCCTAATGTCGTAGCTCCATCTAAAGTCCAAATAAATGTATCCCCTGCATTAGAATTGTAATTGATATTGATTGCATCATTGATACATGATTCTATCGAAGGGAAGGTAGTGATCGTGATGGGAGGCAATATGGATACATCAAAAAAGAATGTCTCTGAAATGCCACAGTCCGATGTGGCATATATGCCTATTTGTTGGTTACCTATAATTCTGATATCATTGACGAATAGTATTGTGCTGTCAGCATTGTATGAGGAACGGCTTATAAGATTATTAGGAAGGATCCATTTGTAATCTAATTCTGAATCAGGGTTAAGTATAATATATTCCTTTATGGAATTGTCAGAATCACATAATACGTTATCATAAGGCTCTAAAGTAGGAGCAGGGATCACTGGATTATCTACTGTATAAGGACCGAATATGCAATTGACAAATGAATTAGGTGATGTATTGACACTGCTTTCATTATGGTTAACATCATCCATGAATCCTGTAACGGATACATAGTATGTGCCGTTAGATAATGCTGTTGTAGGATTGTCTGAAAGTGTAGTGAGAGATATGCCTGTCAGCGAATCTATCCATTGGAATCGGAGTCCTGTAAAGCTGATATCTTCTATGTCATTATCTATTTCAACTTCTATATCATCAATCTCAAAGGTGTAGAGATACTCCATGTTAGCACATCCGTCAAATATTATTGTATCGGGAATAATGATTTCGTTTACATTTATAAATACGAAACTGTCACATTTTACGCCGTTGTAGTCAGCCTCATTAGCTCCACCTACCAAGACTAATTCTTGGCCTTGAAAATCATTTATATCGAAAAATGTGATATCAAACCACTCATAAGGAAGTTGGCATTGAGAGAGGAATAACTCAGCTTCTCCAGGCGGCTCGTCACCGACAAGATTAACATAAAGGTATTGAGTATAGCTGCAGCCGCAGTCATTAGTATCTAACCTTCGCTCTATGATATAGTAATCGTCATCATCTTGCGGCGATGATAATATATCAGAAAGTTCTAAATTACCTCCTAGCCATTCTTGTCCTAATGCATTGGGCAGATCTGGACCTTCCCAGCCTTGAAATTCTACGTCTCTATAGCATAGATTAAAGTATCCTAATTCTTGTATCGGTGGGGGTGAAATGATTGTTACTTCTTGGCAGATTGGACCTTCCTTTATATTGCAAGGATTCCTAAATTCATCAACACAAATATTATAAGTCCCAGGCCTATTAAATGTAAAATTCATCTTATTATCGCCATAAAGTAGAAATAAGTAACTTCCGTTAGATACTGGATTACCAGTCCCCATCCGAGCATTACCAAACCAACTTACTTGGTCTGCGTCAGCATCTGAACTTAATTCTTCTATCGACCAATACCACTCTCCTCTGAGATTATTATATATGTCATTTTCTGCAGTGAACTCCACTGTAGCACCCACACAGTAGTTATATTGCGGTAGATTATCTTCTGTACATTCAAAGACTTGAAAATCTATCTCGCCATCATCTAAGTCTGGAACCTCCAATGAGTTGCCATCGACTTCCATTGAGAATGAACATTCGGCTCCTTCACAGCCACTTATTACAAAGTAGTAAATTCTACCATCTTCTAATAGTACGTCGTCGACCACTAATTCTCGAGGAATATTACCGAGCCCTAAAGGATAGTTAAAGCACTCTGTAAGTGCTATGCAATCTGATGGGAAAAACCCTGGACATGCTTCCCATACACCCATAATTAGTCCTGTATTGCCAGAGCCTGGAGTACAAGAGAGTGCTAGAGCACTAAAGGTCACATCTCCAGGACCTGCCATAAAACGCATAAATAATGGATTTGGAAAATCTGTTCCGTGGCATGATAATGTCGTGCCGCTTGAAGGGAGGTCAAATTCGTCTCCATTAGGAAAGTCATTAAGATCACAAACTAATTCTGCGGTAAAACAATCTTCAAAAAGCTGACCATAGCTGATAGTACTTGAAAATAGTATTATACTACAAATAAATATCTTGTAGTATAGCATTATAAGTTTGAAAGTAGATGCTGTAATCATTAAGCTCTAAATATAATGAATAATGACTACATGGCTATAGCGAGCGCTAAGTGGGATAAATAGGGTGATTATTCCTCTTCTTCTCCCATCATTTTCTTGACGATAGATTCTCCTTCTTTCATGACATTCTTGAGAGTGCTGGAAGTCTCAGCCATTGTCTCAGAGAGTTCTTCTTGTTTGTCTTCGATAAGATTTATGGAGTTCTGATATAAGCTGCCTGCTTTTTCAACGACCTTTCCACTGCCTTCTTTAATGGACTCTACAGCACCGACGATGACCTCTTTTTCCAACAGATCATCTATAAAATCCATTGATTTTCCTACAGATTCTGTAGCTTTTTGTCCTGATTTGAATATTGTTTTTAAGAATTTACCTATCATTTTATTATGCTATGTTCAAGTATAACAGAGCTTCAGGTAAATTAATTCATTATCAACTTTTCTCTACTGCAGAACCAACTTCTCCGTAGTTCATAGTCAATAACTCTGAATTTAATAAATCATTCAAATTTTAGGAGAAAGTTAAAAATCAGTTCTAATTTTTATGATCAAATTACTTGATAAAATGTATCCGAATGGATACGTGTGTACGAAATCCTTAAAACTGATGAATTCGATAAGTGGCTTAGAAAACTAAGAGACAAACGAGTTGTTGCTAAAATACTTCTCTGAATACAACGTATAGAGCAGCAAGGAAATTTTGGTGACTGTGAATCCGTAGGTGGTGAAATAAGAGAACTAAGAATTCACTATGCTAAAGGCTATAGAGTTTACTTAACTAAACGAGGAAAAACTATTATCTTACTAATTAACGGCGGTATAAAAACTGGCCAAAAGAAGGATATAAAAAGAGCTCAATCGATTTTGAAAACATTCAAATCTTAATTAACATTATGGCCAAAGTAATGGTATCAAATTCTGACATCGCTGAATATCTTGATGATGAATTAATGATAGAAGAATTTTTGAACAATGCATTAGAAGAAGGTAATACAGAAGATTTAATTGGAGCTATCGGACACATTGCTAAAGCAAAGGGCATGTCTAAAATTGCAGATGAAACTGGTATGAGTAGACCGAGTCTTTATAAAGCACTCAAAAAAGGATCTAAACCACAGTTTGAAACAATTCATAAAGTAATCAAAGCACTAGGAGGAAGCCTAACAGTAAATATGGGGCAATGAAATAAAACTTCTTACAGCACTAAAAATATCCCACATAGTTATGAGGGGTAATCGCATTCAGTTCTTATATGATATCATCAGATAATCCTATAATTATAAAGTAGAATTAATGGATTGTTATCATAAATTTACCTCTAATTGATTGTGTGTATATACTATAAATATACGCATAGGAGTTGAAACATGAATAAGACCTATAGGTTATGCTGTGTCTGCCTTGGAGTGTCATCAAATGATTTTTTTTTGATTAAGGAGGTCCTCCCCCTTGATCCCCCTCCAGAGGGGGACATATGTTACTTAGGCTTCGGAGGCGTAGATACGTACTATTTCCCCCGCTGGCGGGGGTTAGGGGGTGGACATTTAGCATTCTCTCTTATCCAATCACCAATTATAATAAATTGTATAATGTTTAAAACGTACTTCCATAAGCACGCTTCAGATTTTGTCATGCTTTTACGATTGGAATTCGCAAAGTTTTTTGATTTATAATTATAGTTGTAATTGTGCATTTCTTATTTCTAAGGTAAGGAATCTACACTTATAATGTAATAAAGTCTGAATGAAGAAAATGTGATCCTCCCCCTTGATCCCCCTCCTGAGGGGGACATATGTTACTTTGCCTTTGAGGTGTATACACGTACTATTTCCCCCGCTGGCGGGGGTTAGGGGGTGGATACTTAGCATTCTCTCTTATTCAATCTCCAATCATAATGCTGACATCATCTACTGCACAACCAACTTCCCTGTAGAACGCTTATCATCATTTGTGATAGTATAGACATATACTCCAGGCGGTAGATGCGATACATCTATTTTTCTATTAGGATAAGTTGTTTTCTCCATGACTCGACGGCCATTGATATCAGTTAGGCTTATGGTGAGCTCTCCAGAATAGTTATCAGTCGTAGATATCTCTATAATATCCTGCGTCGGATTAGGTGATATAGAGAAATAGTGCTCGTCTTCTATGATATCTTCTGTAGAGGTCTCTATAATCTCAGAGTAGAAAAATTCTACGTTATTCTTAAGTCTTAGGTTAAACTCCGAACCATCAAAGAGATAAAAATCATCAAAATCTTCAGATTTTAGTAGCATACTATTTTGTTGATAGATGGGGCTCCTCCGTCTTGGTGAGAGTATCTGATCTATAGATATACTATCATTATAATGATACCTTAATCGATTATTTATCCTTGGTATTGGAATATGAAATGTCTGTGAATCTGTATATGTTGTAGTTATGTCTCTGAGACTTCCAGATAGATCATAATTATAGAATAAGGTATCTACTCTACGAGGTTCATTATCTGTATATAAGCTCCTTTGTTCTTTTCTTGTAACTATTCCGTCCTCATTATATTGATAATCTGTTTTTAGGGACAGTATCCACTCATCATTTGCAGGCTGTTTTCGATATAAAACTTCTTGCTCTAATAATCCAGATTCTTGATATTTATAAAAGGTACTGTCTGTATTATAAAAGCTGCCGTCAGTATTAATGTCGTATTCCAGGGAAAGTGACAATAGACCTTTATCATATTCATAGAAACGACCTCCTCTTAGAATTAAAGAGTCACTCGCTACAGACCAAGTCTTAAAAGTTAGTCTTTCTAACAAGCCATCCTCAGTATATTCATAATCATAGACATTGCCCAACATATTATTTAGTCGTTCTTCTCGATCTTGAGAATGGCGCTCTATGAGTAAGTTGTCACTGTTGTAGTAATAAGTTCTTAGTAACTCAGGATCATCATCATTGAGATTATTGAGATCACCATCCCATTCGTCGTAAGATTGCATAACAAGTAGATCATCATCGTTATAGTGATGAATTGCTTTACTATATTCAACTGATCCATTATTGGGATAATTAAATCCTACGCGTATGTCACGATACTTATCATAGAAATAATACGATTTATACCAGTAACTAAACTCAGGAATATAAAAATCATCATGAATCTCAATTAGACTATCTAACTGATGTGTTTTATTATTCTTTAATATTCTGTCAGAATAAATTTTTTGTTGATTGAAGTTATTGACCCA
>ENA-ORXT01004341-ORXT01004341.1-marine-metagenome-genome-assembly--contig:-NODE-4341-length-14774-cov-91.778186_pt1 | contig 14774 bp, 16 predicted proteins | sample MGYA00237868_ERZ511482 | MGnify/ENA metagenome assembly ERZ511482 | reverse complement strand
CAAGTTCTTTCAAACAATGGACAGGTAGACGTCATCTGCTGTTTGAAAGACGGTGGGTCTGAGCATCCGGTGGTGACACATCGGACTGTGCCGGGGCTTTAGGAACGAGAGCCGACTAGTGGTTCCAAGTGGGCCAACTCTAGGGTTGCACCGGCCGTTTCTTCAAAAACCATCGCCGCAGAGCGTGTAATTGGCGAAAGTCAAAAGCACAGTGGAATGGATTTACAACCCAATCCGCACGTCTTCGCGTAAAACAAAACTCCTTCTACCCCTTGGTATTCCATCGGGGAGACAACTCTGCGGGCATGTCCTGCTTAAACCGATAGCTCGGCTGACCGAGTTGAAAACATGTTTTCAACGGATTGGGCAGCGGGAGCTTCTGCATGTCTGTATCTCTGGTATTCTGGCCGAATCCTTACGGGCCAAATGGTTTCTCATTATAATTCTGGAAGAAACAATGGGGCGCTTCACTGCATTTGGTCCGCCGGACCAAATACGGACGTTACGCGCGTTGATATGCGTGTCAAAGAGGCCTATGCCGTCCCTATGTATTTTTGGGACACCGATTCATGATAAAAATTCAATCCTCTTATGATTATGACGACCTGATCGTCAGCGGCAAACATTCGCTGTTTGGTGAAGGGAATGCGAAACTCCCCGCGCCGCCCATGCTTATGCTGGATCGTATCACGCAAATTGATGATACGGGCGGCGCCTATGAAAAGGGGCAGATCATTGCCGAGCTGGATGTTAAACCCGATCTTTGGTTTTTTGATTGCCATTTCATCGGGGACCCGGTCATGCCGGGCTGCCTCGGGCTGGACGCTATGTGGCAATTAGTCGGATTCTGGCTGGGATGGTCAGGGGGCCAAGGCCGCGGGCGGGCGCTCGCCGGTGAAATCAAATTCACGGGCCAGGTCACGCAAGACATCAAAAAAGTCCGCTATGAAATCGACATCAAGCGCGCCATTCGCCGCAAGCTTGTCCTCGGCATTGCCGATGGGCGCATGTATGCCGATGACGAATTAATCTACCAAGCCAAAGACCTGCGGGTCGGCTTGTTCATTCCTGAAGAGGGTAAATAAGATGCGCCGCGTTGTAGTGACTGGATTGGGCATTGTCTCTTGCATCGGAAATGATGCGGACACGGTTGCTGCCAATCTGAAGGCCGGAAACTCCGGAATCGATACAGACGAAAAAATGGCAGAGCTCGGCTTTCGCAGCCAAATCTCCGGTCGTCCCGATTGCGATTATAAAGCGATAATCTCCAAGCGGTCCTACCGCTTTATGGGCGACGCCGCCGGTTGGGCCGCCGTTGCCATGAAAGACGCAATTGAAGATTCGGGCCTCAGCGAAGAGCAAGTCTCGCATCCGCGCACGGGTATTATCGCGGGATCGGGCGGACCCTCCTCGCTGGAAATCGTCCGCGCAGCAGATATTACGCGCAAGAACCTGTCGCCGAAACGGATTGGGCCATTTGCCGTGCCAAAGGCGATGTCATCTACGGTCTCTGCGACCCTCGCGACGCATTACAAAATTAAAGGCGTGAATTTTTCCATCACATCCGCTTGCACGACCTCATTGCACTGCATCGGATCGGCCGTTGAGCAAATCCAATGGGGCAAACAGGACATCATGTTCGCGGGCGGCGGCGAAGAATTGGAATGGTCCATGTCTTCGCTCTTCGACGCCATGGGCGCGATGAGCAGCAAATATAACGACACACCAAAACAAGCCAGCCGCGCCTTTGACGAAAACCGCGACGGCTTTGTCATTGCGGGCGGGGCAGGCATGTTGGTGCTCGAAGAGTATGAGCACGCCAAAGCGCGCGGCGCGAAAATCTACGCCGAAGTGGTTGGCTATGCCGCGACCTCTGATGGCTATGATATGGTCGCGCCCAGCGGCGAAGGCGCAGAACGCGCCATGCGCATGGCGTTGGAAGATGCCGGACTGGACACTATCGACTACATCAACCCGCATGCCACCAGCACGCCCGTTGGCGATATCGCGGAGACCAATGCGATCGAGCGCGTCTTTGGCCTGAACGGTCCTTATGTCTCGGCGACGAAATGCCTGACGGGTCACAGCCTAGGCGCGGCGGGCGTTCAGGAAGCTATTTATACATTGCTGATGATGGACCGGGGCTTCGTTGCGCCGTCTATCAACGTTGAAACACGCGACCCGGAAATTCCGGCCATTAACATCGCCACGGAAATGGTCGAGACTGAAGTGAATACAGCAATGTCCAACAGCTTTGGCTTTGGCGGCACAAATGGCAGCGTTATTTTCGGCAAAGTCTAGAGTGGAGAACAATTGTAATTGAAGTAGAAAACTAACTTTCTTTCAACTTCCCATGAACAATGGCTCTGACAGTGGAAACTTTGGTTTCCCTATTAGCTTTCTTATTGAACCCTTCATTTGAAGCGAGTCTGTAAGCAGAAAGCTCCAACCCTCGATATGTTTTTTGGCCTTTTTTGTAAGCCTTAGCAAAGCTTCCTAATGCTTCTGCAATAGACAAAATTATTTCTTCATCAGCGAGTTGTTTTTGGTCGGCACCTTTTAAGAGAGAATAAAAAACGATATATAGCGGATAAAAGTGAGTTATTGCTGTAAAAAATTCTGCCGCGTGTTCGTTATCATCGAATATTGAATCTATCACGTCTAGCGTGGCTTTGAAGGATTTTATATCGTCTGACTTTTGTTTATACTCATCATTGAATAGGTCATATAACTCTGTCAACTTGGATGGAGTGATACTTCCTTCCATACCAAGTCTTTGATAGGATAGAAGTTGACTCACAAATGTGACATCACTCATTCTGCGAATGGCGGCAGGTGTAAAAACTTCCCAGTCAGTCCAAAAACTTAGCTCTGCTAGCTTTTCAGACGTTTTTGCAAATTCGCCCGAGAACTCCGCATGCCTTTTCTCTTGCGGATTTAAAGACTTATCAGTTTCATTCAGCCTAAGAAATATTCTCTTAATCTCATTCTTATTTACGTCAGAAGGTATCGTTTTTACATTTAGCTGGTATTGCCAAATTCTATCTTTAAATTTCTTTTTTAAGTCATCGAAGAAGCAACCAGCGTATGGCTTATCTTTGTTTTTAGTATCCAGATAAGAACTTTTAAGCTCGAAATCTCCAGCTATAAATTCTGTAATTGCCCTTATCCTTTGCTGTCCGTCTACAACACTATTAGAAATAGTCCCATCTTTTCTAGGCGTTGATGCCCAAAAATAAAGCTCAGGCATTGGATACATCATGAGTATAGTTTCAATGAGTCTGACCTTGTTCTTTATTCCCCAAACGCTTCTTCTTTGGAAAGAATTATCAACGAAAAGCTCCCCACCAGAAAACTGACTATTTATGAAGGAAACAACTTTTCTATCGGGAGAAAGCTTTTCATTTAAATCTTTCATTTTTTCTCCAATTCAGATCGAAGTTTGTTAATATTTTCTGTATGGTACAAGTCCGCCGCCAACCACGAGCGATATATTCGAAACGTTATCTCGTGGTTGAGGTTGAATTCGCCGTCTACTCTGGCCTGTATCCCGCCGAACAGCTGATATATCTTTTTAAGCTCAGGAGTGGTTTCTCGTAATTTTTTCGAGAGCTTTACCGTCGCAAACTGTCGATAAAACCCAAACCTAGCGTAACCATCCACCAACCCTTTAACACGATAATCGAGAACGAGATATTCTTTCCAAATTTTATCGAATAGCGGCGCCGAAACAAGAACTACATCTAAATCAGATTTCTTATGGAACTTTCTGAAATTTTTTTTAGGAGACAAACTTATACCAGACTTGGCGCTTCCAACCAAGCGGCACTCCGATGAGTGGAGGTCAACGGACCTACCGATAATCCGTTTAAATTCTTCATACCGAGTTGCAGATTGGTCAGAAAATTTGTCTGCAAAAACCCAAGCCTCGCCATTTAAAATGTAGCGATCTGCTATATCTTGACTGCTCTCATCAGAACGCAAAATAGTTTTGAACTCGTCCTTCAAATCCATATAAGTCTCTAACAAAGAATCTGAACTCTACAAGCCTAGCTTGTCCTAATTACGAACGAAGCTCCTTCAAACTCACTGGCGTAACAGCATCTTTGATCTTAAAGTTTGAATCGATCGATTGCATTTACCTGGTAGCCTCGCTTAATAGTCCTCAAACAACTTCAAGGCAAAAAGTTATGTCCGACAACAATTTCCCAACCGGCAACTTAATGGCCGGAAAACGCGGCCTCATTATGGGCGTTGCGAATAAGAACTCTATCGCTTGGGCGATAGCGCAGCAGCTCGCCGCGCAGGGCGCAGAGCTGGCGTTTACCTATCAAGGTGAGAAACTCCTGCGCCGCGTGAAGCCTTTGGCCGAGAGCGTCGGGTCGAGCCTGTTGGTGGATTGCGATGTCACGAATGACGACCAAATGGACGCCGCCTTTGCGAGCCTGAAAAAAGAATGGGGCGAGATTGATTTTCTCGTCCATGCGATTGCATTTGCGGGCAAGGAGCAACTCGCGGGCTCATTTATCGAGCAAACGACTCGCGACGGTTTCAAATCCGCGCTTGATATTTCCGCTTTTAGTTTCGTCGATGCAGGCCGCCGCGCCAGCGCCATGATGAAAGATGGCGGGTCGATGATCACGCTCACCTATCTCGGCTCAGAACGCGTCATCCCGAATTATAACGTGATGGGCGTGGCCAAAGCCGCATTGGAGGCCTGCACACGCTATATGGCCGCCGATCTCGGGCCGCGCGGTATTCGCGTTAATGCGATCTCCGCAGGACCGATAAAGACGCTCGCCGCAGCGGGCATCGGATCGGGTCGCCACATGTTCCGCTTTAACAAGGCCGCCAGCGCCTTGCAGGACAACACGGACCCGATGGGCGTTGCGGGCGCGGCGCTTTATCTGCTGTCCGATTTGGGATTGTCTTGCACGGGCGAAACCCATCACGTCGACGGCGGGTTCCATGCGATCGGCATGCCGCAAGAAGTCGCGCTCCGAGATAGCTTGGCAGAGTAACGATTTGTAGAAAGACGAATAAAAAAGCCCGCTCTTGATGAGGCGGGCTTTTTGATATTATGGAGCTTTAATCATACTCAGGCGGCGTGGATGGCCCGACAGTTAGTTTAGAAAATGTCGCTTGGGCATAATCCCCGTTGGCTTTGTCGGTTTCCCAATCGCCCGTTCCCGGACAACCTGCATACCAAAGACCACCCCCTTTTTTAGTAGAGCATTGGTTATAAATCCCGGCCTTAAAGTAAAGCGAATCGCCGCCATAGCTATATTTATTATCCAGCTCATCGACCGTTCCGTAGGCGTCGACATTATTAGCGAGGTTTATAGAGAAGACGACGGTTGCGCGGGTCGGGTGAGAGAAGGTCAAATGCATCGTGTTCTTATGCACGTTCACTGTGTAGCTAAATTCTTCACCCAGCGCGATTCCTTGCGCACGCGGATCCGCAAAATTTTCCCACGTATTGCCCCAGACCGGATAGGCAATATCCGTCCGGTCATCATCACTTTTTGCGAGGTTACGCTCATAGGTCCAAAAGACGGAACCGGTTTCGTGGTCCGGGAATTTCTTATAGTAGATTTTTAATGGTTCATTCCCATATCCAAACCCGGAACTTGTATTGTCATATTTCACAGCATGAATTTGTCCGACGACAGCGGAATAAGCCGCCTTGGTGCTCGGGTCGCCTGCCCGTGTCGCAACATGGTCGACATGCAGCGTCGCATCCATACGGCCGCCAACGGATCCAAATTTGTCTGAATCTTTCCGTGCCTGCACAGCAAAATTATTTGCAGCACTATGTGTTTTGATTTTCGTATTTTTACCACGCAGCATATAGCGAAGCTCGCTCCGGGTATTGGACGAATTTGGGGTGGTCAGCGCTTTGTTCGGAGCTGCAAAGACCATGCGGTCTTGATCATCTAAATAGAAGTAATCAGGATGGGAATATTTTTTTAGCTTTTTAACGCTGACCGTATCGACTTTTTTATTGCTATCCGCATCTGTCGGCACAGTGATGTTCCAATGGCTGAGATCAAACTTTTTCGCCGGGACAAGCGCTTTATCGCCGGCCAGAGCCGCCATCGGAGCTGTCACGAGGACGCCCACAGTTGCGGCTGCAAAGGTAAATCTAAATGCTGAATCTAAATCGAAAAGTTTCATATCATAGCCTTTTTTGTTCATTTATTTGTGTGGCGTTAATTTAAATAGGTCAAGCTACAGTGACAGAGGCCCTGTTTTCATTCATTAGCAAGCAGATTCCCGCTTCAGGCTAAATCATTATGTCTTTCGCAACATCGACAAACACTTGTCCTATTTTTTCAAACTTGGAGGCAAGTGGCGAAGAGTATCGCCAGATTAAAGAGATTTCTCGCTGGGCCAATGGATGACTGATCGGACGCACAATTAATTGCGGGTCGCGCTTGGCTTCTGATATCGCATAAAGGCTAGGCAAGATCGCAACGCTTCCCCCCATGGCGGCCATCTGCCTAATCGCATCCAAACTCGTGCCTTCATATTCGCCGCTCGTTGTAGCTTTGGCTTTCGCTGCGATGTTTTTCACGACTGTCGCAAATTTATGCCCATGTCCTAAAGTCAGAAACTCACGACCGGCCAGTTCTCTCATTTCGACCGGGCCGCGCGACGTCGCCAAAGGATCATCAGGCGCAATACAAATATAGATATTCTCTTTAGCTATCGGGAGCGCCTTTGTGTCGGGATGATCTTCGGGCGTCGAAATAATTGCATCGAAATATCCGGAAGAAAGATGGTCCTTCAAATCGAGCGTGCGTTCTTCGCGGACAAACAGACGTAAGTCCGGGTAAGCTTTATGTAGGCGACGGGTCGCTTGAGGGAGAAGATAGGGCCCAACCGTAGGAAGAACGCCGAGTTTAATTCGTCCCGCCAATGTTCCGTCAGCCTCTCGCCCCAAAAGCTTCATCTCTTCAACCTGACGCAAAATCATGCGGGCGCGCGAAACAATATCCTCACCAATAGGGGTCAGTAAAGCCCCATGCCTGCCCCGCTCTAAAAGCGCGACGCCAATATGCGCCTCCATATCTTTTATTTGCGCAGACATACTGGGTTGGCTGACAAAGGTTTGTTTCGCAGCGGCGCTGTAAGTTCCGGTATCCGCAATCGCAACCAGATATTCCATTTGTCTCAATGTCGGTTTCATACAACTCTATAACACTAAGCTATATCAAATAAAGTTTTTTTATATTTAACCTATGGATTTAAATTTCCTAGATATGGGCCGCGAACAATAAAGGAGAAAATCATGCTTCGCTTACAATCAGTTCTGTCACATGCCGACACGCTCGCAGCGCGTCTCTTTTCGGACTTAGGCTCACAGCCTAGCTACGCTCACATTTCCCTACGAGAAGCGCCCGTAACAACAAGCTGCATCCCAAGCCGTCGTCGCAGAACCCGTAGACAACCCATGACAGGGTCCGGCGAAGTGCTACGATCAACTTGGTTCTAAGCGATATGACAAACCTCAGTAAGCCTAGGTTTCATGATGAAGAATGTTTTGGTTATGATAGCCAAACCGTATCTAAAGTCGTGGAAACCAATATCAAAGCATCGGAAGATACAACCCTTCCTAGCTGTGAAGATTTAATTCATTCTGCACAGGGCCACTTTTCAAACCAGAATGTGAAAGCCGCTGTGGACGACATCATCAATGCTTATGAAACGCTGGCTCGAGATAGGGCCAAGCTGACAGCCTTGAGAAATCTGGCCTTCCGGGAGCTATCCACGGTCAAAGGATGGCAAGCGTCACCACACCCGCAAGCCTTACGTCTGCGTCGATTGACTCCTTCAATCCCCATACATTCTTCTAAGTAGAAAGCCCGATATGACCTTTATCAAAGAAACTTTTTCCAAGCGCAAAGCCGAGATATCTTTATTAAGCCTTGTCGTTTTTTTGGGCGTCGCCGCCTAAACAACCGGGACTAATCCCACCTAAAATAGATTAGTGAGCGCCTTGCGAATATAGCAATCGCGGCGTACAGATATCTTTATCTAAAAATTTAAGAGAGCCTCATGCCAAATACGCTTTCCGCCAAATCCGTTCGCGAACGGATCACTCATTTTATGCATCTCGAAGCGTCAGGCGGCATCGTTTTGATGTTCGTTGCGTTGTTCGCGCTCCTCGCGAATAACTCTTTTATGGCGTCCGGCTATGAAGGCATTTTGAATACACCTGTCGCCGTACAATTCGGGGATTTCAAAATTGCGAAGCCTTTTTTGTTATGGATCAATGACGGCCTAATGGCGATCTTCTTTTTCCTCGTCGGGTTGGAGATCAAACGCGAAGTCCTCAAGGGTGAGCTTTCATCCCTTGATAAAATTTCATTGCCGCTGTTTGCAGCCGTTGGCGGTATTGCAATTCCCGCGCTGATCTATCTTGGCTTTAACTATACTGACTCAGTCACGGTAAATGGCTGGGCAATTCCGGCTGCAACGGATATTGCGTTTGCGCTTGGTATTTTGGCGCTTGTCGGGAACCGAATTCCGGTATCGCTAAAGATTCTATTGCTCGCCGTCGCCATTATTGACGACTTGGCAGCCATCGTCATTATCGCGCTGTTTTATACCGAAAACCTATCACTTCATGCCTTGGCATGGGCAGGAGTGGGAACGGCCGTCCTCTTTGCTATGAACAGATTTCGGGTCATGCGCATCCTACCTTATGCGCTGGTCGGAACATTTGTTTGGGCGGCCGTTCTGAAATCCGGCGTCCACGCGACGCTCGCGGGCGTTATAACCGCCTTCGCAATTCCGCTGGTTCGCCCTGTTGGAAAAGACGGAAAGACAACCTCTTCGCCGCTGACGCGGGCTGAACACGGCCTACATGTCTGGGTCGCCTTCCTAATCCTGCCGCTCTTTGCTTTCGCGAATGCAGGTGTGTCTTTAAGCGGTCTATCCGTTGCTGATCTTATGTCTCCCGTCCCGCTCGGTATTGCGCTTGGTCTGTTCCTTGGGAAGCAAATCGGCGTCTTTAGCTTCTGCTGGATTGCCGTAAAGCTAGGCCTTGCCAAATTACCCGAAGGCGCGAACTGGTGCCAGATATACGGCGTTGCCTGTCTCACGGGTGTCGGCTTCACGATGAGCCTGTTCATCGGAACCCTCGCATTTGATGACGCCAGCCTGCTAAATGGGGTCCGCTTGGGCGTCTTGATGGGGTCCATCGCATCCGGTATTCTCGGCTTCGTTCTTTTGCGGGTGTTCTGCAAAGGCACTGAGGATAATATTTCCGAAGACACACAGTCTCTAAACGCCTAGCAGCGCGTATAGATACTGCGTTTCGGAGGGAATCATGGCGACTAAAACTGAAGCGGGCGGAAAGCTCGCGCGTAATCTGACTCTGTTCGATGTCTATGCGATGTCGACAGGAGCAATGTTTAGCTCTGGCTTGTTTTTGTTGCCCGGTATAGCGGCCTCTTACACGGGGAACTCCGTTTGGCTGGCTTACCTTTTGGCTGGATTTCTGATCCTCCCTGCCATGTATTGCATGGCGGAATTATCGACGGCTATGCCAAAAGCGGGCGGAACCTATTATTTCCTGGACCGCTCCATGGGTCCGCTGATGGGCACGATTGGCGGTTTAGGATCGTGGATTGCCGTCGTGTTCAAAAGCGCCTTTGCGCTGGTCGGCATGGGGGCATATCTGGGAATTTATCTCGACCTGCCCTTCACCGTCACGGCGATAATCTTGACGATTGCGTTCGGACTCATCAACATCTTTGGCGCCAAGGAAACAACGATGTTGCAACGTGTCTTGGTGACAACGCTCGTCGTCATTCTGATTGCTTTTGTAATCCTCGGCCTAAAAGAAACAGGTATCGCTGGAGCCCTGCAACCCAGCGAAGATTACGGGACGTTTTTTAAATCCGGCTTTGTTGGCTTTATCTCAGTCATTGGTCTTGTATTCGTCTCCTATGCCGGTCTGACAAAAGTGGCCAGTGTGGCAGAAGAGGTGCAAAACCCAGACCGTAATATTCCGCTCGGCATGACACTTTCCTTAATAACGGCGACGGTAATTTATACGCTGGGAACAATGGTTTTGATTACTGTGCTGGAACCAAAAGAGCTATATGAAAGCCTGACTCCTATCGCTGATGCAGGTCGTGAGTTTTTATCGTGGGTGCCTTTAGATCTTGGCGTTATACTGATCGTTGTTGCCGCTATCGCCGCCTTTGCCTCTACAGGTAATGCTGGCATTATGTCGGCGTCGCGATACCCGTATGCGATGGCTAAAGACAAGCTTGTGCCGCAACGCCTGAGCAAAATTGGTAAGTTTGGAACACCTACAATCGCCATTATTTTAACAGTAGTTGCCATGATTGCTGTGCTCGTTTTATTTGATGTGGCCTCGGTCGCAAAATTGGCCAGTGCATTTCAACTTCTTCTTTTCGGGCTTGTCTGCGTCGCTGTAATCGTAATGCGCGAAGCCAGAATATCGACCTATAAGCCAGGCTTCAAAGCTCCGCTATATCCGTGGCTCCAGATCTCGGGTATCCTCATTTCCTTCTGGCTCATAATTGAAATGGGTATTCTGGCCATCGCCTTTACGGGCATGGTCACCATTGGCTGCGTGCTTTGGTATCACTTCTACGCGTCAGGAAAAATGGAACGCCGCGGCGCTATTTTCCACATCCACCAACGCTTGGGACAGCAACGTTATGAGGGTTTGGAGCGCGAGCTTATGACCATCATTCATGACCGCACTCAGGATGAAAATTTATCCTACGAGGCGGTGATTGCACGCTCCGTCATGATGGATTTTCGTTTCGGTATATATGACCTAGAGCATTTGCGTGACATCGTCCGGGAGCAAGCCAAGACCCGTTTCGAAATTGACCCGGATATTATCACCGATATTTTGGCAGATGAGGCATTGCACATGCATACGATCAGCGAACATGTGAACATCCATTACAAAACGCATGAGGGCCTGACCCAGCCGGAGCTTTTCGTTCTGCGATTTGGTCCACAAGCCAAACTGGATATTCCATCCGCAACAAATGCGCACAGCCTAATGTTTCTGGTCGTGCCCCCAAAGCCTGTTGGGCTCGACCTGCGTCTGGCAGGCCATTTAGCGGAAGTTGTGCAAAGCGATCATTTTGAGCTGCGTTGGCTCGGGGCCGAGACTGAGAAAGACATGAATGAAGTTCTCATGCGAGACGATCATTTCTTGCACGGTCCCGTGGCGCAATTCCCAAGATTGTTGGAACAGGCAGGTCAGACGATATCGGATATCAACCTACCTGCGTCTTGCCTGATTGCAATGATCGAGCGAGATGGCGACATTCTGGTCGCAACACCGGAAATAGAACTACGTGCAACTGATGAAGTTGCGATTATTGGAGAACCGGCAGATCTCAACGACTTGCGGAAAAACCCTTCGGACCACAAAGACGAGTAAGGCATGTCATCTGAATTGATTTTATCAACGCTCCTTTCGCCTATCGTTCTCTTCTTCGTGTTGGGTCTGGGCGCAGCGTTGATGCGGTCGCAAATGACCGTGCCGGAGAGTTTTGCAAAAGGTCTCGCCATTTATCTGATGATGGCAATTGGCCTCAAGGGCGGCGTGGAGATGTCAAAGGCGGCTCTCACACCTGATATATTTGTCATAGCAGGCATTGCGCTTATCCTGTCTTTCGGCATGCCATTTCTCGCCTATATGATGCTCCGCGTCACAAGTAAGATGAGCCGGATTGATGCTGCTGCGACCGCAGGACATTATGGGTCTATCTCTATCGTGACTTTCGTGGCCGCAACCCAAGCTTTGGAGTTAGCGGGCATTGTCACATCCGGTTACATGGTCGCGATGGCAGCCCTGATGGAAGTGCCAGCCATAATGTCGGCACTGCTACTCGCCCGGCGCGGGATGAAAAAAGAAGGTGAAGTCGCAGGCTCTGAAAAAGGCGAATTGTTCCGCGAAGTTTTTCTCAATGCTTCCGTTGTTGTCTTGGTCGGCGCGCTTGCCATTGGTTGGATGACGGGCGAGTCCGGGATGGAGAAAATCGCGCCCTTCTTTGTGACGCCGTTCCAAGGCGTTTTGTGTCTCTTCCTTTTAGACATGGGTCTAAACGCCGGACGCGGACTTCGCCAAGGCTGGCGGCAGCTGGATGCGGGAGCGCTTAGCTTTGGCATTATTATGCCTCTCATCGGGGCGGCTATCACCGCACCCCTTTGTTGGCTTATTGGGATGAGTATTGGCGACGCGGCCCTACTCATCACCCTCGCGGCTTCAGCGTCCTACATCGCAGTCCCTGCGGCCATGAGACTGGCGCTGCCAAAAGCGCAGCCTTCCATCTATCTCACGCTCTCCCTCGGCGTCACATTTCCGTTCAACCTGACTTTGGGAATACCGCTATATATAATATTAGCCCAATGGGTCGGCGGATAGGAGCTTACCATGTTTGCAAAAAAACGCCTCGAATTAGTTATTGAAAAACCAGCCTTTAAGCGCGCGTGCCGCGTCTTCGAAGAAGCCGGCGTCAAAGGCTATACTGCCTTTTCGGCGGTCGCGGGCTATAGCGGCGGGATGCGGTGGCAACGCGGCACGGACCTCTCGGCCAGCCAAGATATGATTATGCTGATTGGCGTCATGGATAAGGATATCGTCGAAAAAGTCATCGACAATCTGGAGAATCTCATAGGGTCCCATATAGGGCTTTTGAATATCTCTGATGTAACCGTCTTGAGAGAAGACAAGTTCTGAGTTCAATGATATCACTCCCATTTTAGGACCTTAGCTGAATGACCCATCCCTATACCGCGACGATCGTCCTACCTGCGGCGAGTGAAGATACGGTCCATGCCATCGTCACCGCATTGGACGTCGCCGATCGCGTTACAATTCTCTCCGAAGGCAAAGCGTTTGAATTTCCTTATGCGGGCTCTGCCGACAAGTTGGCCCAGGCTTTGGACCCAATGCAGATGGACTTTGATTTCTGCGTGCAGGCTAATGAGAAACGCAAAAAATTGCTTCTCATTTGCGATATGGACAGCACACTGATTGGGCAAGAGTGCATTGACGAGCTCGCAGATTTCGCAGGTGTGAAAGAGCATGTTAGCGGCATTACGGAACGCGCTATGCGCGGGGAGTTGGATTTCGAAGAGGCCCTGACAGAACGCGTCGCGCTCTTGAAAGGGCTCGATCTTTCCGTCTTGGAAACCTGTTTCAAAGAGCGGATTGTCTTGAACGACGGCGCTAGAACATTGTGTCAAACAATGAAAGCCAATGGCGCAAAAACCGTTATCGTCTCCGGCGGCTTCACCTTCTTCACCGAGCGCGTGGCGAAGGCCTGCGGGTTTGCAGCCCATCACGCCAACACGTTGTTGGATGACGGCAAAAAGCTCATCGGCGATGTCGGGCGTCCGATATTGGGCCGCGAAGCCAAACAGAAGACTTTGGAAAAATATAGCGACCCCTTGGGCGGATCCTCTGCGGCCATCGCCATTGGTGACGGCGCGAATGATCTGGCCATGATTCAAGCCGCCGGATTGGGCGTCGCCTTCTATGCTAAACCCGCTGTGGCCGCTGCGGCGCATTGCGCCATCAATCATACAGACCTCACAACTGCGCTTTATTTCCAAGGCTTTAAAGACAGCGAGTTTGTTCAAGGCTAACCCCTCTCTTGCTTTGCAGCTGAAAAGCCTGTTCAATCCTGACATGGCGAGTCCCTCCAAAATTCTAATCACCGGAGCCACCTCCGGTCTTGGGCGCGAAATGGCGGTCCAGCTTGCCGCTCGCGGAGACAGGGTTCTCGCGACGGGCCGCCGCGTTGAACGGCTTGCTGAACTCGAAACCCATGCCGAGATTGAAACCCGGTCTCTTGATCTTTCCGCCTCGGCGGAGATTTCCAAATTCTGTTCCGACACGCCTGCACTCTCGGGCGCGATTTTGAATGCGGGCATCACCTTTGCGGACCCCTTCATCTCCGGCGACTTTGAGACCGATTCCGCGCTGATCCAGACCAATGTCACCGCCAATATTCAGCTCATTCGCGAGCTGCTTCCAGCGCTTACAAATAATGGCCGCATTCTCATTATCGCGAGCCTCGGTGGCCTCACGCCCCTGCCCTATCAATCCGTCTATGCCGGGACGAAAGCCTTTATGATAAATTTCGGTCTCTCCCTGCGCGAGGAATTGAAACACGAAAATATCAAAGTCGGGGTCTTCGCCCCCGGCGGGATTAAAACTGAAATGACCGATATTCCCGCGATGAAAGCCCTCGAAAAAGACCTCGCCCCCGTGGCGGATGTCGCGGCGGCGGCCATTAAAGCCTATGATAAAATGCCGGCCCTTTCCGTGCCCGGCGCGCAGAATAAACTCATTGCGGGATTGTCGAAACTCGCCCCGCGCAGTTTTGTCGCCTCGCAAGCCGAGAAAATTTACCGCAAGGCCAGAGACTCTTAGAGTTTCACGCCTAGCGTTTGAGCGCTGCGGCATGCCACGCGATATGCTCCGCCATAAAGCTCGAGATAAAATAATAGGAATGATCATAGCCGGGCTGCATGCGCATCGTGAGTTTGATGTCTGCCGCCGCACAGGCCGCTTCCAAGCTTTCCGGTTTTAATTGCTCGGCCAGGAATTGATCTTCCGTCCCTTGATCGACGAGTATTTGCTGCGCGCGCGCGCCGTCTTCAATCAGGCTCACCGCATCATATTGACGCCAAGCCGCCGGATCATCGCCCAGATAACCCCCCAGAGCCTTCTTGCCCCAAGGCACAGTCGACGGATT
>ENA-ORXT01004339-ORXT01004339.1-marine-metagenome-genome-assembly--contig:-NODE-4339-length-14778-cov-9.130399_pt1 | contig 14778 bp, 10 predicted proteins | sample MGYA00237868_ERZ511482 | MGnify/ENA metagenome assembly ERZ511482 | reverse complement strand
TAGTTGGACAGCGCCACTTTCGTGAGCGGCAAGGCGCTAGCCGCCGGTGAATGGCGGGTAAAACCGGCGGCTAGCGCCATGCCGCTCACATTTGCGCTACCACGTAAATAACAAAGCTTCTGATTCAAATGTGGCGCTGTCCAATTAGGAATTAGGAATTAGGAATTATGGATTACGGATTACGGATTATGGCTGACTGCTGGAGACACGCCGTTTGAGGAGAGCTGTTTTCTCAAGTGGCAATTTTCTATCGGGGAGCAACCGGTGTCTGGTCGTCCATGTTTATACAAAGGCTGAACGCCCATGGGCCATTGCCATTTTCAATTCGATAGAGAATCTTGTTAAGCCCAGCCTCAAAGCGGACTCGTCGCAGGCCTTCATCGATTCGCCAAGCCTTCAAGATATCGGAACTGGACCACACGCGGACATCGTTAATCCATAAATCGGATCGGTCATCACTGCCTACCGCAATCCAAGCATCCGTCGCCTGCTCAAAATGCAGTTCGGTCCAAGCATAGTAAATGACATACTCTTCCAAGAGTGCTTTGGGCGGCAACATGGGCTGAGTAGACTGGTGGAATTGCCACGAGATCAGGTTTGGACTGGCTTTGGTGCGATATTTTGCATCCAAATCAATGAGGCTCTCCGGCGGAAACTGTTTGTGGATGTTTTTTCGATTGCCATTATCAAACGGTCCGAGGATGTACCACGAATCGACAAAGGTCCAGCCCGACGCACCCGTCGCCGTGACCTTCCCACCACTTCCGAACCGTCGCGCAGGTCGAGCATCCGTCATGTTTTTTAGCGGTGGAGGAGCGGGTAGGCTGGGCGTGTCCACCTCCGTATAGCGATCCCCGTCGCGCGAGTTTGTCGATGCGTTTTTTTGCGAATCATCGGCCCGATTTTTCTGACCGCTTCTGCGCTCCATCAGCGATGTCATGTCAGCAACGGCTCCTCCCTGATCTTGAGCCGATTGCCGCTTTTCTTCGGCAGCATCGGTTTGCCGGTCGAACAAGCTTATTTGCAACGCATGTTTTTGAATGCTCTGTGTCTGGGCCAACAAAGATTGAGCAAACTTGTCCATCGCTTGAGCCTGTCGATTAGCCTGCGTCATGATTTCGATTTTGCTTTTCAGCGCTGATTGCGTTCTTGCATTCTGATCAAGCGCCGCTTCATCGATATCATCCCGATGGGGCTGGGCAACGCTTATCAGCTTACGAGCTTCACTGGGTTGCATCTTTTGTACCAACGATAACTCAGCAGCCCGAATGTCTTTGTATCGCTGCGACACCTTCCGTTCCAGTTGGCGAGCGCGGATAAACGCAGCCTGAGCCGAAGTGGATTCGTCAGCGCGATCGGCGTCAGTGGGATCGGCGTCAGCGGGATCAGCGTTTAGATTTAGCGCCTCGTTGGCATCGAAGGCCAGTTGTTGTGCTGCCTTGGCCTCCGTAAGCTTGCCTTGGCTTTGCTCGCGAGCGGTTGCAATCACCGCGCGGTTTTGCTCGACCGTTGCGTTGTGAGGTTTCGCTCGATCCTTCTCAGTTGCCAATTGCTGACGCGCGTTTTCTAAACGTTGTGATAGGTGTGACGTCTGCTGCTGAAGCGTAGTGACGCGGTGTTGAGCTACTTTGACAGCATGGTTGGCAATTGCGGCTTTGTGCTTCTGCTGAGCCACCTGTTGGAGGGCCGACTGTTGTTCTTTCTGTCGCTGATTTTGCTGCTGATTTGCTGCCTTCATCGCTAGGCGGGACGCTACAACCTGAGGTTTAGCACCCGATTGTTGAACCTGGTGGAACGCGCTTCGTAGTTTGTTGGATTGATCTCGTGCCTTGTCAAAAGCTTCTATGGCTTTTCGCTGAGCCAATTCCTTTTCAGCGATCGCATTCGTTTCTTCAACAAATTTCGTCTTCTTGGCTTCTACCTTTTCTTCGGCGATGTTAATTTCCTTCCGCCGCTTCTCCAATTCTGATTCGAGTTTCTCAACATCGTTTTTCCGGCGTTGAATTGAATCGCGCGTTCTTGTCAATTGATTTTGTAAGCGACCAATTTCTTCCTCTGCAGTTTTGGCAGCGCGGTCGTTGGCTTTCGCAGTTGCCAACAATTGGCTCGCCGTAACCTGTAAATCAATGACTTCCTCGATCAATTCGGTGGGACGGTCCGCCAAGACTTGGGCGGCAGCCATATCCGCTAACGTATTTTCGGCCGCAAGTTGTTCTTCCATCGCCGCGCGGCGGGCGTCACTCAGCCGCTGTTTATTATCGGTCTCTGGATCGACCTTCATCGCAGCGTCTATTGCTTCTAATGCACGTTGTTGTGCTTCCATCGCCGCCTTTTGATCGCTTATTACATCCTTGATGGCCGATTCGGTTTGTTCGGGGAAGGCTTCACGAAGCTGCTCGGTTTTCTCAAACTTCAGTTGGTCCATTTCAGCGAGTGTTGCCTCTAATGACTCAACGGTTTCCCACAATTGATCAGTCTGCAATCGCTCAATTTTTTCACTCAGCCTCTCCATGCTTTCGGCACTGGTGACTCTATGTGAGTCAGGGGCAACGGCGGTGTCACTTTCATCAGCTGGCATCAACAACAGCACGATCAACAGCAACAATATCACATGGAGACAAAACGAACCAATCAGCCATCGAGAATTCGATACCGGTTGATAGCTTCGTGGTGGAATTGTTGAACTCATTGTGGCCTCCTCAACATTCGTCAGCATCACTGCTGATCTGCAACATGGACCGCGACGTTAGAAATGGATCGCAAGTTTAACGCCTCTAAAACCTGAACAACGTGCTCAAAGGGAACGCTTCGATCGGCGTCGATGCGAACGGGGCGGTCGGGCTGGTTGGATCCGATGTCGTCAAGCCGACGCATCAATACACCAGGAGTTGCCAGGCTCCCATCGAGATACATGCGTCCCTCAACATCCACGCCGATCACGAATGTCTGCGGATCCATCGCCACTTCTTGTGCCTGCAATGCCGGAGGGAGTGCCACCGGCAATTGACGCTCAAGTTTCTTCAGTGTGGTCGCCACTAAAAAGAAGATCAAGAGTAGGAACACGCAATCAATCAGCGGAGCCATTTGAGGCTCGACGGATTCTTCTTCGAATATCTCGGTTCTCATTTTTTCTCCTCCACTGCTTTTTTCGCTGCTGGCGAAGAGGCTTGGGCGGATACTTTGACGGTGTCATTGGTAGTGCCAGTTGCACTGTTATTGGGTCCCAGCAGCATCCAGTCGTTGATCAGTCCGCTGGCGGCCTGGTCGAGCGATGCACTTCCGAATCCGATTTGGCTTTTTAAATAGTGATAAATGAACACGGCGGGAATTGCGATAATCAAGCCGACCGCCGTTGTGACTAAAGCTTTCGCAATATCGTCGGCAAGAATTGACGCGTCACCCATCGATCCTGCGACGGCAACGGTTTCGAAAGCACCAATCATTCCCAGCATCGTCCCCAACAATCCTAGCAATGGTTCCAGCGTCGCTACCAAAGCGATTGGAAATAGCCGCTGCGTGTGCCGCCGAATCTCACGAGCGGCCACGTCCCCCGCTATCTGCGAAGTGACCTGATATCCAGCGGACCGATGACGGACCACTTCTTCAATGACTTGGCCTAAGAGACTGCCGTCCTTACGAGCCGTTTGGATCAACTGATCGTATTCTCCCTGCTGCCACAATCGGTCCGCTTCAACGATCAGCCCCTGGGGAACCAGCGACTTACTACGCAAGTTGAAAAATCGCTCAAGCGCCACCGCGAATCCGAAGATCGAAAGTAATATTTGCAGAACGACCGTAATTCCACCCTGACGGAGCTTGAAGATCAACGACTCCCATGCCGTTGACTCCTGCGATGCAGAATCGTCGGTTGGAGAGCTTCCGGTCGCAACGCCTTTGACCGTCTCCACAGCGTTGAAATTGGGAGGGTCGGATTCTTGGCTTTCGGTTTGGGCGAAAGTTGTTTGGGTGAAAGTTGTTTGAGCGCAAGTTGTTTGAGCGAGAGCGGTGGAGACCGACAACAGTAGAAATAGTATGAAAGCGAAACGCATCAATAACCTCCTGGGGATGCAAAAAAAGATCGGAATGACCAGCATGCTCATTTCGTCCGTTGGGCATGAGAATCAGTCCGCAAAGACTCCCACTTAAGATCATGGTTGTTGACAATCGCCCGTCAAGCAGCGTTCTGGCTATCTCTAGAAAAACATCATTACTGAAATAGGAGCGGCGGGAGGATTTTTAACGTGCACACAACCTTTTGATTGACGGAGCGACATTTGAAGTCGATACATAGTTCAACTTTCGGACAAACGACGCGCCAGCAAGCGTCGTTATAACTTGAGCTAAATCTTGAAAAGCTTCAAACTTTTTATACCAGCACACCGCCAATCCGATACGGCTCGATTTCTCTCAATTCGAAATTCTGAGTGACCGAAAATATTCATAACCCGTAGAAGAGACCACCCTTCTCATCGCCCTTAGACAATCTTATGGCTACAGAATCGCCGCAATTCTCGATCGTCGTTCCTCTTGTGGGAGATGACCATCTATTTGAACAGACTTTGGCGTCGCTGCTCCGCGATCGTTCCGACCAAACCGAAGTGATACTCGTTCATGACGGAACTTACGAAGACCCCTACGCAATGGGCTCCGAAGTTACCATCATCAACGCGCAGTCACGACGAATAGGCTGCATGTTAGATCAGGCCGTCGCTGCTGCGTCCGGGGAACTGATAGCTATCGTTCGTCCAGGGGTTGAACTGCCTGAGGACTGGCAGGCCGAAATTGGACCAGTTTTCGCCGACGAAAAAGTCGCCAGCGTCGTGCCGGTGATTGTTCCGTTGTCCGACCCAAGTGAAATTGTGGCAGCAGGTTTAAAGACCAACTACGGTTTTCAAAGGATCCTCGAAGGCGACGGCGACAAAATCGCCGATCGTGTCTATGGGCGTCTGCGACCGATCGGCCCCACTCAATGGGCTGCTTTTTATCGACGATCGACGCTGGAACTGGCCGGCAGGTTTGACGCCACCGTTGGCGATCAGTATTTTGATCTTGATATTGCCTTGACATTGAAACGCCTCGGCTATCGCAGCAAACTTGCCCCCCAATGCACCGCCACGGTTGCTCGTCCGACCCTGATCACGAAGCAGGCGGATCAACCGCACGGCAATATGGCTCAACGCGCGATCGTGAGGCACGGTCGAGGTGATTCGGCGCTTGGCCGCGGGCTGTTATCGATGGTGAAAGAATTCGTTTCCACGCCGCTTCAGCCAAGTCTATTCATGCAAGCAATGGGGCGTATGAGTGCGTTTGGCACAAATGTTAACGATCAAAAATTTGCGCGACGGATTGAACGAATCAACCGCATGAAGCTGTCGATCGAAAAATCAGGTTTAAAAGTACATGCGGCCGATCTGGCCGCCGAAGTACAACGCGAAACGCAGCGGTCTTCCCTCAAACGAGCCGCCTGACTGCCAGCTTCTTTGCCGTTTCTACCTTGCCACAAATTTAGTTGCCAGTTCTTCGAGAGATTCTCTCACAGCGTAACCGGGGCAGATGATAAAGTAGACGCCTACTTGACTATCACCGTTTTCGCGAGTTTGGGAGCTGGGTTTTTATGCGTCTTGCCAAGGTTCATTTCTGTTTGATCGTTGTTTTGATCAGCCTCATTTCTGTTGTGTCGGCGGATCAGCAAGAGGTATTGAAAACATTGCCGCCCGGCGGCACGCGTGTCGTCGACGCTGATGCTTTGGCCCCTGAGAAATTGACCGTCAACGATGGTGGCGGAAAACTCGCCTCTCACTCGGTCATTCAAAAAGCAACCGATGACGGGGCGTCGTCGATCAAAGTGGACATCACGAGTCAACCGCAGAACACGTGGGACATCAGCGTCAGCAAATCCTCGACCGCCGAAGTCAAAAAAGATGACGCGCTGGTCGCCAGTTTTTGGGTGCGCGGCAAAGCGCAATCGGGACAAGGCGGAGCGGTGACCGAGTTCGTTTTTGAGAAGGCCGGAGCACCCTATACCAAGAGCGTGCAATACTTGGTCGAAACACCGGCTGATAACAATTGGCAGCACTACTGGGTGGCCTTCAAATCGCTGGAAGACTATGACGCCGGTGGATCTCTGGTGAACTTTCAAATGGGCTACCTAAAGCAAGAAATAGAAGTGGCGAAGATCGAGCTGTGGAATTTTGGCCAGCGCTCCTTAAAAGACCTGCCTCACACTCCGCTGTCCTACATCGGACGGGAGCAAGGGGCGCAATGGCGCAAAGACGCCTTTGAACGCATCGAAAAAATTCGCAAAGCCGACCTTGAAATCAGATTCGTCGGCAGCGATGGGAAGCCTTTGGAAAATCAGCCGGTACAGGTAACCCTCGACCGCCACGCCTTCGGATTTGGAACCGCTGCTAGTTCGTGGAAGATTATGGGCAAAGATGCAGACTGTGAAAAATACCGCCAGACCTTCAAAGAGAACTTCAATCTGGGAGCTATCGAAAACGGCTTGAAGTGGCCCTTTTGGGATGAGAAGCCGGAATACCGCCAGCAAACCATCGATGCGATGCATTGGCTCAAAGAGAACAACGTTAAGGTACGCGGCCATGTCATGGTGTGGCCCGGCCAAGGTCACCTGCCTGCTTGGGTGAAGTCGCTGAAGGATAATCCCGCAGCACTTAAAGGAACGCTGGCGGCACGTATTCGCGAGATGGGCTTTCTGACCAAGGACATTGCCCAAGACTGGGATGTGATGAACGAAGGGTTTGATAATCACGAGCTGATGGATTGGCTGGGCGATGAGGCGATGGTCCAGTGGTTCAAGGAAGCCGACGCGGTGTTACCCGATTGCGATTTGTACTACAACGACTATGCCGCGCTAGTGCGCGGCGGCCACCCAACGGCACATAAGGAACACTTCGAAAAAACAATTAAATACTTGATCGACAATGGAGCTCCTCTAGACGGTATTGGAATTCAAAGCCATTTCGGTTCGCTGTTAACGCCTCCCCAGCGCATCCTAAAGGAGCTGGATCATTGGGGCAGCTTCAAAAAGAAGATCATGATCACAGAGTTCGACGTGATCGTGCCTGATGAACAATTGCGTGCAGATTTCCTGAGAGACTTCTTCATTTGTTGCTTCAGCCATGAAGCGGTGGATGGGTTGGTCGTGTGGGGGTTCTGGTCAGAGTCTCACTGGATGCCGCAAGCCGCGCTCTACAACAAAGATTGGACGTTGACCAAAATGGGCCAACAATGGAAACAGTTGACGCAGCAATGGCAAACTGACCAGTCGCTAACTACCGACAGCAACGGAGTCGTGAAACTGCGCGGCTTCATCGGTGACTACAAAGTTGACTTGGGTGGCAAATCTTTCGATGTAAAATTGCCGAAGTCAGGTGGCAGCGTAAATCTAACCGTCGCCAAGGGAAGCCCACCCCGGCGAGGTGAAGCTGAACATATTAGCCGTTCGGGCGCCAGCCCAACGCCGTGAAGAGATTCACGTTTGAAAAACGCAAGTAAGTTTGAGCCGTTTTGGCGTTAGCCACGGTTTCGTTGTGCAAAGAAACCGAGGCTAACGCCTAAATGGCTCACTTAATCGACAGCCTCAATCGCTAAAACGGCAAATAAAAACATGGGAACGGGATGGTCCCCGAACCGGTATATCGGCACCTACCAATGCTTCTCAAACAGCTGCCCCACTTCGATGGGAACCGAACCGGCAGGTACGTGCTGGTATAGAAACGAAATCAATTTTCGATCCACCGGTGCCAAACGTGTCGCACTGCCATAGCGAAACAGCATTCTGTTTTCGTAAAAAATGCTCTTGGAGAAGTGTTTTGAATCTCCGCCAAGGCCCAGCGATTGGACAACTTCCTCAAGCACAAAATGGCTAAGTCGCCTTCCCGAAAGCTTGTCTTCGGCGATCAAGACGATGGCTTTCTGGATTTCAAATTTATGGTTCCACTGAACAAAGAAGAAGCCTCGGTTGCCTTGGACGACTTCGAAATCATGTTGCGAGGCAATTTCCTCGAACGAATCGAGCTTGATGAAATACAGCTTGATCAATGCCTTGTCGTCATCGTCAGCCAAATGTTCCAGCTGCAGATTTTCCGGCATCGCACGGTTGATTTCTCGTACCGTCGCCGCAACGACAGGCGGATGACGGTCTTGATCTCCGAACACCGAAAGCGTCGGCGGCTGTTCCCATCGCACCACTCGGCGACCACCGGTGACTTCGTATTCGGTCTTGGTCAAAACGTCGCCTACGAATAGTAGCGTGTCGCGGTCCTTGGCGACTTGCGCCATCCCCGTCGCCTGAAACGCGGGAGAAAATGTGGCCGCTGCCAACGACAGACACAAAATGACGCACGGAGCGAAGAGGGAAGATCGCATTAGCTTTGTCCCGCCATAGTGGTAGAATAAGAGGAGAATCAATCCCTATTATACCTTACGAATCTTTTGCCGATGTATTTTCGACTTGCCAAACGAATGTTGCTGGAAACCGACAAACGGCTGCTGTGGAAACTGGCATGGAACATGGGTGCCAAAGGGCTCTACAGCGTGCAAGCGCACAAACGCCGATTGAAGCAGGGAAAATTTTTTCCGCCATATCTCTACATCTCGATCATCAACAGCTGCAACCTGCGTTGCCAAGGTTGTTGGGTGGACGTGGCGGCGAAGCAACACAAGATCGAAGTCGATGCGATGAATCGCATGATTAACTCAGCCAAGAAAATGGGGAACTCGTTTTTCGGCATTCTCGGTGGCGAACCTTTCATGCACAAAGAACTCTTCGACGTCCTCGAAGCACATCCGGAAGCTTACTTCCAAGTCTTCACCAACGGACATTTCATCACGGACGAAGTCGCCAAACGTCTGCGTAAATGTGGAAACGTGACGGTGTTGATCAGCGTCGAAGGATCCGAGATCATCAGCGATCAGCGACGCGGAAAGACGGGCGTTTATTCGGCGACGATGGAGGGGCTGAAGAACTGTTTGAATAATAAGGTCATGACGGGCGTCTGTACCAGTCTCTGCCAAACCAACATCGACGATCTGCTGACTGAGCAATGGGTGGATCGACTGATCGAAATGGGAGTCCTCTACACATGGTTCCACGTCTTCCGTCCCGTGGGCCCGGATGCTTCACCTGATCTTGCACTCACACCCGAGCAACAACGCAAGGCGCGGCAGTTTGTGGTCGACATGCGATGCAAAAAACCGATCATCGTCATTGACGCATATTACGATGCCGATGGGAACGCGCTTTGTCCGGCCGCGACGGGATTCACACACCACATCAGCCCTTGGGGGGATATTGAACCGTGCCCGATTATTCAGTTCGCCAAGGAATCGATCCATGACCAGCGCCCGTTGGAGGACGTGTTTAACGAGTCCGACTATCTAAGGGACTTTCGAAAGACGGCGGCACAGCACACGCGCGGCTGTATCGTGTTGGAGCGACCGGATCTCATCGAATCGTTGGCCGATCGCCATGGCGCAACCGATTCGACAGCGCGAAAAACGGCGCTGGCCGAACTGCGAGCCGCTCAGCCGCATCCTTCGCAGTACGCGCCCGATGCGAAGCCAATTCCCGAACGAAGCTGGGCTTATCGTATCGCCAAAAAAATCGCCTACCATGATTACGGCGTGTACGATGAGCATTTTGAACCCAGTAATTGGATCGATCCGAAATCTGTCACGCCACCCAAACAAGACCTTGTCGAGCTTCAATAACAGTGTCACCTGCCTAGCGATACCCGCGTCTGGAGGATCTGCGGCGACTGTCCAACGGAGCTTTGCCACTGAACTCCCAGAAGAACCACGTTTGTAAAGAAAGTGTCGCGCGGATCTCGCTCGCCTTCATCTTTGAGATTTTGTACAATTGATTTGATTGGCATTATCGAGGTAAAACTCAACGTTGTTTTCTGCAGATTCTTAGATGGGTTAGAAGCATGGGACCAATATTTTTTATCGTGGTAGTACTGGTCATTGGAGGTTCCTTCTGGTATTCCCTAGTCCAGAGTAAAAAACGCACCGAAGCTTTTAAGCAACAGGCGAGTTCGATGGGGCTGCAATTTAATCGCGACGGCAGTGAAGTTCGGCAGCGCTTGATAGGCTTGAATCTCATGAACGTAGGTCGCGCGCAGCGTGCTAGGAATCTCATTTCCGGAGACTCTGGCGACGTTAAGATCTCAATCTTTGACTACAATTACACCACCGGCAACGGAAAGCAGAGTCGTACGCATCATCAAACGGTCGTGGCACTGGAGTCCGCTGGTATCCATGCCCCCGCTTTTTCAATGCGGCAACAGAATGCTTTTCTGGACAAGATCGGGAAATTCTTTGGTGGTCAAGACATCGACTTCGAATCACACCCTACCTTCTCTAAAATGTTTGTGCTTAAAGGACCCGAAGAAAAGATCATTCGAAATTTTTTCACGCCCGAACTTTTGACCTTCTTCGAAACCAAAGTTGGTCACAGCATCGAAGGTGCTAACGGTCAGATGATTCTCTATAAGAACGGATCTCGAACAGACCCCGAAAAGGTCAAAGATCTGCTTGCCTCAGCTTATGAAGTCTATGGGCACATCGTCGATGGTTAATGCACCAAAACGCACGGCGAGCCGCAAGACGCCAGCCGTTGGTGTCGCTGCATCGCTGTGAACGATTTATTTCCCTGTTTTAATGAGCCGTTTTGGCGTTAGGGGATTTTTGATTAAGTGAGCCGTTTTGGCGTTAGCCTCGGTTTCGTCATCGCAAAACCGGGGCTATCGCCCAAACGGCTCATACTTACTTGCGTTTTTCAAACGAAAATATTTTCACGGCGTTGGTATCGCTGCCTGTTAACGACCGTCATCTTACCGGCGGCTAACGCCTTGCCGCTCATTTCATCAGCCCAATTGAGGCCACATGCCGGACTCTAGCCAAAAAATTGCAGCGATCACATTATCGGGAAAGACTATCTATGATCCGCTCGATCAAGCGCCCGAGTTAGTACTTACCAACAGAGAACTTGAGCAAAACCTGCGAACGAAGCTGTCTGGCCTGTTGCTTGATCAACCGATTCGCACACGTTCCAAGGTGGTCAAATCAGCAATTGCCAGATCCTTGGGGTATCCCGTGCCAAGGAGTTTTCTCAAATCAAAGCCGCGCTTTCCCGGCCAAGACTTTGACGTCTACGTTCAAAAGTCTGATAACCTACAGATCTGGAACGAAGAACTCTCGCCGGCGCGGCGTTATGTCTTGGTGCGCGTCAACGATGAGAATAAAGTCGAAACGGTGAAGGTGATCACGGGCACTCAATTGGCCAAATTCGATACCACCGGCACACTGACCTCCAAGTATCAGGCCACCGCGATCGACAATGTCAATCAATCTCGTCTGGTTTCGAAAATGGATACTCCCGATTTAGCGGCCGCGCTGGCAGATCCAAAAACGGACTTTGATCGTCAGTTGATTCCGATCGAAAAAGTCTATGAGCAACTGTTACCTTTGATGGGCCAAACGATTCCCAACCCCGGCAACGACCAAGAGCGTGTACGCGGTTGGGAACTTCACAAAATGATCAGTGATACGTTGGGCATTAATACTCCCATCGACGATGGGCAGATCCCAGATGTCACCGAGCAATTACTGGAGATCAAACTGCAAACCAGTCCCACCGTCGATCTTGGCCTGATTTCTCCGGGAAGTGCGGACGCCGTCACTGTAGAGGGGCAGACATTTCGATATGCCGACATTCGTTACGCGGTGGTTTACGGAACCGTCGTCGAGGACAAAGTTCGGCTGGATCATTTGGTGCTGACCAACGGATCGGACTTTTTCTGTTACTTCAAATCGCTCCAGGGCAATGTCGTCAACAAGAAGAATCAGATTCGATTGCCAGCCGGATTCTTTGATGAAGCACCGCCGGCGAAGTGATTCACGTTGGTAGTGGACCCATTCCGGGCTGATGAAGTGAGCGGCAAGGCGCTAGCCGCCGGTAAGATGACGATCGTTAACAGGCTGCGATACCGGCGGCTAGCGCCTTGCCGCTCACAATATGATCTAATTCATCAGACCAGCCTCGTCCTCTCCCCAAAGACCTAAGTCACGTGCGCTACTTTCCAAGCATCAATTGCTTAACCAGCTTGTTCAAGCTTCCATCATCTTCGCCGCCGGCGGTCAAATTCTTGGTTTGTTTGACGACTCGCTGGGCCAGTTCATCCTCCAAATCCGGCAATGGAAAGTCAGCTACGTATTGAGTCATAAATCTCCGGCGTCCGGCATACAGTTTGTTGCAGAACACGAAATCATAATATTGGGTTGCGATCTCTGAGTTGGCAATCGCCAGAATCAAAAACAGCCAGTCGTCTTCAAAACCTTCGCGCAGTGTCAACCAATAGCAATCGCCATTGACGAGTGCTCCGCTGTCGTCCAAGAAAAAATTTGGATGTTCGGAAATATCAGGCCAGACAATCTTGGGTCGCCGCCACGCGCTCGGTTGCTGCGCGACCCAAATCTCAAACCATTGCCGACCTGCGTCGATCAAGTATTTTCGCGCCGATAACTGGACCTTGTTGGATCGGAGATGCGCTGCCGCGATCGGGTAATCAATCAGATCGACCACCGTGCGTTTTGGTGCTGCTAAGTCGTAAGGGTACAGCACGCGTTTTTTTGGCTTCTGACAACTCCAGCGCTCTGCCACATGATGCGTTAGCAGCGGCTGAAGCAACTCCATCCCCTCAGGCCAAGCGTCGCCGATAAAAACTTTATCGGCCGTTGTCTTAATACCAACCTTGATCTCCGCGACGTCCGAAAAACGATAGCGCTGACGTTTCTTAATACGTTTGAGCCAGCGCTGCGAATGAGCATTAGTCAGCTGCCACACATCGTCGCCGGCGAGAAAGCCGCGCTCGAGTTCGTAGTTTCCTTGTTGGGTTGTCACGGCTCCCGTTTGAGTCGTTTGTTCAATCAAGTCCAACAGACATTCTGAGCCAACGGCCTCGGAATCATTGCGGTAGATTCTGCAAAATTCTGTTCGCTCGCGCTTCCCTGTGTTAGAGTCCGCTTCTAATTTGTTGCCGGTAAAAATGACTGGAAGCACCGCCGCTTCGAACAGCCGACTATCGCCAAGATCAAAAATCTGATTCAGCTGTAAATGCTCCCGCAGCATTTTCCTCATCGACGCGCCGGCTTTGACCGTCAGGAAGCGGTTGGACGTCAACAGCCCAACCGCCGCCTCAGGGGCGAGGCACCGCAGGATTGCCGCAGTAAAGACCTGGTACAGATCGACTCGACCCTTCAACCCGAACTGCTTCGCCAATCGCTGCGCCCGCGCTCCGCCCATGACCTGAGTTCGTACATAGGGCGGGTTGGAGATGATGCAATCGTAGCCTTCGAGTTGCTCAAACGTTTCCAAAAAATTGGCCACTAGGATTTCTGACCGCCCAACATTTAGTTCGGCGATGCGTACACGCGCCAGTTCAACCGCAGCCGGATCTTGATCGAATCCGCCGACGATGATCTGTTGCGAAGAGACGCCCGCTTCACTCAAAGCGCGGGTCAGAGCCACCAAAAGTTCTCCGTCACCGCAGGCGGGATCGAGAACGCGAATCGTCCGATTGGCTAAATAAGATTCCGGCAAGGCAGCCACGGTTCGCCGCGCAAGGAAGTCAGCCAGCGTCGACGGCGTGTAGTGAACTCCGTGCCGTTTCTTGTCGCTGAGGGTTGCGATAGAAGGCCTCCTTTGCCATAACGATTACGCGGTGATTACTCGAAATCGTCCAATTGATCGAGCAGTTGGTCTAAATCATCCTTCGGTTCGTCAGCCGTCGCGACGGCGTGACGGCGCTCCAGGCCCTGCATTCCAACCGCGTCGCGACCCGCGGCCAGCAATTGTTCATCACGTTCCATCGCCGCAATTTCGTCGGCCGTTTTGCCTTCTGCGGGCGCACCGAACAGCTGCGACAGGTCAATCTTCATGCTCGCGTTGCCCTCGGCTGATCCGGCAATCGCGGGCGTCTTATGCTGAGGGAACATGATCGCGTTCTCCGGACAGACGCGGCTGCAAGCCGGACATCCTTTGCGGCAGTTGTCAGGTTGTTCGACCAGAATCGTATCGATTCGATCAACGCCGTAGACACCAAACAAACAGAAGTCGATGCATTCCATGCAGTTGGTGCAGCGGCTGTAGTCGATCACCGGATACCAGCGCCGGCCTTCGCTGTTTTCGATTCGGTTGACGGTCGCCGGTTCAATTCCCGTGCCGTCTTTGGTGATCGCAGTGTCATTGGTGGGCGATTCAAACCGCTGCTGCGCGCTGTTAGAGACGAGGCCGCCGCCAACAACATCGCCCAGAGAAACGACTTGTACCAAATTCTCTTGCTGAATCCGTTTCACTTCTTTGATAAAATCGTCGGCGCGGGTGGAAGCTTTGAAATCTAAACAGTAAATTTTCCGGTTGGGGATCTCTCGTTTGCTGACGACGGTTGCCTTTGTTTCGGACTCGTCGGCGTCTTCTTCTGGTTGATCCTCATCCTCTTCATCGTCGTCATTCTCTAAGAGGACTTTCCCGACGTGTCCTGAAATGTCGTTGCGGTCCATCACCCAATGAGCCGCCCGTTCGAACAACCACGAACAGACGATCATGTTGCCATTGATCGACTTGAGCGCCAACATGCCGGTGCCGTCAGCTTTGATGTCGTAGAGGTTGGGGACGACGGTGACATCGATGCCGTTTTCAAACAACAATCCCGCCACGATATCCTCTTCGAGCTTGCGCTTGACGGGATTCTTGCT
>ENA-ORXT01004337-ORXT01004337.1-marine-metagenome-genome-assembly--contig:-NODE-4337-length-14783-cov-5.301170_pt1 | contig 14783 bp, 11 predicted proteins | sample MGYA00237868_ERZ511482 | MGnify/ENA metagenome assembly ERZ511482 | reverse complement strand
CCGACGCCAGTTCATCGGCGCGGTTGATCGCAAAACCCATACCGCCGTTGTACTTGAAGGTCGTTGGGTGCCACACAACCTCTTGCAGCCAAGCTGCCGTTTCATACTTCAGCTGCGATTCGGCAATCGAGGTCTTAATCGCGCCACGTCCAATGAAGTAAAGAACGACAGTCATTAGCGCTAACAAACCAACGTCATAGCCCAAAAGAAACGGATGATAGAACGCCAGCACCGAAAGCCCGATCACCGTCTGCAGAAACAGCATCAGGGAGTCCAGAAAGATTTTGGCGGTGATCTTCTGGACGTTGATAATATCAAAAAACCGGTTTACCAACTCCGGCCCGTGATACTTCTTCCATGTCGCCAAAGGAACACGCGTTAGCCGATACGACAAATCTTCGACGGTTCGAACAAACATCCGTCGCTGGATGTACTCGACAATAACCATCATCAACACATTCAAAAAGGCGCGGAAGCCCAAGAACGTTAACACGATCAACGACAGCACAATCAGCGGCTGAAGGTAGCGTCCAAACGCGATCGTATTCACCACCGCTTCCACCGCCAAGGGCGTCGTCAGACTCAGCAAACCGATGACGATTGAAAAGACGAGGATCGTTTTCACGTCGCCGTATTCTGGCTTCAGAAACGCGATCAACCGGCGCAGCGGTTTCATCGGCTCTGCCATCATCGAACCCTGATAATGGAATCGCGATGCATTCTCCGCAGCCAACATCGGTTGCACCAACAGCCACGAAAAATTTTTGCTGTTCTCCGGCGGAAAGTTTTTTCGAACCCAATGAGTCCCGACTTTTTGATCGGTGCCGTTTTGGTGGATCGTTAAGCGATTCCGCTTTACCTTGAGCACCAACGCCATGGAGGGATCTTTATTTTTGTCCTTAGGTTGGTTGAGCAGCAAGACCGGCCCGGCGTCTGAAACGGTGTTGAACAGATCGCGTAGGCTGCCTTCCATTGGGCGGAAACGAAATCCAAACTGCCGACCGACCGCGTCGAGCGTTTCCTTGGGCGGAGCCTGTTCGCCGTCTTGTTCTAGGTCGGCGATACCCGGATAGACCCGGTTGGCCGAGAATGCGATTCCCAGCTGTTGGCAGATGCGCCGAATAAGATCATTGATTTCTGTCGAATGCATGTTGTCGCGTTAAAGTGAAGAGCTGTCTGATACCTATTTAAACGTCCAGATTTCTCCTGAGAAATAGCGTATTTGTGATTCGAACACGTCGGGTACTTTTGCCGATTATGTCGGCCAAGCCCACGCAAACCAAGTAGCGCCAGACGGCCAAATTGACGCAGCAGAAAGGAGGATTATCACGGTGCGAAGTATCAGAGCAGTTTTAAGGCCAAATCTGTTTGCTGAGATCGAACCTGCGTTAATCGCGGGTCCTTCGCGTTAGCAGTTTCTTCATATTCGCCCAACGATTCCGAGACCTGACGATACCGATAATGACCAGCGTTGCAAATAGCCAGACAACAGAAGCCAGCGTTAGCACCAAATTTTGAAACCAAAATGTGCTGCTGACCAACACGATCCCTGCCGCGATCTCGGCTCCGGGTTTCACCAGTCCATGGTTGTGACCTATCAGGCCACGACGTTTGCGTTTCTTGACGCCGGTGTAGAGCAGGTGTATTGCCGTGTCATGTGTGCTGCGTCTCCAAGCATCCATTGATTTTGCTGCCGTGGTGACATAAAACGCAAACGCGACCCCCATTCCTACGCCTCCTCCGATGACTAATAGTGCGACCAACAACAGAATCATTGACGGTAAAACTATTATTGGAAATACAACGCTCTTATTTGCCAGAAGTCTGCCGGTCACAAAAAACTGCACCACCAATGTCGCTGCGCCTGCCATCGCGTAGTACCAACCAAAAAACGTCGCTAACGAACGCTCGCTAGGACCAAGGAATTCATTGACGCTGACTTTCCAATTGAACGCGACTAGCGTAAGCACCAATACTTTGGCACCAATCAATATGCTGAACCACCGAGCAAATGTCTCCGCGTCGGCATACTTCGTCAGCGGTAGCCATTGCGTGGCGATTTTCGAAAGCAGATCTTCCTCTGTGTCGTGGTGCGACTCTTCGTGGTGCGATTCTTCGTGGGCCTGAGCACTATCGGTTAATTCCTCCGCTTGTCCGTTTGACTCAGATCGCCTGAGCTCTTTTGCCGTGTTTCTTCTTTTGTTCTGCGCCGCCAAGATCCCAACACCGGGAAGAATTGCCGCGAGATCCAAAAGGCCCGCCACCAACAACCAGTTGTCTGCATCCCAAAATTGCGATTCAAATCCTACAGCGGTTCCAACAATAATTGCGGCCAGCGAAAATCCCAGCAGAACGGTCGCCCATGACTGGCGACTTGCCTTCCTCCCCAACATTTCATTCATGGCTGAGATAGCAACGATCGCATACAAACAACCTTTGATCTCCGCCAAGACATAAACCAGCGACAACAGCCCGAACGAATGGTGCATTACAGGCAACTTCCACCACAGCACGATGTAGAAGACCGCCAAAACAGAAGAAGTAATTCGTAGCAACCGCCCAATGTAAATGTTTCTGGCCGCCCACAGCCACAGCGTCGCAAACAAAGCCGTCGCAACACCCGCCGCCAGAAACTCGACGGCAAGACTGGCCGATCCAATCCTTGAAAGAAACAGGCTGTCGGCGGCTGTCTTAGCCAATGTGTAGGAAGATCCCGCAAAAAAACAAAATGCAAACAGTCGAATGACAATTGCCATTTCGTGACGAGGAATTTTTGGAAGCATTTACGCGCGATCTGGTAGGTGAGAAACGTTACTTGGTTTACCGCAACCGGTGGAAGCAAGAACAACTATTCCAGTTTCCATATTCAACCGTAATCCACCAATATCAATGAAAGAAGTTTTAACAGGTAATTAACCGACAATCCCAACATGGCCTGCCGTCATCGCCCGTACATTCTACATTTCCAATCAAGCACAACAACAATCCCGCAACGTCGATTATTCCCGGCCGGCTCCCGGCCAGTTTAACGACAAGCCTGTAGGCGACCGTGTTTCGAACTGCCAAACCATCTGCGTCTGCCGACTCGTCGTCAAACTCCTTCCAGGCTTCCCCGCAAAGCGTCACACTATCTACCGTTGTTCTATTTGCATCGCGGAAAGGATCGGTCTATCGCAGAGCACACGTTTCCACAGCGCAAACACCATTTACGATTCCAGAAACGATGAACACAACATCTGAAAGCTTGCTGCTTCGCCTTCAGCACTATGCGGACGTCAACAGCTCAGATAGCTCAGCCACAGGTAGCTCAGCCACAGGTAGCGCAACCTCCGATCCGATGGCGAAGAATCAGCCAAAAAAGAACATGCGTAAGAAACATTCGTTGGCCTCTACACCCCGCTTATCTTCTACTGTGCGCGAAAAGTCGGGCTCGAACAGGCCGATACTGCTGACCTCGTCCAAGACGTGTTTTCAATCGTCTTCGGTAAACTACCGGACCTCCAGAACGACAGGCAAGGCAGCTTTCGGGGTTGGCTGAGAACAGTAACGCTAAATAAGTTTTGGCAGCAACGCCGTAAGAAAACGCTTCCGACGGTGGACGCGACGGATTCCTTGATGGGCAAATTAGCGTCGATCCCACAAGCCGAATCGATTTGGGATCTCGATTACGGTCGAATTCTGCTCAAGCAAGCGCTGGACCAAATGGAATGCGATTTCGAGCCGGCGACTTGGAAAACGCTCAAGTCCGTCATGTGCCAACAATCAACCGTCCAACAGGCCGCAGAGCAGAACGACATCAGCTGTTGGACAATCTATTCCGCCCGTTCGAATTAATCTTCTCGATTATTCCCTCAACGCGTTTGATCCACTGCTTTTGCTTGTTCGATCTCTTTGCCTTTGGCACAAAGTGTTCCTGAAGGTCTTTTAAGGCCGGGAACTGCGACTTCGCCGCGCCGCCTTATGTTTCCAATGCATCTAAGCACTTAGGAACTCGTTTTGCCAGTCCCCATCGGCCCTCCTCGATCAGATCCGTGCACGAAGGAATCCCCGCTTTGACTCCGTGCTTGGCAAGTAATTGCTGACCACCCAATCGAACTCCGTCAGCGAAAATAATTCCGCTCGGTGCTGGTTCGATGATCGCGCGATGGATTACCGGCAACAAGGGTTCAATATCTTCGAAAGAAAGATAGTTGTACACCGAGACAAACATTGACCGCGCGTGGCCGTCTACGTTCGCAAGCCCCGACCGGACGGCGCGGTACAACTTTTCTCGATCAACATCAGCCAGTGAGCGCTTCAGCATTCCCGACCCTCGGTTGCTTAAAGTCGCATTTACGTTTTCTCAGTTGATCTACAGCACGTTGACGCACCACGGGTGACCAACTGGCAAGAGCAGTGAACAATTGATCATCACTTCGATTCGCGTAGGACGGCTCTTTATGTCGGCGACTGAAACCACGACCGTCTTCGATCAAACTTGCTGCGGTGGCTTTCGTTACGTGCGGCATTAGGTCGGCTACCTTTGCGGTGACGTAAAGTTTCCGAAGTGGCTGAGCAAAAGCCAACAGCATCGCGCCGGTGCTGTTCCAATTGTGAAACCTATAGTTCTTGTGCTGAGCCTGTCCTTGGTGCAGAAACGTCCTCACTGGAAACAAACAAGTAACGGCTTCTGTCAGCGACGCGGCAATTTCCGCGCCTCGGAGAGAATCAACTGCGTGTGAGGAAAATGTAAGCCGCTCGCGGTTGGCAATAGGGCGAATGGGCGTTTGATAGCTATTAAAGAACAACCGCTGCGTCCAAATAGTTGTTTGAATTTGCGATTTTCATTGACATATCACAGGAATATTTGTGAAACTAGGCTAACGCGAAAAAAGTTTCCTAAAATAGTACTTCTGAGATTGTCAAGCCGCCATATTACGATATCCTTATTGCCAGCACTGTCATTGACTTACGTCTCTTTTTTTGGACGGTGCAGTTTTTTAATTTAGAGTTTTGAGGGTTTTGAGTAATGGCTGAAGGTACTATCAAGCGTTTGACTGACAAGGGTTTTGGATTCATCGACACAGGCGGAAATGAAGACATGTTCTTCCACTCGTCAAACGTTGAAGGCACAACTTTCGACGAACTACGTGAAGGACAAAAAGTTTCCTACACAGAAGGCCGCGGACCTAAAGGTCCTCGTGCAGAGCAAGTCACACCTGTTTAGTCAGGTCGGGCTTCGCCCGTGATTTGAGATACAAAATGAAGCCGATGGTCGAAAGATCATCGGCTTTATTTTTTGCGCTGATGTTACGTCAAGACAAACTCGCAGCGCCAGCAAGTGAGTGAGTGAGTTTTTTCAGTGTGCGAGACGAGGCACGTAACCGGACGCTATCGCGTGACGGCTGATTTCATCAACAGGCCTATCCTGCATATTTGTATTGGTGAAGCTCTTTGGCCGACAAGAGGGTTTTAAACGTTACAGCTCAAACCTAAACGTGTGACACAACAATCGCCAAATACGCTTGCCTACCGTTTGTCGGCCGGCGTAGATCTTCGCCACGCCCGTCCCACCATCGATCACAATATCGTCTTCGATTTCAATAGGCACCGTCAACATATAAGTCGTGCTTGCGGGGACCTGTTGACCTTCATCGTTCACCGTCGAGACAATGTCGCCGCCGTTTTTACTGGACAGCGTCCGCGGTGTCTCTTTCATTTTGACCGGTACAAACTCTTCGATTGTGGATCGGTATAGCTTCAACGGATGTTGACGCAATTGCAATTCGACTAACTGCTTCGGCTGAACAAACTCAATATCGGTTTGATCGACGGCCAGTACGACTTTGAATTTCGTCATGTCAGGAACAATTTTTGCGACGACGGTTTTTTTGTCAAACCAGGCACCAAGGTTCTTAGCCTCAAGCGGAATGCCGTCCCACAATTTCAAAACGCCTTCGTTTTCCTTTTCTTCACGACGAGGCGGAGCAAAAAGGTAGCCGTCAAACGGCGCGGTGATCTTTAGCTTGGCCACATCCAGCTGACGTTGGTCAAAAGTGCGCGAAGCCGTCTTCAACGCCGCCTCTGATTCGGAAATTCGAGCTCCCTCGCCACGGCTGCCGTCGCTGCTGGCGGCGTGCTTGACCAATTGAAACTTTGTGGCGGCCATGTCAACTTTTGTTTTTAACTGCGTGACTTGGCGATTGAGATCATCACTGCGTAACACGGCCAACGTCTGGCCGGACTTGACCGGATGATTGGCAAACGCGTGAATCTCGCTAAGCGTTCCGGGGACGTCAACATAGACATTGGCTGCATCCTGAAATTGGATCCTAAAGCTACAGTAGACGTGGTGAGGAATCGGAATCATTAAGATCGCCGCAAAGATCAACGCCAACACCATTGCTGAAACGGCCAGACGAGTTTGCTTCACTGAACTCCACCTTCCGGGAATCGAGAAAAATTTCCACGCAGATACAATTGGAATACCGATGAGGCCATAAATCGCCATCATGGCGATCATCTGGCCGACAATTTTGAAGCCATAAGGCTCCAGCACGCGATAGACGAACCAAAAAATCGAGAACGTTATCACCCAACGATAGAGTGCTGCCGCGACGCTATAGAGTGCGAATAACCACTGGTGGCGGCGAGGCAAAAAGGGATCGGGGGAGGCTTCCATGCCCAGCAACGTGCGTCCAAAAAATCGCTGGAGTATCGCCGTCGCTTTGCTGCGTAGATTCGGTATCTCCAGGAGGTCACTCAAAATGTAATAACCGTCGTAGCGGAGCAGGGGATTGGCGTTAAACAATAACGTGCTGACCGATGAAACAAAAATAACGTTCAGGGCCAGTTGATTGATCATGCCGGGCTGGCTGAACCACCAAATGAACACAGCAACCGATGCAATGATTAATTCAACATACATTCCCGCCGCCGCGATAAACGCGCGTTGCCATTTACTTTTTAACAGCCACGAATCACTCACGTTCATATACAGACACGGCGTCAGCACCAAGAGCATCACGCCTGCCTCGTGGCATTGGCCGCCGAACTTCTTACAGGCGAGTCCATGCCCAAATTCGTGCGCCACTTTCGTCAACGCCATCACGAGCGCCAACCAAAACCAATTTTTGGCTTCGAAAAATTCTCCAAATGAAGGCAGCTTGGCTTCGAAGATATCGAACTGCGCAAAGATCAGGCTGACCGCTCCCATTGCCAACATCAACATCGCGAGGAAGGTCGGCCACGTGAAGAACCATGCCGTATAAGGGTTCATGGCGGTCAACATTCGGTCGGGATCGAAACCTCGAAATCGAATGGAGAGAATGTTGGTCAGTTTTTGCTTCCACCCAGCAGCTTCTGCCTTGTCGCTGCGTTTCTTCAGTTCGATTCCTTGATTGGGCGAATCAGAAACCAATAGACTGCTGCGAAATAACATGCCCACGAACTGATACAGTTCCCGCATCGTGATCTTCTGCGGGGCGAACTGATAGTCAAAGCGCCGTTTGATCTGATCCGGACTGGTCTCGCCGTCGAGCATCTTCAACAGTCGAAACTCTTCCTCTTCGAAGCGAAAATACTTGAGCGTTAACGGATCCTTGATCACCCAATAGTCACGTCCCTGATAGCTCTGCTGCACGGCAGTCAGATCAGCACGCATTCTCATCCTCAGCGGTCGGCTGGAACTAGAAGTCATCGGATTGTTAAGCGCTGCTGTCAAAGTTCGCCGTTAACTGTGAACACACGTATTTTCTCTGTAGAGTACAGAAATGGGCACACTAAGCCAACGCTTAGATTCGCTAGCAGAATACAGCATCAAATGGGGGCCGTAGAAAAACCGGCGTCGTAAAGCTCTCATTCTTGATCGCTCAGCAGCTCAACGTTCAGCGTATTCAAGCATTTCGGCAAAGAAATCAAGCGAAGAAAATCTCGCTCTCGCGGCTATCATGGTTAGGATTTTCACGGAAGGACGAACCGGATTCGAAAAAGGTATCGCGACTTTGTGTGTTGACGAAAATCCCGGTGCCCTCTTTTACTGACCAATTACGTACAAAACGATTGTCCTCAATTGTGGCAGAGTGATCAGGGCTGTGGTTGGTAAATATTCCACCGCCAAGCCGCGCTCTATTTTTCCCAATGTCAGCTGAGGTCAATTGAAGACTTCCTTCGTTGAAAATTCCACCGCCTTGTAACTCAGCCGAGTTTGAGGAGATAAATAATTGTTTTTCGGTCTCATGTTGGCGATCAGTCGCGACCACGTTGACGTTGGGTCCAATTGCAATTCCTCCTCCTGATAAATTCGCAGAATTATCACTTATCTTGCCGCCATAAATTCTAAGAATCGAGTTTTTGTTCCCTTCAGGATCTCCAGTAAATACCAGCACACCACCTCCACTTCCGCGGGTCCGATTTTCTACGATCTTATTTCCCACGAGCGTAGCGTTTGTTCCTGCTAACGCTATTCCGCCACCACCTCCTTCGCCGCTGTCGTTTGTAGAGACAATGGAATCATAAACGTCGAGCCTTCCAGCGAATGTGAGAATGGCTCCACCTAGCCCAAGCCAATCAAAATAGTCTGTATTTCGAAAGAAGTTTGATCGAAACACGCCGACCTCACTGTTAAAACTGACAAGTCCGCCCCCGCCAATCACCGGCACGTCATCGTTTAGCCTGCGGACAGAATTAAAGGTGACTGACGAATCGAAAATTTTTACGCTAGTAGATACTGCGGCAATCGCACCGCCAAAATTCAAAGCGCTATTATGTTTAAAATCTGTATTTCGAATGAATGACTGTTTGGATGTTCCCTCCAATTCCATATTTCCAATCAACGCTATTGCTCCGCCGACTCCGACTTCTGTATCCCTAGCCTCATGAGGCGTAACTCGATTTGATTCGAACACACTGTTGTTGAGGACAGTGCGCTCGGCCGATCCCAAGATCGCTCCGCCAGTTTCATTTGAAATGTTTCTGAGAAACTTTGTGTTATTGATTGTCAATCGCCTACCTGAAGCGGCAATTGCACCGCCTCCACCTTCTGCAATATTGCCGGTGAATTGAGAATCAGCAATGCGCAAAACCCCTTCCGCGTCGATAGCACCTCCAGCGCCCTGGGCACGATCATCGTCCCGAGTCGAGTTAACGTAGCGGCTTTCGTTTTCTGAGAAAGTCGTACCATTAAATATATACAAACGATCTGATTCCCGCGAAACAATCGCTCCGCCAGAACCATCGCTGACAGAGTTTGAGTAAAACCTCGATTCGAGGATGATGACGGTTGCACTATGATCCGAGAAAAACGCAACACCTCCATCACGCCGTGCGCTATTCTGTTCGAAGGTCGATTTGTTGATTAAATAGTTTCCTGCTTCGGCCGCAATTACGCCACCACGCAGCGCCTTGTTGTTGCCAAAGACCGAGTCAAAAAGCCTTACCCGACCTCGCTCAGAATAAATCGCTCCTCCATCAGCGGGTGCGCGATTCGACTGAAACTCAGACTTTCCGATCGAAACTTGACTATCAACATTGTAAATTGCACCGCCGCGGGCATCGTCTCCAAGACTAGCATTATTTACAAAGAAGGTCCGTGAAAGTACGAGAGTACCACCTCCTGAAACTCGCAATGCTCCACCATCAACTGCTCTTCCCCTTAACAACCTTAGCCCGCTGAGATTCACCCGTTCGGCGGATTCAACATTGAAGATGCGACTTTTGTAGTCACCGTTTATTGTGACATCGTCAAAGGTGCGGCCAATACGCACATCATCAGTAATGTTAAGCTCGCCAGCAGTCAGTTTGATCATACTGCCGTGCAGTGCTGGATCAAACGCGATAACATCGCCATCGACATCTCCTGCAGCGACATCGCCAAAAACTTCATTTGTGTTAGCGGCGGTAATCGCTTCACGTAAACTCACTAACCCATCATTAGGATCAATGACGTCGCTTGATGTGTTGACGGTAAACGTTGCCAACAGTTGACGCGATTCAAGTGCGTTATAGCAAACCTGTGAGCGGTGTTGCGACGAGCGCAGCTTCTTTCGCATGGCGTGCCTTCTGTTTCGCATTAGCAATGCAGGTTTTGGAGGTGAAAAATGGAAACAAGCAACTTCAAGACGCCAGTCTCACACTATTGCCTGAAGAATCGGCAATTGTTACTGGACTCATAAAACTGCCTCAATTCCCCAGTAAAGTCAGACGCTAGCGAGTCGACGACCTTCCGTTATCAAGGCCTTGATTTTTGATTGATCGAAGTGCATGGACGTGTCATGAATGAGATTTTTACTTGATCGATTGACAAGAAACGTGTTCCTATGGCACCTATGCTTGATAGGAATGATCGAATGGGCATCAGATCTTAAACAGGCATAGTTTCTCACAGCAACAACGCCTGCTAGCAAGCATTGCAGGTTGATTGAACCTGTACTTAAGTGCCCCTTTTTTTGTTTTATGTCGCATCGAGCGAAGGCAAGTATTCATCTTGCAGGAATAAATCTCTTTCAATACGCTTCGATCGCCGCCCTTCTCTAATTCCGAAAACAATTGCCTTTCAATCACGGAACCAATCCAATGGCTCAAGTCTCAGTCGTGGTACCTATCTTCAACGAGTTCGAAAACGTTGACTTGATGTACCAACAATTGGTCATGGCAATGAAGAAGCAAGAGCGCTCCTACGAACTTTTGTTTGTTGACGATGGAAGTCGCGACGGGACATGGAGTTGCTTGCAGGAGATCGCAAGAATTGACAAACGTGTCAAATTAGTTTTGTTCAAACGAAACTACGGCCAGACAGCGGCGATGATGGCCGGCATCCAAAATGCTCAAGGAAAAATGATTGTCACTATTGACGGAGATCTCCAGAACGATCCCGAAGATATCCCGATGATGCTGGACAAACTTGAAGAAGGTTATGACCTGGTTCATGGTTGGAGAAAGAACCGCAAAGACCGAACGTTAACGCGTAAACTTCCGTCGATACTTGCAAACTGGTTAATCTCAAAAGCAACTCGGTTTCCAGTCCATGATTTGGGTTGTACGCTGAAAGTAATCCGTGCCGACATCGCCAAAAGACTCGAACTCTATGGGGAAATGCATCGCTTTATTCCTATTTTGGCAAATCATTTGGGCGCCCGATGTATTGAAATCGAAACAAGCCACCGAGAACGTTTGCACGGTGAATCCAAGTACGGAATCGACAGGACGTCGCGCGTGATTTTGGATTTACTCACTGTAAAGTTTTTGACGAACTACCAATCCAGCCCTATGAAAATATTCGGACACATTGGATTGGTGACCGGAGGTTGGGGAGCCTGTTGTTTACTGGCAGCGATCACCGGATGGTTATTCGTTGGTAGTGGTTTCCTAACCAATCCCTTTTTGACGTTTTCATTGATCGCCGCAGCGTTCAGTATTCAAATGCTCGCGCTTGGTTTAATCGGAGAGGTCTGCACGCGCATCTATTTTTCAGCTGATGATAAAACAAATTACCAGGTCCGCGAATTGGTTAATTTCGAAACGACAGAACGATCAGAAAAATCAGACGAAGATCGACCGCAGTTCCCGCGGATTGCAGCTTAACATCTGTTCCGAAATAGCTTCCTGATTTTCGTGTTCGGCTCCGGCGTGTACCTACCAAATTCCCTCGCTGGAACACGTTCGATTGTTCGTTGCGATTTCGAAATCATCGTAGTTACAAGCTGCCAGCTTGTGAGTCGTGTAAGCCAACAAGCTGGCAGCATGCGGCTACGAAAATACTTAAACTTAAAATCTCATCCAACACTCGTTTCGCTCTTTGCCAATGATATTGCTAATGTGCCGCGTTGCGGTCGATTTTGGGATGCTGGTTTTAATCTGGCTGGTGCAACTTATCATTTACCCATCGTTCGAATTTTCAGACAAAGAGACCTTCACGTTCTGGCACGAAAGATACACGGGATTAATCACGCTGGTCGTTTTGCCTCTAATGCTGGGGCAGTTGGTGCTAACCGGCTATCAACTGACACAGGATAGATCTTGGTCAACGATCCTCTGCATGACTCTGATTGCATTTTGTTGGATTGTAACTTTTACACTTTCAGTTCCAGCTCACAACCAATTGCAGGCAGCGGGAAACGACGTTGAGGTCGTAAAGTGGCTGGTACAAACCAATTGGCTTCGGACGATCGCCTGGACAGCCATTTCAATCCTCTCGATACGTTATTACTTCTTAGTGTCCAAATAGCGCCGTTGCTATCAGCCCCAAAAACTGAACTTGACTGACGTAAATGCGATTGATATTTACGGAGCATACCTTCGCGTTTGGACCTCCGCCCAAGCGATAAAATATCCTCCAAACATTCCTTCGAATACGAGTCATGTTTATGCACCGCTTATTTCTCACCCTATCATTGATCACCGCTGCAACCTGTGTGGGATGCTCGACAACGCGTACCACCGATACCGAGCGAACAGGTATGGAGCAACTGTTGATATCCAACGCCGTTGACCAAACATTGAACAAGAGCGTGTTGCCCGATGTCGCTGGTAAGTCTGTCTATCTAGAAGAAAAATATCTGGACGGTTGTGTCGACAGTGGATACATCGTTGGAACGATGCGTCGTAAACTTCTCAACGCGGGTGCTTTGTTGGTCGACGAAAAAGAGGGATCTCAAGTCACGATCGAACTTTGCTCAGGTGGCGTCGGTACTGACAACGTCGAAAGGTATGTTGGTATGCCTGGTTTGACTGTTCCAGGTTTGCCAGTGGAACTTCCTGAAGTGCGTCTGTATGAAAAGAAAAGCCAATTCGGTACGGCGAAACTGGGTATCGTGGCTTACGATACGCCGTCGGGCCAAATGGTTTACGATGGCGGCGGAGGTTTAGCGCGAGCCAACGATTCAAACTGGACAGTGCTAGGACTAGGACCGTTCCAAGAGGGTTCCGTCCGCAACGAACTTAACCGCGAAACTGGCGGTCTAAGCGTAGCCAACGCCATGGATTTCAGTACCACGATTCGCTAAAACGAATTCTGCGGTCGTCTAAATTCAAGTTCAAAACGATTGATAGCCACCTTTGAGGTGGCTATTTTCGTTTTTTTTGGCGGTCTAATGGCTTGTGGCGATTAAAAATGTGATTTTAGCCACTCAATGCAGTAATAAGTTTTGAACTGTCTCACTCCTTAAAACTATCGAATATCTACTAGGGCTAGGTTCTCACCAAACATCATTTCCTATTCGAATTAGCAACCTTTTTTCGCTGGAAACATCATGAATAAGAATCGGCTCAATAAACGACGTTCGCGCCTTGAGTATCAGTGCCTTGAACCACGCCAATTATTGGCCACGGTTTCGCTTGCCGCCAATGAGTAGTAGATCATTGGGCAACTAGGAGACGAAAGGGTTTCCATCCGACCATCTAACGACGATTTGATTGGTTTTGACGTCACCAACGGAGGCGAGACGGTCGGGACTTATCCTGCATCTGAAGTTCATACCATTTACTACTTTGGCCACGCTGGCGAGGATGATTTTGCGATCCGAACCGATGTTGCGGTCGGCTGGACGAATTTGCAATCAGTAAACTTTTTCGGTGGAGAAGGTAACGACACATTCTACTTTGGAGCAGCCGACATTCCGGCATCGGCTGAAGTTCTGGCCATCGGCGGCGGGGGCGACGATCGACTCAAAGCCAACGCTTCTGTTCCTTGGGCAGTACAAAATTCGGTTCGCTTTTACGGCGGTGAAGGTAACGATCTTTTGGAAAGCGCTTTCGGCGATGACACGCTTGTCGGTGGAAACGGCAATGACCGTTTGTCGGTGGAAACGGCAATGACCGTTTGCTTGGCTCAGTTGGGAATGACCGATTGTACGGAGGTGAAGGCGAAGACTATCTCCATGGCGGATCTGGAAGCGACCGATTGTTTGGCGGCGCCGACGACGACCAACTTGACGGTGGCGGCCCACAGTACGCAAATGATTTCAACGATGATTTAGTTCCCGCAGGTGACAACTATCTCGTGGGCGATGCTGGGGACGACTCCATCGTCGCTTTGCATGGCAACAACACGATTCTTGGTGGCGATGGCGATGACGTCATTAGAACCGGTGAAGGAGACGACATCATTTTCGCGGGCGGCGGCAATGACAATGTTGGCGCAGGGGCCGGAATTGATCGAGTCTACGGGCAAGGCGGTGACGATCGGATTCATGGGGGAACCGGTGCAGATCGTTTGTTCGGCAATGCTGGCGAAAAGATCCTAAACGGTTCTGATGGGGACGACTTTTTACAGGGCGGAAATGGTAACGATCGGCTCTACGGCGGAACAGGCGCAGATCGTTTGTTTGGCAGCGCTGACGACGATATTCTAAACGGTTACACAGGGGACAACATTTTAAATGGCGGAACTGGTAACGATCTCCTGTCGGGCGGCGATGGCAATGACGCGCTTTATGGTTGGTTTGGTGACGATAGTTTGCTTGGACATGATGGCTCTGACCAACTCTTTGGCGGAGAGGGCGCCGACTTTTTGCATGGTGGAGCCGGCAACGACCGGCTCAGCGGCGGCCTTGGGGTTGATATATTGTTCGGCGATGTCGGAAACGATTTAATGTTTGAGGTAAATGCCGATCGACTCAGTGACTTTGATGATTCTGAAGACGACATCGCCCATTCAATCCCACTGGCAGATTACATCGGACTGAGTGAAAGCGCGGCGTTAGAATTAGCTGGATCGGACTATCGGCCGTCGCGGATTATCCAGCGTGATGACGTTGCGTTTCGTGACGATCGCTTTTGTATCGAGCCACAAGTCGGGCAGCAGGATG
>ENA-ORXT01004336-ORXT01004336.1-marine-metagenome-genome-assembly--contig:-NODE-4336-length-14783-cov-9.541888_pt1 | contig 14783 bp, 17 predicted proteins | sample MGYA00237868_ERZ511482 | MGnify/ENA metagenome assembly ERZ511482 | reverse complement strand
GGGGGGGGGGGGGGGGGGGGGGGGGGGGGGGGGGGGGGGGGAGCGCGGTGCCTACGGGCGCGATGGGGCGCGCCGACCGTGGCGGTGGATGTGCCGGTGGATAGGTGACGGAGCTCCGCGGGACTGCTCACCGGCTATCGCTGAAGGTCGGGAGCCGCCGTGCCGGGACGGTCCCGAGGTAGCGGTCGCGGATGCCGTCAGTGTTTTGCGTGGAGGAAGATCCGACAGCCGCCGCGGCGTCAGTAGCGAGTGGCCCCGCCATGTCGGCAGGCGCGGCCGACAGCACGCCAGCGACTTGTTTGAAAATACGAGTTCTGCCTAACAGTCGACCCCGCCGCGGTCTTTGCCTTCTGCGCCGCAATTGCTCGACCGCGGCGTGGGGTGACTGCAACGGTGGGTCGCAGATCGCCCTATTTTTAGAACGTTGCCTACCAGTAAGCCATTCAGCCACGCGGAGCGCGCCCGTGTTGAATGCATGGCATGGTCGAACGGTGCACACATCCGCTCTGGCAGCTGCGTGGAAGTCTCCAACGAGAAAGCCAAGCACAATGTGCGGACCGTTGGATGCCATATCAATGACAAGCATGCCACCCAGCGTAACGTTGTCCTCCCATTCGTTTGACTCTGTCACGCAAGTCGGTAGGCCTCGAGTGACCCCCAGAGGAGCGACGCAGCCTACCAGCGCTCCCGTCGTGATGCACAAATATAGACATAGGTATGGCATTCGTGGAGAACTACGACGCGGGCACCAAGAAGAAACAGTCGGCCCGAGACAGGCTTTCCACGGTGGGCCGAGAAACGCTCCCTCCCTGATCAACGCTCTTGGCGCCCTCCCGGTGGATCGATGTCCCGTGGTGGGGCCAAGCTTGCATCGCTTTTTTCGGCGAGCACCGGAAGTGGCATCGCCGGTGGTCCACAGATCCGTGGCACGTCACCGTCGTGCATAGTCTTCCGACGGTTCAACGCACACAGCTGCTGTGCGGGCTGTGCCGCAGATAGCCCGCCACCCCCGCTCGAGTGGCGGCCTTGCGCCCTGTTGCCCAGCTTGATCCGCACCGACAATGTAGGCGTGGGGTGATGCGGTGGAGCGTTCCAACTGGCGGTCAAGGCGCCCCCTCGGAGACTTGAATTTGGGTGCCGTCTCCCTTTCCCCATCACGGGTGCCAGAAAACCGCTAGTGGCGGCATGACGGTCTGCACGAATGCGACATCCTCGCGCCTTCCGGCCATTGGGTGACCCCCCTGCAGTCTGACCAGCGTCGCTGTTACTTCCTTTGAAGAACTGGACAGGGCGCTGTCGACAGCGCCAACGTCTCCTGCTACGCGCGTGCGGGGGGGCCGACGCATACACCTTTAGCGGCGCCCCAGAATTGACGGGAGAAGCTGCCCAGAGATACATAAGAATCCAGTGCACCGTCTGGTACGTACCAATCGATGACCGCCAATTGGGGGAGAGCCGCACCCTCGCCTTTGCACCATCTGCGCACGTGTGAGACAGGGTCATTCTACACCAGCCCGAACGCCCCAAACGTCCGAACGCTGAACGGCAATATCGAAATCCTATTGGGCGACGTGGCCTCGCCTGGGATGCTTGGCCAATGGAATTTCAATATGGCCGTTCAGCGTTCGGAGACGTTCGGGGCGTTCGGGCTGGTGTAGCATGACCCTCAATGAAGAGGCCAGAACGCGGCCCACGAACCTCCCCGCCGCCAATACTGTTCGTCGCCGGCCTTGCAAGATGGTACTGTACGCTAAGACAGGACTCTTCTTCTTCACCTGAGGCTCTGGTCCCCACCGCAAACCGTCGCTTAGCCTCCAGTCAGATCCTGGTGTAACGGGAAGACCTGTACAGTACTTGCCAAAATCTCGAGACGATATTCCTGCAGCCTGAATGCGTCTTAAACCGAAATCGATGTTCAGCTCTTATGTGTCTGTACGGCAGGCTGTCCAGGACATTTCCCCGTTCAGGCGGGCAATTCTGTGCCTTACGATCGGTCGCCATTGAGCGACCTCGTCCCCCCTCCCCCCCCGCCCCTCACACCGCAACCGCCAGAGGTGCCGCCACTCGTTGGACGCCGCCTCCGCCCTGCTGAGCCGGCGGTCCGCACAACTCGTGTGCACACGCGTCGCGCCGCTCACGAGCGTCTACCGCAACTCGCGTGAGCCCGGTGCAGCCACACCGTCGCCACACGCTATGTACGTCCTCGCACCACGAACCCTATGCCGACAACCCGTTGCTTTCCCCCCGGCTCTCCCAGGTCGGCCAATGGAAGCGCCCCACAGCCACGGGTGGTAGCGCAGCGCACTTGCACTCTACTGTATTCTCTGACATCCCGCACGTGCCTCCAACCCCATGGCCCATCCCAGCTCTACACGTCCGCATCAGAGGCATCGCCGAGCCGGCAGCCACGCGCCGGCGCCTCCCTGCCCAACGGGAGGACCGGCGACCGGGCGTCACGTCTCGGTATGGCGGGGACGTGAGCGGGTGGGCGGGCGGCAACTCGGCCAGCAGCCGACCCAGACGGCCACAGCGCTGCCGCCTGCCCACGCGCCGCAGCGTCCACGTGACGCCTGACCGCCGGCCGCAGCCGACGGGAACGCGTAAAACGCGGACCGCACCGCTCTGGACGCACGTTCCGGCCCGTCGTGGTGGCACATCCCCGGCGCCGTCCCCTTTCACCCTGAGCTTGCAGCCCCCGTCGAGGTGGAACCTGTGTCGACGCCGGCCGTGGCAGTAGCTGCCGGGGTACTGGGACGGGCCTCGTGGCCGACCTCGCGCGCCCGATCCGTCGTGCTTGGCACAACCCATCCCCGTCGCTACTACCTCCCTCATACCACCGTCGTCATGGCCCACCACGTGGGCGACATGGACAGGCGCAGCCGGCCGAGTGCTGCCGTCACCACCTCAACCTCTGCCGGGGGTTGGCGGGGGCGGTTGCGTCTTGCGGGGCTCGCTCTTCCGCTCTTGGTCGCCGCGGCCGTCGCGGCTGTCGCCAGTGGCGCCGCCAACACTGCGACGCCGGCAATGGCGGCTGCGGCTACCGATGCTGCCGCGGCAGCCGCGGCGGTCCCCCTCGACCCCGTCGTCCGTGCCGCCGTAGAGGGCGCCGTGCTGTCCTCCCCCTCTGGCGCCTCTTCCTCCACCGTTGTTGCCCCCGTTGGTACTGGCGACCTCACCGACACTGCTGCCGCCCACGCCGCCCTTTGCCCCGCGTGGAAGTGTCTCAAGCGCAAGGCGTACGACAATACGATCAAGGCGTGGCGGACGTCGGTGCGCAAAACCCAAAAGGGGGCGACCTGGGCGCGGACGGCCAGGTTTGCCAAACTCGCCTGGAGCCTCTCCACCCCTTGCGGTGGGGGCCGCCCCGGCGGCGCCTACCGCTGCTTTTCGGGCGCGCCGGACGTTACCCTCACCAGGATTCTGACCAACGTGGTCCTCCGCCCCCAATTCACCCCCTCCAAGTCCCCGAAACCGACTGGCTACAAGACCTACTTGTACTACTGCGCGACATGCGCCGCCTACAACTTTCGTTATGGCACCCAGTGCTGCTTCGAAGGCTGCCGCTCCATGACCTACCTCGGTGGGAGCGCCGGGTTTGAGAAGGGCAACTGCTGCGCGACGCTCGGTACGTCGTGCAGCCGGTGGACGTACCGGCAACCCGACCCGACGTTCGCTTGGACGGGCTTCCGCTGAGGGACAGGGATGTCCGATCAGTCATGGCACGCCATTGGGTGACGGCTGATCCGGGCGGGTGGGTGCTCGGCCGTGTTCGCCGAGGCGCTCCCTGTTGTGCACAAGGTGGTAGGCGGTGAGGGCGTGCGGCGAGCGGAAGCGGGGGTCCAGCCGCAATCGCAGCTCACGTTGGGTGGGTGGAGGACGAGATGGGCGGCACGTGCGTGGATGGTCGATCCCTCCAGTGTGTTTCGTAGGAGCGCAAGTGGGAGAACAACCAAACTCTTCCTTTCCCTGGTCTCTATCTCTGACATTGCACTACACGACGGCACGCGCTGCTAATAGGCCCAGACATCGTCAGAAAAGCGGCGTTCGGAACGGGAGCCTTGACGGGAGTCCTGTTCGCGGACCGGCTGGACAGGAGCCGATTCTGTTCACCCTTCCGTTCGAGAGCAGCAGACTGAACGGGAGGAAATCCCGTTCGGGAAAAGTCCGTGCTAGGCTCTTGCCGCCTCCTCCACATCAGCAGACCAAACTCGAGGTCCTTTTTTAAGCCATGCCTACAACGGGCCAATGGGCGCACTAGATTGCGTTGAACACCCCAGCTCCCGCTAACCAGGAGATGCCTCCGGTCAGATGCCGTAAGGACCAAGCAATTGTGCCTCGTTGAGGACGTAAGGCCGGAGCATTGGACGAACAGGGAGAGCTGATTCCTACATTGTACTCTGTCCGGGGTTGTGGGCTGTGCGTCAGGCAACGACGCGAAACAAACACGAAGTCCTCCCTGCAGGGTGCACCCCGCTGCGTCTGCGGCGACAGCCGCACGTCCTACCCGCAGAGCTGAGCTGCCCCCGCTGCTGTAAACCGCGACAGCGGCGCCAGCTCCGTCTCAATAACAAGGCCCCCTGGTCTGTTTGCACCAAGCGCGCCGCAATGGAAGCGACCAAGACCATCTCAATGAACAGAAAGCAATGGCATGTGTGCTTGAACAAGTCGTCCAGCTCCTGCGCTAAGATGCCCATGCTACACACGATAGTGACAATATAAAGACTAAGAGACACACAGAGACAGCCAGTCGCCCACCATTGACACCCGAAATGGGTGAGCTGCCCCACTTTCATGTCGCTTACATGTATCCTCTCCGTGTTCTATGGACTCGTTCCCGACCCCAACTACTCCGCGGAGAGCGCGACCTGCAAACCGGGAACCAGCTCGCGACTGGTCCAAGGATCAAACACGTTCACAAAATAGCGTGCCGTACGTCGCTCGGCCGGCGAGCTGTCCTGATCGTCCGGGGTAGAGCGCAGACCCAGTCGGTCCACAAGGTCCTCCCGGTCCACTTGAACGTCCTCGGTGCGGAGAAGGTTCGCGGCGTCGACCACCTCAAGCGCGGGGTAGTCGTTGCTGGGCGTGGCAAAGTCCCACGCCAAGCGGATGCAACCATACCGCGTCAGGACGCATCCGTGGCGATGCGCCGCGCGGCGCATGCGCGGCAGCACAACGCACAACGGTGGGTAGCGCCCTCTTGTTATTGCTGTAGTTTTTCTATTGTTGGCGGCGTGTTCTGCCCGTAGCACCATGACCGCCGGTAGGGAGCACTGCTTTCGTGCAACTGTTTGTCCTTCCGCACAGCGCCGCTGGCCGTATGGGAACAGATGCAGGATACAGCCTTTCGCCCAAAAATCCCGCACTCCAACTGTTGCAAAAATGTTCCAAATCGGCCTCTGCGGGGTCGTAGAGGCCGATTTGGCACTCTTTTGCAACTATTGGAGTGCGGGATTTTTGGGAGAACGGCTGTACAATCTCACAATGTGGGAACGCCCCACAACGCCATTTTCAGATCGTGGTCCTCCCCCTTTATGGAGCACTGCTCTGCGCGTTGATTTTTCTCGAAGGGCAATCCTTCCGGATCTTGACAGACCCGGTCGGCAGGTGGCTTGGCGACGGGGCCACCCTCCGACCCGGATCATCAGCGCACGATTCCACCTCGCATCCACCCTCTTGCTCAGTGTCTGTGAAACCCAGAGGGCGTTTTCACATCATCATATCCGAACAGCTTTGACCAGTCAGCAGGTCTGGCGGCCACGCGGAGATAGTGTTCAACGCAACGCGCTTGGCACCCGCGTACGTTTCCCACCTCCATAACACCATAACTGTAATTCCATACTGGTGGTCCTCATGCAAGCAAAACGGCGCGTCTGGCAGGGCCCACACCTGACGGACGCGCACACGCCAAGCGCCATCGCACTGCTGTAGAGCCGTCGCAGCTTTGACGGAGCGATCCGCTGCGCCGCCGCATAAGCTCGTGGCCGCTCGCCCCCACAATGGACCCGCACTCTGCCTCAGGGCAATCCCAACAACGTCGGCCCCATCTCATATTCGTTACACGTTGTGCCACGAAGCAGAAACGTGTCTCTTTATTAAGGAAATGGGGCCACCGGGCTTTTCTGTCAACGCGATCGACCCCATTCTGGTCTTCAATGGTCATGATGGAATCCTGGAAGTACGAATCAACTCCGAAGCGCAGAAATGGGGCAGGCGCTGGACCTGCCCCATTCGTGAAGCGAAATGGGGGTCGATCACCGCCGACCACGAATCGGGGGGTTGCGGGATTCCCCAGTGGCCCCGATGGCGCCCCAAGCAGTGTTCCCGGAAGGCTCTGTGGCCAATCCTTTCAGGCCGACTCCCTCCATCAGAATCTTGGGTCCTGGCGGGTGCGCTTCTTTGACAAGAGCCACGACGAGTCAGCCAGAGTGTCCACTGGTTTGTATCAACACGCCGCGGCACGGCAACAAACTGTCGCCCTCATCGTGCCACGTCAAGAAATAGGATTGGGCTCGTTCACGGAGCTGCGCAGCGGCTTGCAGATCTGTTCGCAATCTCTCCCCTCTGGACGTCCGCGCCATTGTAAAAGAAGCACAGAACGGAAAGTGCCTGCACCCGGCAGCGGGATGCCCGACCTTTGTGTAACGCAAGTAGCTGGTCCCCACTCTAGCTGCATTCCATTGCTCGGTGGAGTGGCCACAGCTACATGGTGTTGTTGTCTCCACTGCAAGAAAAGCATAAATTATTGACACGAGCACACATGAGAGATACGCTATCATAGCCGCTCCGACCAACCATGCTGAAGGTAACCGCAGAAAGTCAACGTAGCCAACCTTGTCCTCGCAACAGTGCTCTGCGGTCCAAGCTGGCGCGACAACTATTGCAACACGGGGCAGAAAAAGGAGAAAAAAGACGAACACACAGCGGGAGAAGAGAAAAAAAGCGAGCAGTGGAAAAGCAAGATGAGCATCTCATCGATTGGGTCCACCCTGTGACTGCTCCTGTCCTGACATTCTTGGCTGGCCTGTGGCAAACAGGGTGTCGAGTGCGAAAGCGGCACCGACAGGGAGCCCCTCCTGCGACGCTGTGTCCACACCTTGTGTCGCTGTCGACACCATGGGTGTCGCGGCGGCCGCAGCAGAGCACACTCCAGCATCACCCGGCGTGTAGTTCCCGGTCGGTTCAACTCTTGGCGCCCCGAGCTCCATCGACCGTCCGATGCGATCGCCCAGCAGCGACACCGACGCGGGGCTTAGCACCATCCCGTTCCTCCGCGAGCCAGCAGATAGCATAGCCTGCAGCTCCGTGTTGACACCCCGGTACTGGTTGAGGTGCTCGTGCATCTCGGCCACCGCGATGATGAGCATCCTCTTCCGCTTCATCGAACGCGCCAGCTTGATGCGCCGCTTCTCATTAGAGACCCGTGCGTGGAAGCGGTTGCGCTCCTTGCGTGTGATCTCGCGCAACGCACGCTGCTCGTCAGTCAGCTCGGACGACCGCGGACCACGCTTGCGCTTGGGCTTGGGCTGCCCCTCCCGCCCGCCTTGCTCACCGTCACCTTCGTCTTCGCTGTAACAGCAAGAAAGTACGGTAGCGGCGAGCGCACGGTAGTTTGGCACAATCGCCGTCACCATGGACATATCGGCCAGCGGCGACGATAGGAGAAGGCCGAGTTGGTCCAACGTCTGTCGCTTGAGCGTCCGTGTCTCTTCTTCCATCGTCAGCGACGACGACAAACAAGAGTTGGAAATGGTCGTCCGAAGCAGGTGTCCGCTCTCGGCTACATACACCAGCGTTTGGCAGTAGCCCCGGAAGTCGCCGCGCATGTCGGCCATGTCAAAGCCCGAAAAGTCGACGGGCGACGTGGGCGAACGGCTCAACCGCCTAGGGGGGCACAGGCAGAGCTCGCCGACGCCGCCGCATTGCTTGCACAAGCTGTTCTCCACAAAACTCATATGCGTTAGGACGTGTTGCGGCTCCTCGTCGGGTGTCCGCGGCGCCAAGAACATGAAGACCGCCCGGTCGCGGGTACGGCTGTCGCGCGGATAAAACCAGGAAGCAATCACCACAGCACCGTGCCAGGAGTAGGTCAGGCACTCGCCAGTAGCTTCCTCGTACACAAAGCGCGTGTTGGAGCGGCTCGCGTCCCACCCATAGTCGCCGTTCGAGCTGGCGCCGTAGATGGAGCCCATCGTAGTGCCGTTGACTGTCGCGAAAGGCAGCACAAGCAGCTTTGAGTTTTGTTGAACCAGGTCGCCCTCCCGCAACGGCCCGACGCCCGAGCTCTCGAACTGCATGTTCATACTGATCGCAAAGGCGTTATCAAGCGCTCCCTTGGACGGCCGCCCCGCATTGCCGCGTAGCAGCCACTCGCGCACGAGGCTGTTCTTCCGCATTAACTGCAGAGCTCGTTCACTGGAATGCATTGGCTGCGTCGGGGATGTGTTGACGCCGTTCTTGTAGTCGTCGATGATGCAATCAGCCAGCTCCATCGCACGTGGTTGTTTAATAACGCCGTCACACACCTCAATCTCGTCGTCGACAACCTGCACGTCGGCGTCCTCGTCCAGAGATGGCGTCACGCCGGGAGTCGTCATAGGAAGCGGTACAGCGGCCGCAGGATGAGGTGGCGTTGGCAGCGTCCGAGGCGGCGGAGGTGCCGGCTGCAGCGGCGGTGTCATTCGAACGATTGCAGTTGACGACACATTGGCATCCCCGTCCGTACTCCCCCCCGCGCTTACAATGCTGCAGCTGGGAGCCAGCAGCATCTGCTGGTTCATGTCCTCTGGAAAGGGCTTATGATTCAGCAACGGGTCGACTGGCGTGGTTGTCGGCACATTTCCAGCCAACGGGCCCTCCAGGTGCAGGTTCCCGAGCATCTCTCCCGCAGACGCACACGACGTGGTGGGTGGAGGTGGTGGCGGGACTCGCCCGATGAGATCGGCGCCGCCGCCACCGCCGCCTGGGAGACTGGCCAGCGGCGGTGGCGCCCCCGACCACGACAGCAGTACAGGTGACGCGACGTCCTCCGGCCAGTCGCGGAGATCGCTGACGCCCCCCGTCAAGCTCGCGCTACCGCCGGGGAGGCCGTCCGCCTCTTCGCCCCGGGCGCCACCTTCAACCCCACGAGCAGCCGCTCCAACATTTGTAGCCGGTGCCGCCGCGGGTTCGCCAACAAACGCCTCGATGCCGGGTGGACGGCCGGCGCTGCGTCGATCAGTACTTGCGAGCGCGCAGCCCGCGTCGTCGGCATCAAACAGCCCGCTGCCGATGTAGCCGGCAAAAGCGTTGCCGATATCGCTCGTCTGCGGGTCTCCTAGCGGCAAGGACCCGAACGGCGCGCCGCCGGTGGTGGTGGTAGTCGTCAAGCTCCCCTCCACGTTGCGTGCGTCCTGAAAGACCCCGTCCATCGCTCCGTCGAGAACAGGTTGCAAACGCCAACGACGGCGAACGCGGTAGGCGCGAGACACTGCTCCCACGTACGGAGATGCAGCAGCAGGCGCCACGACGTCATCAACGAGCTGCCCAACTCGCACGCGTTCTCCTACCGCGCGTCTGTGGGCTCGCCGCGTGTGTGCGGCGGCGCCTACGTAGTTTCTGACGGAGCGGCCGCAGGCGGCGGAGGATGGCAGAGGAGCTTGTGACACGCCTTCTCCACAGAGGCAGCGCGGCCTTCCACTCGCCTACGGCTGGCGCGGCGGTCGGCAACGGCCCCTCACGGGGGCCACCAATCACACAGGCGGCAGGGCCAGCGGCGGCAGGAGCGACGTGGCGGGGGGGCGTGAGGTGTGGAAAAGCCGACCAGCAGTGGCCTTGTAAAGCGAAATGCCAAGGATGGCGAGCCACCAAGGCGCGTCCCGTGCCAAGGCGAAGTGTCAAGCAACAGAGAGCTTGGAAAGGACCCCTCCAGTACCCTAGGCTAGGGCAGACGCGCAGGCGGCCGCCGCGCAGGCGTGTGGCAGCGGCTTGGACAGTGGAGGCAAGGGACACGCAACCAGATTTGTGTAGTGGATTCGCCCATCCCCACGTGCGACGCAGTAGGCTTGGCTGCCAACGCCAAGCTGCGGTGAGGTTGACCAACCCCCCCACCCACCGGGGGGTGTTGCCAACGACAAACCCGGCAAGGCGGCACGCGCGGTAGGGGAAGGGCCGGCGCGGTGCGACGGTTGGTCCAGCAGTGCCGCCAAATAGTCGCTCGGGAAGCGTGACGGCCGCCCGTCTGACTGCCTGGCCGGCCCACACGGGTGCTCTCTCCAGTACGGTTCCGCCGAGGCAAAAAACGGGACAGAAATCAGCCTAATCTCGGATTCAGCAGGCTCGTACAGGCACAACGCCTGCGTGGCACCTCGAGCGATTGACGAGTCGCACTGGGTCTCTCGTGAGCCAGACCATCTTGCCGGCCTTTCAATTTACCCACTCTCACGGGCTTGACCTTGATGAAGCTTGACATGGTGCCCTGCGGCTTTGGGCTCACGGCCAGACCAGCTGTCGCTCGATCTTGCTCGACGGACCAGAAGCTAGCGTACATCGAGTCTCGCGGCAATTCTGCTCCCCCGTGACGGAGCGTGTCTACCACCGTCGAACCGACGGTTGGACCCGCAGACAGGTGGATCGACCAATGAGCGGAGCCGATCCGAGCTGTCTCGTCTACCCCGCCCAGTTGGGCCCACTGTATCCCGGGTTCGAGCCAGCTCGTGGCTGAGCCGCCGTCGCGACACACGTCGCCTCGCTGCGCACAGTGAAAAAGGGCCCCACATCCACGCCTCCTCCTTGCGTCAGCCGACCGAAGCGGGTGAAACCACCACCAGGACTCACAATGTGGGTCGTGATATGGTCGAGGGATTGGCCTTGTTCCCCCCCGTGCTTCCATGTCTCCACGGCCGTTCCCACAACATTGGACTGCCGCTGTCGAGCCGGATCGACCCGCACGCACGGAGCAGCAATATGGCCCCCAAGCAACGTTGGCACATGATCCACGTGTCTGCCGGCATCAACTGCTGTCGTCATAGCAGCGGTCATCCTAGGATCCTAAGTACCTGCAGGATCCCTTACATGTAAGGGATCCTGCAGGTACTTAGGCTCATGACAGCAAAGCAGCCAACCGCTGACGTACATGTGGCTGTTTAAGGACGCGGACTTGATTCTAGAATGGAATAGCCGATAGAGATAGCCTGAGTTGTTTACAATGCTCTCAGGCGGACGGAGCCCTGCAGTGGCGTGCCGAGGACGAGCACACGCAAGCGCAATCAAGCCGGGAAGGCGCGTCAATGACAATGCCTCTCACAGAAGACCGCCGCCACTGTTTTCGGACAAGGACTGGGGAGGAGGAGCACGTAGACCGTGCTCCCCCAAGCCTGGTGTCAGCCGGCGGTACGAGCGACCGGGACAGGGATGCGAAGAGACGACCCGAGCAGCACGAGTGCTGACACGGAGAGATATGCGTGCGTGGCTGGCCAAGGGACTCGGGTAGCCAAACCTGCCAGTGGGGGAGCAGGGGAGGCTGTCGGTCGGTCGGCGCTGCGGCGTGCGCCTGGGCCAGAGGCAAGAGCAGGACGGGGCACGAGTCCAGGACGAGAAAGTGAGAGCAGCGGGGCGAGGGGTCCGACTGAGGGCTGCGGGCACCACCTTGAGAGGATACAGCTGACTGCAGCGGGGACTAGCCCCGGAGCAGTGGAAGAAGACGAGGCATTCCTTTTTCATCCATCTAGCCTGGGTTGAAGCGCAAGCTCACGGACGGCGTGCTTGTGTGCGGACACACTACGCGCGGGCGACGCATTTGTGTGGGGTGTCTCACGACAGCCACGACCGCCGCTCACCACATCCGCCGCAACAGCGACGGCCGCGGCGTTGCCGACAGCTCCCGTCGCTGGGATACCCACCGGCGCCAGCGTTTTGTCTCGAGCGGCCTTTTGAATGTCCCTGGCTCCACCGAAGGCTTCAGCGGTGATATGCCCGCCGGACGTCCGCCCGGCGGCTGGACCAAACACTCCGCCAAAGGGCCGACCCGGCCGTCACTGCCTACCATTGTGCCGCCCGAAGAGCGCCGTATACCTCCCCGCCTTTAGTCGCGCGGTCGGCCCCGGGTTCTCAATGGCCACAGCCACAGCGGTGACGCCGGAAGCTCCAGAGCGACAAGTCTGTCGGTCAGCCGCCACTTTTGGCGCGAGAAGATAGGGGGCGGGGGGGGAGGAGTTTTTGCCTGTTGGGGCCGGCGAAGCGAGCGGCTGGTACCGTCGTTGCCATCGCCAACATGCTAGCTGGCGCCACATGGCGCGGCAGCAGTATGGAGCCCTTGTTTCGCCCCACTGAGGTCGTGGCAGTTCGTGCAGTGAAGACGAAGTCAAGCTGAAAATCGACTTTGTGCAGAAGCGTGGAGATGAGATGGACTGTACTGGGACTTGGGCCCTGAAATGTGGATTTACCGATGAATGAGTAGCCTGAATAAGCCCCCGCTCAGTGTGACCACGTGGACGATCCCTGGCCGCAATAATCAAATGGCCGATTTCAAAGATGCTCCCTAGATAACGAAAGATAATGTTCGCATCGACCAATTCGAGGCCACTTTTTCTGAGATAACCTACTCTTATTCGAGGTAGGGGTAACCTACTGATAACCACCTCGAGCCATGGGGACTTGGCCCATCGACCCTCGCGATCACGGCTCGACACCACGCCCTTCGCTGACGCTGCTGCTCGAGCGTCGCGTGGCAGTGATGGCCGCCAACGGCGGCGGTAGTGGCAGCGGTGATGGCCATAGCGGCAGCGGCGGTCGTGATGATGGCGCCCTTCGAGCCCTCCCCCATGTAACCACCGATGGGTTCACGTTGCGGCGGTTGGTCGCCGCTGACTTTAGCAGCAACTACATGGCGTTATTGGGGCAGCTGACGCGGGCGCCACCAGTGGCCAAGGCGGCGTTTGAGGCCTTTGTCGCTGCCGCCGACGCGGATGGCACGGGCCACCTGGTGCTCGTCGCCCAAGCGCCGCTGCCGCCGGGCGCCGACGCGGGGCTAGCGCCCCCGTCCTCCCCCCCGACGCCGATCATTGCCGCGACGGCGACGCTGCTCGTCGAGCGCAAGCTCGTGCGCGGCGGCGCGCCCGCCGGCCACCTGGAGGATGTGGTCGTCGACGCGCGCTTTCGGGGCACCGGCCTCGGCCGGCGGATGGTCGACGCGTTGACCGCCGAGGCCCGGCGGCGGGGCTGCTACAAGGTGATCCTCGATTGCGCAGAGAGCAACGTGGAGTTTTATCGGCGGTGTGGGTACGAGACCAAGGAGCTGCAGATGGCACGCTACTTTTGACGCTGCCGCCCGCATCGTGGTGCGTGCCCGGCCCACACATAGGTGGGGGGAGCGGGGTGGGGGGAGCGGGGTGGGGGGGGGGAGGGTCGCGAGGTCGGGACGAAACTGCAGAGGGGCGCGCGAGGCAGCTCCCCCATCACCTACTCAAGGGGTGGGACGGATGCACGCACACACCGTCCGATACGCAGCCGCCGCTGCCGTGTGCCGCCCCGGACGGCAAGCGCCTGCCAACAATACGCTCCAAGAGTCGCACGCTGCAAAGGGCGGCGCGCCGGTTGGGGCCCTATCGACAACATACTGCCCGAAGCCACAGCAGCTGAAGACGAGCCGCGCGCAATATCCAATGCCTGGCGCGTGTGCGTGACGTACTCCAAAGAAGGCAGGAAAAGAGGTCGAGACAACCCAAAAAAACCAAGACCTCGATGCACACTAATCGAGAGAGGCACTCACGCGGCGCCCACCAGCGCCGCACGGCGGGCGCAGGCGGCAGCCATCACCACCGCCCGAACGACCCAACGGCAGCGGGCCGTTGACTCCCTGCCCGCCCCGTCGACGCGCAGCGTGGCGCGCGCGCCCGCCACGTTACTTGAGCGGCGCAAAGATCTTCTTGGCAGCCTGCAGTTGCAGCCCCGCAATCGCGAGCGAAAACAGCCGGGAGGGCAACGTGCAAGGGGTGGTGCGGGACAGGGCCAGAAGAACATCAAAAAACACAGGCAGCAAGGCACGGCGGGTATGTTAGTATCAATGCAATCCAACGAGGCAAGATCAGCACGACGGCGGCTGCCGGGGGCCAGCCGGCACGGATCCGGGCTCGGGTGACGACATCAGGAATGTGTTTGTTTCCCCCCGCTGGTGGTCGGAAAGTTGTTGAAAAAGCATCATTGTCGTCGGCCGCACGCCGCACGGGCGGGGTCGGTGCAGCCCTGCAAACCGCAGACGGGCAAGCATCGGGGCGGCAGCAGCAGCAGCACCAACGTACGCAAACGTCGACACACTTCCAAAAGTCCAGGTACTGGCCGGTGCAGTGGGCCTCCTCGTCGCCCGACGCCGCTACGCGCTTGATGCACGCCTCATAATCTGCCCATCGCTGCGACGTGGACCAGAGGGCAAGGACACGCAAGACAAGAGCACCAAGCAGTCGTCCGAAAGACGCCAATAGACCGCGGGGCGACCACAAAAACACGACCGACCAACAGGGGGGCCCCACAAGAACCAACACCGTCAGCGTCTCGCGAGACAACCCACGCGGACACCCCGACGCGCAACACACAACACGTCGCCCAAATGCCAACACCAAACCGGCAAACAGCATGCGTATGCGGCAGCACGGCCGCCGCCGCCACCGTCCCCCCCGCCGCGCCACGTACCTGCGAGCACCCCGGCTTGCACGCCTCCTCGATCGTCGGCTTGGTGTCAACGGGATCGTCATCCATGGTCAACCGGGGCTCGACACGGGCGCGTGCCGCAAAGTCTACAACGTGCCAGAGGT
>ENA-ORXT01004334-ORXT01004334.1-marine-metagenome-genome-assembly--contig:-NODE-4334-length-14784-cov-4.796355_pt1 | contig 14784 bp, 16 predicted proteins | sample MGYA00237868_ERZ511482 | MGnify/ENA metagenome assembly ERZ511482 | reverse complement strand
TTGGCCGTGCGACGACGAACCGGTCAACACGATCGCTGACCCGTCGGGCTGGATCTCGACGCTACCGAACTCGGCGTTCGCCATGGGGTTCGCGATCTCGACGTAGGCCGCCCAGCCGAGGCCGAGCAGTTTGGCAGCCGGGTCGTCGCGGCGCGCCGTCTGCTCGGAGCGCAAGGCGTCGTAGTCGGCCGCAGCGATGACCGTGTCGAGGGCCTGTGCGTACTCACCGGTGTCCATTGCGGCACCCATCGGAGTGGTGAACGGGAAGTCGGCGGGGGCTATGAAGTTGCGACGCCGGACCTCGGCAGGGTCCATGTCGATTTCGAGGGCGAAGCGGTCGATCATCCGCTCGATGGCATGCGCTGCCTCGGGGCGACCCGCGCCGCGGTAGGCGCCCATCGGCACGGTGTTCGTGACCGCAGAATTGAACGAGTAGTCGACGTTCGCAATGTCGTAGACGCCGGTCGCCATCTGCTTGGTGATGAACGGGAGCACGGCACCGACGAGCGGGTAGGCGCCGCCATCCTGAGTCTCATGGACCTGGTAGTGGGTGATCTTGCCGTCGGCTGATCCGCCGATCGTCGCGTCGAACTCGCACCCCCGACCGTGGACGAGGCCGAGCATGCTCTCCCAGCGCGTCTCGGCCCAGCGCACCGGCCGGTCGAGTTGGCGAGCCACGAGCGACACGATGATGTCTTCGGGGTAGCCACCGTTCTTCGCACCGAATCCACCACCGACGTCAGGGCAGATGACGCGGACCTGGTCGGCGTCGACATCCATGGCCTTGGCGAGCGTGTCGCGAGTGCCGTGGGCGCCCTGGGTCGTCGCCCACTGTGTGAGGAACGGGCGCCCGTCGTCACCAGTCGACCATGCCGCCACCGTGGCGCGCGGTTCGAGCGGGCACGGAGCGAGGCGCTGGTTGCGGAAGGTGAGGTCGACCGTGACGTCGCAGTCGGCGAAGAAGGTGTCGTCGACCGCCGTGGGCTGAGCGAACGTGATGTTCGTGCCCGCATCAGGGAAGAGCAGTGTCTCGTCGCGTACGGCGTCGCGAGCCAACACGACGACGGGCAGCGGTTCGTCTTCGACAACGATCAGATCGATGGCATCCGCGCCTACGGCGGCCGTCGTCGACAACACGACAGCGACCGGCTCACCGACATAGCGCATCCGGTCGCTGGCCAGCCACGTCCGCGTCATGGTCTGGTTCAGCATCGGCATGCCCGGCGCCTGCGGACTGAGGTCGAGATCGGCAGCGGTGAACACCGCGACGACACCGTCGAGGGCGAGCGCCTCGCTGACATCGATCTCGATGATCTTGGCATGGGCCACGGCTGCCCGAACAAAGGTCGCGTAGAGCGCGTCGCTCGGCGCCAGGTCGTCGACGTACTTTCCGCCGACGGTGAGAAGTTCTGGGTCTTCTTTTCGGACGACCCGGGTACCGAGAATACTCATGGGCTGAACGTACCCTGCCGGTGCGAGTCTGGCGGTACCGACGCCGACGGTCGCAGTCAGCTCTCGACGAGTGCGGCGAGGCGGGCGAGTGACGCCTCGATGTTCGCCGGGTGCTTCTTCGGGTAGCCGGCGAGCTCGATGAACTTCGGGATCATGGACGTGGACCAATCGAAGGTCTCCGTGACCCGCGTCCGCTCGCCGCCATCGAGCGGCTCGAGTTCGTACCGCCAGCGGTGCTTGCCGAAGTGCGCCCACGCGATCAGCTGATTCTCTTCGAACTCGACGACGGTGTTACTGATTCGATACGGCAGCGGACCGAACTTCATGTCCATCCCGAACTTCGAGCCGAGTTCCAAGCGCTCGGGTCCCTTGCGGACATCGAGCACCATCCCCGAGCCGTCGAAGTCACCGTGGCGGGTGGGATCGGCGAGCACATCGAAGATCGCCTCCGGCGTTGCGTTCATCTCGCGGCTCACTGCCACCATCCGCTCGGCGTTCTGCTGCTGCTCGCTCATACGAGTCAACGTACCGGTCCGACCCGATCCCTCGCCTCCCCTGCCACGCTTCTCTGGACGGGCGCATGTACCCCGCGAAGTCGCCGCTGGCACACCGGATCGGTCGGATGGCTAGCTTCGACACATGGAGACTCTCGACCCGCTGGAAGCTGCGCTTGAAGCCGAGGCGTTCATCGCGTCCTGCCGGATCGACGGTGCTGACGGCCCGACCTGGTCACGCATCGCGGACGGCAGCGGCGCACACCGCCACACGCTGTACGACGGCAGTGCTGGCGTCGTGCTCTTCTACCTCGAACTCCATCGAGCAACGGGCGAACAGCAGCACCTCGACACCGCTGTCCGCGGTGGCGACCAGATCATCGCAACGCTCGGCGCCGCCGACGACGAGGCAGCGTCGATCGCGATTTACAGCGGGTTGCCCGGCTACGTCTTCGTCTTGAACGAAGTCGCCAAGGCGACCGGAACGGCCAGATTCCGTGACGCCGCCGTCGACCTCGTTCGACGGATGGCTGCAAGTTCACAACCGCTCGGTTCCGGGATCGGCTGGATCGAACCGATCCCGTTCTCCGACATCACCGGCATCACCGGCGAGCGAGAGGTCCTCGACTTGAGCATCGGCGCCGCCGGGGCCGGCATCGGCTTTCTGTACGCGCACCGCCACGGCCTCGACCCGCAGGCCCTGGACTGGGCCCGCCAGACCGCTGACCGTCTGATCGAGATGTCGGTCGACGGCGAGGGTGGTCCGAACTGGCTGATGATGGCCGACATGCCTTTCCCGTTCGACGCGCCGAACTTCGCTCATGGTGCAGCGGGCGTCGCCTACTTCCTCGCCGACCTGCATCGGGCCACCGGTGAGCAGCGATACCTCGATGTCGCGATCGATGCAGCTGGCTACGTCGAGGCGCATACCGTCGAAACCCACCCACCGAGCCAGGGGCATCTGGTCTGTCACACCGACCAGAATCCGGGTCTCTACTACCTCGGGGTGTGTCACGGCCCTCCCGGCACCGGCCGGCTGATGTTCCTGTTGCACGAGATCACCGGCGAGGATCGCTGGCTCGAGTGGCTCCATGCGAACATGCGCGGCCTGCTCGCCACAGGCGCACCCGAGCAGCGCAGCGATGGCCTCTGGAACAACCACGGGCAATGTTGCGGCGACGCGGGCATCGGCGACTACGCCTTGTTTCTCCATCGCACCACTGGCAATCCCGCATACCTCGATGTGGCCCGACGTACCGCCGCGGTCGTGCTCGACGCGAGCACGCTCGACGACGGCAAGCGGTCGTGGAGCCAAGCCGAGCACCGCTCGCGGCCTGACTTCGTCGAATCCCAGACCGGCTACATGCAGGGTGCTGCGGGCATCGCCAGCTTCTTGCTCCACCTCGCCACCAACGAGCAGGATCACGTCGCGAAGATCGCGCTGCCCGACACGCCGTTCACTGCCTGAACGCCAGCGGCGCGGACGCGAACTGCTCGGCCCACGATGCGAAGTGCCATGATCTTCTGATGCCCACGATCGAAGTGAACGACATCGAGCTCTGCTACGAGAGCTTCGGCCCGGATGACGCACCGCCGTTGCTGTTGGTGATGGGCCTCGGTGCCCAGATGACCCTGTGGAGTCCGGGCTTCGTTTCCGAGCTGCTCGACCGCGGTTTCCGAGTGATCCGCTTCGACAATCGGGACGTCGGGTTGTCGACGAAGTCCGGCGGTGTTGTGCCCGACGTGATGGCGCTCTACGCGAAGTCGATCGCTGGCGAGCCGGTCGACGCGCCGTACACGCTGACGACGATGGCGGCAGACGCTGTCGGCCTGCTCGATGCGCTCGACATTCCTGCGGCCCATGTGGTCGGTGCGTCGATGGGCGGGATGATCGTCCAGATGATGGCCATCGAGTATTCCGATCGCGTCCTGTCGATGACGAGCATCATGTCGACGACCGGTGCCAGCGACGTCGGTCAACCCGACCCCGCTGCAATCGGTGCGTTGCTAACTCCGGCACCAGCAGATCGCGACGGCGCCATTGCGTCGAACATCGCGACCTCGCGCATCATCTCCGGCTCGCTGTTCGACGAAGCCGAGGCCAAGTCACGTGCAGCCGAGGGCTATGACCGCTGTTTCCATCCGACCGGGCCAGCGTTCCAGATCGCTGCAATCGCTGCGACCGGTGACCGCACCGAACGGCTGGCCGATGTCAGCCTCCCCACGCTCGTGATCCACGGGCGCGAAGACTCCCTCATTGCCCTGTCCGGCGGGGAGGCCACCGCAGCAGCGGTACCCGGCGCCGACCTGCTGGTGTTCGGCAAGATGGGCCACGACATCCCCGAGCTGTACTGGTCACAGATCGCCGACGCCATCTTCGGCATCGCTGTTCGCGCCGACTGACGAGACGGCGACGATCCCGTGACCGAGAGCTGGATCGAAGCTGGATCGTCGCGGAGTCGTCGCGAGCGGACCCCACCGACAACAATCCACTCCATGACGCAATCCCCCAGTTTCGAAGACTTGGTCGCCTCGCGCCGCAGTACCCGTGGCTACAAGCCCGATCCGGTTTCGTTGGAGTTGATGACCGAGATCGTCGGGCTCGCCAAGCGTGCGCCATCGTCGATGAACACCCAGCCGTGGAACTTTCACGTCCTCACCGGCGCACCACTCGAACTGGTCCGCGAGGGCAACACGAACGCGATGATGTCGGGCGTTGCCGTCAACCGCGAGATCAAGACAGCCGACCACGGTTACCAGGGCCCGCATCGCGACCGCCAGATCGAGATCGCAGTGCAGCTGTTCGAGGCCATGGGCATCGAACGTGACGACAAAGAGCGACGTCAGGACTGGGTGATGCGCGGGTTCCGCCAGTTCGATGCGCCGGTGTCGGTCGTCATCACGATCGACAAGGACCTCGCGGATGACACGGTTGCTCACTTCGACTGCGGTGCTGCGACCTATGGCTTGGTGCTCGCAGCAACTTCGAAGGGCCTCGGTTGTGTGATCAACGGGCAGGGCATCATGCAGTCAGCCGTCGTCCGAGAGCATGCCAACATCCCCGAAGACGAAGTGATCATGACCTGCGTTGCCATGGGTTGGCCCAACGAGGACTTCGTCGCGAACGACGTGGTCTCGCGGCGCGTTGCTGTCGAAGAAGACGTGAGCTTCGTCGGCTTCGACGACTGACATGACCGCTGACTCGACGAGCAGCCGATGAGCACCGTGACCTGATGAGCGGCCTGACCTGATGAGCGGCCTGACCTGATGAGCGGCCTGATCTGTCTGCAGGGTGGCCACGAATTCACCGCAGGCTGTCGGAAGATGGACACCGAGGTGCTGGCGGTGGCCGGGGCCGGAACCGTCGCCGTGTTGGCGGGCGCCGCCCGCCCAGGTTCGGACTATGCGGGCGCATCGTCCCGCGCAACTCGGCACTACGCGACGCTCGGTGCCGCCGTTGTCACCATTTCCGATCCGCATGACGACCCCGAAGCCGCGTTGGGCGCGCTAACCGATGAGGTGTCGTTGCTCATTCTTCCCGGCGGCTCTCCGACCAGCCTGCGGAACGTGCTCTCCGGTGCCGTCGAGCGGCGGATCGTCGAACTGCACGCTGCGGGCATGGCGATCTCTGGAGCATCGGCGGGAGCCATGGTGCTGTGCTCCCGGATGGTCCGACCGGGAGGCAGCGACGAGACGACCGATGTCGTCGATGGGCTCGGCCTGGTCGAAGGACTTGCTCTCCCCCACTGGTCACCGGGCAGCGACCGAGGTTGGCCGGTACCCGACGAGGTCACACTGTGGGGCCTACCCGAGTGCGGCGGTGTGATCATCGAACGTGACGGTGCTGACTGGAGTGCGAGCGCTGTCGGTCAGGGGGAGCCTGCGGTTCGCCGTGACGGCACCTGGCAGCCGGTCCGCCGGGATCGGCTTGGCTGATGGCGACCCTCGACCGTGCACATCGACTCGGCAGTCATTCACGTCGACGAGGTCGAACGCCCGATCTGGGGCACGATCGTCGCTCTCGCCCACAGCACGATGGTCAAGCTCAACCGGCTGACCGTTTCAGATTCGGCCGACTCGAAGCTGGCCGACTCGCCGGTACGCATGGCCTCGGGCATCAATCCGTGGGTCCACGCTCAGGTCAAGGCGGCGCAGGCGCTGGCCGGTGCCACCGTCAGGTCGTGGACTGCGTGGGAGATGGCCATCCGTTCGAACGCAGACGAGACACACTTCGAGTTCACCGATCCGCAGGTGCCGTGTCTGCAACTCGCTGCGCTGGTCATCGATTCCTCGATGGGGTCGGCGCGGTTCGTCAATCACCAGAACGACGACGAGTTCGGTCTGACAGTGAGCCCCGTCTCCGAACCTCTGTCCACCGTTGACTTCGACGGCTACCGACTGCGGACAATCGACTGCGGACACTCGACGAGCTCCCGACCGGACTGATCACATCGGTGGCGACGAGATTGAGTGATCACGGCGATCTCACCGAGGTCGAGTTCGGGTTCGGTGACGGAGCGGGCAAGGAGGTCGTCCTGATCGTTGCGGGGGAGATTCACGAGACCTGGACCGACCGCCTGGAGTTCCACCGCTTCGGCGAATCGCTCCTCGTTTTCACCAGCCGAGTGGACTACGACGCGATTGCCTGGATCCCGCCGGTCTGACAACCCGCTTCACCAGTCGACTTCGGGTGTGGGCGGAAAGAGTGCCTCGCGTTCGGCGGCGAGCCGGGCACAGTCCCAGTCGGCGTCGACTCGTTGGAGGATGATCGGGTTGCGCGCCGGGTCGCGGAACTGGCCCCAGTTCGCGTCCGAGCTGGCGAAGATCGGGTCGCTCGCACCGATCACGAGCTGCTCAGAGTCGTCGGTGACGAACCCATCGAGACGATGCGGATCGGTGAGCAGCGCTTCGTAGGCGAAGATCTCGCGACGAGCGATGTAGAGCTCGCCGACAAAGTCCTCGGTGACCTCGATCGTGACGGTGATGCCCGGGTTGCCGTCGCCGTCGGCGTCGACGATGCGCGGGTCGTTCGGGTCGGTGGGAAGCGACTCGTTGAACGGGTCCTCGAGGACGATGCCGACCGGAGTGGGGGTCGGAGCGCGGCGGACACGAAGCACGCCGTCCACTTCGTCGATCTCGATCGGTGTACTGGGCGGCTTGATCGCCTGGGTTGCGGCGTCTGACAGCTTCGTCTGAATTGGTTGGTCGGTGCGCTGCTCGGAGAAGCAGAACTCGGCCGAGTCGATGATCTGTCCGTCGACCTCGGTGAAGTCGTTGAATCCGTAGCTGATGATCAGTGTCTTGAGCGTGTCGCCCTCATAAGCCACGACGTCGTAGTGCGCCCATCGGCCCACCAGCTCCGATCCGAGCACAGACGCGTCGGTCGTCGGCGGCGCCGTCTCGGGCGGTGTCGTTTCGGGCGGTGTCGTTTCGGCTGGTGTCGTTTCGGCTGGTGTCGATTCGGGTGGCTCGGTGACGGCCGGCTCGGTCACCGTCGTGGCCTCGGGCTCGGTGTCCGGGGCCGCGACCTCGGGCGGCGTCGTTGCAGCGGTGCCGGCCGTCTCGGCGGAGCTGCCTGAACAGGCGGCCAGCACGGCAAATGGCAGGATCAGGAGGAGGCGCACCCCGGAAGAATACGGCGCATCTGATCGGCGCCACTCACCAACCCGGCCACCGCACGCCTCCACCGGTGAGACTTCGTCCGCACGGGTCCGACGCAATCTCACCGACACCGGTACACACACCCCGCCGGTGAGACTTCGTCCGCACCGGTCCGACGCAATCTCACCGACACCGGTACACACACCCCGCCGGCGAGACTTCGTCCGCACGGGTCCGACGCAATCTCACCGGACAGCCGTCGCAGTCACCCGTCTGCGAGCGCCTGGACTGCCATCTCGCGAAGCTTGGTCTTCTGGATCTTGATCCCGTTCGGACCGTCGGTGGTCGGGAAGTCGTCGACGACGAGCACACGGACGGGCACCTTGTATCGCGCCAGGCGTTCCCGGCACCGCTCGATTGCAGCGTCCGGATCGAAGCCCACTCGCGCCCCGTCGGCGAGGACGACGAAGCCGACTGGCCGAGCCCCGGTTGGCTGGTCAATTGCCACGACCTGGGCCGCATCGACGAGCTGATCTTCCATGAGTGCCGCTTCGATGTCAGCCGGGCTCACGAGGAAACCGCCGAGCCGAAGGACGTCGCCGATCCGTGCGACGTACTCGAACGTGCGCTCGTCTTCGGCCAGGGCGAGGTCGCCGGTGAGAAACCATCCGTCGTCATGATTGGCAGCGGTCAGCGCGACATCGACGTGCTCACCGCCCTCGGCGAGGTAGCCGGCGAACAGGCTCGGCCCACGCAGCTGGAGTTCGCCGTCAACGATCCGATACTCCATGTGTTCGGACGTGAAGGTCCCACCGACTCTCGTGCGTTGAATCGCATCGCCGGTCGGGTCGCGCAGGGTCAGCATCGCCTGCACTTCGCTCATGCCATAGAGCCCGGTCAGGGTGGCACCGGCCGCGTCGGCGCGTTCCACGATGCCGTCGAGGCTTGTGTTGAAGCGCGCGTAGCCGGCGAGGCGGATGGACGACAGGTCAGCGCCATGGTCGAGGAGCCGGTGGAACAGATCGTCGGTGCCGTTCAGGCACGTGACCGGCCCGGCAGCGATCTGCTCTGCAGTCCGCTCCAGGTCGTAGTCGGTGATGATCACCCTGCAACCGGCGGCCACCGCGATCAGCAACGAGCTGAGCCCGAAGATTCCGCACAAGGGCATGACCGCCATCACCGTGTCGTCGCGCCGGTAGCCGACACCGACGGCCGCCTGCGTTGCGTGGTCGGCAATCGAGTGCTGCCGGTGCAACACCATCTTCGGTCGGCTCGTCGTGCCTGATGTGGTGAACACCACGAACGGATCGTCACGGCGACACACCCGTTCGATCGGCTCGGACTCGGCCCATGCGGGCATCGCTGCGTCTGTCGTGGCTTCGTCTGCCGTGGCTTCGACAGTCCGTGCGCCCGACCGTTCGATGAGCTCGGCGACTTCGCTCTCGCTGTACCGGGTGTTGACCGACACCGCCACGAAGCCGCCGGCCGCGCACGCCAGAAGCAGCTGCAGGTAGCCAACGGTGTTGTGCAGATGGATCGCGACGCGGTCGCCGGGAGCGAAGCCCTGCGTGCCGAGCCAGGTGGCGAGCCGACGTCCGTCGTCGACGAGTTCCGGTGCGGTGCGGGCAGGGCTGTTGTCGAACTCGAAGTGCGTCGCGGACTGTTCGAACAGGTCGAGGACGTCGCGTTCGTTTCCGGTCACGTCGATCAGTGTCGCATCGACGGCAGCCTCATCAGGAAGCGCAGCGCTCCTCGACAGCCACGCCTGACGAATTACTGTTCAGAGATGGAACTGACAGCGGTTGAGGTTCGGGTGCTCGGTTGTCTGATCGAAAAGGGTGCGACGACGCCTGATCACTATCCACTGTCGACCAACGCTCTGGTCAACGCCTGCAACCAGAAGTCGAACCGCGAACCGGTGGTCGACTTCTCCGAGGCGCAAACCGTCGAAGGTGTTCTCGGTGTCCGCCAGAACGGGCTCGCTCGAACCAACGGCAGCGGCCGCTCGGACAAGCACCGCCACATCCTGGCCGACGCCCTCGGCCTCGATCAGGACCAGATCGCGCTGCTTGCGATCATGATGCTGCGCGGCCCGCAATCGCCGGGCGAACTGAAGACGCGCACCGAGCGGTACGCCACCTCGCAGGGTTCGGGCTTCGAATCGCTCGACGACATCGAAGCCGTGCTCACCGGTCTCGCCGATGGTGGTGACCCGTTCGTCGTCAACGTCGGACGCGGATCGGGCCAAAGCCAGGACCGCTGGGCGCACCTGCTCGGCGACGGCGAGCCCGAAACCGAAGCGCTGAGTTCTGAGCCCGAGACGTGGCGCTCCGACGGCCCGTCGCTCGCACAACGAGTCACCGAGCTGGAAGAGCGCCTCGCCCGCCTCGAAGCCGCACTCGGCGTCGCCGACGAACCAGCAGCTGATGCGGACCTCGCTCCTGCTGAGACAGAACGCCAACCTGACCCCGATCGCGCGCTGTGACCGACGACGACCTCACCATCGATGTCGCGCCCGCAACCGACTCACTCGCAGTTGACCTTGTGCAACTCATCGTCGAGTCGCAGGCCGCAGGTATCAGGAACGTGGCAGTGCTCGCCGAGCGGTGGCGGACGGCAGCGAGCGGTTCGACGGGCCCGGCGAGGTGATGCTGACCGCCTCCGTGTCGGGCGCGTCGTCGGCGTCGGCGGCATCAGTGCGTGCCCCGACGTTGCCGGTGCGCTGCGCGTCCGCCGCTTCTACGTGAGCTCGGCGCATCGCCGCCGCGGTATCGCGCGGCTGCTCGCAGAGCCCGTGATCGCCCATGGTCTGCGCCACACCGCCGTGATCACCTGCAACGCCCGAGCCTCCGACGCTGCCCCACCCTTCTGGGCAGCACTTGGATTCCGGCCGGTCGTCATCGACGGCATCACTCACCAACTCGATCTGCGCCACCGTGCCCACCACTCCGGGCGGGGCACGTCGCCGGTGACCGACCGCTGAAACGCCGTTCCCGTTCGCAGGTGCTCAGCCAGCGCTGAGCAGTCCGCCATCGATGACGATCTGCGAGCCGGTGAGGAACGACGCCCCGCCCGAACAGAGGAAGACGACCACCTGAGCGACCTCGTCGGGCTGGCCGATACGGCCCATCGGTTGGCCGCTCTGCATCTGCTCGCCCAGTTCCGGGTTGTCTGCCATGGCACGTGCGACCATCGGCGTCTCGATTGCGGAGGGGTGGATCGACAAGACACGGATGCCCTGTTCGGCGTACTCGAGTGCGACCGCCTTCGTCAGGCCGGTGACTGCGTGCTTCGACGCCGAGTACGGAGCGAGTTGCGGGTAGCCGCGCAAGCCTGCGGTCGACGAGGTGTTGATGATGACGCCGCCGCCACGTTCGAGCATTGCGGGGATCTCGGCCTGGATGCAGTTGAAGACACCGAAGAGGTTGAGCTCGACGACTCGACGGAACTCTGCGGGGTCCATATCGCCGAGGAGTGACTGCTTGCCTTCGGTTCCGGCGTTGTTGTATGCGTAATCGAGGCCCCCGTAGGTGTCGACGGCGGCGGCGACCATCGCCGACACCGCGTCTTGGTCGGTGACGTCACACAACACGAATGTGGCCGCTCCGCCCGCTTCCTCGATGGCCGTCACGGTCTCGCGACCGCCCTCTTCGTCGATGTCGGCGACGATGACCGACGCTCCGTTGGCAGCGAATGCCACGGCTGTCGCCCGTCCGAGTCCGGATCCGCCGCCAGTGACCAGTGCGACCTTCGATTCCATCGTGTTGGCCATGTCCATGCTCTTCGTCATGGCGGGGACTACCCCGGGCACGACTGGCCAACACTTCGGGTGCGCTTGTGGCCGCCCACATGGCTTCCCTGGCGTCGCCAGTCGACCGCTCCCTCCGCCTACTCTGGTCGTTTCATGGAGTTGACCTTTCTCGGGACCTCGTCGGGTGCGCCCACGATGGATCGCAACGTCACCGGTCTCGCGCTCCGGATCGATGGCCGATGGGATCTCTTCGATTGCGGTGAGGCAACGCAGCACCAACTGCTGCGCACGCCGCTGTCGCTGTCGAAGCTGCGCCGGATCTTCATCAGCCACCTCCACGGCGATCACTGCTTCGGCCTGTTCGGGCTGCTCGGTTCACGCTCGATGGACGGCTCGTCCACTCCCCTGACGATGTTCGGCCCGCCCGGGCTGCGAGCGATGGTCGAGGCCGTGCTCGCTGCATCGAGCACACACCTCACCTACCCGCTCGACATCCACGAGGTCGACCCTGCTGGCGAACGGGTGGTCGACGACGGAATGACGGTCGACGCCATTGCGCTCACCCACCGCGTCCTGAGCTTCGCGTGGTCGATGCGCGAACCAAGCCGTCCGGGCCACTTCGACGTCGACGCTGCGCGCGCCGCCGGCGTGCCCGACGGACCCATGTTCGGCCAGCTGCAACGGGGCGCCCAGGTCGACCTCGGCGACGGTCGCGTCGTGGAGTCCGCCGACGTGACGGGGCCGGCGCGCCCCGGGCGTCACATCGTGATCGCCGGCGACAACAGCGCTCCGGCTGCGTTGTTCGAGCGGACCGCAGGCGCCGATGTCGCCGTGCACGAGGCGACCTACACCGAGCCCGTGCTCGCATCACTCGGTGATGACCACGGCCACAGCACAGCCGCCCGAGTCGCCGCGGCGGCCAAATCGAGCGGCGTGCGCAATCTCGTACTGACCCACTTCAGCCCGCGCTACGCGGACCCGGACAGGAGCACCGGCAATGCGTTGACGATCGATGATGTCCGCGACGAGGCTCGCCAACACTTCACCGGCGGTCTGCACCTCGCAGCCGACTTCGATCGCATCGCGATCGCCCACGACGGGTCGACCATCAGCAACGTCTGATCGATGTCAGGCAGTCGCGATGGCTTTCGCGTCTTCGACGGTCGGCGGCGAATACTCACGCCAACCGAAGTCCTCCCGCATCGACGCAACGACCTTTTCGTAAGCGGAGCGATGGATGTAGTTGACGTTGCGCGGCAGGTCCTTCAGCTTCGCTTTACCGCGCGTCTCCGGGCGCGCCTGCGCGAGGTGGTCGAGCCAGGGCTTCGGAGGCGGACCGTCGACTGCTCGGCCCACAGACTGAATCACGTTCGCGATCGCATCCGCCATCACATCGAAGAGCGGGAAGCCGCCCGAGTCACCTTCGGCGAAGCCGGTCGCATGCAGGTACGGGTTCGTCCGGCTGAACAGCTCCATCAGCAACTGTGGCTTGCCGTGCTTCCATTCGAAGTGCGAGTCGTCCAGATACGGCACCTCGACCGTGTACCCAGTCGCACAGATCACGACATCGAACGGCTCACTGGTGCCATCGACGAAGTGCACGTCCTGTCCGTCGAAGTGGTCGACGTCTGGGCGGACCACGAGGTCACCGTGGCTGAGAAAGTGAAAGATCTCGGAGTTGACAATCGGGTGTGTTTCGAAGAGTTTGTGGTCGGGCTTTGGCAGCCCGAAGCGCTCGGGTCTGCCGACGAGCATGCGCAGCATCGCTGGGAAGATGCGTTGGCTGATTGCCATGGGAAGTTCCGGCCCGCTTGTCGCGAACACGTCGGACGGGATGCCGAAGATGTGCTTCGGGAGGAAGTGGTACCCGCGGCGCATACTGAGGGCTGCCCGGCTCGCTGATGCAGCAGCGTCGCAGGCGATGTCGGTACCGGAGTTGCCCGCCCCGATGACGAGCACGCGCTGGTGACGGAGTTCGTCGATCGAGGAGTACTCCACGGAGTGGATGAGCCGACCCGCAAACGTCCCGGCGATGTCGGGCATCGTCGGGTGCCATTGCGAGCCGTTGGCGCAGACGAAGTGGTCGAAGGTTCGGGTCGTTCCGTCGTCGAGTTCGACCGCCCAGCGAGCACCGTCCCAGTCGGCGTGGGCGACGCCGCAACCGGTCGTGATCACATCGCGAAGGCCGAATGTGTCGACGAAGTCGTCGAGATACGCGCGGATCTCGGCGCCGCCCGGGTAGTCGGGAACCGACTCGGGAAACGGAAAGCCGGGGAACGCCGACTGCGTCTTCGATGAGATGAAGTGTGCCGACTCATAGATCGGTGACTTCGGGTTGTCGGCCGCCCACAGCCCGCCGATGCTCGTGTGCCGCTCGTACACCTCCACCGGCAGCCCCAACGTGGTGAGCGCACGCGCCAGCGCCAAACCGTTCGGCCCGGCGCCGACGACGCAGGTGGTCGGCAGCTCGTTCAAGTGACTGTCAGTAGCGGGCACAGCGTCGAATGCTAGGCGTCCGCCCGCACCCAACCACATGCCGTCGACCACAACCCGGGCCGAAATCGGTCAGACCTGAAATCCCACTCACGGTGTGATGGCCGGCGACGTCTCACAGAACAGATGCCGGCAATGCCTAGCGACGTCGAGCGTCGGTGAGCACTGGCCAGGGAACGAACCCTGCGCGCTGCACTCGCCGTTGTGCGACGACGTCGAATCCTGCGTTACCGAGCAGCCGTTTCAGGCGGTGCGGCGTCAGGGCCCGGATGGGTTGGCCGCCCGAACCGGACACTCGACGGACAGCGAATTCACCCAGGTCAGTGACGGCTGCGATCGACGCAATCACCAGTTGGCCACCGGGGCGGATGAGGTCGGCCAGCCCGGCCGCTGCCCCTGCCTGATCGCGAAACCAGTGGAACGATTCGGTGCAGACGACCAGGTCCGCCGACCCGGAGCGCAACGGCAACTGCTGAGCATCGGCTTGCATCAGCAGCACCCCCGCACCGATCCGGTCACCTGCTTCGCTCAGCATGCCGTTCGAGTAGTCGACGCCGACGACCTGGGCATCGGGGTAACGCTCCATCAGGCGGCGCGTGAGTTGGCCGGTCCCGCAGCCGAGGTCGACGATCACACCAGGACGTTCCGCAGCAAGCCGCTTCAGCACTGCGTCGTGGACGGGCCGGTAGGTGGCGTTCTGAAAGCCGGGACGGTCGTAAGAAGCCGACCATCGATCGAACAACGTCGCTGATCCAGGTGCCATAACACAGTCTTGCATCGACAGGCCGAGCATGCGCTGACGAGACCCGCAACGTCGACATGCCTTCGGCCACAACCCGATCTCGAAAATCGGTCAGACCTGAAATGTCACTCGATGCGGAGACCTGACAGCGCCCGGCTGATGACGAGCTGCTGGATCTGCTCGGTGCCTTCGAAGATGTCGTGGATCTTCGCGTCACGGTGCCAACGCTCCACCGGGTACTCACGGGTGTA
>ENA-ORXT01004333-ORXT01004333.1-marine-metagenome-genome-assembly--contig:-NODE-4333-length-14784-cov-5.054736_pt1 | contig 14784 bp, 11 predicted proteins | sample MGYA00237868_ERZ511482 | MGnify/ENA metagenome assembly ERZ511482 | reverse complement strand
ACGGTTCGCTCATTCTATCATCAGGCACCTGCAACAGCAGCCCAAAGACATCCTCATTACTAATTGATTCCAACCGCGACAACCAGACAGGCCCCGCATGTTTGGAATAGTCGGCAAAAGCTCGAAACGCATCTAGGGTATTTAGCGGCTTTGAGTCCCTTTCTTTGGCGTAAAACGCGCTGCGACCGCGCGAAGCAAAAGCCACGACCGAGCGGCCGCGATCTTTAGTTTTCATTCGATCAATCCGTTCAGAATCCAACAGGATATTGGCCAACGCCGCACCATGATCGAAAGTCGGAGCCAACCGGGCCGTCGCTCCATCTCGGATTGCGGCCCAATTTTCGTGATGTCGATCGGTATTGGCAATCCAGGCATCAAGGAGTATGTAGCCAATGAAATAGTCGAACATGCTGACAACACCTGATGGCGCAACACCCGGCGTCGTCAACGGAGGTTCAAGAAACGTCAAGGCTTGACAAACTGCCGGCACCGAATGTTCCTGAACCTTGAAATGTTTTTGCTTGGGATAATCGGGATCAAGTTCCAACAGTAATTCGTTTCCCATGATAAGGCTTTGCGTACCGGGTGCCATGTTTTTGCAGACGATACCGGGAAGCAAATATTCTTCGCCGTTATAAAGCGCGGCCAGTTCGTACGTGACATGCGGCAGCCCCAGCAGTTCACACAGGCTACTTGCAATGACTTCGGCCCAGTCTTCGCCTTTGCCGCGATCCTCTGCTTTGAACATCAGTTCCTGTTTTTCTTCACGAAACCAAAACTTGGGCTTGCTCCCCAACTGTTCGGTTGCAACTTTCGTCGCACGATCGACTTTTCGGATCGGAAACTTTTCCATCAGCTTTCTCCGCCATGCAACTTCAGACCGGCTTGTCCATGAGCGAATCTGACTTCCATGATGGGACTTGGGGGCAAAATTGAATTATTCGTTTTCATATGCCTCGTGGTTTGATCACCGCTTTTAACATGAATAAGTTTCTGCAACACCGAAATTGCCACGGTTCGGATCTCGGCTTTCTTCTCCAACCAAGCCGCACAGGCTTTGGCAACTCTGGCCATGTTGAGTCCGTTGCGGAACTTGCGATCGGATCGGGTGCCAACCAGTTCCGACATGCCATTGTTCGACGATTCCGGGATTGCCAATCGCAACTGCTGAATTTTGGACAGCTGTTTGTTGAGCTTTGCAAACCCATAGATCGAAAACATGCTGGACAAGATCGTCAGCTCGGCATTCTCTGCTGACAATTTTTGCGCTATGACGTCGCCAACTTTGCGTTGTGATTTATTATCGAGAAGCATTTGCGATAAACGGGGTAAGAATCGCGGGGTGAGAATATCACCAGCAAAGCATACCAAAGAATCGAAACCTAAGAAAGAATCTCAACTTACCCCATCAAGGTACGGTAATCGGAATATCTTCCAAAACCAATTAGGCCTTAGTCTCAAAAACATTTTGAGCATTCAGAGCTACAACCAAATGCTCCGCAAAGAGACTGTTTTAATTACGCTCTTCGATCGTCACAAAAACGGTTTTAATATCGCCTTGGCGGAAGACTTTCACGGGTACCGATGTGTTGATCTTGGTAAGGCTGACCGCGGTCACCAAATGGGCGTCATCATTGACGTGGTGATTGTCAAATTCAAGGATCACGTCGCCGACCTGTAATTCACTACGCGATGCGGGTGAATTTTCAGAGATCGAAGAAATCATAGCTCCATGTGTTCGTCGCAAACCAATGGCGCGAGCCTTGGCGGGACTGTACATCGCGTCTAGCGACACGCCAAGGAATCCTCGTCGCACAAAACCACGTTCGATCAGATCGTTGGAAATGCGCTGTACCATGTTGATTGGAATCGCAAACCCAATCCCGTCACTGCCGCCACTGTTGCTGGCGATTGCGGTGTTGAGGCCGATAACTTCGCCTCGCAAATTGATAAGTGGACCGCCGCTGTTGCCGGGATTGATCGCAGCGTCGGTTTGAATGAAGTTCTGATACTTGCCGCCTTGAGGACCGAGCTTCAAATTATGCCGCCCCAAGGCACTGATGATGCCGTAGCTGACCGAATGGCTTAGACCAAACGGGCTTCCAACGGCAATCGCGAAATCACCCACTTCGACTTTGCGACTGTCACCCATTCGAGCTGCCGTCAAACCGTATTCGTCAATCTCCAGCACCGCGATGTCGGTGTGACGATCATGCATCACGTTGATCGGATAGAAAACTTGACCATCGGCTTCTAGGCGGATGTCGTTGAGCTCGGAATCTTCGATGACGTGATAGTTGGTCAGTACGAACATCCGCCGGTCGCGGCTGATGATGACTCCCGAGCCTGCCTCTTCGACAATGACCGGTCGCAAGTCCTTCTTTGAATCCTTCGACCGCGACGACGAAGCCGTCTGACGTTTTTTCGCGTCGATATGAACCACAGTAGGCTTCACAAATTTAGCGATTCGTTTGACTTGGCGATACTGTTGTTCGATGAACGAAGCATGCTTGGTCAATTCGCTGAATTCCGAATCGCGTTGGGCAGAGGTGCGCTGGAGCGAACTAAGTGTTGCTTGAGCTTGTAACAAACCGGATGTTGAAACTGACGTTGCAAGAATCGCGGCGATTAACAGAGCGAATCGAAGCACTGAACAATTGGTTGACGATTCAGCCGTAGATTGTGTGTTTAATGTTCGCATCTTATCGCTGTGGGATGAAGGGGCTGGTTTCGATGGTAACGAATTTTTGAGTCCATTCATTCTAATTCGTTTCCTAAGTAAGTGTTTTTTTAAAATCGCCGACGGCTGTAGTAATTACGGAAGATTCACGCCGTCGCCGAAATTTCCGCAGTTCATTGTAGGGCTTGAACCATCCAAAATGGCGGCCCAGTCGGTTATTCCACTGGGATCAACATCCGCATCTTCAGCGACACGTTGACATGCGATACAGTGCAAGGCATGGGGAATTGCCGCCAGCCGGTCCGTGTGAATTGCTTTTTTGCAGCCTTCGCACGCACCGTAAGTCCGATCCTTAATGCGATTAATAGCGGCTTCAATATTCTTTAATTCGCCGATTTCTACTTCTGCCAATTGAGAACTTATTTCGCCAAACGAGCTTCCACTTGCGAAATCAACGACATCACCGCTTTGATCCTGACGCAGTTGATTCAGCGCGCTGGAATCGCTTCCGATCGACTCAAGTATTTCATTGTGCCGCTCTACCAATATTTGATAGATCTTTATGTGAGCTTTCTTCATAGTAAATTCTGCATTGTCGAGGAGTATCTTACGATTATTCAGCCGGGCTAAAGGGGCCCGCCTTTTTTGCCGCATCGGTTCCCAGTGGAACCTCTGCTGAGGAACTATAGATTGCTTTTAACGCCTGAACAGCATTTTCGAATTTTGAGTCTCAGAAAATCTGTGCGGGCGATGGAGGTCCGCATTTTCGTTTTGGTAATGGTGGGTTCTAGTTTTTCCGACAAGTTCGATTCTTCTTGAATTCACTACGAAACGATCAAAGTCTACGTTCAACCCCTTTCCTGCCGAAGGTAAAGAAATGGAGCACTAGGTCCAGCAAGACGTGAAAACTAAAAGCATTTTATGCAATGTAAATCTCACTTTTGATTTCAACGATAAGTGTCGTAGAAGGTTTACGTAACGATAATTCCGGTTGTTCGGAATTTCAGTTCGTTGATGCAATTCCTACGAGGGCAAATACGGAAATTAGCTCCGAAAATTTGACGCTCCCTGTTACGAAAGCTAAATCCTATTACTGGATTCCCCACGTCCCCGAATCATCCAGCTGTTTGATACTCACACAATAAGATCTCGTAATGAATAATCCCCTAAACATCCCTCAGAATCCCAACGAATTAGTTCTTCGATTAATTGGCGGCGAACGTGATGGCCAGTTGTTTACGGTCGAAAACGAGAAATGTTTGCTTAGCAGTTTTTTACCCAGCAACGTGGACGCAGAAAATTATCGGTGCGCGATTTTCCGCGGCGTAAAGGGCGTAGCATTTCGCAGTTATAGCGATCATGTGCTCTGCAATGGTGCGAAGGTTTCAGTGCAATGGCTGAAAAAAGGTGACCTGATTAAGGTGACCGATAGTTTTTCGGTAGAAGTTTACCAATTAGGCGTCTACACAAAAAAACCGGCAGCGGCATCCACAGCTTCTCGCCCCCCGGCACAAACGATTGAAATTTCTGACACAGCGACTCCTTCGCCATCTCGAACAGCCCCCATTGCCGCCAGGCCAGTAACACCCACTATCCCATCAAGCTCAACTACGATAGTTACGCCACCTGCAAACGCTGCGGGGCAGATATCTCCGCCAGCGGAATACGCTAAGCCATCGGTTCAGTTTCCATCGGTTTCCGCATCGTCTGGTGAAACTCCGAAGTTTAAACCTGCGACCGAAAACCTACGTACACCCACCGTTACCGCCCCAATTCCGACAGCCCAAGTTCCCACCGAACCTCAAGCACCTACCGCTTCGGTTTCCCGGATGCCTGCGCCTCCCCAAGCCCTTAATGTATCACTTCCAACGCCTTCAGCGCCTTCGAGTTCAACGATTGATTCTCTCTCCGAACGACTTTCTAAGTTAGTCGACAGCGCCGCTGGTAATGAAGAGAGCCCATCTTTAGACAGCGAATCATTGGCGACTTCAACATCGTACAGACCATCAGTCTCAACGATGGCAATTGAACCCGCCCCTACTGAACCCACCAGCCCATCGACCGAGCCAACGCCAGAAGCACCGGTTCGCCAATCGGCAACAACAGTAGCTCAACCGGTCTCCCCACCCATCTCTACTCCCACCACCACACAGGTCGAAGCACCTACCTTAGTTGACTCAACGACTGCACCGGTCGTTGAAGCAGCCACTGGCGAATCATCGACCGGCGGTGCGGAACAGGCTGGCTCCGACAGCAGCGCAGTCGATCGCCGTTCGGCCTTGGAAAGCTATTTTGCAAAAAGCGGCGTTAATTTATCGGATACCATTTTACCAACCAACGAGAACGCCACACTGGCGAATCCGGTTGCTCCCGCGGTCGCTTCTGTTGAACTTGCGGCCGCAGTCACTCCTGAGGTGCCTGTTGAATCTCCGGTTGCACCAACAAACCCGTCCAGACAGCCCGTAGTTACCCAAGAGGTTAAAGCAACACCTGAATTCGACCTCGATTCCATCTTGGCTAAGCTTGAGTCCGAATCGTCCGCTTCGCCTTCACTAACGCCCGGGATTGAATCTCCGCAAATTCAGCAGCCTCTAGTGAATGAGCCGCCAGTAGCTGAAACATCCATTGTGGAAACATCCATTGTGGAAACGCCCGTTGTGGAAACGCCCGTTGTTGGAAGTACCTTCGAACAACCCCCGGTCGAACCCGAAAATAGTCACCAATCGTCTCCCGAAGCAGAAAGTGGTGACCAAGACGGTGAACTCAAGTCTTTTGCACTGCTGCAATCGCTGGGTTTAGACACTTCAGGCTTAGGACAAATCAAAGAGGAACTGGCTAAACCGCCTTTGCGGGAAGAGGTTGAATCCATCGCCTTAGCTGCGGACCAACAAACAGCACCGGTGGCAGCCGAGCCCGAAAAAGTGGAAAGTGTCGCCGATGTATTGGCACGTATGCAAAACGCCGGATCTCTCCAAGACTTCAAAGCGGGAGAAGACAAAGCCGAATCCACGGCCGCAGAAATCGCACAGCGCGACGTCCCAACGCCACCTCCAGCGACCCCCCCGAATGCTACTGCGGAAAGTTTACGCGCTTCTTCGGGCGTTGAAGGCGGTGGCGGCGTTGAAAGCGATGGTGGAGTTGAAGGTGATGGCGCTGTGGAAGACTACATGTCTCAATTGCTAAATCGAATGCGCGGCGAAAGCGAACCGACATCAGGAGAAGTCGCAGAACAGAACCAAGACAAAGCTATAGAAGAGATCGCTGCCGAAAATCAGCAACAGGTAATAGCAGCCCCAACGCAACCCGTCGAACAAGGCCCCCTTACTCAAGAAGAGTTCGTACCAAAGCAGAAGGCCGTTCGGATGCAGAAGCTCGATTCACTACGAGCCTTTGCGAACTCAAATTCACGCGAAGCATTTCAAAAAAGCGTCGCGAAGGAACGTAAAGTTAATACGCAAACAAAACTCACATTGTCGGTGTTCAGTCTATTGTTTGCCTTCATGTTCTTCATCATGTCTTGCTTGATGAAGGATCAAATTAACTTCTGGGGCGTCGCCTTCGGTTTGGTATTCTTAATCATCGGATTGATGACCGCACGAACCTATCTCAACGAACGTAAATTGGATAAGTCGATCCTTTCGGACTGATGGGAACGTGACAAATCCGACCCAGAGTTCTGGATCATTGGTAAAAGATTTAGAATCCGCGATCAGACTGAATATCGTTAAAATCTCTCAACTTGTATTCGATTCCCGCACTATCACAGACGCGGCAGAACGCCCTTAACGCAACTCCGAACCCATCGGGTCCGCTGAATCCTCCAAACTGCCCGCCGCCTTTGACGTGCGGTTCCATATCGGCAAAAACGCCCGGCACGCCGCGTTTGGCCATTCGCTCATGCAGTTCCGGCAGGAACTGGGCAAAATCCTTCATAATCGCCCCATGTCCAGATTGCCCCACGTCTGCCGGCACGAAATGCTTGATCGTTTCTTCATCAACGTGTGTGACTCGCGCCGATCCAGCAGGATCTTTGAAGTCCTTAATGTGAATCCAGCCCAGTCCCGGCTTCATCGCGACGTACTGCTCGAAGACCTCTTCCTCAGAGAACCCCTGCATCACAAGATTGCCACCGTCGAAGATCGTCACCAATGCATCGCGTGCGATCTGCTGGTGCATGCGAGCCAATAATTGCCCTGTTTGACCGACAAGATTGGCTTCCACTTCTAAACCGTAAGTCAAACCATGCTGGTCACAAACGTCAGCGATCTGTCCGACTTGATTCACCGCTTGGCCGAAGTGAGTTTCGATGTCCGATCCTTTGGGATGATAAAACGAGAACCCACGAATCAGTTTGGTTCCAAAAGTATTGGCCAACTCACACGACCGAATAACTTCCTTCTGAAGATACTCATCAAACGGACGGTATCCCGTCGTAGTTCCATCATCAACGTCGCACAACTTTGTTTTCCCAATCGGCGAACCGATCGAAGAAACGGTCAACCCATATTCGACCAACTTCTCTTTGACCAATTCTATCTCTGCATCATCCAACGCCATGACATTCTTCACGCCATTGCCCGCGTCGATGAAGCGAATGGAAAAATATCGCATGCCCAATGCGGCCAGCGCGGAAAACTGTTGGTCAATTGTTTTTTGATTCGCGGCTTCGTCGGCGAAACCAGAAAGCAGTAGCGGTGTTGCAGAACTCATTTATTTGATTGAGGGGCTAATGGTTGGACTAGTTTGGTGCAAAAGCGCATTTTAATCCGTTCTTGCGGCCCAAGTGAAACGCGCGGCATCTTCACATCGATTAGACCGACGCCGAGTGTTCGACGCGGATGATTGACGAGATTCCGCCGCGCGGTGTGAACTTGGCCGTTAGCAATAGCCATTTGGGGTCAACCACAGCGACAAAGTCATCCAAGATGGAATTCGTCACGTTCTCATAAAAAATGCCTTCGGTGCGGAAGGACTGCAGATACATCTTCAACGACTTAAGTTCTACACAAAGTTTGCCAGGCGTGTACTCGAAGGTTAGCGTGCCAAAATCAGGCTGACCCGTTTTTGGGCACATCGACGTGAACTCAGGGCAGACGATTTCAATCTTGTAGTCTCGGTCAGGAAACTGATTTTCGAAAGATTCAAGCTTATCGCGGAATTTATCACTCATTATTACAATACATTGGTAGGTTGGAAAACGCTGAGGTGCATAAGTCCACCATCAGCCTTAGTTTAGCTTTTGCTATACGGCTTCAACCCACAAAGATAATCAATCGTTTCTTACTGACCAGCCCGGATGTTCATTTCCGAAATTTATCAATCCAATCAAGGCGAAGGGCGGCTCACCAGCACTCCCAGCGTTTTCGTGCGAACCAGCGGTTGTAATTTGCGATGCGGATTTTGCGACACCCCCTTTGCCTCGTGGCACCCCGAAGGCCAAACACTTGAGGTCGCAGAGGTTATCGAATCGACGCTGGCAAACGCCATGGGCAGTCAGCATGTCGTCATCACTGGCGGTGAACCGATGCTTCCCGAGGACATTGAATCCCTGTGCGACGGTCTGCATAAAGCTAACTTTCATATCACGATCGAGACGGCTGGGACAATTTACCGCAACCTAAAATGCGACCTAATGTCCATCAGCCCCAAGCTTTCCAATTCAACGCCCCAATTAGACAGGGCAGGGCGGTGGCGGGAGAAACATGAGAGCCAACGGCACCGACCCAAGATCGTCAGCCGGCTGATCGCCGAGTATGATTACCAGATGAAGTTTGTCGTCGCGGATCCTAACGATCTACAAGAGATCAACGCGTACCTCGATCAAATCAAAAACGTCGATCGCACGCGCGTATTGCTAATGCCCGAGGGAATTGATGCCCGGACGCTTAACAGACGAACGCAGTGGATGAAAGAAGTTTGCCAACGCGAGGGGTTCACCTTTTGCCAACGCCAGCACATTTTCTGGTACGGAAACAAGCGCGGAACATAATCCCCTATGAATGAACACCAGCAACCCTTCAGCGATGTTTTCGAGTTTCACTATACTGTCGTCGAGTCCGACATCGATGCGATGAATCACGTCAACAATTTAGAGTATTTGCGTTGGACGTTACGCGCCGCTCACGCACATAGCAAATCGATTGGCTGGTCGTCAGATCGTTTTCGCCAGTATGGAGCGGGTTTCATTGTAAGATCGCACGACATTAAATATCGTCTGCCGGCATTGTTGGGGGATCGAGTCACGATCAAAACTTGGGTCCAAGTGCTGACTAGGGTTTCTTCAATTCGCAAGTATCACATCATTCGATCAGTCGATGGGCGGCGTTTTGCGGACGCGGAAACGACTTGGGTGTTCGTTGATTTCCAAACAACAGGAATAAGGCAGATTCCTAATGAGATTCATACGGCATTTGCTAAGGCTACGTAGCGGAGGCTTCCAGCCACCGAAAAATGAATTGGTAATTAATCGACGGTGGCTGGAAGCCCCCGCTACAGAGTGTAAACTCATTGCCAATAATTTAACTGTTGACGAAAGAACCCCATGCGTAGTTTTACGTTTCTTATCTTTGTGATTCTCACTTTCATTTGCTGGGGACTGTACGGCCCAGTCCTACACGTCGGGCAAGAAACCCTCGGCGGTGGCGGCGGCCAAAAAAGCTTGTTACGCCCGTTTATTTGCGTCGGATTTGCTTACTTCCTGATTGCGGTCGTCTTTCCACTGATCGTCCTAATGGTCAAAGGCGAGAGAGGGTTTTGGTCGGCCAGCGGATTCTTCTGGTCATTTTTCGCCGGAGCCGTCGGCGCGGTTGGTGCGTTGGGAATTATTTTGGCATTTAAGTTTCAAGGGAAACCGTTCTACGTCATGCCGCTGGTGTTTGGATTGGCTCCGATCGTGAACACCTTCGTCACCATGGCGATGGCGCGGACGTTTAAGAAAGCCTCGATTCCTTTCTACATCGCGATCCTAGTCGTGGCGATCGGAGCCGCGGGCGTGCTGATTAACAAACCTAGCTCTGCCAAAGCCATCCTACCTGCGGTCGTCGCCAGCCTTGATGTGCAAGAAACGGAATCCCTAATCTCCGCGACGCTTGCCAGTGACGGTGAGATCATCGCAACCACCGACGGCCCGAAACCCTGGCCGCTGGCGATCGGAATCTGCATCGCGTTCACCGCGCTGTGCTGGGGAGCTTACGGTCCGGTCCTTCATAAAGGGCAACTTAAGATGGGCGGCAGCCGTTTACGCCCGTTCCTATGTGTAGGTTTGGCATACTTTGCAATCGCGGTTGTCGTGCCCTACATGTTGTTGGGATCAATCAAAGACCCAGGAAGCTTTGACAACATCAGCGGCATTCTTTGGTCGCTGGGTGCAGGAGCGACTGGAGCAGTGGGTGCGTTGGGGATCATTTACGCGTTCAACTTTGGCGGTAAACCATTGTATGTGATGCCTCTGGTATTTGGATTCGCTCCGGTGGTAAATACATTTTATGAGATCACTACCAAAAATCTCTTCGGAAAAGTGTCTATCTACTTCTTCATTTCATTGGCGATGGTAATTATTGGGGCGGTGTTAGTTCTGATCCTCGCCCCACGCAACAAACCAGCCCCTGCACCATCAACCACTTAGAAAAAAGCAATCGTGGGTTGAAAACTCCTTCCCACCAACCTTAGACGCAGATCAAAACAATACTTTCAGTAACTCTCACATGACAGAAACGCATCCCAACGAATCCGATCTTGCTGAAACCGTCGCCCGTATCGACCTTCTGTTGTCCCACGTCTGGATGGTACGGGCCTTCATCAAACACAGCGAAGAAGCCGATGAAGACGATGAACTCAACGAGGTACAGCGATCGTTGTACGACTACATGTTGGCGCTAGGCCCACCACTGCGTTCAGGCGACCATGCAAAATACCTGAAACAAGCAAAGAAGAAACTGAAGAAACTGATCGCCGCGACGGAACTGTTTGTTGAGATCCAACCCGAGATTTCATCGCATACTAATTTCCAAATGGCAGCCATATCGTTAAAAGAATCGGTACGCCAAGTCGAATCCATCATTCAATCACTGTAGCCTTTCGCTCCGCGAAAGTGCGTCTTACGCGCTATTGCGCAGGCCTGTTGATTTACTCAGCCATTAGGCGCTAGCCCAATGGCACTTGCTTTAGAGAATTGAACTCATTGGCGTAGCCAATTCGAATCAGCCGCCACGCGATAGCGTCCGGTTTTAACGCGTAGGACCGAACGCTATCGCGTGGCAGCTGACGGGTTGATGCGTTGCATCAAGCGAAAGTAAGTGCCATTGGGCTAGCGCCCTAACGGCTACCGTTCCCTATCCGAACTTTTGGGTTTGACAAACCAATAGTACATTTTAACGCTTAACAAAATATTGCGGCCATGATTGTCCCCCCCAATAAGGCCATTGGTGTGATTAGCTGTGCGTGCATAGTTATTTTTACGCTGATCGTGTTACTAAAATTCAACTCTGAGACGTGGATCACCAGGCCGTCGGTCAGGATTCAAGCGCCTGCGGAATTTCAGGCATCGTCGAACGTTTTTACCAAACAACTGCAATTGCCGGCGTTTGAGCCAACACAATCACAAACGTTTCAACGTCCCAAACCCGTGGAGCCTAATACTGATCGTGGAAGAGAACTTAGTCCTGAGGTCGTCGATCTGTGGACGCCGCCGAGTTTGATTACGTCTGTTGCGTATAATTCTGGCTTTGGATATCCGGAAGAATCTTCGGATCCTGGCATCGTTGAACGCCTTTCGTCAAAAGATATGGCGTCACTGCAAAGCTTGCCTGCTGCTTGCACGACCGATCTTCAGGAATACCTTCAGCGTCAGCCAACCGCTCAGACAAATCCCCAAGGTGCGGTTTTTTCAACTTCTGATAGATATCCGTTGAACGAACAACCGGCCGTCGTCGCGACAGCGGATGAAACGTTGTACAACCCCCACGTCAAAGCCACGCAAGCGGCGTTTAGTAGTGCGTCGGCTACGAAGGCCAACGCGAATGATAATCCAGCGACGAAAAAAAACGACGACGCGTCTGACAAAGAGGCTTCTGACGATGACAAGTCCAAAGAGGGCCCTGATCCCCATCTCGAGATTTACTCGCGCGACGCTTTCCCTTCAGCGCGCGAATGTAAAACGTGCCACGAACAGATTTTTGATGAGTGGGCATCGAGCAGTCACGCTTATGCCTCAATCTCGCCGATGTTTCATGTCTTTGAGAATAAGGTCAATAAACTCACTTCTGGAACGATGGGCTATTTCTGTTTGCGATGTCACGCACCGGTTGCCACCACCATGGGACTTCGACGAGACCAAGCAATTTGGGATGGGCCAGCGGTGTTCCGCGAAGGCGTGACCTGCATCGCCTGTCACCGAGTGAAAACACCATTCACCAAAACCGACGGCGAACGCCGAATCGAACCGGGCGACATCTATGCTCCGGTATACGGCGGCAGCAACGGCCAAGGCGTCGCAACCGCAGCCAAGTACGCTGATAAATATAAGGTCAAAACGGACGCCCACGACAAAGGCGTTGGGCAGCCAATGCATCGCCGCAGCATTCAATTCGAAGAGCTTTCACAGTCCTCGTTTTGTATGTCATGTCATCAGGTCGCTGTCAAACCAGGTATTAAATTGGAAGTCGTCTGGGATCAGTACCGTGCTTCTCCTGCGTGCAAAGAAGGCATCTCATGCCAAGACTGTCATATGGGAATTGTGCCGGGCGTTGACGCGGGATACTCCTTTGGACCGGCAGCCGTTGTCGGTGGGAAGGTCGTTAATCCAGAACGCAAACACTCCAACCACATGTTCTACGGACCGGGATACTCAATTGCACATCCGGGTGTTTTTCCCCAAACAACCGAAGCCGACAAATGGTCTTTCAATGATTGGTTGTCGTTTAATTGGCGATCGGATTGGGGCAAAGAAAAATACGAAGATGATGTTGCCGATGGTTTGGCGGGCGATTATTTCCCGCCAGCCTGGCAGGACGCTGATGACCGCGTTGAAGCCCGTGAGATCATCACCGACAACCTCAAAAAGTTGGTTTACAAAAAAGACCTTCGGCGTCAGCTGTTGGAGAATGGTTCCAAGTTGGATGGTCCGTTCTTTGCTGAGCGACCGACGGCGGGACGAAGATTGAATTTTCGTTATTGCTTGACCAATACCAATTCTGGACACAACATGCCCAGCGGTTCATTGGGAGCTCAACCTCAATTGTGGATGAACGCCGTGCTGATAGATCCTGACGGCCGGAGAATCTGGGAAACCGGACACGTCGACTCAAACGGTGATCTAGCAGACAATCATTCCTTGGATGTCTTGGCTCGGTTGATTCCGTTTGACGATCAATTGTTCAATTTGCAAACCAAGTTTCTGACTTCCAATGTTAAAGGTACTGAACGTGAAATGTATTTGCCGGTTAACTTTGATGTTGATCAGCTACCTTTTATTCGCCCTGCCCCGCAGCCAGTATCCGTTATCAATCATCCGCCAGGTATTCGAATGGAAGGCCATTCGATTCCAGCGTTGGGTTCGCGGAACGCCAAGTTCTCAGTTCCGGCAGATCTAATTTCCCGTCCGGGAACTTACCGTTTAAGCGTGCGAATGCGATCTCGTGCTGAGCCGATCTATTTCATGCGGTTTTGCGACGCGACGCCTGAGATGGAACGCATGATGAATGAGTGGATTGCAGATTTTCACGTCAACACTGTTTCTTTTGAAGTCCGTTAGTGAACAAGTCCTGTCACATCTCGATACCTGTCGTCGCCGCAGCAACGGTTATTGCCGTTGTTGCCTTGGTGGGAGCCCTACGCAGGTTCGACACCCAAGAAGCGGTTTCCACCGACTTGGCTGTGCCTGCTCAGGCTTGGAAAGCGACTTCGACGCGGCCATCGTTTGCCGTGGATGATTCAATTGAGTTTAGTGCTCTGCCGACGCTGCCGAGTGAGAATGAATGGGAAATTTCTGCGCTTCCAGCTACAAACAGCCACACTTTTAGGTCGCTGCCGAGAATTGAAAACGACGATTCTCTTGGCGGTGACCATTTTGAGATTCGGCCGTTGCCAGTGATTGGGCAAGATCAGATTAAGTCGCGCGGGGATGAAAAGCCCGCCTATGGGGGCAACGGTGCTGGGCCCGCCTATGGGAGCAGCGGTGCGGGAGAAGATGATCTCGAACTTGATAACTTCGAAGTTCGAACGTCAAATCAGGCAGCCAATAATGTGGCACTAGTTGATTCGAAATTGGATACGCCTCAGCAGAGTCACGCGAAGCGTGTTGAAGACATTAAGCCTGTTAAGATGAAACGCGACGACGCCGATTTGTCTATTGCACGACGGCTTCGAGCCTTGCCAACGCCGGAAATAGATCCCCAGCAGGATTCGTTGTTACAAGAGAATCAAGAGTTTACTGTGGCAACGGTATCGGCGGAGCTAGAAATCACTGCGCCAGGCGAAAGCCGGTTCAACAGTGCAACGATCGGCGGGTCACCAAAGCAGCTGGCTGACAGAATTGCTGCGATCGAACCTAAGAAGAAAAAGAAAGTTGTGGCGGCACCCAAAAAGGGTGAAAAGAAAGCTCCACCAAAATCGTCCTCTGGCAAGGATGATTACAAATTGGCGGCTCAACCGAAAATCGGCGATCACTATGTCGAAGACAAACCACAAACTGACGACTGTTCTCATCTCATCCAGCCGCTGCTATCTGACTTTTCCGGCGACGCCATTAACCCCTACTTGCCGTACGATCCAGCCACGCAGATGAATGTCTATCAGGGCAAAACGCTCAACGCAAACCAACGTCCGTTGGTAGAACTAGGGCGGCCTTGGTATCAGCTTGGACAATTGAGCCCAGGCTCCTCCGTTTTAGGTTTCCACAACAACGTCACACCGCAATTTTTGATTTTTGGCGACACACGCGTCGGATACGCGTCCAATAACCAAAAGGGGCAAAGCGATTCTTTGATCGCGACGGCGGTAAATCTGGATTTCGATCTGAAGCTGACGGGCACAGAACGTTTCCATGCTTTTATGTCACCGACGGGGGGGGCTCAGCAGACTCGCTACTCGTTTGACGAAGACCGTAT